>ERZ773158.2196-NODE-2196-length-15215-cov-6.152177_pt1 | contig 15215 bp, 9 predicted proteins | sample MGYA00511918_ERZ773158 | MGnify/ENA primary metagenome ERZ773158 (study PRJEB29015, sample SAMEA2737876) | human gut metagenome | biome: human gut; feature: human-associated habitat; material: faeces | place: China | collected 2012 ...
TGGTGCTAACAGATTGGCAAGTAATTCACTTCTTGAAGGACTTGTATTTGGTAAATTCCTTGCTGATTATATTCTCACTCATCATAGAAAAGTTGGTAACATTATTGACGATGTTCCTGAAACAACTGTTGATAATCTTCCAACTAAAAAAGAAATTCAGCGTAAAATGATGGAATATGTGGGTATAGTTCGTCACAGTAATGAAATACATAATATTATTGACTGGTTTAAGCAGTATATGCCAGATGGCAAGGATTTTGTAAAGCTTAATCCAGAAAAAACAACAGAAGAACAGTACGAAATATACACGGCACACGACGGCAACGACGGGTGGGAGCAGATCCGAAACATCTACCCCGACCTGGTGGTCAGCGACGTGATGATGCCCGGCATGGACGGCTTCGAACTGTGCCGCCGCAGCAAGGCGGAACTGCTCACCTGCCACATCCCGTTCCTGCTGCTCACGGCCAAGGGCGATGAGGAGAACCGCGCAGAGGGGTATTCGGCAGGCGCAGACGGGTATATCGCCAAGCCGTTCAGCATCAAGACGCTGCGCACGCGGGTCAACTCGCTCATCGAGCAGCGCATCAAACTGCGCGAACGATACCGCCAGAAGCTGCTCACCGACCCTTCGGAAATTCAGATCGAATCGGAAAACGACAAGTTCATCGACACGCTGGTCAAGGCCATCGAACAGAATATCGACAACTCCGAATTCGGCATACAGGAGCTGTGCGAGATTTCGCGCTACTCCTACCAGCAGGTTTACCGCAAGGTCAAGGCGCTCACCGGGGAGTCGATCAACGAATTCATCCGCACCGTGCGGCTCAAACGGGCGGCGCAATACCTCGCGCAAAGCGACACCCGCATCTCGGAGATCATGTATAGCGTAGGGTTCAACTCACACTCCTATTTTACCAAATGCTTCCGCGAGCATTTCGGGCTTTCGCCCAAGGAGTATGCCGAAAAACACCGCAGGAAATAGCCCGAACCCGCAGGGACGGAGAGGCGGCCGGACACGGATCCGGCCGCTTTTCCGTTTCCAGCCCCCGCACGGGATCAAGACGCATGGCCCCTCCGGCCGGGCAGGGAAGGCAAATGGCGGAAACGTAATAGTATTTGATAATTCCGGGATAATTTAAGTCAGGCGGGCGGACTATTTTTGTTATACCGTACCACGGGAGAAACAACCTAAACCTGATAAACTATGAAACAATCCTTACTCATTTGTGCCGCGGCGGCGCTCCTGGCCGGAAGTTCCTGCTCGGAGCAGGAACCCTTCGACGCCGCGATGCCCGTCCGGCTCAGCGTCGCAGGCATCAGCCCGGGAAGCCGGGCGGCGGCGAACTACGCGGCGGACGACTACTTCGGCCTTCGGGGAATGGCCGGGGCCTCGGTAAGCGTAAAGGCCCGGACAACGACCTATATCTATGCGGACGGGACATTGGCGGGCGCCACCCCGGACGACGTGCTCTACTTCCCGGTGGACGGAAGCGCCCTGGCCTCCGTCAAGGTATACTGGCCGGAGGAGGCCGTACGCCAGGCACAGGGCGGCGCCATCGCCAAAGACCAGCGGGAGAAGGAAGCGTTCCTCGCCGCGGACTGGCTTTCGGCCGAGCTGAAGGAGGTCGCCCCGGCGCAGGCCGTCGCCCTGACGCTGGGGCACGAACGGCCGAAGCTCACATTCACGCTCGCCGGCACGATGTCGGGCAGCAGGATCACGGCGCTCTCGGTCGCCGGGTACGATGCCTACTGTGACCCTCAGACCGGTGATGCCCAGTTGATTATGCTGCCGGGTAATACGGAAATAGCCCCCGAAGCCATCGGCACCGTCACCATCGGCGGCCAGGAGCGTCCCCGGAACTTCGTCGTCAAGACGATGCCGGCCCTCAAAGCGGGGGAAAACCACACGATCGAGATCAATTTCTAATATAAAAGAGCCTATCATGAAACGACATATCCTCTATCTGGCCATGCTCGCACTGGGCACGGCAGCGACAGGATGCTCCGACGACGACACCGCAAAGGAGGGCCGGACGGAGCCTACGACGGTGGAAAGCATCTCCATCCGCACCCAAATGGCCGAGGTTTCACGCGCCCAAACCGGAGACGACGACCCGACGATGGGCCCGGCATCGACCCGTGCGGGGCACACGATGACGGTGACGCTCGGCAGCGGCAGCGAACGCATGCAGGCCACGTATGAATACGACGGCGGCAAATGGATCCCCGCCGGAGAGGCGGTCGTATTCCCCGACAACAAGCGCCAGCCCGTCGGGATCATCCTCAGGAAGGAGGGCACGGCCATCCAGGACGGTACGGCGCAGGGACTTATCGACGCCGACCAGCTGGGGTGGGACAACCCTGCCCAGGTACCGCTGCGGGAGATGGCCAACGTCCCGATGCGGCACCTGAAGACCATGGTGGAATTCGAACTGGGCACGATCGCCGCCACGGCACTCACGGTCGACGGCCTCAAAGCCTGCCACGTCGGGAACGGCAACAAATGGCAGGCGATCATCGAGCCGTCGACACCCGGGTTCAGGGTTTCGGTCACGGTCAACAACACCGTCAGCACGACGGAGGTCAGCGCGGCGGCATCCCCCACCGACGGGGTGTTCCTGGCCGATTACCGCTACACGGTACCATTGGTATTGAACGGCAGCGAACTGACGCTGGGAACCATCGGCGTGGGCAGTTGGGACGAAGGAGCCGGGGGTACGGCCCAGGGCATGACCCCGACGCATTACCGGATCGAAGGGCTGGAAAACCGCACCATCGAAGTTTACCTGGCCGGGTCGGACAGCCCCACGCAGATCACCCTCGATGCAAAGGGCGAGGCCATGCAGCAGGCCGGGGTTCCGGTCGGCATCGTCGCCAGGATCGCCTGCGACGGTACGCAATACGAGATCGGGCGGGAGGAGAGCAGCCAGATCAGCCTCCGGATCGTCGACGGGAAAGTAGCCTTCCGCGAGGCGGACGACAAGGGCTTCATCCCCGTCAACACGATCGCCGAACTGAAGATGATCGACCTCGACGACGCCAGCCGGGGGCGCAAATACCTCCAGCAGGGCAACATCGACCTGCTCGACGCCGAGTGGACGCCGATCTCGAAACTGGAGGGCATCTATGACGGCGGCAACTTCACCGTCGCCCGCCTCAGGGTTTCGCTCGGGAACGGCAATGCCGGGCTCTTCGCAGCCAACGGCGGGACGATCCGCAACGTCGTGATCGCCTCGGCCAGCGCACTCAGGGGGCAGTGGCATGCAGGCATGGTCTGCGGTGAGAACACGGGAACGATCGAGCGATGCACCAACCGCGCATCGGTGACTGACGGCGGCAGCAACACGCTGGGCGGCATCTGCGGGTACAACAACAACGGCACCATATCGGAGTGCCTGAACACAGGCACGCTGACCATCGACGCCACCGTACCGTCGGACGGCACGGGCGGCATCGTCGGCTACTGCGGCAAAGGGACGATCACGGGCTGCGGCAACACGGGCGGCATCGGCGGCAAACCCAGCAAGACGGGCGGCATCGCGGGGCAGGCCGACGACTGCCAGATCGCCGACTGCTACAACACGGGCGACCTCGTCCTGCCGTGGGGCGCAGGCGACAACAACGGCGGCATCGCGGGGCTCACCTACAATGCCACGCTCATCACGCGCTGCTACAATACGGGCACCGTCACGGTCGAAGGGTCGCAGGCCGGGGGTATCTGCGGCCAGCTCAACGCCGGGGCGACGATCAGCTCATGCTACAATGCGGGCAAGGTGGGCGCCAAGTGGAATTCGGGCGGCATCGCGGGTCAAAGCACCGACGCCGAGATCATCGCCTGCCACAACGACGGGCTGATAGAGAGCCAGACCTCGGGATGGGCCGGGGCAGGCGGCATCTGCGGGTTCCACAAGGGAACCATCACGGCCTGCTACCACATCGGGCAGGTGACGGGCGACAGTGCCATCGGGGCGATCGTCGGCGAGCACAATTCGGGCAACATCTCCTACTGCTACTGGAACGGCGACCTGGAAGGTATCCCGGCAGGCGGCGGAGGCAGCCAGACCGGAAATGCGAAATTCGGCGCCGCATGGCCCCAGCCCTCGACGCATGAGGCATGGCGAACCACGGCCGACACCCCGGCCGCCTATTGGCGGACGCTGGGCAGCGCGGGCGGCGGCTACCCCAAACTCGCCTGGGAAAAATAACGCGGCACGGCACCCCGGCCTTCTCGCAGGCCGGGGTGTACGGGATTTAACCTATATTTGAAAACGGAACGAAACCAACAAAAACCCGAACCATGATCAAGACACGCTTTATCGTTGCAATAGGCCTGCTGATGACACTGGCCTGCTGCTCCAACTCCGGAACCGACCAGACCCCCGACCCCAACCCGCCCACGCCGCCGACGCCACCCGCGACGGGGGATTACGTATCGGTACAAAACGGGAAAATATATGCGCCCAACGGCGGTGAGCTCTCGTTATGGGGCGTCAACTTCCAGCCCTGCCTGAGCTGGGAATACAACGACCGCCTCAAGAGGCACGGGATACCCCAAACGGCCGAGGCGCTCAGGCGCGTGGCCGAAAACAACCTCGAAGAGGTGACCAAACTCAAAGTTTCGGTCATCCGCTGCCACCTGACACCCGCCGATTTCACCGATGCGGAGGGAAACCTGGTCGAAACGCCCTACCTGGACGTGCTGGACTACATGGTCGCCGAAGCTGCCGAACGGGGCATTTACATTACGCTGGCCCTTATCAACCACATGGGCAGCGGCTACGTGCCCAATTCGGTATTCATGACCGCCGCCCGCCAGGAGTGGGTACACGACAAGGAGGTCGTCCGGAAATCGAAAAACTACGTCCGCCAGCTGCTCACGCGCAAAAACAACTATTCGGGGACGACCTATGCGGCTGAGAAACACATCGCCCTGTGGGAGCTGATCAACGAACCCGAAGCCTTCAGCTATACGGACATACAGTCCAACCCCGCCGCCTACGCCGATTTCCAGTCCTGGGCGGCCGGCAACGGGCAGCAGGACAACGACGCTTCGTATGCGCTCTTCCGGCAGGAACTCATCCGGGATTATATCGACGGCATGTACGACGTCATCCGGGAGGCCGGGGCGCAGCAGCCCGTCGTCTGGAGCCACAACTGGCACCGTTACCGCAACGGCAACCCGGATATTTTCAAAGGCGCCCTCGCCTCGAAGGCCGAAGCCGTGGCCTGCTGCAACTATCCGGGGCAGGATCTCGTGCCGCAGAACTACTGGAGCAATCCCAAAGACCTCACGTCGCAGGATTATTCGGGCTGGTTCAACCAGTATTTCGACGACGTGAATGGCTACGGGTGGATGACGCTCCCCGAATACGCCGGCAAGGCGAAGACCGTCTACGAGTTCGAGACCTTCTTCAACCAAAGCGCCTATCTCTACCCCATACAGGCGCAGTATTTCCGGGCGCTGGGCGTGCAGTGCGCCTCGATGTGGACGTATACCATGCAGGAATACGCCCCCTACCACTGCGGTTCGCATTTCCTGAGCCTCACGTGCACGCCGAAAAAAGCCGCCAGCTTCATCGTGGCGGGCGAAATCTACAAATCCACCCCGCTGGGACAGATGTATGACCGTCTGGTCAACGAACAACTGGGCAGCAACTTCGCCATCTCGAAAAGCCGCGACGTGAGCATCTTCTCCTCGCCGGAAAAATTCTACCACTCGGGCGACGTGACGCAATGGTGCCCGCTCAATGTCAGCGACGGGGTCAGGAGCATCGTCGGCATAGGCAGTTCGCCGCTGGTGACTTACACAGGAACGGGCATCTACTTCATCGACGAGCGGGACGGCGAACTGTTCGTCACGCTGGAACCCAACCACCGATGGCTCCGGGAGCCGTGGGACAGCCGACTGCAGACGAAGGTCAGCGCGCTCGACTACGACACGCCGAACACGATGAGCATCGGGCTCAAGGCGTGGAAAGAGGGTAAATATACGCTCTACCGCATCTCGGACGGCAGGCGGCAGAAGGCAGGCGTCCTCGACGGGCTCGGCGGGATGTCGCTCACGCCCGGCGACTATGTGATCGTGCGCGGGGAAGAGTAAACGCCGGGATCGTGCCGGGCTTGCGGCAGGAGTGTGCCACCACCTTGCGGCACACTTCGTCGGGAGCCCGGCAAAGACCCGGCGGAATTCCGGCAGAGGCTCGGCAAAAGGCCGTCAGAAGCTTGGTATAGACTGGGCAAAATGCCCTCAGAAGCCCTTCGGGAACTCGGCGCCGACCCGTCAGAGGCCGATATGCTTGATCCGGGTCTCGAAATCGCTGCGTGAACCGAGGGCCGAATTGCGCAGCTTGGTGCGGTAGGTATAGACCGTCGCCGAAGCACAGTTGAGGAAACCGGCGATGCGGCCGCTGTCGGTAATGCCGAGGCGCATGACGGCCAGGATACGCAGCTCGGTAGGGAGCGTCCGGTCGGCCCGCACGGGGAACCGCGCCGGCTCCTCGAGCAGCGCATTGACCTGTTCGACGAAATCGGGAAAGATACCCAGGAAGGTCTCATCGAAGATCCGGTAGAAATCGCGGTAGTCGCGGTCGACGTCCGACGGCGAGCGCAGCTTGCGCATCAGCGCCTCGGAGCCTTCGGACTTTGCGGTTTTGAGCAGCTCGCCCCGGTATTCGCCGACCCGGCCGAGGTACTGCGTGGCCAGGAGCATGTAGCGGAACACATAGTTGTCCTTGATCTTGTTGGCGTCGCGCAGGCAGTCGTTCAGTTGCCGGAACTGTTCGTTGCGTTCGCTGAGCTGGGCATTGACCGCGGAAAGCTGGGCGTTGGTGCGCCGCTGCCTGGCATGTTGCCGCAGGGTATGGATGAGCAGCAGCACGATGATGACGAACAGCCCCATGAAAATGTTGATCATGACGGTCAGGATACGGCTGCGCGAATTGATGCTGTAAACGACGGCCTGATTGATGATCATCTCGGCCTGGCTGGAGTGGAGGATACGGGTGTTGTAATTACAGGCAAGCATGTCGGCCATCGTACACTGGATATAGCGCGCCGCACGCTCCATATCCTGCTGCTCGAACATCAGCAGGGCTAGGTTATAGAGGGAAAGGTACTCCCTGACAGGAGTTTGAAGGTCGCAGATCGCCGCCGTGGCGAGCCAGTACTTGTGTTGTTCGACGTCACCGAGCAGATAATAGGCGTTGGCAATGTTGTAGGCGATGCGGGCCAGCGTGCGGCTATTGTATTTCGCGGGATCGTAAAGCGGCAGCAAAACCTCCAGGGCTTCGTCATAACGGTTCAGATCCATCAGTTCGAGGGCATACATCCGCTGCCGCGTGACACGGGAGTGGCCGTCGAAACCGATCCGTGTGTGGCGGAGCCTGAAAAGCGAATCGGCATAGGCCTTCCGCCGCGCCTCCGACCCGTCGCCCGAGGCGAGCCGCCCGAAGACCACCATCTGCTGGGTATAATAGCTGGCCCGCATCCGCCGGGTGATGCCGACCGTATCGAGGGAAAGGATCCGTTCGTAGGCCTCTTCGATGTTGTTGCGGGCGATCAGCACCGAAACATCGCAGGTCGTCGAAAGGAATTTCATCTCCCGGCTGCCGGTCGCGTCGGCGTAATTGTGCATCAGCCCCGCGTAACGGGCGGCCGTGTCGATATTGTAGGTGATATAGGAATCGAACAGGCGGTTGGCCGTCTGCCACCGCAGCGTGTCGTCGCCCGCGGCGCGGAGCTCCCGGCGCAACGAATCGGCATGGCGGACGAAACGCTCCTCATAGAGATGCTTTTTCGCAATAACCCGATCCAGTTTATCGAATATCTGCTCGTTTTCGCTCTTATGGCACGCACAGAGCAGGGCTACACCGGCCATAAAAACAAGGCGGGGGGGGGAAATGTTCAGCTTTCTCATCGGCTCGACGGTTTGGATACAAATTTACAAAAAAAACGGTTCCCGCGTCCGTGGTGGACACGCGAACCGCCTCCCGGGCACCGGCTCCGGGCGGATTATCCGAAAATTTCGATCTTCACCTCCTTGCGGATGTCCGTCGACGGCACCTCTACCACCGGGCACCTCAGTTGCCCGTCGAACGCAGGCTTCACCGTGCGGCCGTTGACCTTCACCCGGCGGAACTCCCCGGCGGCGGGCAGCTGGAGCTGGTAGGCGCGGCGCGGCTCCTGCCCCCGGTAGCTGCCGGCGGCGGGACGGACGGTGACGGTCGTCACATCGCCCGCACGGCGGTAGTTGAGCTCTGTGGTGGCATGGATGCCGCGTTCGTAATCGCGGCTAAGCCCGTCGTCCTCGTAGAGCGTATAGGTATTGTCGGCATCGCCCGCCGAGGGGTAAACGCGCAGGACGAGCGTCGTGAGCGGCGTCGAAGCGGGGCGCGGCGTATAAGGCTGCATCGGCAGCACCCAGCCGCCCCGGACGTAGAGCGGGAACTCTTCGAGCGGCTTGGCGATGCGGCATTCCTGCCCGCCGTCGAACCGTTCGTGGGTGAAATAGTCGTACCACACGTCGCCCGTCGGGAACCAGACCTTCTGCGAGGCTGTCTTATCCGCGCCTTCGCCCGGCGAAGCGATCGGGGCGGCGAGCAGGATATCCCCGAAAAGGAACTCCTGTTCGTTTTCATACGCGCGTTCGTCGCTGCCGTAGTCGATATACATCGGCCGGTTGAGCGGCACCATCGTCGAGTGGGTCTGCCATACGCTGCTGTAAATATAGGGCATCAGCTCCGAGCGCATGTGGTACATGCGGCGCATGGCGGCTGTTTCGCGCTCGCCGCTGATCCACGGACGGCGGTCGAGCCGCGCGTCCTTGGTCGAATGTACGCGCAGAGCGGCCGAGAGGGCGCCGAACTGCGTCCAGCGCACCGTCAGCTCGGGGTTCGGATCGCCGCGGAACCCGCCGATATCATGCGCCCAGTAGTAGCAGCCCGCGTTGCCGCTGGCAGCCGTGAGCTTAACCTCGAAAGCCAGCATTTCCCAGTTGGCCTGGGCGTCGCCCGAGAACTGGATCGGATGGCGATGGTCGCCCCAACCCGCCCAACGGCTGTAACCGGCGCCGCGCAGCCCCTTGCGCTCGGTCTGGCGGTAGTAGAGCTCGTTGATCCACTGCAACGACGTGGAGCGGTAGCCGCGCACCTCGGGATAGAGGTAGTTCTGCTGCCAGTCGAGCCACCAGAAATCGGCGCCCATATCCTCGGAGGCATGGTGCGCATGTTTGAAAAACGTCTCCATGTATTTCCGGTCGCCGAGGTCGAAAAGCAGCGGATGGGCGGGGTCGGCCCCCATGTCCGCCATAAAGGCGGCGTACATCTCCTCGTGGGGGCGTATGCCGTCGTGGGGATGGTCGTTGAGCGACACCGTAACGCCGCGGCGGTGCACCTCGGCGATCAGCGCCCCGGGATCGGGAATGCGTTTGCGCTCCCATGTATAGCCCGTCCAGCTGCGGTTGCCGGCATGCCCGGTGCCGATCCTGGCATCGTAGGTATGCCAGCCCATGTCGAAGACGAGGTTGTCGAGCGGAAAATCGTTCTCCTCGTAGCCGTCGATGATCGAAAGAAACTCCTCCGACGTATAGTCCCAGTAACGGCAGTACCATACGCCGTGAATGTATTTGCGGGTCATGGGAACGCGGCCGCTGATGGCGCCCAGGTCGGCAAGGGCGGCCTTGTAGTCGTTGCCGTAGACAAAACAGTACTGATCCTGCACATGGCTTTTCGTATCGCGCGGGCAAAGCCAGCCGTCGACCAGCAGGTCGGAGCGTTCGTCGTCGATCACATACCAGCCGTCGCGGCTCAGCAGGCCGTCCTGCATGGGAATCTCCCCGGTAACGCGGTCGAGCGTCTCAACCGGGCCGCCGAGGTTGTTGCGGAAAATGCAGCGGTTGGTGAACTTCTTTTCCTTGCCGTTGAGCTTGTAGTAGGCCGCAAAATTATGCAGCCCGAACGGGAATCCGTCGTGCTCGTAGACGATGCGCAGGGCCGAGGTAGTGATCTCGTAGCGGTTCCCGCCCAGCTCCCGCACCCTGAACTCCGACGCGGGGAGCAGGCTGCCCCGGTCGTAAGCGAAATAGGTGGGGTCGTCGATGAATTTGCCGTCGTGGGCGAATTCGAGGCGGAACAGCGTCGGAGTGATGAGCGTCAGGCGGTTTTCGCCAAAAACGAGCGGGTTGCCCGAAGGCTGTGCGACGGCGGAAAACCCGCCGCACAGGAAGAGCAGAAAAATCAGAAAAGGATGTTTCATGATCGGGATATGGGTTGAAAAAATCTCCGCACCGTCGGAACGGGCAGTGCGGAGAAACGTGTTTTCATATATGGGCCTATTCGTTGCGGATGCTCTCGGTATATACGTTCCCGTAGGGGTCGGAAGCCCTCACCGTGACCGTCCCCCAAGACTCCGACGCGGGTTTGTAGTAGAACATGTGGTCGTTGTTGGCTTCGGGTTCGGCCGTCGGACGGTGCTCGGGTTTGGTATCGCCGAACATGAAGTCGTAGGCGCGGCGATCCATTTCGTACCTGAGGTTCGAATCGGACGGAAGCGTCACCCAGCCGGCATTATCCTCCTGCACCTCGACCGTCCATGTGGTATGCCAGTTGAAGATGTTCAGGATGAGGCCGTCGCGGTATTCTTCGGAAACCGCCTCGCCGGGGCCGTAGAGGTACATCTGGTATTCGCGCGGGAAAGCAGTGCCCTTATAGTACCAGTTCCTGATCCGGTTGCCCTCGATCTCGTAGACGGCGTAACCGCGGGGGCTGCCGTCGTTGCACAGCTCCTCGCCGTTCCAGTAGGCACCCATCACCGCCCCGAGCGTATTCTCCTCGATGGTTTCGGAGATCGTGGTCGTATAGTTGTTGTGCGAGTGTCCCGAAAGTATCCGGACATTATAGCCGTCGAGCAGGGCGTAAAGCTCCTTGTAATCGGCGACATGGTTCGAGGGACGGTTGCGGCGCGAAGTGGCGATATGCAGGCCGATGATGATGAGCTTGTCCTTGGGGACATATTTCAGATCCTGCTCCAGCCATGCCATCTGTTCGTCCGTGATATCGGCGGTATAAGAGGACGAGCCGGTGTAGAGCACGTCGTCGAGCACGATAAAATGACAGTCGCCGATGTTGTAGGAGTAATACGTGGGGCCGAACGCCGCCTCGAAGCTGGCATCGGCATCGGCATCGACGGTTATGGCCTTATCGTGGTCGTGGTTGCCGATGACCTGGAAAACGGGCACGCCGATCTTTCGGATACGCTGCTTGTAAACCTCGTGGAAGGGCATGTTGTCCCAGACCAGGTCACCCAGCGAAATGCCGTAAACGGGGGTCTCCAGTTCCTGCTGCACGTAGGGGATCAGCAGGGGCAACACCTCCTCGTCGAGCATCGTCACCTCGTCGTCGCGGCCGATCTGCACGTCGGCCAGCGCCAGCAGGGTGAAACGCTCTTTTTTGCCCGTGCGTTCGAGTTTGAAGCTACGCTGCACGACGTCGTTGTCGCCCATGGCGATCTTCTTGTAGATCTTCGGCATGCCGTTCTCCACCGGGATTTCGTATTCGGCGGGGACGGAGACGAATACGAACGGGGCGTTCCGCTTCACGCGCATCTGGTAGATGCCCTGGGCGTCGGTGGTCGTCACCGTGACGCCGTCGCTCACGACCACGCCCTCGATCGGGCCGGTACCGTCGGTGACACGGCCCACGAGGTTCATGCCGGGCTCGGGGGTGATGTCCACCTTCTCGTAGAGGCTGCCGAGAATCTGGGCGCCTTCGTCCTCGCTGCAGGCCACGAAGCCGGTGGCCAGCAGGAAGACCAACAGATATTTGATGTATTTTATCATTTTTTCGGTTTTTTAAAGTTCATATCTTGCCCCGGGGCCCCGGACAGCCGGGAGCCCCCGGGATCGCCGGGGATCAATAACCGGGGTTCTGCTCGATCAGGTTGTTGGCCGAAATCGCCGAGTTGGGAATCGGGAACAGGTTTTTGTTCTTGTCGTTGAGCGGCGTATGATCCCACCAGGACTCCGTCACGAACTTGTCCCAGCGGATCAGATCCGTACGGCGGCGTCCTTCGCCCAAGAATTCGATCATCCATTCGTCGAGCATGCGGTATTCATCGAGGTTGTCGGCCGTCACGGGGTTGGGATCCACACCGCCCTCGAAGTTGCGCCCCCGAACCTGGTTGATCAGGCCGGCGGCCGTCTTCCTGTCACCGGCACGCAGCTCGCACTCGGCAAGCATGTAATAGATCTCCGAGAGACGGATGACCGGGCAATCGGGATTCCAGCGCAGCAGCTTGTCGTCGAGGTTGGGCTGAGGGGCCTTCACCAGGCGTACGCCCGAATTCTCCTCGCCGTCGGCCATCGTCGAGGTAAGCTCGGCGACGGAATTGTATTTGGTGCCCACTTCCGAGAAACGGGCGACCTGGTCGACCAGGTTGATCACCTTGCCGCTATACTCCTTCTGCCCCAGGCACTGCTGGGAAGGGTTGTTGGGGTTGGTCTGGTCGCCGACGAGGAACATGCCTTCGTATTTGCGGCTGCCCAGGTAACGGTAGGGCTTTTTACGCAAGTCCTTGTCGTTGAATTTCCGGTAGGGGCTGCCCAGCTTCCACTGCGTGTAGTAGCGTCCCTGGGGATCGAGCGACGGCGTGAGCATGAAACCGTTGTAGCCTGCGGTCTCGATACCGAAATATTCGTAGGCCGAATAATGGTAGAAATATTTGAAATACCAGTTCCACTCGACTTTGGAGTTCTCCGAAGGCACCGTCCAGATCACCTCGGGCGAGGTGTTGTTGTCGAAACAGTGGGGGCCGTACCAGGTCTTGTCCAGCTCGTAGGTGCCGTAGACACCGCCGATGATGTCGCGGCAAATCTCTGCGCACTCGTCGAAATGCTCCTCGCCGATGTAGGCCACGGCATTGAAATAGAGCTGTGCCAGCAGCGCCGCGGCGGCAGCCTGCTTGATGTAACCGTCTTCGGAAGCCCCGAGCGTCGTTTTCTTCGACAGGGCGGGGATGGCGTCCTTGAGCAGGGTTTCGATATGGGCGTAGGTCTCGCGCGCCGTGCTGCGGGCGCACAGGTCGTCGTCCACCGAGTAGTAAATGGGCATGCCGCCGAAATAGTCGAGGCCGCGCATGTAGAAGTAGGCCGTGATGGCATTCAGCTGGTTGATGTGGTCGGCCTTGACGGCGTCGTTGAGCCCGATGGCGTTGTAATCGACCCCCTGGAGGTCGGACTTGGCTTCCAGGGCACGCGAAATACCCCCGGTCGTACCGTCGTAGGTATTGACGACGAAGCGGTCGTCGGGCGACCAGGTGTGGTAATGCAGGCGGTAGTACTCGCCGCTGTTATACCAGTCGCTGCCGCGCTTGGGGCACACCATCTCGTCGGTGGTCAGCTCCTGGAGGTACCACCGGTCGGCACCGATGTACCATTTCCAGTGGGTGAAGGGACGGCAAAGCACGGCATAGGTGCTTTCGGGCGAGGTGAAGAACGTATCGGGGGTGACTTCCGAGTAGAACTTCTCGTCGAGGTCGCAGGAAGGCGCGCAGAGGGCGGCAGCCCCGACCGTCACGGCAATTATATGTTTCAGTTTCATAATGGTTCTCGGTTTGGAATTAGAAGTTTAACTGCACGCCCAGCGTAAAACGGGTCGTCTGCGGGTACATCGTCGAGGTGTCGTTGACATACTCGAAACCGGGGTACAGGCCGTTGATGTTGACCTCGGGATTGAGGCCGTTGTAGTCGGTGAATACGGCCACGTCGCGGATGGTCAGGTAAAGTTTCGCAGACTGGATATAACGCGTCCACTTCCGCAGGTTGAACGTATACCCGAGGTTGATGGCGTCGATCTTGAGGAACGAGCCGTCGTCGAGCCAGTAGTCGCAGAGGATTTTCTCGTCCTTGATGTTGCGGTTGCGCGTGTAGGCCGACTTGAGGACGTTGAGCTGCGAATCGTTGGCCAGGCCGTAGTACATGTTCACCTGGCTGAAGACATCGTACCCGAGCCAGCTGCGCAGGAAGATCGACAGATCCCAGTTCTTGTACTTGAACGTGTGATCCCACGAGAGGATGACCTTGGGGATCGCATTGCCCACGAAATGTTTGTTCTCGGCCACGAGGTTCGACGTGCTGCCGTCGGTGGCCGGCACGATCTCGTTGTTCTTGTCGTAGATCATCCACTTGCCGTTCTCGTCGAGCCCGGCGTACTTGTAGATGAAGTACTGCCCCAGCTCGAGGCCGTTCTGCAGGCGGACGGCCGTACCCGGGTTGCCCGGCGAGGGGAAGGTCACTTCGTCGAGGAAGAACCCGTCGTCGCCCATGCTCTTGATCTTGGTCTTGTTATGCGACAGGCGCAGGGTCGACGTATAGCGGAAATTCTTGCTGCGGACGATGTCCCCGCCCAGTTCGAACTCCCAACCCTTGTTCTCGAGGCTGCCGATGTTCTTCATGACCGTATCGTGTACCATCGGGGGCATCGGGGCATTGACCGAATAGAGCATGTCGTCGACCTGGCGGAAGTAGAGGTCGAACTTACCCCAGAGGCGGTCGTTGAAAAGCGAGAAGTCGAGACCGAAGTTGAGCTCGGATTTCTCCTCCCACTTCAGGTCGGGGTTGATATTGCGGATCGAACCGTAACCGGGCTGCCAGACCCCGTTGGTGGGCCACATATCGTTGGCTTTGTACATGCGGGTCGTGTAGCCGTTCCCGAAGCCGTTGTTACCCGTGACGCCGTAACCCAGGCGCACCTTGAGGTCGCTGATCCAGCTGACGTCGCGCATGAATGCTTCGTTCGAGAGACGCCAGCCGCCCGAAACGGCCCAGAAATTACCCCAGCGGTTGTTCACGCCGAACTTCGAGGAACCCTCGCGGCGGAAGCTCACCGTAGCCATGTAACGGTCTTTATACGAATAGTTGGCACGCCCGAACATCGAGAGCAGGCGCTCGCGGGGATCCTTGTTCGAATCCATCGAGGCACGGCCGTCCGTGAGGTACGAACCCACGCCCATGTCCCACGGGCCGACGCCGTCGACCGGGAAGTCGTAGTTCGACATGCTGAAATCCTCGCCGCCGGCCTGCCAGAAGCTGTAACCGGCCACGACGTCGAGCGTATGGTCTTCGCGGAATACGCGGTGATAGTTGGCATAGGCCTCGACCGAAACGCGGTTGTCCTTGCTGAACTTGTGCGACGCACCGCCGCGGCGGCTGTTGTCGATCG
>ERZ773158.2212-NODE-2212-length-15033-cov-3.914742_pt1 | contig 15033 bp, 11 predicted proteins | sample MGYA00511918_ERZ773158 | MGnify/ENA primary metagenome ERZ773158 (study PRJEB29015, sample SAMEA2737876) | human gut metagenome | biome: human gut; feature: human-associated habitat; material: faeces | place: China | collected 2012 ...
GCAGGGTGCAGGGACAGCGTCCCTGCTGGGGTCAAGGGGCAAAGCCCCTTGGGTCTTCCAACGCCCTTGTCACCCGAACGGCGGCGGGGGGAATAGCGGCAAATCCGGACAAGTCGGCGCAGGGCTGCCGCACGCTTCCCACCGCGTCATGTAGGCTTCGACGAGCAGTTCAATCGTGCAATCAAACACAGGGGGACGGCAGTCATCCGCACACACAGGCGCGCCGCCGTCAATCAGCCGAACGCACGGAAGCACCATCATCTGGTTGCGCCAGCATTCCGCCTGCACACAGCGAATCGGCAGCGCAACATCCGTTGTCAGCACACTTTCGCCGCGCAAAACCTGCCCGCACTCCGCCTGCACTTGGCAAACAACCGGAATATTCACCCGCAGAAGGCACGGCGCGGGTCGAGACGGTCGGCATCCGCGGCAGCCGCACGGGCGCGGTTCTTGGTACGGCGCAATCTCCCAATCCACGTCACCGCACGCCGTAACGCCGACGAGCCGCAATCGCCCGTTTGCATCCTCCGGCAAACCGCCGACGCACAGCGCCACACACGCGCGGCGTTGCCACTCCCGCCCGCTGGCGAGGATTCGCGGCAATAAAACACCCTTCTGCGTCGGCGGACAAGCCGGGCAAGCGGGTTTCGGCGGGCAAGGTGGTCTGGACGGGCAAGGCGCTTGCGGCGGCATGGGACGGCAGCAATTCGGACGCTGATTCATGGCGATTCCTCCCATCGTGTGAGCTGTTCACTCCCAGCATATGCGCGGCGGGAAAATCGGGCACAAAAAAACCCGGCACGAAGCCGGGAATTTTGCGATTAGTTCAGGGATTCGGTCTCGTTTTCGATGGTCACATCTTCCACCGAGCGAATCGCCCAGCGCGCAACAACCATCGTCTGGTCGCCCTTGCCGACGCTCAGGGTGATGGTGTCGTCCCTGATGCTCTCGATGGTGGCGTAGATGCCGCCGATGGTGCACACGCGGTCGCCCTTCTTCAGGGACGCGAGCATGGCCTGCTCCTTCTTGCGGCGCTTCTTCTCAGGGCGAATCATCATGAAGTACATCAGGACGAAAACCAGCAGCAGCGGCAGAAGGCTGAAGAGGATACCGACAATGCCGCCAGCGGCAGAATCCGTGGTGACGGCGGCAGGGTCGGCCGCACCGGTGGTGGTGGTTTCCGCAACGGCGGTGGCGATGCCCAAAAGCTTGGTCAGAAATTCCATGCGAATTAGCTCCTTTCAGTAATCCGGAATACTCTGTCTATTGTAGCATATTTTTTCGCGCTTCACAAGAGGGGAAAACGGCCTTTTGCGCCATTCACAGAAATTTTGCATGACGGCATCAAGCATTTTTCCGCGAAGCTGCGCTTTCAGGCGCAAATTTGCATCTTTCAGGCACGGAATTGTAAAACTTGCGCATATTCGCTTGCAACAGGTGCTTTTTTTGATATAATGGTAATGGAATGCTGAAAAGCGCACAAACGAATGTCAAGGAGGCTGACGAATGAAGAAGCTGCTTGCGATTCTGCTGACGCTGGCGATGATGCTGCCGCTGTACGGACTGGCGGAGGAAACTGCGCCCCAAGCGACGCTGACGACCATTACCTTCCGCGATTTCAACGGGCGGGCGCTCGTGCCGGAAATGGAGGAAGCGGCGGAAACCGCGTATCGGGATTTGCTGGATGCCCTGCGCGTGGAGGTCTATCGGCAGGGGTTCACCTCGTGTGAGCTGTTTCTGAATGACCAGTCCATTGTGGATTACGGCGTGCAGACTCGCGGCGCGGATGTCTACATCAGCGGTGATGTGCTGGGCGGCACGGTGTACCTGAATCTCGACGAGGACATGCGGCATATCGCGGAAATCCTCCATCAGTGGAATGCGTCGCAGAGCGTGTATGCGGATGCCGGGACTGAGCTGTCTGCCAAGGAGGTCAGCGAATCCATTGCGCAAGAGTATGAGAACGTGGGCGCACTGCTGGCGAAAATCACGAAAAATCCGCTGATAACGGGCGAAATGCAGCCGGAGGACGTTGCCAATGGCTTGTTCGAGACGGACTGGCAGCAGGCTGCTACGCGCTTGAACAAGATATTGAAGGTTACGCGGGTGGAAAGCGTCTCGAATCCGCCCGAAGGATGCGAATCGGCGAAGAACATTCTGTACTTCCCCCTCAGCAATGAGCAGCTGATGGAGGTGCTGTGCATTCTGCTGGACACGGTGGAGGAAACGCCCGCCGTCAAGGCGTATGTGGATTTGCTCAATACGTATCGGCAGCTGGTGGCGTTCGCGCAGGATCAGCCCGTCGAGGATACGGACTTGCAGACGTGGCTGCGTCAGCAGACGCTGCTGGTGGAAGATGCGCAGGTGGCGCAGTATGTGGATTCGTCGATGCGCCTGCTGCGGGTGGTGATCAGCTACAAGGTTGCGCCGACCCATACGCCGACGCTGGCGCAGGATACGCTGCTGAACGCAGCAATCACGGTGAATTTCCATCCGACGGGCGACGACGTGCGGCTGGATTGGCGGCAGGAAACAGCGGGCAAGGGCAAGAAGTTCAGATAAAGATGGAGGACAACGGCGGAATAGCGGTGCTGATTACGTCGGATGACGGCGAACAGAACCTGTATCGCTGCACCATTTCGTCGCTGACGAACGAAGAGAATCTCCTGCTGGAAATGCACCGCACGGTGGACGGGGAAGAAAAGGGCATTAGCTGGAGCGCCAGCATGGACACCCAGCAGGTGGATGGCGAAGTGTATCAGAATGTGGATGTTCAGCTGCTCTGGCAGGGCGAGCACTTCCTGACGATTGCCGCCGAAACACGCCCGTGCGAATCGCGTCCCCTGCTGTCGGATGGCGACGTGCTGGACTTGGGCGAAATCAGCAGTGTGCGCTTCAAGGCGTACATGACGGGCGTGATGTTCACCGCCGGGCAGATTCTGCCGCGGTTCATGATGAATTTGCCGGACAGCACGCGCCAGTTCACCACCAGCGTGTCGCAGCTGATTCTCGACAACGCAGAGTAAGTCAACCGAAAGCATCACTGCTCTGCAGTGTTCGCTATAAAGAAAAAGGGAAACCAAATAACAAGGAGGAAACCCCATGAAGAAATTGCTTGCGGTACTGCTCAGCATCATGATGCTGGCGATGCCCCTGACCTCGATGGCGGAAAACAGCGTGTGGGACAATGCCGCGCGTCAGGAAACCACCATCACCATCCACGACCTGAACGCTGACCTCGTGGCGGCGCTGGGCGGGGATGACACCGCGATGGCTGCCATCAACGACCTGCTGGCGGCGCTGTCCCTGACCGGCTATCAGCAGGGCGACGAAGCTGGCTTTGACCTGAACCTGAGCGGCAAGAGCGTGCTGGGCATGGCATCGCTGACGACTGCTGCGGAAGAAAACCAGCTGATGTATGTGTCCAGCGCGCTGCTGGGCGGCGTGATTGCTGTGAACAGCAAGGACGTGGAAGCCATCAAGGAAAAAGCCCTCCGCGCGACGATGAAGATGTCCGGTCAGAGCGACGAGGAGATCGACAAGGCGATTGAAGAGTCGAAGGAACAGCTGAGCGGCAATGCGGAATACACTGCCCTGATGGAAGCAGCGGCGAACCTGAGCAGCATGACGGAAGAGCAGCTCATGGAAGAACTGACGCAGGCGGACACCACGGCGTTCATGACCATGATGAACGAAATACTGTCCGGTGAAGAAATGGCAGAAGTGACCGAGCAGCCCGGCGACTGCGACGCGGCGAAGAGCTACGTCAAAGTCACCGTTCCGCCGGAAAAGATCGTCGAGATGACGAAAGCCCTGCTGGAAATGATCCACAGCGTTCCGAGCGTCGGTGCTTACATGGATGCGCTTTTTTCCGCTGCTGACACGAGCTGGGACGACCTGCTGAAAGAACTTGATGAAGCAGATCTCTACGCGGATGACATCGTTTATGAATACTGGATGACTGAAGCAGGCGAGCTGGTTCGCATGACGGCTTCGGTGAAGATCAACAACGGCGGCGAAGAACCCTTGCCGATCTCCTTCACGATGACCCGCAACACGGCGGACGGCGTGGCGACGTGGCTTGTGACCATCAAGAGCGCGGAAGATACCGCGGCGACGCTGACCTTCGCAGGCGACTTGGAGAACTTCACGGCGAACCTGACCGCCTATGATGGCGAAGACCCCGTTGAAATCAACGTCAGCGGCAAGGGCGTCGGCACGGACAGCAGCGTTGTTGATGTGGAAATCAAGGAAACGGTGGACGGTGTCGAGCAGGGCTTCGGCGTGGTGGTGACGACCGCTACGACGATGGACGGCGAACAGGGCGTCCGCAAGGTGGATGTGCTGGTGCGCTTCATGGGTCTGGACGTTGTGACCATCACGGCGGAAACCCGCACCTGCGACGCGAAGGACGCGCTGGACGTGAGCAAGGCGCAGGATTTGGGCGCGATGACGGACAGTGAGTTCCAGACGTGGTTCGTCAAGGTGATGAACAACCTGCAGAACCTGCCCATGACCCTGCTGATGAGTCTGCCGGAGAGCATGCTGACCCTGCTGATGGGCGGCAGCAACTGATACGATTTCCTGCATTCGCCTGTGCCATCTGCTTGCGCCTTTCCCGCGCTGGCGTTCGCGTCAGCCAGAACGAATCATTTGCGGTGCATCTCGGCGCATTCTCATTTGGGAATAGGATCCGCATGGGAGGCTGGCTGAAAAAGTCAGCCTTCTTTTTCATTGCCGGAACATGCTGATTTTCGACCAGAAAAGCAATCCAATTGTAAAAATATGCGCGGAATGGTTGACAAGTCGGGCGGATTGCTTTACCATAGTACATGGATTATTCTGTGACTTTACTCCGCACGGCTTGCGGATGATTCAGATGGAGGAACAGGCAAGATGAGGATGCTTGGCAAGCGATTTCTGTCACTCCTGCTCGCATTGGGAATGCTGCTGATGCTGCTCCCCACGGCTGCGGCATCGGAGCTGACGATGCTGCAAGTGGATTTTCTGGGCATGTATGCCACAAGCGCGGGAACGTATGAATCCCGGAAATTCACGGGCGATTTTACCGTCATGCAGAACGGGGAGGCGGTCGGCGCGATTCGCCTGACCGACTTCGGCAGCGACCCGATTTCCGTCCCTGGCACGGGCAATGTGCAGCTTGTCCCGGTGGCGGAAACGATGCCGGAGGACGCCATTATGGCGGCGAGCTACACCGTGTCGATTGTCGGCGGACGGCTGAACAAAGCGGTCATTGCTGTGCTGACGGACACGGGTCTGTTCACCGTGCACACGGAGAGCAGCTCCTCTTTTGACCTGATTAACGAGCGCGGCGAGACGATTCTCTCCTTCGACACCGACAGCCGGGGCGACTATGCCCTGCCGGCGGCGATTCATACGGGGCTGTATACCCTGCGAATGACGAAGGCTTCGCTGGCCATTGAAAGCTGGCGCGACAAGATTATCAACATTGAGCGCTACACGGGTGCGGATTCCGTGACGAAGGTGAACGCTTCCTATTACTATGTGCCGCCGACGATGGCGCCGACCGCCACGCCTGAACCTACGCCTACGCCGACGCCCACCCCGACACCTACACCGACCCCGACGGCAACGCCTACGCCAACGGCAACGCCTACGCCGACCCCGACGGCTACCCCGACCTTAGCGCCGACGGAAGCGCCGACCGAGAATCCGACGGAAGAACCGACGGAGGAACCCACGGAAGCGCCGACGCCAACCCCGACGGCAACCCCGACCCCGAGTCCGACGCCCACGCCGAGCCCTACGCCTACGCCTACGCCGACCCCCACCCCTGAACCCGTGGACGGCACGCTGACGATGCTCATGCGCGGCGTGAACGCGGCAGTGGCGTACCAGATTGTCAGCGAGGACGGCAAAACGACCCGCACGGGTTACCTGACTGATGGCGAGACGGTGCAGGAAGCCGACCTCTTCCACGGGACATACGCTGTCACGGTGACGCTGCCGGAAGGCACGCTGCTGACGGGCGTGAACGGCTGGCCGAACCTGCAGAAGGGTCAGGCGCAGTGGCTGGTGAACATTCAGGCGATGCAGACCAGCCGTTATGAACTGGATCTGACGCTCAGCGGCGGCATGACCGGCAGCATCGACGATCTGTCTGCCCCGGCGGAAGTGACGATTTCCGGTCAACGGATGAGCGAACAGATGACGGTCAGCGGCGCGTTTGCGCTGAACGACCTGTATCCTGATACCTACCAGATTACGGCAACCCTGCCGCGCGGCTTGTATGACACCGAGGGCTGGACGCTCAGCACGACCGATACGGGCGTGACGGCGAGCATTCTGGTGGAAATCGGCGCGGGCGAAACCGTTGTGCTGCCGGCGCTGGCGAACCATGCCACCGGCGACGCTTCCGGCGTGGTGCTGGGGCTGGACGGTCAGCCGATGAGCGGCGTGCAGGTGCAGCTGGTCAATCAGGCGGGCGAAGTCGCGACGGAAGCGGTGACGGATGAAAACGGCGCTTGGCAGGCGGAGTTCCTCGAATACGGGACGTACGTCGTCCGCTATGATGCGGGCGTGACCCTTGCCAACGGTGCGCTCGTCATTAGCGACGAACCCGCGACTGTGACCGCGAAGGCGGCGAATCCGGCGGCGCTGACCATCCACGCCTTCCGCGACAACGATAACAACGGTTCACGCGGGAAGTACGAGGAAGGCGTGTCCGGCGCGACGATGAGCCTCATCACCGAAGTCAACGGCGTGGAGGTTGTTGTGGCATCCGGCGAAACGGACAAGAACGGTGAAGTGTCGCTGGCTGTCCCGGCGGGGACGTACGTCCTGCGCAGCGAGCTGCCCGCGGGCTTCGGCCATGGTGCGCACGGCAAAAATGTCAGCGCGAACATGTCCATCATGGATGAAACGACCGAACGAGTGCAAAACAGCGTGCCGCTGACCCTCGAAGCCGGTTCTGTGACCGACGTGGGCGTCGGCGTGATGACGATGGCGGCGCTGCAGGGCCTTGTGTGGCTGGATGAAAACGACGACGGCGTGTATCAGGACGGCGAACCCGGTCAAGCGGGCATCAAAATCCGCGCCGTCGGCGTGAAAAACGGTCTGGTGTACGAAACCGAGAGCGGCGAGGACGGCAAATTCTACATCGGTCAAATGCGCTACGGCACATACAATGTCGAATACAGCCTGCCGGACGGCCTGGTGTTTGCGCGATACAGCCAGACGGGCGGCAATCGCCGCTCCATCATCACCAGCGAATTCAAGCGCTCCGAAACGGATCAGGTGATTCTTGAACGCGGTGACTTGGAGGAAGTCCTCCTTGGCGTGATGAAGGGCTCTGACATCAACGGCATCTGCTTCCTGGATGAAAACAACAACGGCGTGTACGACGAGGGCGAAAAGACGCTGGAAGGCGTGAAGATCGTCTTGTATCGTCAGGCCATCGGCAAGGAGCTGCTGAACACCGTCTCCGACGAGAACGGGCGCTTCACCTTCGCCAACATCCGCGGCAGCACGTTCCGCGTCAAAGCGACGATTCCGCAGGGCTATGTGTACACCATCGCGGGCGAGGGCGAGTACGGCAACCTGTTCGCGCCCGGCACTGACCGCCGCGAGCACACGATTTCCGACGTGGTGCTGGAGAACGACAGCGAGATGACGATGGCCATCGGCGCGATTACTTACGGCAGCATCTCCGGCACGGTGTATCTGGATGACGACTTCTCCGGCAGCCGGATGGACGCGGAAAAGATGGTCAACAACTTCACCGTCACCCTGACGGATGAAAACGGCAATACCCGCACGGCGAAAACGAACCGCAGCGGCGTGTATACCTTCGATGACCTTGCGCCGGGGCAGTACACCGTGAGCGCGACCGCAAACCGCGGCTTGGCGTTCACGCGCACGGGCGACGGCAATATCCTCCGCAACCTCTCCGGCGGCGCGGGCGAAAGTGAACCGGTGGCGCTGACAATGGGCGCGGATTTGACGGGGCTTGATATCGGCATGATTACCCCCGGACATGTGTCCGGCGTGGTGTTTGCCGACAAGAACGACAATGGCCTGCGCGACGCGGATGAAGGCGGCTTGCTCGGCGCGGTGGTTCACCTGATGGACGAAACCGGCGACGTGGCGACCCGCACCATCGGCGCGGATGGCAGTTTCCTGTTTGACGCGGTGCTGCCCGGAACGTACCGCCTGCGCTACGAGCTGCCGGGCGACGGCGTGTTTGCTCCCCTGACGGACGGCGGCAACACCATCGCGCCGGATTCCGACGGCACGACGGATTCCTTTACCATCGGCGTGGGCGAAGAAGTCACCGCGCCCCTGTGCGGCGCACTGGCTTTGGGCGACATTGAAGGCGTGGTGTTTGCCGATCACAACGGCAGCGGCGCACAGGATGCAAACGAAGCGGCGCTTGCCGGCGTGACGCTGATTCTGACTCCCTCCCGCGAGGATTTGACGGAGCAGACCGTCGTCACCGATGCGACGGGCGCGTACAGCTTCACCGGGCTGCGGCCGGACACCTACACGCTGACCCTGCGCTTCCCGGAGGGCATGGTGCTCTCCAAGCTGGATGGCAATGTGACCCTGCCGCTGACGCACGGGTTGAACGAGCAGCAGGTGAGTATCGAAATCGGGCTGGGCGAGGAATGGCTGAATCAGGCGCTTGGCGGCGTGATTCCGTCGAAGATGTCCGGTCAGGTTTGGGTGGATGAGAATGACAACGGCCGCATGGACGCGGGCGAAATCACCCCGGAAAACGAGACGCTGACCCTGCTGGATGAAACCGGCGCGGTGTTTGCGCAGGTGCAGACCGATGCGGATGGGCGGTTCGCCATCGACGGCATTGCCCCCGGCGTGTACAGCCTTGCCTACGACCTCAAGGAAGGTACGCAGGCGGCGCGTCTGGGCGACAGCACCTTCACCACCGAGGGCAGTCAGCTCGTCATGACCGAAATTGAAATTAGCGAAAACAACAACTATACTGCTCCGATGCTGGGCTTGAAGATTGACACAAGCATCGGCGGCATGGTCTGGTGCGACAACGCGGGCGAGATTGCGCCCCTGTCCGGCGCGGAGGTTATCCTGCTGGACGAAAAGGGCAGCGAACTGCAAACCGCGACGACGGGCGAGGACGGCATCTACCGCTTTGACGGCTTGATGCCGGGCAACTACCGTCTGCGTGTGACGCTCCCGAACGGCTACGTCGTCGTAGAAAAGGATGACACGCGCCTCAAGGACGGGCAGAACATCAGCGTGATGACGACCTACACCGCCCGCGAGGGAGAGAGCGACCTGATTGCCCTGCGCATGAGCCAGCATCAGCTGGAACAGAACATCGGCGCGGTGCAGCCGGGCACGCTGGGTGACTTCTGCTGGCTTGACCTGAACGGCAACGGCCTGCAGGACGAGGGCGAACTCGGTCTGGGCAACATGCGCATCGAACTGTGGCGCAATGACCAGCTCGTCGCGGAAACGACAACCGACGCGTACGGTTACTACACTTTCGAGAACCTGTATCCCGGCGTGTACACGCTCAAGCCCATCTACCCGGCGGAAGTTGTGCCGACGCGTATGCGCACGGATATTCCGCTGATTGCGTCGATTCTGGGCGAAAACGGCGAATCGAACCCGGTTCAGGTGACCTCCGCCAGTACGACCTACACGGCGGATTTGGGCTTCGTGCTGGTTGATGACGACGTGCTGCCGGCAAACTACGGCATCGGCGAAAAGCAGGACTGGACGAAAAAGTAAGAAATAATGCGGAATGCGGAATCCGGAATGCGGAATTGCGCGGCGCGGATGGCGGGGGGCTGCGGGGGCGAAAGGCTCGCGCGGTGCCCCGCTTTTTGTGATGGGGGAGGGATGCAAAGTCCGCTTTTACGGAAGGAATCAACCGCTTGTTTTGTGAAAATTAAAAAGTAAATTTTAGTCACTTCACTCACATTTTCCGAATGAAAATGGAAGCTGCTTCATTCTGAAATCCCAAATCTGCGCGAATCAATCGTTTTCCTGCGCGAAAGCGTATGGCAAAAGCGCCTTGCATCTGGTATCATAGATGTTACCAGCTGAGACTGTTCCATATGGAAAGAAATCAGCCAAATCATGCTGGAAATGAAAGGATGGAAACAAATATGAAGAAACTCCTTGCTCTCCTGATGGCGCTCATGATGTGCTGCACTGCCTTTGCGTTCGCGGAGGAAGAAGCGGAAGTGCCGGCAGTTGAAATGAATGTCAGCTTCGAGGCGCAGACGGTTGCGCTGGGTGAAACGGGTCTGACGATGCAGATTCCGGCGGACTGGGCGGTTCAGGAAGTCCCCGCAGGCACGGAAAACGCCGAGAACATCCTGCTCTTCGCCGTCAACGCCGATCAGACGGTCAGCATTACGGCGCAGCTGTCCGCGATGAGCTTTGAAACGCTGCTGCAAGGCATTCAGGATGCGGGCGCGACGGAAGAAATGCTCGCTGAGCTGTATGTCAACGAAAACTATTGCCTGATGTACACGCCGGGCGACACCGTGCTGGCGCTGTATGCTTTCCTTGACGACGAGACGGTTCTCGCCGTGACGTTCCAGGTTGCCAGCAAGGAAGTGGGCGACGCGCTGGAAAACATGCCGCTGGAAATCTTCGGCAGCTTGGCGGCAGCGGAGTAATTGCTTTAATACCATGATGCAGGACGAATCGCCGTCCTGCATTTTTTGTGTGCAAAAATGCACAAGGAACTGCAAAAAACTTGACAAATGCAACAACATAGCCGAAAATATTCAAAATACACGAGAAAAACATGAAAAAAACACAGTTTATGCAGCAAAACACTTGATTTTCTCCATACAGTGTTTCATAATAAAGTATCGACGCGGTGAAACTGGTTGGTTTTGCGCGTCGATGAACAAGAAACGCAGGCAGACGCGGCAGCGCCCCTGCCGGGAAGGTGAAGCGGATGAATTCCAAGATGCTGTTTTATGTCCTCAAGCGCGTGCTGCTGGCGCTGCTGACCATCTGGATTGTTATCACGGTGACATTCTTCGTGATGCACTCGATTCCGGGTGGACCGTTCGCAAGTGAAAAGGCAATTTCCGCGGAAGCGCAGGCGGCGCTGGAGGCCAAGTACGGGCTGGACAAGCCGCTGGGTGAACAGTATGTGACGTATCTGCGCGACGTGGTGACGAAGCTGGACTTCGGGCCGAGCCTGAAGCAGCGCGGCCGTCAGGTCATTGACATTATTCTGGATGGCATGAAGACCTCCGCGAAGCTTGGTCTGATTGCGGCGTTCAGCGCGGCGATTGCCGGCATCGTCCTCGGCGCGCTGGCGGCGCTGCGGCGCAACACCGTGCTGGATAAGATTATCATGGTGATTACAACCGCGTTCGTGTCCATGCCGTCGTTCATTATGGGGTCATTCCTGCTGATAGTGTTCTCAGTCAAGTTAGGCTGGGTACCCGCGAACGGTGCGACGGCCGAAGGGCTGATCCTCCCGATTATCACCCTTGCGCTCTACCCGATGAGCTACATCACGCGCCTGACGCGCTCCTCCATGCTCGACGTGCTGGGGCAGGATTATATCCGCACCGCGCGCGCCAAGGGCGTTTCGGGCAAGAAAATTATCTTCGGTCACGCGCTGAAGAACTCGCTGATTCCGGTTATCACCTATTTCGGCCCGATGCTGGCGTTCATCGTCACCGGTTCGATGGTCGTCGAGCAGATTTTCGCCGTGCCGGGTATCGGCCGCCAGTTCGTATCCAGCATCACCAACCGCGACTACACCATGATTATGGGGACGACTATTTTCCTCGCCTCTTTAATCGTGATTATGAATCTGATCAGCGACCTGCTCTACAAGGTGGTTGATCCGCGCATTGATTACGAATAAGGAGGCCTCTGCATCATGATGATGAACAAGAAAAAGCCCTTTAGCCTGCATCTGGATGTGGATTCCTTCATGCCCGCGACGGCGGAGGAAAAGGAAGTCATCTCCCGGATGCGGCCGTCCTCGACCTTTTTCCGCGACGGCGTGAAGCGCCTGCTGAAGAACAAGGTCGCGACCATCAGCCTGATTCTGATTGTGCTGATTACGCTGTCCTCCATCATTATTCCGATGTTCTGGCCGTATTCGTATGACCAGATGCTGGGGCAGACGAAGGGCCGCCCGATGGACAACAGCTACAACAACCTCGCGCCGTTCCAGTACGGCAAGACGGAACTGAAGAAAATCGACAAAGGGGAATCTGTTTTCCCGCACATCTTCGGCACGGACGCGCACGGACGCGACTACTTCATCCGCGTCGTCTACGGGACGCGCATTTCCCTCGCCGTCGGCTTCTTCGCCAGCATCATCGTGCTGGTGATTGGCATGATGATTGGCGCAGTCGCGGGATACTTCGGCGGCAGGGTGGACTTGTTCATCATGCGAATCGTCGATATTATCTACTCATTGCCGGACATGCTGGTCATCATCCTGCTGGCGGTCGTGCTGGGGCAGGTGCTGCATGTGGAAGGCACCATCTTAGAGAAAATCGGCTCGAACATCATCAGCATGTTCATCGTCTTTGGTCTGCTCTATTGGGTGGGCATGGCGCGCCTGATTCGCGGTCAGATTCTGTCCCTCCGCGAGCAGGAGTACGTGCTGTCTGCGCAGGCGACGGGCGCGAAGGCACAGTGGATTATCCGCAAGCACCTTCTGCCGAACTGCATCAGCGTCGTGATTATTTCGACTGCGCTGCAAATTCCGAACGCGATTTTCACCGAAAGCTTCCTGTCCTTCCTGGGTCTGGGCGTCAACGCGCCGATGCCTTCGCTGGGCTCGCTGGCTTCTGACGCGCTCAACGGCATCTATTCCTACACCTATCGCCTGATTATCCCCGCCGTGGTCATCTGCCTCATCGTGCTGAGCCTGAACCTGTTCGGCGACGGTCTGCGCGACGCATTTGACCCGAAGCTGAATGCGTGATGAAAGGAGCTGGACAAAATGGCATTGCTGGAAGTCAATGACCTGCATACATCCTTCTTCACCGACGCGGGCGAAGTTAAGGCGGTGGACGGCGTTTCGTTCCGCCTTGACCACGGCAAGGTGCTGGGCATCGTGGGCGAAAGCGGTTCGGGCAAGAGCGTCACGGCGTATTCCATCATGCAAATTCTCGCGCCGACGGGCAAAATCGTCAGCGGCAGCGTGAAATTCGACGGGCAGGAGCTGGTCGGCGCGGACGAGAAGCTGCTGCGCACCGTGCGCGGCAACCGCATCTCGATTATCTTCCAAGACCCGATGACGTCCCTGAACCCGACCTACACCATCGGCCGGCAGCTGATGGAAGCGATTCTGCTGCACACCGACCGCAACCGCCATCAGGCGCGCGAACGCGCGGTGGAGATGCTGAAGCTGGTCAACGTCAACGAGCCGGAAAAGCGCATGAAGCAGTACCCGTTCGAGCTGTCGGGCGGTATGCGGCAGCGCGTAATGATTGCCATGGCGCTGGCGTGCGAGCCGGACATCCTGATTGCCGACGAGCCGACGACCGCGCTGGACGTGACGATTCAGGCGCAGATTCTTGATTTGATGCGCGATTTGCAGAAGAAGATGGGCATGGCGATTATCATGATTACGCACGACTTGGGCGTTGTCGCCCAGATGTGCGACGAGGTTATCGTCATGTACGCCGGTTCCATCTGCGAGCAGGGGACGGCGGATGAAATCTTCTACAACCCGCGCCACGAGTACACAAAGGGCTTGATGCGCTCCATCCCGACGGCGGAGAACAACGGACAGCGCCTGGAGCCGATTACCGGTACGCCGATTGACCTGCTGAACATGCCCAAAGGCTGCCCGTTCGCGCCCCGCTGCGAGGCGGCGATGAAGATTTGCCTGAAAGAGAAGCCGGTTCGGATGCTCATCAATGACGACCATATGGCAACCTGCTGGATGAACGTCAAGAAGGGCGTTGAGGACGGCAGCATCACGGAGGAAGGAGGAGTGCCCTGTGTCTGAAGCGCAGATGCACCAGCCATTGCTGGAAGTCAAAGGACTGAAAGAATACTTTGACATCAACATGGGCTTCTTCCGCACCAAGCCGCTGAAGGCGGTCGATGATGTGTCCTTCACCATCAACAAGGGCGAAACGCTCGGTCTGGTGGGCGAATCCGGCTGCGGCAAGACGACCGTTGGGCGCACCATCCTCCAATTGTACAAGCCGACGGCGGGCGAAATCATTTACGATGGCAAGCCCGTCAAGACGAAAGCGGACTTGCAGAAGTTCCGCACGAAGGCGACGATGGTGTTCCAAGATCCGTACTCCTCGCTGAACCCGCGCATGACCGTGTCGGACATCGTGGGCGAACCGCTGGATGTGCACCACCTGTATTCCTCCAAGAAGGAGCGGGAAGAGCGCATTTTGCAGCTGCTGGGCTATGTCGGACTGAACAGCGAACACGCCTCGCGTTACGCGCACGAGTTTTCCGGCGGTCAGCGGCAGCGCATCGGCATTGCCCGCGCGCTGGCGGTGAATCCGGAATTCATCGTCTGCGACGAGCCGGTGTCGGCGCTGGACGTGTCGATTCAGGCGCAAGTCATCAACATGTTTGATGATTTGCAGGATCGGCTGGGGCTGACATACCTGTTCATTGCGCATGACCTGCTGGTTGTGCGGCACATTTCGGACAGAATCGCCGTGATGTATCTGGGCAAGATGGTGGAGCTGGCGTCGGCGGAGGAAATCTACAATCACCCGCTGCACCCGTATTCCAAGTCGCTTTTGTCCGCCGTTCCGCTGCCTGACCCGAAGGCGGCGCGCGCGAACAAGCGCATTGTCCTCTCCGGCGACATTCCAAGCCCCCTGAACGCGCCGTCGGGCTGTCCGTTCCGCACGCGCTGCCCCTACGCCACCGAAGCCTGCGCGCAGTCGATGCCGCCCTTCAACGAAGTCGAGAAGGGGCACTTCGTCGCCTGCCACCGGGTGAAGGAACTGGGGTAAAAGGGGAGACGCCAGAGACTCTGCCTCTGGACTCCGGCAGGGGCGCTGCCCCTGCACCCTGCAAGGGACTTCG
>ERZ773158.2222-NODE-2222-length-14971-cov-5.979753_pt1 | contig 14971 bp, 18 predicted proteins | sample MGYA00511918_ERZ773158 | MGnify/ENA primary metagenome ERZ773158 (study PRJEB29015, sample SAMEA2737876) | human gut metagenome | biome: human gut; feature: human-associated habitat; material: faeces | place: China | collected 2012 ...
AGGATGTCCATATCAGCAACCGTCAGCTGGTCCAGGAAGCTGTCCCACTTTTCATCGTCGTATGCCACGCCAACCATGTCAGCCAGCTGGATGCCGTTCTTTGCGCCGGTGGTCGGGGCCACATCGTCCGGATTGTTAAAGTCGTTCGGGTCGTAGTTGGAGTTGTTGTAGAACGTAGCCTTTGCTTCAGCAGGCATGGAGTAGTCTGTGGGGGCAGCGGTAGCTTCGGCATAGTTTGCAAAGCCGTCTGCGCGGGACAGGTAGGTCACATTGCCCTCGGCAAAGTCAAATTCGTTGGTGGCAACGGTCTGGTCGCTGGAGCGGGGGTTGGACTCGTTGTAAACAATGTCAGATGCGACCGTGTAAGTCTTGGAATCGATCACATTGTGGGAATCGCTGTTGATGCTGATGATGTAATCGCCCTTTTCCAGCACATAGCAGCCCTTGCCGTGTGCATCGTAAGAAGCCATATCTTCCGCCTTGAAGGTGACCTGAACATTTTCAGAAGCACCTGCGGCGATCTCGCTGGTCTTTGCAAAGCCGATCAGATTTGCAGAGGCTTTTTCAATGCCGCCATTGGTATACGGCGGGTTGTAGTAAACTTCCACAACATCCTTGCCGGACACGCTGCCGGTGTTGGTGACCGTCACATCAACCGTGATGGTGCCATCGCTCTCGGTAACGCTGTTCAGCGTCTGGGTAAAGCTGGTGTAGGACAGGCCGTGGCCAAAGGGATAAACAACCGTCTTATCGTAATCGATCAGGCCCTCTGCCGCAGCGGTCTCATAGAACTTGTAGCCAACGTAGATATTTTCAACGTAGTTGACAAAAGCGGGGGTAACCTTGGTGCCAAAGGAATCTGCCTCGAACTCGTTCATGTTGTCATACAGCATGTTGCCGAAGTTGTTCCAGGTCGGGGTGGCGGTCAGGTCATACACAAAGGTATCAATGGTGCGGCCGGAGGGGTTCACATCGCCGCACAGCACAGAGCCCAGTGCATTAAAGCCGCTCTGGCCGGTGCCTGCGCACCAAATCACGCTCTTGATCTGGCTGTGGTCCTTGACCCAGCCAAGTTCCATAGCGTTTGCGCCATTATAAACAACAATTACATTATCAAAGTTCTTGCAAACGAGATCTACCATGTCCTCTTCCGTCTTGGAAAGCTGCAGGTAATGCTCGCCCGGCTCAAAGTCATTGTAGCTGTGGCCGGCATCATAGGTAACGGTGCTCACGTCGGTGGGCAGGTCAGCGCCTTCGCCGCCAACACGGGTGATTACAATCATTGCCGTGTCAGAGAATGCCTTTGCATTGTTGATCAGGTCATCGCTGTACTGGGCTGCTTCCGGTTCCGGCAGAGTCCAGTCCTGTGCAAACATACCAACTTCCGGTCGGTCTGCGCGGTAAGCGGTATAGAAATCGCTCAGTTCCGTGTTCAGCTCAAAGCCTGCGTTCGTCAGGCCCTCCAGCAGAGAAACCGTGGGGTAAGCGTCCGACAGTGCGCCGGAGCCGGTGCCGCCGTAGCAGGGGTTGGTAGAGGCCCAGCCAAAAACATTCAGTTTGCTGTTTTTGGCCAACGGCAGAGTCCCTGCGTTATCCAGCAGCACAATGCCTTCATCAGCAATGTCCTCGCACAGTTCTGTGGCAAGCGCGCCATTTTCCTCACTGACCTTACCGCCGCCGGTGGCAAGGGTGACCATGGAGTACATGGGGCCGACAAGAATCAGGTTTACCGTAACACCCAACGCAAGTACAATGCCCAATACTGCATTAAAACGGATCAGATACTTTTTGGACTTTTTCATCTTGCGACATGCAATCATTGCCACAATCAGCAACACAGCCACAATTCCAAAGCCAATCAAATATCCTTTGATGGAGTTGATAACGTTAATAACGTCATCCATGTTGATTGACAGCATTTTGTTATTCCTCCTCTTTTTGTAAATGTTGACATTTCTTTTGATGGCGCGCTCATCATTTCGTTTAATATGATACCAAATAAAGAGAAAATTTCACACAATTCTACATAAGTTGTTGTTTTTATTACATGTTTTGCAAATGTTTCAAAAAAGTTTCAAATTTTATTGTCTAATTTACATAATTAAAAAGTTACTATTTGTGCATTTTGTCCTCAAACAAAAAAACGGCCATCCATTCAGCTTTTCTGCGGCAGCAGCACCCGCAGCGTAAACCACTCATTTTCCCAGTGCAGCGTCATAGTTCCGCCGCGCTTTTCGGCTGCGGCGCGCACACTGCGCAGGTCGCTGCCGCCATGGGTGTTGCGGCGCGGCAGGCCGTCCGCGCCCAGCTCCACTTCCTGCGCGCAGTAGTTTTCAAACCGCAGCATCACAAAGCCGTTCTGGGCGTACACCGCCACCCGGATCAGCCGCTTTTCGTGGTCGGGCTCGGTCTCTACGCTCTCGGTCGCATTGTCCAGCGCCGTACCCACAATCGTGCAGATTTCCCCTGTTTCCAAAAAGTCCAGCAAATGCCCGTCCGCCACGCAGGTCATCGTGATGTGGTGCTGCTGGCAGTACAGGCTTTTGGCCGTCAGCAGGGTGTCCAGCACCGGGTTGCCGGTCTTGTTCTCCGCCTCGTACTGGCGGATGCCGCTTTCCATGGCCGCCAGCGCCACATCCTGCTTGGCGTGGTCCCGCTCCGCCCGGATGGCCGCAATCTGCATTTTCAGCTCGTGGTAACGCCGGTTGATCAGGCGGATGTTCTCCTTGCTCTGCTTGTACTGCTCGTACTGGCGGTGCAAAACGCCGTCCAGCTCCGCCAGCTCGCTGTGCAGGGCGGCTTCGCGCAGCTGCTCGTGCTGCACCGTCAAAATCAGCACCCCGGCCAGGTCCACCAGCGTGCGGATGTAAAACATGTTCATGTTGGCTTCGCTGCCGTTGGCAAAGCTCAAATTGCTCACGGCAAATGCGGTCAGCGCCATGACCACCGCCACAAAAGTTCCTGCGAGCGTTATTTTCAGCTTCCCGGCCGGGCCGGGGCGGCGGTTCTCCACAAAAAGCATCGCGGCAAAAATGCCGCCGTACACCGCCGCCAACAACAGCAGCGAAAGCGGCTCCGCCCCGCCGCGCTGCGGCCACAGCACGCAGTGCAGCTGCCATTCCACGCTGGCCGCCAGCTCCGCCAAAATAAAGGCCCGCGCGCACACATAGCCCGCTTCCAGCAGCGTAATGCTGCGTGTGACCCACAAAAACAGCAGCATAGAAAGAATTGCCATTGCCATGCAGGGGATCCACCACGCCAGCGGAACTTCCCCCGTGGCCTGCAAAAACGCCCCCAGCAGCACCGCCCAACCGGCTTCTACGCCCCAGATCACGCGCTGGTTCATCCGCGGCGGCAGTCTGTGCGCATACAGCAGCACCGCCAGCACTTCCGCCAATGCGGTGTACAGGCGGGGGATATCCGGCAATGTCGTCACTGTCCCGCACCCCCAATATAATCCGCCAGCCCCGCCATAAAGGCCTTGCGCCGCGGGCGGCTGATCTGCAGCGTATACGGACCAACCTGCACCATATCCTGCTGCACGCCGGAAACCTGCGCCAGATTGACCAGATACCCGCTGTTGCACCGTGCAAACGCCCGGCCCACCAGCTTTTCCTCATAGTTTTTCAGGGTGCCCGGCACCATAAAATCTTCTTTTTCGGTGTAAAAATGCACCTTGTGGCCTTCACTTTCCAGGTAATAGATTTCCGCCGCGTCCAGCCGCCGCATGCCGCCGTCCACCGCCACAGCCAGATAATGCCGCTCCCGCTTTTCCAGCTGTCCCAGCGCCTTTTGCAGCTGCTGCGAAAACGCAAAGTAAGGCACCGGTTTCAGCACATAATCCAGCGCCCCAACGGCATATCCGCGGATGGCATACTGCGCCATGTTGGTAATGAACACGATCAGCACCCCGCCGTCCCGCTCCCGGATGCGGCGGGCGGTCTCCATGCCGTCCAGGTGCTTCATCTCCACATCCAGAAAGATGATGTCGAACTGCGGGCGGTAATCTTCCAGAATCTCCATCCCGTCCGCAAACTCCGTTACCTCAAACGGCGTGCCGTACTGCCGGGTGTACCGCTGCACATACCCCGCCAGCTGTTCCCGCACCGCCGCCTCGTCCTCCACAATCGCAATCCGGGTCATCTGCTGTTCCCCTTTCTCAACATCACACTGCGGCCCCGCACAGTCCACATCTGGTGCAGCTTCTTAAGGTGTATCTGAAAACAAAGAAAATGACGGATATTTCGCAAACACAAGCAGAATTTAAGGCAAAGAGCCGCAGGAATCCTTTGTGGATTCCAAGGCTTTTAACGCAAAATCCCGCTGCGTTTGTAGAAACAGACGATATTTTCGACTTTTCAGCTGCACCATCGATTGTTTTTAGTATAGCACATACAACCATACACAGCAAATGCGGGGTGGAGCAGTTTGTTTGCCCTCAAAGCGTTTTGTCGGTCGGGGCTGCCAGAGCAGGCCAGCCCTGGCATGCCACAAATATGCAGGTTCATTGCGAATTGTGCCTGTGTGCTGCAAGTGACGGAGCAATAAATCAGCGGGAAAAGCATCACGGAAATCGATGCGCATCTTGAAACCACTGCTCTGCCGGAAAAGCTTCCTGCACCTTGCCGTTTGTGCGCTCCGCCCCCTTTCTGCCGTCGTTGACTATTTCTGCCTTTAGTATATAGATCAACAAAAAAACGCCCTACACTTTCGTGTAAGGCATTCTTTGGTGCACCATCAGTGGGCGCGTCAAGAATTCAGTCCGGCCCGCTTGTCGGCCTGTAAGGCCTCCATTTTGCTTCGCAAAACCGCTCGTGCGGTTGTACGCCGCGCGCGGCGTACATTGTTCGCTCCCCGCTTTCGCTCACGCTCAATCGTGGCCCCTGCTCACAAACCCGCAACCATTTTTAGCGACCAGTCCCCGCGAGACGAACACGAGTGCTTGCGCGAAGTGCGAGTCCGTCCCGAAGGAAATGGTGCAACAAAAAAGCCGCAACATTCGTTGCGGCTTTTCTTGGTGCACCATCGGGGACTCTCCCGCGGGCTAAGGAACGCCGCACTGTGGCGTTCCTTACGGCACTGCGTGCCGCCGCCCTGTTCGAGTATCTCCGACGCTGCACCAGATCGTGCCTTCTTAAAATAGAGCAACAAAAAAACGCCCTACACTTTCGTGTAAGGCATTCTTTGGTGCACCATCGGGGACTCGAACCCAGGACCCACTGATTAAGAGTCAGTACCTGGCAACGATACAGCGTTGAAATTATCGTTTTACCGTTAGTCTCAGGTAGTCAAAAGTAGTCAGGATGGCTCCGGGATGTAGTCAGTTTGTAGTCAGGCAGTGCCCTCCGTTCTATCCGCCCCGTCCGCTGCGGAGTTGAAATAATCGTCCAGTTTGCCGCTTACTTTCAGGCCGTCTTCGGCTTCCAGATGGGTGTAGATGCGGGCCGTCATCTCGATGCTGGCGTGGCCAAGCAGCTGCTGGGCGGTGCGCAGATCCACACCGGCGTGGTACAGGCAGGTGGCATAGCTGTGGCGCAGCATGTGGGCGTGCACCGGCAGCAGCGACACCCCCGCCACATAATAAGCCCACATCTTTTTGTAGGCGGACTGCGTCATCACGCCGCCATCGGCTTTGGTCACAACGTGCTCCCCCAGCTGCGGGGTGGCATCCAGAATCGCCCGCAGCTTGGCGGGCACCGGCACCAGGCGGTGGGAAGCCGCGTTTTTCAGTTCCATGCTGGGGTCCGGCTGATTGCCGCCCGCAAAGGTTACCGCCCGGCTGACAACCAGCGCCGCCGGGCCGATGTCCCGCCATTGCAGGCCCAGGGCCTCTTCCTTGCGCAGGCCGCAGTAATAGCACAGCGCGCAAAACACCTTGGCCCGCGGCTCCGCAATGGAGGACAACAGCTCCTCCGCTTCGTCCTGCGTCAGGTATTTCTTTTGCTTAGGGCGCGCGTGGGTCGTAATGCGGATGCCGTCGGTGGGGTCATCGCGGATCAGGTGGTTCGCTTGGGCCGTCTGCATGATCTGCCGCACCGTGATCAGCACCTTGTGCTGCAGGGATTCCGACTGCTCCGTGATTTCCGCCATAATAGCCCGGATATGTACCGGCCGCACCTCCTGCAGCTCCATGCATCCAATGTGCTGCATGATGTGCAGATTGTAGGCATCCCGGTACATTTTGGTGGTGGCGGGCCGCAGCCCCTGCTTATAGGAGCGCAGCCAGATTTTTGCCCACTCGCCCACCAGGGTGTGGTCCCCCACTTCCAGCCCCGCTTCATCCTGCGCCTGCACGGAGCGCACCGCGGCTTTCAGTTCCGCTTCGGTGCGGCCATACACCAGCCGCGTTTTGCCGTTGGAAAGGGTGATCCGCTTCTGGTAGCGGCCATCTGGACGGCGGGTCAATTTTTGTTTGGGCATAAAAAATACACCTCCAAGGTATGGGTTGTAAAGCTGCGGGTTTTGGCGTGTGGGGCCACAGCCGCGTAAGCGGGTGGGGAGCGCCAAACACAGGCCACGCGTGGCCTGTGACCGCACAAGGCGGTTTCGCCGCAGGCGAAATTACAAGCATTGCTTGTAAAGCCTGCCCGGAGGTGGTATAATCCAAGTGTGGTAGGTTGGACTATGCCTTTGGGCAAGCTGATCTATGGAAACGCTCTCGGTGCGCCAACACCGGGGGCGTTTTTATTTTGTTCGGGCTTTATCTGGCCACAAAATACGGGTTCGGCTTCATCAAAATCAGAATGATATCAACAATCCAGCCGATGCCCAGCAAACCGAAGGTGAGCAAGTACAGCACACCCATGCCGATGCGTCCTTCATAGAATTTATGCGCACCGAAATACCCAAGGAACAGGCACAGGAAAAACGCCGTCCACTTATTGCAATATTTTCCGTGCACTGCAGTTCTGATGCCCACCGAAGCACTGGCGGATGCCGATGCGCTGGAATTATTGTTATTGACAATATTGATCTGCTTATCCTGCGGCAGCTCCCCTGCCTGTTTGCCGCACTTGGGGCAGATGATGCAGTCGGCATCAATGCGTTCCCCGCAGTGCGGGCAATACTTGCGCTTTACCAGCTCCTGTCCACATTCCGGGCACACACTGGCATTTACATCAACAGCCGCACCGCAATGCGGGCAATGATTTACAGGTTCCATGATTGTGTTCCTCCCTTATTTATTGGTTAAAGTCTACTCCCCTGCACTGCGTCCAGTAGTGCAGGGCTTTTTTTATGTAGTCTTCGTCCAGGTCAAAATATTCTGCCAACTGCCAGGGTTCTGTGCAGCCTGCCCGCATCGCCGTGCGGATCTCGTCCGGCGGCAAGCAGCGGCGAAACGCGTCCGCATCCGCGCGGTATTCGTTCTGCTCCACCAACTGGAATGGGCTGTCCACCTTATGCAGTGCGCCTGTGTGCAGGTGGCCTGATTCATGCAGCATGGCGGTGCGCATCTGGCGCACAGTATGCAGACGGGAAAAATTAAGCCCAACCGCATATGCTCCATGATATCGCACTGTCGTAGCAGCTGCCGGAAGGCTATCAAATGGTATGACATCCACATCATGAACCCGACAATAGCTATAAAATTCTGACGTACTAAACATCAAACGCCTTTCTCGCGACGTTTTCTTCGGGCATCCATAAGATCGAGGAAGTCGCGCATATCTTCTTTTTCTTCCTCGGTCAACTGCTTATAACGATTATAAAATGCTATGTCGGCGTCATCAAGTTTGTCATGTTCGCTGGTAAGATCCGACATCTGAATACCAAGCCAATCCGCCATACGCTGCATTTTGTCAACACGAGGATACTTTTTCCCGTTACACCAGTCCGAAACAGTAGAGCTGGAGCAGTTCATGTAAGTTGCAAGGTCAAGCTGAGTATATCCTTTGCTATTAAGGTACGCTTTTAGATTTTCAGCGAAAACCATTTTGGCGTTGTCACTCATAAAATCAACTCCTCATGTCGTCATTATACGCTAAAAGCAAAACAAAATCAATATTTTGCGGAAATATTTTCGCTTTTAGCTTGACATATCGCTTTAAGCGAGTATAATAAATTATAGAACGGAGGTGATTCAAAATATGCAGACCCAAAAATTCCCAAAAATTTCTCTTGCAGCTGCGCGTGTAAACGCAGGATTAAACCAGCAGGAAGCAGCCAAAGCGCTGGGTGTCAGCGTTGCTACGCTGCAAAATTACGAATCTGGGAAAACCGTACCTCAATGGGGGACTGTACAGAAGATTGAACGCGTGTACAAATTCCCGGCAGATTTTATTTTTTTATCCGCACATTCGCTTTAAGCGAACAACGAGCAAATTCCGCAGCCTTACCCTGTCAACAGCAGCTAAGATTGCCGACCACTTCGGCGTCCGCATTGATGACCTTGTGGAGCATTCCTAGCAGCTACAACCATTCTACCACAACCCCTGTCCCATAGTCCGGACTTTGAACCGGAAGGGCTGGATTTTTTAGGAGGTATCCCCATGAACAATGAAAAAAGCCCCCAGCCTTCTGCAAGCAGGAAGACTGAGGACGAAATTGTACAGCACTTTGGCTGCACTACTGTAGCACAGACAAAAGATGTTATTTGTCTGTCGGTGCAATGTAACCACCATGTCCATCAGGAGTAAGCGGCATATTTGTGGTCACTGTAATAAGACCCGCGTATTGAACAAACTCGATTTCAAAACCGTTAGGATAAACCGAATGCGAAACGATTTTATCCGCCGTTTGTTCTGCCGTTTTCTTGATTTCACTGAAAGAGAAGTTACCAGGTGTTGCAATTTTTACTTCCTGATTATTGCTTACAGTGTATGTGTACGAATTATTCATATTCATCACCTCCTTTCAAAGTCGTGTACATGGGAGGCCTACAAATTCAACACTATTCTTAAGCATCGTAGCATTCCTTCTCACTCCCCAATTATAAAGGAGGTGACCCCCATGTTTCCCAATCTTTTTATTGAGCTCAAGCGCAGCAAATCCACCCAGCAGCAGCTGGCAGAGCGCATTGGCATTTCCCACAGTTCCTTGCAGAACAAGCTCCAAGGGCGGACGCAATTCACCCTGAAAGAGATGCGCGACATCCAGGCTGTTTTTGCGGATTGTTCACTTGACTATCTTTTTTCAGAGTACGGCAGCAAGCGCAGTCTACCATAGTTTCCTTTTTTTGCCATCATGTTATTGAGAAGAATATCATGATTCTGGCAATTTGTCAAACATTTTGATAGTTACATTTTGGTTACTTAATTTCGCATCTATGCAATTTATCTCAGAATCACTTCAAATGCGCCAGAACAACCCAGAATCACTCAGAATGAACTATGACATTTTTTATGAAAGGAGAAATTACCATGACCCTCTACACCGCCGACCGCCTGGCCGAGATGCTGGGCGTGCAAAAATCCACCGTACAGCAGCTTGTGCGGGCCGGGGAGTTTGGCCCCACGGTCAACGTGGCACGCAAACACCTGGTGACCGAAGACGGCCTGGCCGGGTTCATTGCGCGCCGCACCGGCCCTGCGCACAGCGGCTCGGCCCCCGCACCGCAAACCAACTATCACCACCGGCACAGCGACCGCGACCCTGGGCCGATCTGAAAGGAGAACGACAATGCCCCAAACAAAAACAGCCGCCCCGGTGCTGCAACACCGGAACGGCCAGACGAAAAAATTCATCACCTGTATTCTACCCCACATCAGCCCCATTTGCAAGGCTTTCGCCAATTTCACGCTAACGGCCTGCGGGCTGGGCGTGTTGTGCGCCGTAACCGCCCTGGCCCAGGGCGGCGGGGCGGCTGCAATGGCAGGGCTGGCAGCCTGCCTGCTGGGCGGGTGGGCCGCGATCACGCTGCGGGAGGTGGCGACATGCGCGGAATCGTGATTGACCCCGGCGCAAAGCCGGAAATCTGCCGTTTGCCGGACACTTTGCAGGAATTGCAGCGCTTTATGGGCGGGTACGCGCAGCGCTGCCCGATCGACAACAAATTTGCCGCGCTGTTTTATCTGCCGCAGGCCGGGCAAAACCTGCCGACCCGGCATTACAACGGCCGCTGGTTTTATGGGCGGCTCTGCCTTGTGGGCTGGCGCAACGCCCGCATGACGGACCTGCCCAAGCCGCTGGCCGAAGAACTGCTGCAAAAATTCACCCCTGTGGAGGTAACGCTATGAACGAATACGACACCATCCGCGCTGCTTTTGCCCACAACCGCAAGGATGCCGAACTGCTGCTGCACGAAACCGTGCGCGGCATTTTGGCAGAGGCCACAAGCAGCAAGGTCAAACAACTGGAAAAGATCAGCCTGTGCTACAGCGCCGCGGACACCGGCGCCGCCCAGCGCAAAGCGCTGATCGACATGGAGGTAGAAGGTTGACTGACTACATGATCTGCCAGAACCAGGACAACCACCTGCTGTACGCCTTAAAGCACGGCAGGTTCTGGTTCTGGGACAAACACCAGACCAAATGGGTACCCAGCGATTTTGCCGCCCAGCAGTACGCCAAGGCCCAGACCAAAGAGCCTGACCTGACGCAGGAAGACTGGCTGGGGAGATGCTTCGGCATCCTGATGGATGACTACGAGGTACCGGACGCCGTTGTGCAAGCCCTGCGCGCACTGCCCAACAAGGAGGAACCACCATGCAAAGTGAACACGACTGCCCCGAATGCGGATGCTGCTGTGACTATGGCCGCCCCTGCTGCCACGTTGGCGGAGGAAACATCGACCACCCAGGCGGATGCAAACAGCTGCCCGCCGGACCCCTGCTCCCCTGCGGATGCTTCCGGTGCAATGTCACACCCGTCCGGTGCCGCAGCTGCCTGTTCGGCAGCGGAGTTTGATTACAGCGGGCTGGATGAGCAAACGGTCAACGACCTGCACCTTGCAGAACGAGAATGCGCAACAGGGCGGAGGTTAGCAGAAGCTGGGCTGCGCCGCATGGCTGATGGGGTAGCAATCGCGCATGAGGCACTTGTCCCAAATTGGGACAACTCAAAACATGGGAACCGCGGCGAGGATGCATTCCGCCGTTGGTGCGAGAGTATAGGCGTCAGCAAGTCCGCGGCCTACCGTCTGTTGCAAGTTACCGCTCTGTTTGATAACAGCAGTCCCGAACAGCAGAAAATCCTTGATTCGCTTTCCCCTTCTTTATTATATGCCGCCGCCAAACCCAGCGCCCCCGCCGATCTGGTGCAGGCCGTCAAATCCGGCGACATTACCACCCACAAGCAATACCAGGATTTGCTGAAAGAAAACCAGCAGCTGCGCGCCGACCGGGTGAACGCCCTCAATGCCGCAGCCGCCGCCGAAGCCGCCCGCGATGCCGCCCTGGCCGATGTTGACGGCCTGCATGAGCAGAACCGCCAGCTGCAAGCCGCCGCCACCGGTGCCCAGGAAAGCTACCGCACCGCCCACAAAAACGAAGATTCCGCCCTGCGCCGCGCCACCGAAGCCGAACAGCGGGCAAAGGAAGCGGAAAAGCAGCTGGCCGGTGCCCGCCAGGTTGCCGATGCCGCCCGGATGCGTGCCGACAAATACCAGCGGGAAGCCGAAGCCGCCAAAGCGCAGCCGGTGGCCGCCGCTGTGGACGAGGATGAGATCAACCGCCGTGCCCACACCCTGGCCGATGAACTGACCGCCCCTTTGCGCAGCGAGCTGGAAGCCGCCAAAGCTGCCGCCGCCACACCGGAACAAATCGAGCTGGACACCCGCAACGCCTATGACAGCCTGCTGCTGGCCGGGCGCGCCATGCAAAACGCTTGGAAGTCCGTCAAGCCGCAGCTGGCCAAGCTGCCGCCGGACACCCGCGCCGGGGCCATCAACCAGCTGACCAACACCCTGACTGAGATTCAAACGGAGGCAATAAAATGTCTGTAAAAATCACGGCTCTGGAAGCCGAAAACGTAAAGCGCATCAAGGCGGTTGCCCTCACGCCCTCCCCCACCGGGCTGACCATTGTGGGCGGCAACAACAACCAGGGCAAAACCAGCGTGCTGGACGCCCTGGCCTGGGCCCTGGGCGGCGAGAAGTTCCGCCCTACCGCCGCTGTGCGGGACGGTGCCCTTGCCCCGCCCCACCTGAAAGTGATCTTGTCTAACGGCGTTGTGGTGGAGCGCAAGGGCAAAAACAGCAGCCTGACCGTGACGGACCCCACCGGCCAGCGCAGCGGCCAGCAGCTGCTGAACGCTTTTGTGGAGCCGCTGGCGCTGGACCTGCCCCGCTTTATGCAGGCCAGCGATAAAGACAAGGCCGACACCCTGCTGAACATCATCGGTGTGGGGGATGCTTTGACCGGCCTGGACCGGGAGATCAAAGCCCTGTACGACCGCCGCACCGTGATCGGCCAGATCGGCGCCCAGAAACGCCACGCCGCCGAAGAGCTGACCGAATACCCGGACGCCCCGTCCGAACCCGTTAGTGCCATTGAGCTGATCCAACAGCAGCAGGAGATTTTGCTCCATAACGCCGACAACCAGCGCCAGCGCGACCGCCTGACCGAGATCACCCACGCCAAGCACCGCGCCATGGATGAGCTGACCCGTTTGGAGGAACAGCTCAAAACCCTGCAGGAGCACCGCGGCCAACTGGTAGAGGAATACAACGCCGCCTGCGTGCAGGAGAAAACCGCCACCAAGACCGTGGCCCAGCTGCAGGATGAATCCACCGCCGAGCTGGAGCAGAGCATCCGCAATGTGGAGGAGATCAACCGGCAGGTATCCGCCAACCTGGCAAAATCCAAGGCTCAGGACGAAGCCGAGCGCTATGCGCAGGAATACACCGCCCTGACGGAGCAGATCAAGGCAAAGCGCACCGCCCGCTTGGACCTGCTGAACGGCGCAGACCTGCCCCTGACCGGCCTGAGTGTGGAGGACGGCAGCCTGACTTACAACGGCAAGCACTGGCAGGACATGAGCGGCAGCGACCAGCTGCGGGTGGCCACCGCCATTGTGCGCCGCCTGAACCCCGACTGCGGCTTTGTGCTGCTGGACAAGCTGGAACAGATGGACCTTGCCACCCTGGCGGAGTTCGGCAGCTGGCTGCAGGCCGAAGGATTACAGGCCATCGCCACCCGCGTTTCGACCGGCGGGGAGTGCCAGATCATCATTGAGGATGGCAGGGTAAAAGACGCCGAGGAACCACCCGCCCCCAAAGCATGGACGAAAGGAGCGTTCTGAAATGAGCAAATACGCAATCACATCCGGCACCATTGCCGCGCCGGTCAAAACCGTTCTGTACGGGCCGGAGGGCATCGGCAAAAGCACGTTTGCCGCCCAGTTCCCCGCCCCGGTATTCATTGACACCGAGGGCGGCACCAAGCGGCTGAACGTTGCCCGCCTGCCCGCGCCCACCAGCTGGGCCATGCTGCTGGATGAAGTTGCCGAGGTCAGCCGCGGCAATGTGCCCTGCGGCACCCTGGTGATCGACACCGCCGACTGGGCCGAACGGCTCTGCATTGACGCCGTCTGCGCCCGCGCCAAGGTCAAGGGCATTGAGGATTTCGGGTACGGCAAGGGCTATACTTACGCGAAAGAAGAGTTCGGCAAGCTGCTGGATGCCCTGGAAGAGGTGCTGAACACCGGGCACAACGTGGTGGTTCTGGCCCATGCTGCCATCACCAAGTTTGAGCAGCCCGACGCCGTGGGCAACTATGACCGCTGGAGCATGAAAACCAGCAAACAGGTAGCCCCTCTGCTGCGGGAATGGTGCGACATGCTGCTGTTTGCCAACTACAAAACCGTGGTAGAAAAGGCCGGCAGTGCCCCCAACGCCAAGAACAAAGCCAGCGGCGGGCGGCGGGTTCTCTACACCAGCCACCACCCCTGCTGGGATGCCAAAAACCGCTTCGGCCTGCCGGAAGAGCTGCCCTTTGAGTATGCCAGCATCGCCGCCTGCATCCCGGACCCGCACCCCGGCGCAGCCCCCGCGCCGCGCCCCCTCATGGCAGAGGATGCCCCCGCCCCCAAGCCTGCACCGGTGCCGGTTCCCGCTGCACCTGCTGCACCGCCTGCCGTGCCTGCCGGGATCTCCGCCAGTGATCTGCAGGCGCAGGGCGTGCCGACCGCCCTTGCCCAGCTGATGGCCGCCAATAATGTGACCCCGGAGGAACTGCAGACCGTGGTCGGCCAGCGCGGGTACTTCCCCGCCGATATGCCGGTCAAGGATTACCCAGCTGATTTTGTCAGCGGCTGCCTGGTGGCCGCCTGGCCCCAGGTGCTGGAGATGATCTGCACCAACCGCGATGTACCGTTTTAACAAATACAAAGGAGATTTACCCATGGCTGAATATATGAACAACATGCCGGATGCTGCCCTGGACTGGGACAGCGAGGTTACCAACGAACAGCGGGAATTTGTGCTGCTGCCTGCGGGCGATTACCTGTTTACCGTGCAAAGCTTTGAGCGTGCCCGCTATGAGGGCAGCGCCAAGCTGCCGCCCTGCAGCATGGCCAAGCTGACCATTACCATCCATGGCGGCGACAAAGGCGAAACCACCGTCACCCACCGCCTGTACCTGCATACCAAGACCCAGGGCCTGCTGGGCGCCTTTTTTGAGAGCATCGGCCAGTGCAAGCGCGGCGAGACGTTCCGCCCCCGCTGGAACGAAATTGTCGGTGCGCAGGGCATGTGCCGCCTGGGCGTGCGGGAATACACCAAGCAGAGCGGCCCCCACGCCGGTGAGACCGGGCAGGCCAACGAGATCGAAAAGTTCCTGCCCCGCCCCGAACCCACCGCCGCCCCCAGCACCGGGTGGAAGCAGGGAGCTTTTTAAGTTAGGAGGTAGGAAGTAGGAGTTAGGAGTTTATGGTGTGCGCTAACGCGCACGGTTTGAATATCAGGCTTTTCATAATTTCAAAATTGCGGCGCAAGCTGCTTCTTCAACTCCTAACTCCTCACTCCTAACTCCTCACTAACACGGAAAGACTAACTATTAAAAGTCAAGCCCCAAAACAAAATTTTCGAGAGAAAT
>ERZ773158.2229-NODE-2229-length-14933-cov-4.790832_pt1 | contig 14933 bp, 12 predicted proteins | sample MGYA00511918_ERZ773158 | MGnify/ENA primary metagenome ERZ773158 (study PRJEB29015, sample SAMEA2737876) | human gut metagenome | biome: human gut; feature: human-associated habitat; material: faeces | place: China | collected 2012 ...
GAGAAAAATATTTCAAAAAGTAAAAAGGAGAGTGCATTAATTATGAGAAAGCAGATGATGATTACAGACTCTACTACTTAGATGGTGATGTATATCTGGTAAACAACAAAGGTAAAGTTCAGAAATCCAATAAGAAATACGATATCGAGAACAAAGGTATCGCAGCTGAGGATGTAGAAGTTACCTTTACTTCCAGCAAGAGCAAGAAAGTTGCTACTGTTAACGGTACACCTGTAGCTAATTTTGTAGCAGATATTGATTGGTCTGATGCTAAGGTAACAGAAGATCAGAAGATTTCTGTACCGTTCATCCAGCTGTATGATGATGATGTATATACCTACACAGAGGCTGATCACAACGTAACTGCTTGGAGAAGATTAAACTAATCTAATTCAAAGAGGTACTTGTTATTCTTAAATGAATAATGAAATCCCCGGATCTCGAAAGAGGTTCGGGGATTTTGTTGTTAGTACAAGGCTCCCCTTGTTGCGGGGAGTTGGATTATTTGGTACTACAAAATTTATAGATATGTAAACATAAAAAGCCTTGATATCGGAGTTTTTGATATATTGCAAAATAAGTTCAATAATCCACTCCAAAATCAATGTTATCATATGATGTTACAATCTTTTGTTTACCCAGTGACGCACGATCAAAAGGGGCTGTCGCATTAGCAAATATTTTTGCTGGGCGGCAGCCCTACTTTCTGCCCAAAATGGCATCGAAATCAGTTACGGTTCCGATTCCATTCTATAAACGCAGTTCATTCATAGACATCCCTTTCGGCATGCCTTATTTCAAACTGTTTTATTTTTAATCATCAAAATCTATGTTGTCTTTAATGAAAAAAGATGGCTTCTCGTCCTTCCAGCCTGAATCTTGCAATGAAGCTTATTCATATTTCGTCCCATTGCTAAAAGGATGCTTTCTGCCAGTGCATTTGTCTTTCCCCGGTACAGATATCTCCGAAAATTCATGTCTTCTTTTACATCAGCAAAAGAACCTTCTGCCTGAATACTTCGGTTCATCCGGAGCATCGTTCCATACTCACTTGTGATCCGTTCCAGATTTTCTGCGCGTTTCCGGCTCATTGTCTTTGAGACCATTAGCACTTTATTCCTTTTTTCCATAGGTGTTTTGCAGTTGTTCCCTTTGATACATTCCGTTTTATAAGGACAGCCGGTACAGTCTGAGCTCCTGTAATAAGTTTTTACACTGATATATCCGCTGGCTGTTTTACTTCTGCATTCATTCGTAACAGTCAGTTCCCTTCCGTTGCGGCAGATGTAGCTGTCACTGTCTGCGTGATACTCCATGTTTTCCCTTCTACTGATGTCTTTTTTGTACTTTCGAGTTTTAGAAATCTCATAGTTCTGCGGTTTTATATAGGCAGTTTGTCCGTTGCCTTCAATGAAAAGATAGTTTTCTTCACTTTCGTATCCGGCATCTGCAACGATTTCTGAATACTTAAATCCCAAGTGATTCTCCATATCTTTCAAAAATGGAATTAGGGTACGTGTATCGGTTGGACGCGGGCTAATATCGAGCCATGTGATGTATTCGGAATCCACTCCGTGCTGGATGTTATAAGCAGGTTTTAACTGCCCATTCAGCATCGCGTCTTCTTTCATTCTCATAAAGGTGGCATCAGGATCTGTTTTGGAATAACTGTTTCTGTTCCCAAGCGTATACAGTTTTTTTGTATATTCCTTTAGTTTCTCCAGATATTGATCCAGCTGTTCCAGGGATTTTTGTAACTGTGTTTTCCTCCGTCCGATTCCGTGTACGAATACGATTCCTTCCTGTACTTTGATGCGGCACAACTGCTTTTTTAAACGTTTCAGTGTGTGTATGGATATCCGCTTATGGTATACCGTCTTAATTCCGTAGAGTTCTTCGCATTCAGCCACAAAAGAAGACAGTTTTGTGTATAACCGGACCTGATTCTTTGTAATGGCCTTTTTCCATACAAATGTATACTTATTAGCTGCCGATTCGATCTTGGTGCCGTCAATAAAGATGGTCTTCCCTGAGATCTCACCAAGAAGATAGAGCAGATCTGACATTTGAGCAAGTAAAGCTTTTGCACAGGCAGAAAAATGCAGGGATATAAAACGTGCGATGGTTGCGTGATCAGGAGCAGGCACTCCTTCCAGGAGATACATAAAGTTGATATCCCGTTTACATGCTTTTCTGATATCCCGGCTCGAATAGATTCTATTCATTGCTGCATAGATAACGAGTTTCAGCATCTGACGCGGTGTTGCCTGATTTTTTCTGATCCTGCCGTAAGTTTTATACAGTTCAGAAAGGTCCATTTCCTCCACAAAGGCACTTACCAGACGAACTGGGTCATCAGATGGAATAGAAATCTCTAAATCCAGTGGAAGTTTGATTTGATAATACAGAGAAAATGAGGTATAATCTCTCTGTATTATTTTGTTTAATAGCATAAACTAATTATACCACAAACGCCGGGCTTTTCGAAGCTCGGCGTTTTGTGTTGGATAAAAACACGAAGCTGCCGCACCTTAGTGCGACAGCCCCTTCTATTATTGCTTCAAATTAATTTCAAAAATTAGTTCTTAGCAATCCAAGTCGGTATAACAGAACCAGTTCCTTTTGTATAGGTATACAAGTTATCATCATACAGCTGGATGAACGGTACAGATACCTTTGTATCTTCCATGATATCGCTTGTATTTGAGTAGTCATTTACAAACTTGATATGGTTGATAAGAGTCTCTGCAGTTTCATCACCAACGCTAGCTACAGACTTGCTGTTCTTGTTGATTGTTACATAAACCTCAGCATCGATATCTTTGTTCTCTACATCGTACTTCTTGCTGTAAAAAAATGCCGAACATCCATATTTGAGTTTATAAAACGATTAGAAGATTCGTTAAGTGAAACAAAATCCTAACTTCCCCGTTTAAGAAATATTTCCTATTCTTTTCACAAAAGAAACACATCTATGCGTTACACTACAACCATCAAATTCAAGGAGGATATAACGCATGATGATAGATTCTAAGACAAAATGGAGTGTCTGGGGGATGCTCTTTGGTATGGCAGTTGTGCTTGGAGCAGGAGTTGCATTTCTAGCTTTTATCTTGACAAGGGATCCGCAGATTTTGGCTTTTCTGTATGATAAAATTACCGTTCCCCAGAGTCTGCATTTTATCACAAACTTCAAGTGGTTGTTCAATCTGATTGTTGTGTGCGTGACAGCAATTCCAGCAGCGGCTGTGTTGTATGTGAGTGAATGGGGATTTAGCCGCTGTGCTCAGGCAAAAGAAAAATAATTATTATAAAAAGTGTGATTAAATTTTCATTCAAAAAACTTGATCACACTTTTTATTATAGAAATTACTGGATCTATTATTTTATAAACTCAACAATTTTGCATTCATGTTTTCTGGTTTTCAAATCATAGTTAATTCCAACTAACAGCATATTTCCCGAATAACAAAAAGAACTGCCGCATAGAATGCGGCAGCCCCTCTTAGTATAAAGTTTTAATTAACGATAAAACTTAAAATTATTTATTGTTGTTTAATCCTAACCAACCTTCAACAGCCTTAGTACCAGCCAGATTTGTGTAGGTATAAATATCGTCATCATACAGCTGGATGAACGGTACAGATACGATCTGATCCTCTGTAACAACATCTTTACCAAACTGAGCTTCTGCATCAGCAATCAGATCCTCAGCTTTGATTGTCTTACCGCTAGCTAAAGTAACGGATACAACTTTCTTGCCGCTGATCTCTACTTTTACATCATCCTCAGCGATGCCCTTGTTCTCGATGTCATACTTCTTGGAGGTCTTCTGAACTTTACCCTTGGTATTGGTCAGATAGATATCTCCATCATAGTAGTACAGTCTGTAGTCATCATCTGCATCCAGTCTCTTACCGTTGAAGTACAGATAATCATCTTTCAGACCATTGTAGCCAAGACCATTCTTACCATTCTTGGTGTTGAAGTAGAATGTGTAATCATCATCGTCGTTCTCTACAGATGTTACGCGGCCAGTCTTCTGATAGCCGTTGGCATCGAAGTAGTAGAATCCGCCGTCAGCCTGGCAGTACTGTAAGCCATCCTGCATCTGACCTTTTTCGTTGAAGGAGAAGTATTTACCTTCAATTTTGATTCTCTGAACGTATACAGCTCCGTCATCATCGTAAGTAGCGAAGTCTTTGGAACCGCCATCAGCGTATTTAACTTCACCGTCATCGATGTAGTACCAGTCTGTATCACCATCAGCATCCAGATCCTCAGCGCCGTCGATCTGATACCAGCCGTTACCTCTGGAACCATCTTCAACTTCGTTGTAGTATCTCATTACGCTGGTTGTAGCTAATTCGCCCTTAGCAAGGTTACCATCAAGCTGTGCGTTGGAACCCTGTTCAACAGCCTTACCATCAATCCACTCGTACAGCATCTGACCGTGCTCGTTGAACATATAGTATTTGCCGTTGATTTTCTTCTTGCCTGTGTCATGATATGCTTTACCAGAAGACTGGAACCAGTACCAACCCTCATCATCACAGTTGTCATCTTCAGAACAATCAAGAACTACTTCCAGATCATCATCATCATCCAGATCGTTCTCATTGTTACCGGATTTCTCAAGCCACAGCCACTGAGACTCAGCTCTCCAACCTTCGTCCTCAGTACCTAAGTAGTATGCGTTGCCGTCTTCCTCGTGCCAGCCATACTGCATCTCACCATCTTCGTTGAAGTAGTAGGTCTTGCCATTGATCTTCTTATCTGTATCGGTAACTTTTTTACCTTTGTTGTTGAAGTAGTACCAATGCTCGCCGCCGTCTTCCGGATCATCTTCATCCTCATCAGCCATGGTCTTTTTCCACTCGTTGGTCAGCATATGACCATCTTCAGCTACATAGTAGTCATCATCTACCCATGTATCTGTCTCCATCTCACCATCTTCGTCAAGATGGAACCATTTACCGCCATCTTTCTTCCACTCATCGGTTACCATCTCATCATCGCTGTCATAGTAGTGCCAAACTCCAGCGTCATCTTTCTCCCAACCAGCTGCGAAAGAAGTCATGGAAGCACCCATAGCGAGTAAAGCTGCTGCAGAAAGTACTGCAACTAATTTAGTCTGCTTTCTCATAATTAATGCACTCTCCTTTTTACTTTTTGAAATATTTTTCTCGAAATCCTAACTGCATTACCAGGTCATTATACTTCGGATATGGAAAATTATCAATAGTTTTTTTACAGAATTTCCAACTTTTTATTTTGAAGTGGAATATTGTCTGTATTTCCTATGTTTCTCTTCCCTGTGAAGTACTGCCTTTCTCCGATACACCCACATTATAATACACGTTTTTCCAAAATACCATAACATTTATCTGTGCATTTTCTTACGGATTTTTTACGAAAATTCTTTATAGTTTCGTAATTGTATTTATATTTGTACAATCATGTTTTAACCGCCAAAATGCCTATATTTCCAGTATTTTTTACGTTTCTTATTTCCCACAGACCACCTTATCAAGCCTTTCGTCACTGTTCACGCATACGTGCCCAGTAACAGTCTTTATTCTTCCCCCCGCAGCATTGCTTTTTCCGTTTACTTTCTCTGTGTTTATGCTATAATGTTCATATATCACTTTTAATTTTATTTTTTGAACACACAACAGCTAGAACCTATTTTCACTCTTATCCATCTATAATGATGACGAAATACGTGAATATATAAGAGAAAAATAAAAGAATTTAATAATTCAGGAGGTTTTATATGGATCGCTATGGACTGATCTGCCGGAGTTTCTATGAGAATCCGGATGTGACCCAGCGGGAGCTTGCTTCGATTTTGAATCTTTCCCTGGGGACTGTGAATAAATTGCTTGGGGACTGCCTGGAAGAGGCATTTCTCATGACGGATATGGATACGGGGAAATATCTGCTGACCGAACAGGGGCTTAAGTATCTGGAACAATTTAAAGTGGATGGCGCCGTCATTACCGCCGCCGGGTTTGGCTCCCGGTTTGTGCCGCTGACGTTTGAGACGCCGAAGGGGCTTCTGGAAGTGTTTGGCGAGCGAATGATTGAGCGCCAGATCAAGCAGCTCCATGAAGCGGGGATCACGGATATCACAATTATCGTCGGTTATTTAAAGGAAAAGTTTGAATATCTGATCGACAAATATCAGGTCAAACTCCTCTATAACCCGGAGTACGCCACCAAAAATAATCTGGCTACGATCTACCATGCCCGCGAGCTGTTCCGCGGTCGCAATATGTATCTGCTTGTCTCGGACAACTGGATTCGAAACAATATGTACCATAAATATGAGTGCGGCGCATGGTACTCTTCTGTTTACATGGATGGTGAAACGTCGGAATGGTGTCTTTCTTCTAATAAAAAGGGGCGTATCACATCGGTGCAGGTCGGTGGGCATGATTCCTGGGTCATGTATGGACCTGCGTTCCTCTCGCGTGATTTTTCCAACCAGCTCATTCCGCTCATTGAGGAAGCCTATCATCAGCCTGGCACAGAACAATGGTACTGGGAACAGGTTGTCGTCGATCATATCAAAGAACTGGATTTTTCGATGAACTGCCAGCCGGCGGATCAGGTCTATGAGTTTGAAAACCTGGAAGAACTGCGCCTGTTTGATCCGAAATATCAGAATCATTCGGACAATGCCGCCATGCAGCTGGTCGCACACGTTTTCAATGTAAAAGAGGAAGCGATACACAACATCCGCTGTCTCAAATCTGGTATGACAAACCAGTCGTTCCTGTTTGAACTGGATGGAAAACATTATATCTGCCGCATTCCGGGTCCGGGAACAGAATTTCTGATTAACCGGAAAGAGGAGGAGGCTGTTTACAAGGCGGTCACACCGCTTGGCATTACCGAACATATTTTGTATTTTGACGGAAAAACCGGCTACAAGATCGCCCAGTATTATGAGGGCGCTCGGAATGCGGATGCAAAGAACCCGCAGGAGATGGCCGCCTGCATGGAGATGCTGCGGAAGCTGCATCATTCCGGCGTGACGGTTCCGCACACGTTCCGCATCCGGGAACGGATTGATTTTTATGAGAGGATCTGCCGCGGACATGAGGAAATGCTGTTCGAGGACTACCCGGCAGTCCGCGCCCGGATGAATGAACTGATGGATCGGCTGGATACACTGGAACGTCCTTGCTGCCTCTCCCACATTGACTCGGTTGCAGACAATTTCCTGTTTCTGCCGGACGGCTCCCTGCGTCTGATCGACTGGGAGTATGCAGGCATGTGCGATCCGCTCATTGATATTGCGATGTGCAGTATTTATTCATATTATTCACAGGAAGAGCTTGACCACCTTCTGGAAGAATATCTTCAGCATGCCCCATCGGACGAGGAACGTTTTGTCACGTATGCCTATGCGGCGCTCGGAGGTTTCCTGTGGGCGCTCTGGGCGGTCTTCAAGAGTATGGAAGGACGCGAATTTGGCGATTACACGATCGTGATGTACCGGTATGCGAAAAATTATTATCGAAAAATTGTTTCCGAGGGCTTGTTAAAATTGTAATATTTCCGTTAGGTATTTTACATTTTTCTATGTTATACTTATAAAGTAATTTGATATGATACCAGGGTCAAAAGGTCAGAAGTTCGACGCAAGCTTGCTTGCAGGAGAATTTTTGACCTTGGGACCCGCCAAAAACATGAGTAAGTAGCCATTTTTCAAAGAAAAATGAGCGAATTACGAATGTTTTTGAAGATTGCGGGAGCATATAGTGCGGAGCAATCTGGTATCAGAGGGGTCAAAATGCCTTTTGACCCCAACATCTTTGATATTAATTTCTACTGTAATCATAAATAACGATAAATCACATTGCAAGGGGGATACGCGATGCGGAAAAGATATGCAAAGCTGCTTGGGCTTGCCTGCCTGATCGGTGCCATGGGGCTGCTTCCTTCTTCCCAGAGCCGTGCGGCCGGGTGGCTGAAGGACGGAAACTACTGGTACTACATGACCGACGACGGTCAGAAGCATACCGGATGGGTACATATCGGAGAGAAATATTATTATATGGATGAATCGACCGGCAAGATGGTGACTGGATGGCGTCAGGATTCATCCACTTCCGCCTGGTATTATTTCAACCAGAGCGGCGAGATGATGACTAAATGGCAGAAAATCAACAACTACTGGTACTATTTTAACCAGTACGGTGTGATGCAGAAGGGCTGGCTCCAGCTTGATACGGTCTGGTATTATCTGGGCGATGATGGACGGATGTTTACCAACTGGCAGAAGATGGATAACGGCACCTGGTACTATTTCGGCACGGACGGGGCGATGCGGACTGGCTGGCAGAAGGTAAACAGCACCTGGTATTATCTCGACGAAAATGGAAAAATGCTGACCGGTTGGCAGCTTATTAAAAATGAATACTACTATCTCCATGATGGCAAGATGCTGACTGGCTGGCTCAATGACAGCAACGGAAACACCTACTACATGGACAAGACAGACGGCAATATGAGCCGCGGCTGGAAGCAGATCGACGGCACCTGGTACTATTTCAATGAGTACGGACACCGTCAGAAAGGCTGGATTAAGGTATCCGGCACCTACTATTATCTGGATGAGAACGGTAAGATGGCTTCGAACACAACCCGGACGATTGATTCGGTGAAATACACCTTTGCCAAGAGCGGTGCGTGCCAGAATCCACCGTCCAGTCTCTCCGGCATGAGCGACAGCTATTTTGACCCAAGTGCTTCACAGGGAACAGGGACTTCGTCTGGCAGTTCTTCTTCAAGCAGCACTTCGGGGCCAAGCGGAACGGCTTCGAACAATTCCAATTCAGGGACCTCCAGTTCAGGTAACACCAACAATTCGAATAGTTCCGATCCTTCGACCAGTTTTACTGCACCGGGAAGTTCCAACAGCTCCAGCTCGTCAAATGGTTCTTCGTCGGGCACAACCGTTCCAATTCCTGGAAGCGGCTACAGCAGCTCCACTTCCACGCCGGGCGGGACTTCCAGTTCGTCAGGCTCTTCGAATAACCAGACAAGCAGCAGTTCCACCAGCGATACCGGCAATGTACCAAGCCGCATCTACAGCAACGGCACGACTTACACCGCACCGACGACATCGAACTCCAGCTCGTCAGGCTCTTCGTCAAATTCGTCCGATAAACGGATTAACGGATTTACCTCCAATCAGGGCGATACGATTCAGGAGGGACAGACGCAGGGTCCTGGACGGAAATAAACCGTATTTGCAAAATATATAAGTGTTGTTAAAAAAAGATTTTGACCAACGATTCATAGCCTATATCGATGGTCAAAATCTTTTTAATTAAAATCATACCTTCTAAAAGCTGCCTACACCTCAAACACCAAATCCCCATAACTCGGGAACGGCCATAACTCTTTATCTACCAGCATTTCCAGCTCGTCTGCCGGTTTACGGAGAGCTACCATCGCCGGGCATACCTCATGCAGATAGGCGAATGCTTTTTCTTTGTTATCCTTGATCGCAGATGCCTTTGCCAGGATATCTTTGAGTGCCGCCAATGCCACCTTCATCTCTGAAAGTTTATCAGAGGTCTCTAAAAGCAGTTCTTTCTGGACACTGACATCGGCTTCCTCACAGGCAGTCCGGACGGCTGTCAGGGAGGAAGCAAGCTGAGTCGTATATTTGACAACCGCCGGGATGATCTGCTTGCCCGCCATGTCGATCATCGTCTTTGCCTCGATGTTGACGGTCTTGGAATATGCCTCATACTCGATCTCGGCACGGGATTCCAGCTCGGTCCGGGTGTACACGCCAAATTCTTCAAAGAGCTTGATCGCTTTCTCGGTCCGGATTGCCTCGACAGAATCGATACCCGCTTTCAGGTTCGGGAGTCCACGGCGCTCTGCCTCTTTAACCCATTCCTCAGAATAACCATTTCCGCTGAAAATGATACGGCGGTGCTCTGCAAACAGACGCTTGATGATATCATGGACTGCGCTGTCAAAATCATCGCTGTTTTCCAATTCGTCCGCAGCCTCTTTAAACGCTTCTGCCACGATCGTGTTGAGCACGACGTTCGGGGATGAAACAGAATCCGAAGAACCAACCATACGGAACTCGAATTTGTTACCGGTAAACGCAAACGGTGAAGTACGGTTGCGGTCGGTTGCATCCTTGACGAAATCCGGAAGTGTCGCTACTCCCGTCTGAAGTACCTCGCCTTTCTTAGAATGTGCGGCTTCGCCCGTGCTGCACAGCTGATCGATAACATCCTCCAGCTGCTCGCCCAGGAAAATAGAGATGATCGCTGGCGGCGCCTCTGCCGCACCCAGACGATGATCGTTGCCCGGAATCGCGGTGGACTCGCGCAGCAGATCCGCGTGTCTGTCAACTGCTTTCATGATGCATGCCAGAACCAGAAGGAACTGTACATTTTCGTGCGGCGTCTCGCCCGGATTCATCATGTTGATGCCGTCGTCGCTCGTCAGGGACCAGTTGTTGTGCTTACCGGAACCATTGATTCCGTCAAATGGTTTCTCATGCAGCAGACAGGTCAGACCGTGATGTCCTGCGACACGCTTCATCGCCTCCATGACCATCTGGTTGTGATCGACTGCCAGATTGACCTGACAATAGGTTGGTGCTAATTCATGCTGTGCTGGTGCAACTTCGTTGTGCTGTGTCTTTGCACTGACCCCCAGACGCCACAATGTCTCATTTAACTCTTTCATGAACGCACCGACTCTCGGACGGATGCTTCCAAAATAGTGATCATCCATCTCCTGTCCTTTCGGCGGCATCGCGCCAAACAGGGTACGACCGGTGTAGATCAGATCTTTTCTCTGTAAATATTTGTTCTTATCAACCAGAAAATACTCCTGCTCCGGTCCCACATACGGAATCACACGGTGGGAAGTCGTATTTCCAAACAGGCGGAGAATCCGGAGTGCCTGCTCGTTGATTGCCTGCATGGAACGCAGCAGCGGCGTCTTCTTATCCAGTGCTTCGCCGCGGTACGAACAGAATGCAGTCGGTATGTAGAGTGTCACGCCCAGCGTATCTTCCCGCAGAAATGCCGGGGAAGTACAATCCCAGGTTGTATAGCCGCGTGCCTCAAAGGTGGAACGAAGTCCGCCCGACGGAAACGAGGATGCATCCGGCTCGCCCTTAATCAGCTCTTTACCGGAAAACTCCATGATAACGCGTCCGTTGGAATCCGGTACGGAGATAAACGCATCATGTTTTTCTGCCGTAATGCCGGTCAGCGGCTGGAACCAATGGGAATAATGCGTCGCACCGCGCTCGATCGCCCAGTCTTTCATCGCGTGTGCGACAACATCTGCGATGGACGGATCCAGCTCAGCTCCGTCTTCAATGGTTTTCTTCAGTTTTTTGTAAACACTTTTCGGAAGGCGTTCCTGCATCGCCTTGTCATTAAACACATTTTTTCCGAAAATTTCCGGTACATTGATAATCTCGCTCATTCAATCCCTCACATTAATATGAAAACAGACCGGACCGCCGGTATGTATATCCGCGTTGCGAAATGTACATCCCTGCAGTCCGGTCATGAACCTTACTTATTCATCAGGCTTTTCCGATAGAACCGAACAGTTCCATCTTTGTCTTAACCGTCTCTTTGATCGCCTCAAAACCAGGTGCAAGAAGTTTACGCGGGTCAAATCCTTTGCCCTGCTGATCCTTACCAGCCTCGATATACTGGCGGGTTGCCTCTGCAAATGCCAGCTGGCACTCAGTATTTACATTAATCTTCGCTACACCTAAAGAAATGGCTTTCTTGATCATATCTTCCGGAATACCGGTACCACCGTGAAGAACCAGCGGCATATCGCCTACTTTTTCTTTTACGGCTGCCAGCGTCTCAAAGCTTAAGCCTGACCAGTTTGCCGGATATTTGCCGTGGATATTGCCGATACCTGCTGCCAGCATATCAACTCCGAGGTCTGCAATCGCCTTGCACTCGTTCGGATCTGCACATTCGCCCATACCGATCACGCCGTCTTCCTCGCCGCCGATGGAACCAACCTCAGCCTCCAGGGAAATACCTTTCTCCGCGCAGACTTTGACTAATTCTTTGGTTTTCTCTACGTTCTCGGCGATCGGATAATGGGAGCCGTCAAACATGATGGAAGAAAATCCAGCATCGATACATTTGTAGCAGCCCTCGTAGGTGCCGTGATCCAGATGCAGCGCAACCGGAACCGTGATGTTCAGCTCTTCGATCATCGCTTTTACCATCGCAGATACTGTCTTAAAGCCAGTCATATACTTGCCTGCGCCCTCAGAAACACCTAAGATAACCGGTGAGTTCTGCTCCTGTGCCGTCAGTAAAATTGCTTTGGTCCATTCAAGATTGTTGATGTTGAACTGACCAACCGCATATTTGCCATCTCTTGCCTTCTGAAGCATTTCCTTCGCACTAACTAACATATACAAACCTCCTCGTTGTCTCTTTTTGATCTAACCAGAGTCTATTATATACCATAATTCAGTATTTGCCTAGCCTGTCAAAAAAATAACAGGCAATTATTTTAATATTTTGTAACGTTTACTGTAAAATCTCCGAAACGGTCTTCTCCATCTCCTCCGGCTTGCACTGGCGGTTGTGACGGATCTCTGCCTTGCGGATCTCCTCGATCGCCTGCGGGATCTTCACGCCGGATGCTTTCTCCATCTCGTCGATAAGCTCGAACTCGCCCTTGCCTTCTTCGCTGCCGAAGATTGCCTCCATGACGCTGCGGGAGAATTTATATGGGCTTGCCGTCGATGCGATAACTGTCTTCTTGGTATCGCCTGTCTCCTTCACATAGTTATGGTATACGCAGGATGCAACGCCGGTATGCGTATCGATCATATAACCGGTCTCATCATAGAGACGCTTGATCTCGGCTGCATTTGCCGCCTGATCAGCATAACCGCCGACAAAATCTGCCATGCGCGCACGCATCTCGTCGGTAACCGAATATTTGCCATCTTTCGAAAGCTCTTCCATGCGTTTCTTGGTCTCCTCCGCATCGCAGCCGGTGGAGAGATAAATCAGACGTTCCAGGTTGCTGGAAATCAGAATATCCATCGACGGGGAAGAGGTCAGGATGAATGGACGGTTCTTGTCATATACGCCTGTCTTAAAGAAGTCGTACAGAACTTTATTGTCATTGGACGCGCAGATCAGCTTGTCGATCGGCACACCCATCTGTTTTGCAAAATAAGCCGCTAAGATATTGCCGAAGTTTCCGGTCGGAACGGTTACATTGATCTTCTCACCGTTCTCGATCTCGCCGTTTTCAAGCAATTTTGCATACGCATATACATAGTATACAACCTGTGGTACGAGACGACCGATGTTGATGGAGTTTGCGGAAGAGAGCTGATAGCCTCTGCCTGCTAATTCTTTGGCAAATTCTTTGTCACCGAAGATTTTCTTGACACCGCTCTGTGCATCATCAAAGTTTCCGGAAATACCGACAACGCTTGTGTTCGCGCCCTTCTGGGTCAGCATCTGCAGCTCCTGCACACGGCTGACGCCGTCCTTCGGGTAAAATACGATAATTCTGGTTCCCTCAACGTCTGCAAAACCAGCCATCGCTGCCTTTCCGGTATCGCCGGAGGTTGCGGTCAGGATCACGATCGTGTTCTCCGCATGGTTCTTCTTCGCCGATACGGTCATCAGATGCGGCAGGATCGAGAGCGCCATATCCTTGAAGGCAATCGTGCTTCCGTGGAACAGCTCCAGATAATATGCTCCGTCTGCTTTGACAAGCGGCGCAATCTCTTCCGTATCAAACTTACTGTCGTAAGCGCGCTCGATACAGGTTTTCAGCTCTTCCTCTGTGAAATCAGTCAGGAACTGCTTCATAACTGCATAAGCTACTTCCTGATATGTTTTATGGGATAATTCTTCCAGGCTGCAATCTAACGCCGGGATATGATCCGGCATGAACAGGCCGCCGTCTGCTGCCAGTCCCTTTAAGATCGCCATCGAAGCCGTTACGTTGTTTTCACCGCCACGGGTACTGCTGTAATTGATTGCCATGATTTTCATCCTCTCTTTTTATCTTTCCCCGTCGTCCCCATCTTTGCAAAGGATGCCGGAGTCAAACTTTCTGCCATGTAAGTGTTCTGTGTGGTTTTGCAGTTCTCCCGCAAAGTTACGGGACCCCCTGCTCACTTTAGTTAAAAATTCTATCATACTTTATGGCACAGCGCAAGAAAAATTCCCCCTTAATACGTGATCTTCCAGCGCCCAAACAATCCCTTCTTAAAATGGGAAAACCGCCGTGAAGCACTCTCATTTCCCATCTCGATCGCCTTCTGGTAGCACTGTGCCGCCCGCTCGAGATCTTCCGGGGATTCATTTTTCCGTTCGTAGATAAATCCAAGCTCATAGAGTGCATATCCGTCACATTCCGTCTGTGCCGCCCGCTCAAAAAGCTCCTTCGCCTTATTTTCATCGGCGGTGCAGCCTTCTCCCTTCATATAGAGATAGCCTAACTTGGATGCAGACTGCAGGCTTCCGGCTTCTTCGCACCGGTTCAGCCACTCAAATGCTTTTGCATAATCGCGGTCTACTCCCTCTTCGCCCTGGAAATACAGACATCCAAGAATCTCCATGCACTCTGGATTTCCCTGCGAAGCGCCTTTTTCGTACCAGGAAACCGCCTGCTTCATATCAATCTCGCCGTTCAGACCATCCCGATAGATATTTCCAAGCGCCAGGCTTGCCTGTCCGTCGGTCTCGATCCCAGCTGCCTCCCGCAGAAGTTTTTCTGCCCGATGGCGGTTCAGCTCGATGGCCTCACTGCCGAGACAGTAGCTTTTAATCTTTTTTATATTAATATAGGTAACTGCCATGTTCCGGCTCAACTTGCCTTCCTTTGACATGGCATTGTCATATTTTGGCACCTCG
>ERZ773158.2230-NODE-2230-length-14927-cov-3.815694_pt1 | contig 14927 bp, 10 predicted proteins | sample MGYA00511918_ERZ773158 | MGnify/ENA primary metagenome ERZ773158 (study PRJEB29015, sample SAMEA2737876) | human gut metagenome | biome: human gut; feature: human-associated habitat; material: faeces | place: China | collected 2012 ...
AATACTATGAAAAACACATTGCAAAGATACGGACTTTCAGCATATCTCCAAATTTTCGGAGTAAAGCAACGCATCTTATAACATGGTTTAATAAAAGTAATAGTTTCGTTAACATTTAACATAAATCAAATTGGATATTAACGAATATCCTATTGAGTGATTCAGAGATTATTCATATCGTAAAGAGCGGGCAGGTTTGCTCATTATTATCTTTATGGTCTGGAAAGCTACTGTTATAAATGAGATAAACAACATTAGCAATACAGGCATAATAAAGAACCATGCTTTCAAATCTGTGCGGAAAGCATAATGGCTCAACCAGGCATTCATACTAAACCAAGCTAGTGGCAAAGCAATAACAACTGCTATCAGAATTAACAGAAAGAATCCCTTAACCAACTGATAGAAGAGTGTCCAACGGGAAGCCCCAAGAACTTTACGTATCCCCATTTCTTTGGTACGTGTGGAACATGAAAACATGACCAGTACCCAAAGTCCCAAACAGGAAATGAAAATAGCCAAACCGGTAAAAGCGCCAATCATTACACCAAACACCTCATCCTGACGATACTGGTGGTCGAAGAATTGGTCGAGGAAAAAGTAATCGAAACTGGAATCCGCAAAATATTGATTCCAAATCTCATGCACCTGTGATACCAATTCACGAGGATCGCCGGAAGTCATTACGATAGAGATATAACGTTGTGGTAACCAGGCAATCTTATCTTTATGAATCAACATGATAGGTGTATAATTCTTGTTCAATGCCTGTTGGTGATAATCTTTCACTACTCCGATAATCTGCATCGGGGCATCAGTACATTCAACGTTCACCAACTCCCCTATAGCCTCATCATTAGATGTAAAGCCCAGGTTACGCACAGCCGTTTCGTTAATCACCAGTTTGTCTACATCATCTCCATAGTCTTCCGAGAAATTTCTTCCGGCCACAACTTGCAATCCATAGGCATCCACATAATCGGGGTCGCAGGCAAGCATCTCATACAGGCGATTCTGCTTCAGAGCATCATTGGTACGGCGATTGGAAAGGAAAGTCGCTACTTCCTCGCCCGGCACAGCGCCGGAGAAAGTGACTTGATATACCAACGGAAGACGTGCTATCGTTTTTTTCATAGCTTCCAGTTTCGTATTCAGTCCCTCGGTATGCCCAGGAAATTTGACCACCAATGTCTGATTGGTCTTAACTCCCAAAGACTGGCTGCGCATAAAACTCAACTGTGCAAAGACAATCAATGTGCCGCACAACAATATCATTGAAGCCATATATTGAATGATAACCAAAACTTTCCGTGTCCGTTCTCCGGATTTACTATGCAAGAATTTCCCCTTCAACAACATAATTGGTTTCCGATTCAGCAAAGCCAATGCCGGATAATATCCAGAAAGGAATATCCCGACGATAAAAACAAGAATCAATAAAATCCACCAATAATCTATCAGCCAAACGGAGAAGGTAACGGTACGGCCTACCAATTGATTAAAGTACGGAAGAACCAATTCTATCAAGCCAACGGCGAGTACAAAAGCTATCAGGTTCATCACTAATGCTTCAAACAAAAATTGATGAATCAACTGCTTGCGGAAAGCTCCCACTACCCGCCTAACTCCCACTTCTTTGGCACGCTCCATTGAACGGGCTACGGTGAGGTTTATATAGTTTATCCAGGCAATAGCCAAAATAGCAATAGCAGCAAAAATCAAGGCAATCATAGAAGAACGGTTTCCTTTCGTCTCCGCTTCGTATCCTACCTGCGGAGTGAGGTGTATATCTGCCAGAGGGATTAAAGAGACTCCCCATGTCTTGTTTTTCAAGGCTTCATCCGTCTTGTACTTTTCCGCCATTACAGGAAATTCTCTCTCTATTTCCGCTTTCCTTTCGGGAGAGTCAAGCAGGACGTAGGTATAAGCCTCGTGTTTGTACCAATATTCCTGCATATATTTAGGCAGAGATTTATACGAAATCAGAAAACTATAATGTATATGCGAGTTGGAAGGCATTTCTTTCATCACTCCGGTCACTTCACACGATATCTTGTCGTATGCGCCGGTAAAGATGAATATCTTCCCGATAGGGTCTTCGTCCTTGAAATATTTACTGGCAATGCGTTCGGTGATTACCACTTGCCCCGGCATGGAGAGACAGGTTTTCTTATCGCCTTTCAAAAGTTCGAAATCAAAAAGGCGAAAAAAGCTGGGTTCGGCATACGCTATCTGATTCTCCCGCAAGGTCAGTTCACCGTATTTCACTATTTGTTCCGGCTGGAGTAGGGAGCCGATTCGGGTATAATCCTCTATTCCGGCAAGGTTCTCTTTCATTGCCGAACCATATCCGAAGGAGCTGCTTGCCCAGTAGTCGGTCAGCACTTCCCCTTCGTGAAACGTACTTTGCACACGGTAGATATGGTCATACTTTGTGTGCATTTTATCAAAGCTGAATTCAAAAGTCACGTAGGTAAGAATCAGCAGTGCCGATGCCATACCAATCGCCAGTCCGAATATATTAATGAAACTGAACCTTTTCCGTTTCATCAGATTCCGCCAAGCACTATTCCAGTAATTTCCTATCATACAGTTTCATTTTTAGCTGACATATTTTTTCCCAGTGGGCGGTTGACGTTTTCGGCTACGATTTGTCCGTCTAATAATTGAATGACGCGGTGTGCGTACATTGCATCCCGTTGAGAGTGGGTAACGATGATGATAGTAGTTCCCTGAGCATTCAGTTCACTCAATAGTTCCATTACTTCTATACCGTTCACCGAATCCAAATTTCCGGTAGGTTCGTCAGCGAGAAGCAATTTACAGTCCGTCACTACGGCACGAGCAATAGCTACGCGCTGTTGCTGTCCACCGGACAATTGCTGTGGATAATGGTTGGCACGATGCAGCAGGTTTACTTTCTCGAGTACTTTCTTTACTCTTTCTTTACGTTCATTGGCTTTGACGCCTATATAGATAAGGGGTAATTCTACATTCTCACATACGGTCAGCTCGTCAATCAAGTTGAAACTCTGAAAGATAAAGCCGAGATTACCTTTCCTGAGGGCAGTCAATTGGTTCTCATTCATTTTATCCACCTGTTTTCCTTCAAAGAAATAAGAGCCGGAAGTTGGAGAATCGAGTGTACCCAAAATATTCAGCAGTGTTGACTTACCGCATCCCGAAGGACCCATTATAGCAACAAACTCCCCTTGTTCCACTTGTAAAGTGACTTCGTTCAATGCCTTTGTCTGCACTTCTTCGGTTGCGAAGAGTTTTGTCAGTTTTTCAGTCTTAATCATAATCAGTTCAATATTTATTAGTTATTCATATTTTAAAATACTCATCGGTTTCAAGCAGATAATGCGCCACACTTGTTGAAAAACAGTAAGGAACGCAATCAGCATCAACAGCGCAAAAACGACTGCATATATCCACCAAGGTAGCGAAATATGGAAAGCATACGTCTCCAACCAGCCATTCATTAACACTGCTGATACGGGTATACCGATTGCAGATGCCAATATAGTGAGCAACATCAGCTCCTTGGTCAAGATAAAAAACAGGCTGCTTTTATTTGCACCGAGCACCTTGCGGATACCCACTTCTTTCAAGCGCGATAAGGTTGAAAACAATGTTACAATCCACAAACCGAGACATGCCACAAATATGGCAATTAAAGAAGCACTGGCAAATATCCAACCGAAATTACGGTCTGATTTATAAAGGAAAGTATTCAAATCACTCAAAAAGAAATAAGAAAATAAAGAAGTCGGAAAATATTCATGATACATCTGCTCGATCTCCTTCAAAGCACTATCTTCTCCTTCGCCTGTCAAGCGGACTGAAATATAAGGTGTTGCAATAAATGGTACTCGCTCTTTCATAAAGAAGATAATAGGTTTGTAAGCCACGGAAAGCGATTGCTGGTGATAGTTTTTCACCACTCCGATAATTTCGAGCGGTTCGCCTACCACCTCCATTTTAACCTGCTGTCCCAATGCGGCTTCGGGCGACTCATAACCTAATAACCTGACTGCTTCCTCGTTGAGCACTATCCGGTTGAGGTCACCGCCAAAGTCCTCAGAGAAGTACCGCCCACAAATCATAGCGGGCATATAGGCAGATAGATAATCATAATCTACGGCAAACATCTGTATCAGTTTCACTTGCGAAGGGTCACTTCCATAAGGACGATTGGTAAAATAATTGGCTACCTCCACCCCGGGAACAGCTCCTGAAACGGTTACGTGGCTTACATCTGCCCGTTGCTTCAGACGCTTGGTGAAACTTTCCAGACGTAGTGCCAATCCCTCGGTGAAAGAGGGGTACTTAATGACTAACATACGTGAATGAGAATCGACGGAAGCCTCACTTTGCATATAACACACTTGCCGAATCACTGTGAACGTGCCAGTAATCAGAACAAAAGAAGCGAGAAACTGAACCACAATCAGCACTTTCCTTATCCGGTTACCACGTTTACCGTGTAACAGTTTCCCCCTCATAATTTCCGACGGACGTATAGTAACCATCAGCCAAGAAGGATAGAAGCCTACAACAAACGTACCGATAACAACCACTCCGGCTACAATTCCCCAAAAAGCAGGCAACATAAGTATATCCGCCCCAAAGCTTTGCCCTGCCCAGCGATAAACAAGGGGTAAAAGGAGTTCCAGCCAACCAAGAGCTATCAGCGTAGCCAACAGATTCATGAAACCTGATTCAAGAAGTCCCTGGATAATAATCTGACGGCGCGAAGCACCAAAAGCCTTACGCAACCCGAACTCACGTCCGCGTTCCAAAAAACGCGCCACAGTCAGATTCAAGGCATTAGCCCAACCTATCAGTAGCAGAGCAACGGACATCACCAATAGTATAAGAACCGCAGTCCGACTCCCTTTCACTTCTTTCTCATAAGCTTTTTGTGGAGTGAGATGAATGTCTTTCAGCGGTATCAGTTCTACCGCCCAAGTCTTATGTCTCAAGGCATCAGTTTTGTACTTATCGGATATATTGAGAAAAGCCTCTTCAATCTCTTCCGGACATTTTCCGGACATCAGGCGGACATAGGTATAAACTCCGTGAATGTACCAAATGTCCTGTCGCTCTTTGGGAATCGTACTATATGAAAGTAGAAAATCATATTGCAGATGGGAACGAACAGGCATATCTGCTATCACGCCGGTAACTTCAAAGTTTTGCTGCGATGAAGGCGTACTGAAAGTCAGCACCTTCCCTATCGGGTCTTCTTCATCAAAATAACGATTTGCCGCACTTTCGGTCAGTACCACCGTATTAGGACGCACCAGTTGCCCGGTCTTATCTCCTCTAATTATCGGGAAACTAAATATCTCAAAAAAAGCAGGTTCGGTGTAGCAATAATGTGCTTCGGCAAATCTCCTGTCGAAGTAATTCACCACTTGTTCGCGGTCTTGTGCTGTTACACGGACATACTTCTCAATGCCTGCAATTTCACGAGCCATTGCAGGTGCATGGCCGTAAGCTGTAGTCGCCCAGTTATCTGTCAGCGTCTTGCCTTCATACAACCGGCTTTCAACACGATATACACGTTCGGTATTGTGGAATGAATCGTAGCTTAACTCCGACCATACGTAAAGTATGATAAGCAATGCTGTTGCAATACAAACAGACAATCCCGTTATATTTATCAGTGTCAGAGATTTTTTAACCCGCTGACTACGTATCACTTGTGAAAAGTAATTTATCATATCATAGACTTATTTCAGTATCAGTTTCTCGTTATCGCCAAACAGTTCATATCCGGATACAATCACCCGATCACCAGGTTTTAATCCTTCGGTAACCTCATAGTACTGCGGATTTTGTCGTCCGATGCGGATAGGCTGACGAATAGCAAATTTACCACTTTCATCCACAACATACATCCATCGTCCACCGCTTATTTGGAAAAATCCGCCACGCGGCACCAAAATAGCCTGTGCAGGGTCACCCAATTGTAGATTGATATGATAGGTCTGCCCTGCACGTATATTCTCCGGTCGTCCGGCTGTAAACTGCAAATCGGTACGAAACTGCCCTTCTTTTACTTCCGGATACGGCTTCGTCACCTCCAGTTTATAACTGACACCGTCACGGGTAAAGTCAGCCGGCAATCCGGGTACAACACGCTCCACGTAATGTTCGTCAATCTGCGCTTGTACTTTCAGGTCAGAAGTGATGATCTGACCAATGTGCTCGCCCGCAGCTATTGATTGTCCTATCTGTGCATCAAGATTACCTACCTGCCCGTCAATAGGAGCTTTCACCTTCAGGTTCTCAATTCGTTCGCGTACCAGCGCGAGACTCTGTTTCATATTACGTATGTTCTCGTCCAAGCTGTTTACCTGACTTTCACGGAAAATATTATCCTGACGAATACGCTCGTCAATGACATCCAACTGTTCTTTAGCCGCATCATACTCCTCTTTGGCAAGTCGATAATCTTCTTCTGCAATAAGTTGCTCTTTTATCAGGCGACTGTATTGCTCATAACGGCGCTGTTTCACCAGCCGATCTTTATTTAGCCCAATACGCTCTTGTTTTAAACGCAAGCGTTCCTGCTCCATGCTAATACGGGTATTACGAAGTTCATTCTCCTGATAAGCCAGATCCGCTTCGCTCTGCATAATACCAATATTTAGTAACGGATTACTGAGACGCAAAATCACGTCGCCTGCCTTCACCATAGCACCTTCTTCTTTTAGACGTTCTTCCACACGTCCACCTTCCACGGCATCCATATAAATAATACGATTAGGCATTACCTGACCAATGACACGAATATAGTCATTAAACTCACCACGGTTAACGGTAGCAATCGTCAGACGTTCTTTCTCCACAGTCATGGAAGAGGTAGTGTCTCTGAATATGAAATATAAAACAACGGCAATAACAAAGGCTATACCACCTATTACATATAGATGTTTACGGGTAATGCCGGGTTTACGTTCAATAGGTGTATCCATAAGGAATCAATCAAAAATAGGGTTATTATAAATTAGTTATTAAAGAAGTATCAACTTTGTTATTCAAAATATATAAACTCTGCCTTTATAAGAAAGTTCCCTCCCGGTAATATTTCTCCAGTTTCATCATCATTTCTACCTGCAAGCGCACACGAACCAGTTCTGCTTTGGCGGAAATAAAACGATTGCGGGCTTCCATTAACTGAAAGACAGAGATAAGCCCTTCTTCCCACTTTCGTTCGGATTCTTTCAAGACCAGAGTTTCCGCGCTCAATTGCTGCAATACCTGTTGATGTTCCGTATAGCCGGCACGTAGGGAAAGAAGAGTTTGCTCAATTTCAGTATATAGCTGTTGCTTCTCCAATTCCTCTTCATTCTTCAGGCGATACAAGTTCAATTTCAACTTCCTTTGATTCGTAAAACGTTCAAAACCGCTCAACAAAGGGAAAGAGATACCGATACCGATATATTTTCCTATATTATCCCGCAATTGCCTGGCGGAAAATGCAGTGTTGTAGAAATTAGAACCTACCGTAAAGCGGGCATAAACAGAAGGAGAAAAAGCTCCGCCCACCATTGCATATTCTTTGCGGGCAGCTTTCTGCTTTAAGCTAATCATACGCATAGCAGGGAGTACTTCCAACGATTGTCTATACAATGTTTCCGTAGAGGGGAGTGAAAGTAACGGGAGTTTATTCAATTCGACAATCGTATCCTGAATGACAAGTGTATCACCCGACTGAAAGTTCATCAACTGTTCCAGATGCAGTAATGACAACCGACAGCTATTAGCACGGGATTGGTAACGATATATATCCCCTTCCCTGCGGGCTTTTACCTCTTGCAAGTCGGAAACGGATTTCAAGCCCAGTTCCACAAATGTCTCGGTTTGTTTCAGATATCGTTCGCTCAACCGGCTTTGCTCCAAAGCCAAATTCAAGAGTTTTCTTTCCAAAACCAGTTTGTAGTAAGCATCCGTCACTTGATAGGCGAGTTCATTCTGCCTGTCTTTCAGTTCCCATTTGCTGCGTTCCCGATTTATTTTCCGAAAACGAACCTGATTGATACGTGAAAAACCTTCAAACAAAGACAAAGTCATATCAAGACCTATCGTTCCTTCTTCAAAAGTCTTTTCTGTATAACCATTGGTATCCGGGTCTATCGAACGCCCGAAACGCTTTCCTGTTTCTGCGTTGGCTACTATGCGGGGAAGAAATGTACCGATAGCGGCAGCATAATCCGTTCGTGCTTCCTTTATGTTAATGGCACTATTCCGTATAGAAGGATTCTGTTTCCATACCAAACGGATACATTCATCCAAACTCATTGCAGATTGAGCATACGTAATCACGGGCAATAAAAACAATAAAAAGAAAATGTTCCTCATTCTTCAGTATATATGCAATTGTGTTCTATATGAATTAAAAAAGCAAACATAATGCCACAATACTTAAACCACTGATTACAAGATAGATGACATACATTATTTTATCGTTCCCGTCCAATTATTACACACTATAACGTCTAAAAATTGGACGTTATCAATAAAAAGCCACCATGACCTGCGTGCAAACAGCCATTATTCAACGTTCAGGCTATAAATATTACTTAAACGAAACATAGGATAAAGTCATGTTTCAGGAAATGTATCATAAAACGTCTAATTATTGGACACTCTCTTGCAGGGAAAAGTAAAAACGAATATCTTTACCCAAAAACTTAAAGAATCGTTCAACCCAGGCAGATCCCCCCAATCTTACATATATGGAAACCGGAACTATTTTAATAGTAGATGATAATAAAAGTGTGTTGGCTTCGCTGGAACTTTTACTCGAAAATGAATTCAGTACAGTCCGCACAGCTGCCAATCCTAATCAAATAACAACACTGCTCACTACCACTTCCATTGATATCGTAATTCTCGATATGAATTTTTCGGCCGGTATCAATAACGGCAACGAAGGACTATACTGGCTGAAACATATTCACGAAATCCGCCCCGCACTCCCTGTGGTAATGTTAACTGCTTACGGAGATGTGGAACTAGCCGTAAAAGCTTTGAAGAACGGAGCTACCGACTTTCTTCTCAAACCTTGGGATAACCGGACACTGGTTCAGAAAAGGAAGCATACAATAATAAATCGAACAGGAAAAGTTCCTCAAAATCAAAAAACTCAATCGTAGGATCCGGCAATCCGAACAAACCTGAAATGCTGATAGGGCATTCTCCCGCCATGCTACAATTAATAAAGGTAGTCAATAAAGTAGCCAGGACCGACGCCAATATTCTGATAACCGGAGAAAACGGGACCGGAAAGGAAATGCTGGCCAGAGAAATACACCGCCTGTCTCCACGCAATACTCGTCCCATGTCAAGTATCGACATGGGAGCTATCAGTGAATCCCTTTTTGAGAGCGAGCTTTTCGGTCACGAGCGCGGAGCTTTTACGGACGCTTACGAAAGCCGTCCGGGAAAATTCGAAGCTGCCAGCGGCAGTTCGCTTTTTATGGATGAGATTGGAAATCTTCCCCTTGCACTACAAGCCAAATTACTGACTGTACTACAAAACAGGAATATCACCCGAATCGGAAGTAATAAAGTCGTCCCCGTTGATATACGACTCATTTCCGCCACCAATAAAGACATCCCGGAAATGGTGAAACAAGGATTATTCCGCGAAGATTTATTCTACCGTATCAACACTATCCACCTTGAAATTCCTCCATTACGAGAACGAGGAGACGACATACTCCTGTTCGTCGAAACCTTTCTCCACCGTTTCGCTTCGAAATACCAACGCCCGGAAATGCGAATGCATGAGCAAACAATAGAGAAACTACGCTCTTACCACTGGCCGGGCAATATCCGGGAACTGCAGCACGCTATCGAGAAAGCCGTTATCTTGTGTGAAGGCAACGTGATACGCCCCAAAGACATTTTGGTAAAACAAACCTGGAAGCCGCAAACCACCAGCACTGTCCCCAATTTGGAAGAAGTGGAAAGGCAAGCCATTGAAACAGCCATTCTGCAAAATAATGGCAACCTGACTGCCGCCGCCGAACAATTGGGAATCAGCCGTCAGACACTCTATAACAAACTAAAACGTTTCAAACCCTGAACAGCATGATATTCAGCCGACACATCTATTGGATTATACTACTACACGTCATGCTTATCCTCGTCACCTCGGGAACAGGCGCCTGGCTTATCATCTCACAACGCGGATTTGTAATAGGCACATTACTAATTACCTGTTCCCTCTTCCAAATCAGCAGGCTGGTAAATAAACTAAATTCATTCAACCAAAAGTTGCGTGTCTTTTTCGATGCCATAGAAGACAAGGATAATATGCTTTACTTTCCCGAACAAAACGTTAGTAAAGAACAGGAAAAACTGAACCGCTCTCTCAACCGCATCAATTTCCTGCTCGCCAAAACTCAATCAGAATATTCCAAACAGGAACACTTCTACCGCTCACTCTTGGAAGAAGTGCCCAGCGGTGTATTAGCATGGGATTCTACCGGAAAAATAATCATAGCAAACAGCACTGCCCTTTCCTTATTAGACTGCCAGCAATTAACCCGATACCGACAACTGGAATCCTTACTGCAAGAAAAAGGCAAAAAGGAGCATCTCAGTCTTTCACAAAGCCGGATGAAACTACAAGATGAAACAATAACGCTCTTGTCTATCAAGGATATCGGTGACGAGCTTAGCGACAAAGAAAGTGAATCGTGGAACAAACTAAGCCACGTGCTCACTCATGAAATAATGAACACCATTGCTCCCATTATCTCCCTGTCACAAACACTGTCCACCTATCCGGACATCAACGAAAAAGCAGTTCGCGGACTTCGCATCATTCAAGCACAAAGCGAACGTTTATTGCAATTTACCGAATCCTTCCGTCACCTCTCCTACCTGCCAAAACCCGAAAAGAAACTTTTCTCACTTACGGCAACCCTGCAAAATCTCCGGGAACTCTTATCCGGCGACTTCAAAGAAAGCAATATCATCTTCACACTGACCTGCGAACCTAAAACGATTTATATGAAAGGTGACGAGAACCAACTCTCCCAAGTCCTGCTTAACCTTCTGAAAAACTCCATGCAAGCACTGGAAGGAAAAGAAAAAGGCAGAATCAGCATCCATGCACAACAAGACGAACACATATCTATTGACATTGCGGACAACGGCCCGGGTATTCCGCCTGAATTACAGGAAAAGATATTTATTCCTTTTTTTACCACCAAATCAGAAGGCAGCGGTATCGGATTAAGCCTATGCAAACAAATTATCCGCCTTCACGACGGGCATCTCACCATTCAGGAAAGCAATCCCGGCAAAACAATTTTTCATATTGATATGCCATTATAAAACAAACCTTTCCGGTGCTTTTCGTGTTTATTATTATATAAACGAACGAATCGCACGATATGAGCATCAAAGAACAATACTGGAAATATTCCCTCATTGTCATTATTCTATTTATGGGAGTTATCATCTTCCGGCAAATCACTCCTTTTTTGGGAGGATTACTGGGAGCATTAACTATGTATATACTTGTACGCACACACATGAATTATCTGACAGAAAAGCGGAAAATGAAACGCAGCATCAGTGCATTACTGATTACGGCAGAAACCATTATGGTGTTTCTTGTTCCGCTGGGATTAATAATCTGGCTAGTGGTAAACAAACTTCAGGATATAAATCTGGCTCCGCAAACCTTTATCGAACCCATTCAGCAAGTAGCAGAATTTATTAAAGAAAAGACCGGTTATGATGTATTGGGAAAAGATACGCTATCATTCATCGTATCTATCCTCCCTCGTATCGGACAGATAATTATGGAAGGCGCCAGCAGCCTTGCAGTCAATCTATTCGTCATGATATTCGTGCTTTACTTTATGCTGATAGGAGGAAAAAAAATGGAAGCATACGTCAACGACATTCTTCCTTTTAATGAGGCAAATACGCAGGAAGTCATTCGTGAGATTAACATGATTGTACGTTCCAATGCTATCGGCATTCCTCTGCTGGCTATCATTCAGGGAGGCGTCGCCATGATAGGCTATCTTATTTTCGGAGCACCCAATATACTATTATTAGGTTTCCTCACCTGCTTCGCAACTATTATTCCAATGGTAGGTACAGCATTGGTATGGTTTCCCGTAGCCGCTTATCTGGCTATTAGCGGAGACTGGTTCCATGCAATCGGGCTCGCTGCATACGGAGCCATCGTCGTGTCACAATCCGACAACCTGATCCGATTTATCCTTCAAAAGAAAATGGCGGACACACATCCGCTCATCACTATTTTCGGAGTTGTCATCGGTTTGCCGTTATTCGGATTTATGGGAGTCATCTTCGGGCCGTTATTACTCTCGCTATTCTTCCTTTTCGTGAATATGTTCAAGAAAGAATATCTGGATTTGCGAAATAACCTTCCTTCAAGATGAGGGAACTATCGAAAAAATGCGTACTTTTGCGGGCGTAAAAACGACACTTAAATTCAATGGAAGCATTTACATTCAATACTGCCGAACTGATTCTTTTATCGGCGGCAGGTATTCTTTTTATCATTCAGCTTATTTACTATTTCGGTTTGTACAATCGGATACACGTTCGCAATAAGACTGTACGCAAAGAGGAAACCCACTTCTCACGGGAATTGCCTCCACTTTCCGTCATTCTTTGTGCACGCAATGAAGCTGATAACCTGCGTAAAATTCTGCCTGCTATTCTGGAACAAGATTACCCGCAGTTCGAAGTCATTGTTATCAATGACGCTTCCACTGATGAAACAGAAGATGTGCTGGGATACATGGAAGAAAAATATCCTCATCTCTACCATAGTTTTACACCGGACAGCGCCCGCTATATCAGCCACAAGAAACTGGCTCTGACATTAGGTATCAAAGCCAGCAAGCACGACTGGCTTGTATTTACGGAAACCAACTGTATGCCTGCAAGTAACCAATGGCTGAAACTTATGGCGCGCAACTTCACTTCGCAAACACAAATCGTATTGGGGTACAGCGGATACGACCGTATCAAAGGCTGGTTACACAAACGTATCGCATTCGATACATTATTTCAGTCTTTACGTTATCTGGGGTTCGCCTTGGCCGGAAACCCCTATATGGGTATCGGTCGTAACATGGCTTACCGTAAAGAATTATTCTTCAAACAAAAAGGATATTCCAAATATCTGAACCTGCAACGCGGAGAAGATGACCTGTTCATTAATCAAATAGTAACCAAAACGAATACGCGCGTAGAAACTGACTTCAACGCTACGATGCGTATACAGCCCGTCTATCGCTACAAAGACTGGAAGGAAGAAAAAATTAGTTATATGGCTACCGCACGCTTCTACCGTGGAGCACAACGTTACCTCTCGGGATTCGAAACATTTTCCCGCCTGTTATTCTATGTCGCCTGTATGGCAGGTATCGTATTCGGCATACTCAACTTTCATTGGCTGGTAGCAGGTATTGCATTATTGATATGGCTGCTTCGTTACATAACGCAAGCTATTGTGATTAACCGGACAGCCAAAGAAATGGGGGGAGGCAGAAAATATTATTTCTCATTGCCCATATTCGATATTCTCCAACCGATACAATCTCTTAATTTCAAGCTATGCCGCCTTTTCCGAGGGAAAGGTGATTTTATGAGAAGATAATAAACCTGTTTATTTATATCCGGAAGGAAGACTTACTCATATCGCATAGAGTTTGCCGGATTGATTTTTGTTATCAGGAAAGAAGGACCGATCAACATCAGCACCGACGACAACAATGTACCGATATTAATCAAAAGAAAAAGCCAGATATTGAAAGAGACCGATACTGTATCGACATAATAACTTTCCGGGTCGAGTTTGAGAATTCCGAATTGAGATTGAATAAAGTAGAATGCCAGACCGATCACGTTTCCCCAAAGCATTCCTTTTCCGATAAGAAAAACAGAGAACCAAAGAAACGTCTTACGAATAGTGAAATTGTCAGCTCCCAACGCTTTCAGGATTCCTATCATATTAGTACGTTCAATGATAATAATCAATAGACCGGAAATCATGGTAAATCCGGCAACCCCTATCATTAAGAACAAAATCACCCATACATTCATATCCAATAAGCCAAGCCATTCAAATATCTGGGGATTCAGTTGTTCAATATTCCGTACATAATATATGCCTCCAAACTTATCCCGCTGACTATCGGTATCAATAGCGATTTCATAAGTTACGTCTTCCAACTTATCATAATCACGAACCTGCAATTCCACTCCGCTCACCTGCTCCCGCTGCCAACCGTTCAAGCGGTTCACCAGATTGAGATCAGTCAATAAAAAAAGATTATCATACTCGGAGAAGTTAGTCTGATAGATTCCAGCAATCGTCAAACGACGGGCACGAACCTCATCTTGTATATAATAGGTATAAATTTTATCTCCTAGCTTCAACTTCATCTTAGTAGCCAAAGCCTTGGAAATAAGCACCTGATTGGAAGATACAGAATCACTGAAAACGGGAATTTCTCCTTCGACCAGATATTCCTTCATAAAGCGGGAATCAAATTCCGGTCCAACACCCTTCAGCACCATTCCCTGAAAGGCGTCGTCTGTTTTTATCATTCCCGGTTTGGTGGAATAACGTTGTACATGACTCACTTCAGGATAATCGGAAAGGGCGGCAATCAAACTATCGCCAGCAACAATCGGATGTGTCTCATAAGAATTGACCGCATCCAGATTCGTTATCTGGATATGCGAGCCAAATCCAATGACCTTATTTCTCACTTCACTTTTAAACCCGATCACTACCGCTACCGCTATAATCATTACAGCCAGTCCGATAGCAATACCCGCCATAGCAATGAGGACCGCAGGACGTGACACCTGCTTTCCGCCATCGCTTTCACGATAGA
>ERZ773158.2231-NODE-2231-length-14925-cov-6.607599_pt1 | contig 14925 bp, 11 predicted proteins | sample MGYA00511918_ERZ773158 | MGnify/ENA primary metagenome ERZ773158 (study PRJEB29015, sample SAMEA2737876) | human gut metagenome | biome: human gut; feature: human-associated habitat; material: faeces | place: China | collected 2012 ...
GCCGGAGCGGTGCTTAAGCCGTCAGGCGGGAATTGTGCGGTGTTGCCTTAAATTTACCTGAAAGGTGAGGATTATAATATGAACGAACAGCGTGTAGCGCGCGTGCGCGCCGAAATGCAGGCGCACGGCCTGACCCAAATGATCATCAGCGACTCCAAAAGCATCTGGTACCTGACTGGTGCCAGTGTGGAGCCGTATGAGCGCCTGATGGCGCTGTACCTGCCGGTGCAGGGCGAGCCGGTCATCTTTTTGAACAAGCTGTTCTTTGTGCCGCAGGCCCCCTGCCGCGAAGTGTGGCACACGGACTCGGACAAGCCGGTGGAGCAGATCGCCGAAGTGGTGGACAAGACCAAGACTCTGGGCATCGACAAGGAATGGCCTGCCAAGTTCCTGATCCCTTTGATGGAGCTGTGCCCCGGTATGCCGGTAGTGCTGGCTTCCGACTGCGTGGATGCCTGCCGCGCCGTGAAGGATGCCGAAGAACAGATGCTGATGAAGGAAGCATCCCGCATCAACGATGAAACCATCCTGAAAGCGCGCGACTACGTCAAGCCCGGCATGACCGAAAAGCAGGTTGCCGAGTACATTGACAACGAGTACAAGAAAGCCGGCTGCGAGAGTGTGGCATTTACCACCATCGTATCCTTTGGTGCAAACGCCGCTGACCCCCACCACGAGCCGGACGATACTGTGCTGAAAAAAGGCGAGTGTGTGCTGATCGATATGGGCTGCTGCAAGAACCGTTACTGCTCCGATATGACCCGCACATTCTTCTGCGGGGAGCCGAAGCCGGAGTATGCCGCCATCCATGACCTGGTGCGCCAGGCCAACGAAGCCGCCGAGGCGATGATCCACCCCGGCGTGCGCCTGTGCGATATTGACGCCGCCGCCCGTGACCTGATCACCAAAGCGGGCTATGGCGAGTACTTCAACCACCGCCTGGGCCACTTTATCGGTCAGACCGATCACGAAAAGGGCGATGTGAGCGCCGCCAACACCGATACCGTAAAGCCGGGCATGATCTTCTCCATTGAGCCGGGCGTATACCTGCCGGGCAAGTTTGGCGTGCGCGTGGAGGACCTTGTCATCGTGACCGAAACCGGCTGCGAAGTGCTGAACCATGTGGATAAGCATTGGAGCGTGGTGGGGGTGTGATTGGCCCCAGACCGGAAGTGCTTGAAGAGATCTGTTGTTCGCTTCCTTGCCGCACGATCCGTACAATAAGATTTATGCCCGTCCGGGGCGTCGGGGACGCCGCCCCTACAAAGCAAAAATACATAGAAAGCAACACATGACAACAGGCAGCAGCCCACAAAATAGGGCCGCTGCCTGATTTTTTATTTATTTTGTTATATTACGATTAAAGTTTCTTCGGTTCCTTCTTTTCAAAGAAGGAACCAAAACTCCCGTAAAACACTCACGCGCCCGGCAGCAGGGCAACGGCATCGCGCAGGATGGTGAGAGGGTCCTCGCCGCGCAGGACATGCAGGCTGATGTAGGGGCGGCCTACGGCGTTGTAGATCACGCGGTGCGGCATGGCATCCATCATGGCCCCCATCTGCGCCGGGGTCACAACATCGGTGTACAAAATCAGATTGTCGTTGCGCTGCACGATCTCCACAATGCCTGCGCGGGCGGCTGTCACGCGCACCAGGCTGATGTCCACCAACCCCTGCACACTGCGCGGCGGGTCGCCGTAACGGTCAATCAACTCATCCAGTACATCCGTAGCATCGTCACGGGTGGTGATGGCCGCAATCTTCTTGTAGGCTTCGATCCGCCCGGCGGCATCGGGAATGTAGCTTTCCGGCAGATAGGCATCCACCGTAATGTCAACAAGGCAATCACTCTTGTCCGGCGCAGCAGGCTCGCCGCGGGCGGCTGCAATGGCCTGGTTCAACATTTTTACATACAGTTCGTAACCAACCGCTTCCATGTGGCCGTGCTGGCTGTGTCCAAGCAGGTTACCCGCGCCGCGGATCTGTAAATCGCGCATCGCAATGCGGAACCCGGAACCAAAAGAGGTAAACTCCCGGATGGCTGAAAGCCGCTTGGAGGCAATTTCCGTCAACACTTTGTCGCGCTGGAAGGTGAAATAGGCATACGCCTTGCGGTTGGAGCGCCCCACACGGCCGCGAATCTGGTACAGCTGTGAAAGCCCCATGCGGTCCGCATTCTCAATAATCAGGGTGTTGCAGTTGCGCACATCCACGCCGGTTTCAATCAGGGTGGTGCAGACCAGCACGTCGATCTCGTTGTCCAACAGCTGCTGCCTAACCGAGGAAATCTGCTCCTCCGTCATTTTTCCGTGGGCGATGCCGACCCGCGCACCCGGCACCAGCTTTTGCACCTTGGCGGCGCACTGCTCAATGGTTTCGACTCGATTGTACAGGTAATACACCTGCCCGCCGCGGGCCAGCTCACGCCGGATGGCTTCGGCAATAATGGCATCGTCATATTCCAGCACATAGGTCTCAATGGGCTGGCGCTCAAAGGGCGGCTGTTCAATGGTGCTCATGTCCCGGATGCCGGACAGTGCCATGTTCAGCGTGCGGGGGATCGGCGTGGCCGAAAGGGTCAGCATGTCCACCCCGATAAAGTTCTCTTTCAGCTTTTCCTTGTGTTTTACGCCAAAGCGCTGCTCCTCGTCAATGATGACAAGGCCCAGGTCTTTGAACTTTACATCGTCCGAAAGCAGGCGGTGGGTGCCCACCACAATGTCCACTGTGCCGTCTTTCAGGCCGCGGATAGTCTCTTTCTGCTCTTTGGCGCTGCGGTAACGGCTGAGCAGCCCGATGCGGATGGGAAAGGCCTCCATGCGGGCGATGGCCGTGTTGAAATGCTGCCACGCCAGAATGGTGGTGGGGGCCAGGATGGCGCACTGCTTGCCGCCCATCACGCATTTGAACGCGGCGCGCAGGGCAACCTCAGTCTTGCCCACGCCGACATCGCCGCACAGCAGGCGGTCCATCGGCCAAGGCTGCTCCATATCATGTTTGATCTCCGCCGCGCTGGAAAGCTGGTCCGGCGTTTCATCATAGGCAAAGCGCTGCTCAAAATCTCCCTGCCAGGTATCATCTGGTGGGAAGGCATGACCGTGCGCCCTTTTGCGGCGGGCGTACAGCTCAATCAGTTCCTTGGCCATCTGCTCGGTAGCGGCGCGTACCTTCTTGCGGGTCTTGGTCCACTCGGCCCCGCCCAGGCGGCTGAGCTTGACATTCTCCGAATCCCCCGGCGCGGTGTAGCGGGAAAGCAGGTCCAGCTGGGTGACGGGAACATACAGCACATCTTTTTTATCGTACTCAATGCGCAGGTAGTCTTTGGTAACGCCCTGAACCGCCATTCGCTGGATGCCCGCATACCGGCCAATACCGTGGTTCTGGTGCACCACCAGATCGCCCGGCGTGATCTCGGTCAGGCTGTTCAGGGCATCTTTGGCCTTTTTACGCTTTTTCTTCTGGGAGCTGGTTTCGCCAAAAGCACGGCCTGTCAGCAAAGCATACTTGGCAAACGGAAATTCGCACCCAGCGGAAAGGTGCCCCGCCAGAACCTGCACCAGCCCGGCAGCGGGGGCTGCTGCAGCATCGGTGGTAACCAGAATGCCTTTATCGCGCAGGTCGCGTGCCAGACCGGCTGCGGCACGGTCGGTGCCGGCCAGCAGGGTAACGGTATAACCGGCATCGCACAGCGGTTTCAAATCCTCCAGCAGCCCGGCGACTTCGCCATTCCAGGCAGGCAGGGTGTGAGCCGGGGCGTTGATGATATCTTTCAGCGGCTGATCCGGCATGCTGCGGGCAAAGTTCTCGGCACAGATGGTGCGGTAGTGTCCGGTTTTGGACCACAGGTAGCTTGGGTCCGCGTACAGGTTATCCAGCCCAGCGCAGAGGACGCCGTCCAGGATCAGGGATTTCAGTTCCTCGCCCCGGCGGTAGGCGGTCGCGCGGTCGGCTTCCCGGATGGAAGCAGGCTCTTCGGCCACAAGGATCGGGTCGTCAAAATAATCCAGCACGGTGGCGGGATGGGGGTAGCGCACGGCCAGGTATTTGTCCATGTTGACCGGCACGGCACCGCCATCCAGCAGGTCCAGATCGGCGGCCATACAGTCTGCCATGGCGGTTTTCTTTTTGCCGCGCTGCTTGGCCAAAAAGGCCCGAAGCTGCTCGGCGGCATCGGCAGGCTTGCCGAACAGAACTTCCCGCGCGGGGCTCAGGTAAAACTTATCAATGGCATCCTCGCGGCGCTGGGTGGTCAGGTCAAAGGTGTGCAGGGTATCGATCTCATCACCCCAAAATTCCATACGAACCGGCATTTTCTGGTCGGGAGCAAAAATATCCACAATATCGCCGCGCACAGAGAACTGGCCGGGGCCATCCACCTGGGCCCGGCGGGTGTAGCCGGCACCAAACAAAGCGGCCAGCAGGTCATCCCGCAGCAGAGTATCCCCCGCATGGAGGGTGCGGGTGTTGGCGCAGAAATCCTCTTTTGGGGTGGTGAACTGGGTCAGGGCTTCCGCGGGCACAGCCACGGCGCGCAGCCGCCCGCCTACCAGCTCGCCCAGCACAGCCAGGCGGCGGTACTCGTATTCGCGGGCGGTGCCCTCAATGGGGCGCAGCACATAGTCCCGCGCCGGGAACACGGCGGCGGGAATGCCCAGCGTGTTCAGGTCAGCAGCAAAGCGGGTGGCTTCGGCCTCGCCGGGGGTCACGATGCATAGCGGCTTATCCAACTGGCGGCACAGCGCGGCATACACCTGTGCGCGGCCGGATGCGGGCAGCCCAAACAGGGCGCATGCACCTTTGCCGGAAAGCGCGTGGCTCAGTTTTTTGTATTCGGTTGTGGTGGTAAACAATGCGTCAAACATGGTGCCTCCTGCGCTTGCGCATGATAGGGCGGGTGATGTATAATTTTGAGGATACGAGTAATACGAGAGTTTTTGCCCCTTCTTGAAAAGAAGGAATCGAAAAAGTTCGGCAGAATAAAGAAATCAAATAATGCTGCAATAAGGAGCAGAATATAGAAAGATGACAAAACATAAAAATGTAGCGCTGGATGAGCTGCGTATTCTGGCGGCGCTGATGGTGCTGGGCGTGCATACCGGGCAGAAAGTTGGCCTGGGGGATGCCGCCGCGGTTGGCGCGCAGGGGGTGCAACTGTTTTTTGTGCTCAGCGGGTACCTGGCCGCGGCCAGCCTGAGCCGCCACCCGGAGCCGCTGCCGTATTACCAGCGCCGCATCCGGCGGATCCTGCCGCTGTACTGGCTGGTGCTGGTGCTGCGCTGGCTGTTCGATGCGGTACGCTATCTGGCGGCGGGCGCCAGTGCAGCCCAGCTGTTTGGCCCCGGCGGGCCGTGCGGGCCGGGTTACCTGCGGTACTTTGTATTTTTGCAGATGTGGCTGCCCAGTGATAACTGGATGCTGTGGAACAACCGCAACGTGCTGTGGACGATGAGCGCCTTTGCGTTCTTTTATCTGCTGGCCCCGTGGCTGTACCGGCTGTGCAAACGCTTTTGGGGTGCGCTGGCGTTGCTGGTGGTCTGCCTTGCGGTGAAGGGCAGGATCGGCGGCTTAATTGAAAGCAGTCTGGCGGCTTTCCCGGCAGAAGCCAACATCAGCGAGTTCAGCGCAAAAACGCCGGTCATGACGCTGTACTGCTTTATCTTTGGCATGGCGGCGTTTGCGGCAGTGCGGGAGAACAAGCAGTTTTTATACGGGGCATTCTGCATTCTGCTGGCAGTGCTCACCAACTTCCAGCGGGCGGGGTTCGAGTGCGTGTTTACGGTGCTTGTTCTATTGGCCGTGCAGAACCCGCAGGGCGTTGGCCTGGCGGAAAATCAGAAGTTCGCCCAGGCCGTGGAATTTGTGGGGGCGGGCAGCTTTTGGCTGTACCTGGCCCACCCGCTGGTGCTGGAGCTGCTGCCCAACACCGCGATGGGCGGCGCAGCCGCGTGGCTGTGCTTCGCCGGGGTATATGCCGTCTGCCTGATGGTGTGCTATGCGCTGTATACGCTTTTTGTGCGCCGGTATGAGCAGCGCTTTGCGTAACCATTGTACTATATTTGCAGCAAAACGGCAAAGTGAATTTTGAGAGAAGCGTTGCATGGAACGACAAATGGCGGGCGGCCCAGATGGGCCGCCCGCTTTGGCATTTGTATGATTGGAAAAGCTGTGCTCTTGTCTTGTAGAGAATGTGAGGACGAACATTGTTCGCCCGCGGACGTTGGCCGTATGCAGGGTGGAATATGTGGCAAGACCCGTCATGCGGGACGATGACGAGCATCGTCCCCTACAAATCATTTGCAGCGTTTATCACCATCGGCAAAGTTTTCCACAGTGCGCACACCCCTGCAGGTGTTCCATTAAACCACATCCCGTGTAATGATGGATTGCAAATTTGAAGTGAGAACACTTCCTTTGCGGGCATCTTACACAGAAAACAGGAATGGGCGCACACTGTGCGCCCCTACGGAACGCCTATCCGCGCTCAGTGGTTGAATTTATTCTGCGCTTCGCCCAGCTTGCCGGCCATCAACAGGCGGCAGGCGGCTTCCACGTCGGTGTGGCGGCCGGTCACAAGCTTGGCGTCATCGGGCGGGAACTTGCCCAGCACCCAGTCAGCCAGATCATAATCCGGGCGCGGCTTGGCGCCAACGCCAATGCGGATGCGGTAAAAATCCTCGCCGCCGGTGGAAGCGATAATGCTCTTTAGCCCGTTGTGCCCGCCAGCAGAACCGGAGGGCCGGATGCGGATGTGCCCCGGCTCTTGTGCAATGTCATCGCACAACACAATAATGTGGTTGCGCGGGATCTTGTAAAATGCCGCGGCGGGGGCGATGCTCTGGCCGCTCAGGTTCATGTAGGTCAGCGGCTTTAGCAGCATCACTTTGCGGCCGTCCACCTGGGCAATGCCGTAAAGGCCCTGCCATTTGCTTTTGTTGATCTCGCACCCCCAGGCTTCGGCCAACGCATCCAGCGCGGCAAAACCGGTGTTGTGGCGGGTGCCGTCATATTTCGGCTCCGGGTTGCCCAGACCGGCAATCAGCCAGTCTGCCCCGGAACCACCTCCAAATAGTCCCATAGTAAAAATCCTTATAGCAATTTTGTGATTTTAGTGTGCACCAGGGGCAAAGCGTTCCACTGTGTCCCGGATGGTATCCAGGAAGGATTCTGCACCTAAGGTGTTGACCTTGAAAAACACAGCCTGGCTGCCGCCGGATGTGATGGCGGAAAGCCGAATCTGCCCGTCAGCTTCCAGCAGGGTCAGGCTCATGGTAACACGGCCATTGCCAATGGCACTGTAGCGTTCGTATACCCGCACGGCACAGCGGCCGGTGCTGAAGTTGAAATCACTGGAACCTTCCAGCGTGGCCGAAACACTTTGTTTTACAACAGCGTCCAGCTCGGTCAGGATGGTGGTAAAATCCCCGGTCAGGGTGCGTTCCAAAATGGCCATGGCAGCAATCCTCCTTGCAGCAGGTCAGGGGGCATCAGTTGTTTTTCTTTTCGGCTTCCAGCTTCTGTTTTTTGGCAACGTATTTTTCCAGCTTCTTGGCGCCCCAGGCGGCAACTTCGGCCTGCTTGGCGCGCTCAATGCCCAGGGCACCGTCCGGCACATCGTGGCCGATGGTGGAACCGGCAGCGGTAAAGGCGCGGCTGCCCACCTTGACCGGCGCCACCAGGTTGGTGTTGCAGCCGATGAACGCATAATCGCCGATGGTGGTGCGGTACTTGCCCTCGCCGTCATAGTTGCAGGTTACGGTGCCGCAGCCAAAGTTGCAGTACTTGCCCACATCGGCATCGCCAATGTAAGTCAGGTGGCTGACAGTGTTGCCCTCGGCAAAGTTGGCGTTCTTGGTTTCCACATAAGCGCCCAGGTGCACGCCCTCATCCGTCACGGTGCCGGTGCGCACATGGGTAAAGGGGCCAATCTTGTTGTTGGGGCCCAGATGGCTGTCATAACACTGGCTGGCGTTCACGGTGGAACCGGCCTCAACAATGGTGTTCTCCAATAAGGTATTGGGGCCGATGACGCAGTTTGCCCCGATGACGGTTTTGCCGCGCAGGATGCAGCCCGGCAGGATCACTGCGCCGGGTGCAATCTCAACTTCGGGGTCAATAAAAACCTGGTCGCTGATGAACCCCACACCGTTCTGCAGGTGCTTTTCAAAAGTTTCTTCAAAGGCCGCTTTGGCGGCAAGGTATTTGGCTTTCGCTTCGGACATAAAAATACCCCTTTCTGTTTTGGGCCAAAAGAGTATACGGCCCTACAAAAAAGCCCCGGAACAGGGCTGAAGCCTGCCGGGGCGGGATGAATTGAAAAAAGTGTTGCAGGATGTAATAAAATAATATTTCCCAACTTCTCACCCATTATAATTTACCGCATTTTTGGTCAAATTGCAAGAGCCTGACCCCAAAACTTTGTAAGATTTTCGGCGAAAATATTCGCCATTTATTTAACAATGTACTGGAAATTCCGGGCTGAGTCTGTTATAATGGACTTTGCAAGAGAGAAGATTCTTATTTTGCGGGTGTGCGCGGCACACCGGGAAGAAACCGTAATTTTGTTGGAGGTAACCTATGAGCAAGAAGTTTTTGTATTTGTTCAAAGAGGGCCATGACGCATTTGGCGGCGACCAGACGACCATGAAGAACATTCTGGGCGGCAAGGGCGCTGGTCTGGCAGAAATGACCCATGCCGGCATGCCGGTTCCTCAGGGCTTCACCATCACCACCGAAGCCTGCACCCAGTACTATGCTGACAACCGTGAGATCAACGATGAGATCAAGGCTGACATCTTCAAGTACATGGGAATCCTGGAAGAGCAGACTGGCAAGAAGTTCGGCGATATCGAGAACCCGCTGCTGGTTTCCGTTCGTTCCGGTGCACGTCAGTCTATGCCCGGCATGATGGATACCATCCTGAACCTGGGCCTGAACGACCAGGCTGTTGAAGGTCTGGCAAAGAAGACTTCTAACCCCCGTTTTGCATATGACTGCTACCGCCGCTTCATCCAGATGTACTCTGACGTCGTCATGGAGCTGGGCAAGAGCTTCTTTGAAGAGCGTATCGACGCTATGAAGGAGCGCAAGGGCGTTAAGCAGGATATCGAGCTGGACGCTGAGGACCTGAAGGAACTCGTCAAGGAGTTCAAGGCCATCTACCTGGAGAAGCAGGGTGAAGAGTTCCCGCAGGATCCGAAAGAACAGCTGATCGGCGCTGTCAAGGCCGTCTTCCGTTCTTGGGATAACCCGCGCGCCAACGTTTACCGCAAGATGAACGAAATCCCCTACGAGTGGGGCACTGCTGTCAACGTTCAGCAGATGGCTTTCGGTAACTCCGGCATGCGTTCCGGCACCGGTGTTGCTTTCACCCGTAACCCCGCTACCGGCGAAAAGAAGCTGATGGGCGAGTACCTGATCAATGCTCAGGGCGAAGATGTCGTTGCCGGCATCCGTACTCCTTCCCCGATCAGCAAGCTGCACGAGGAAATGCCTGAGGTTTACGATCAGTTCGTTGAGATCGCAACCCGCCTGGAAAACTACTACAAGGATATGCAGGACATGGAGTTCACCATCGAAGATGGCAAGCTCTTTATGCTGCAGACCCGTAACGGCAAGCGCACCGCACAGGCTGCTCTGCAGATCGCCTGCGACCTCGTTGATGAGGGCGTTATCGATCAGCGCACCGCTGTACTGCGCGTTGAGCCCAAGCAGCTGGATACCCTGCTGCACCCGCAGTTTGACGCTGCTGCCCTGAAGGCTGCTGAAGCAATCGGCAAGGGCCTGGCCGCTTCTCCGGGATCTGCCTGCGGTCGCGTTGTCTTCAGCGCTGAAGATGCTGAAGAGAAGGTCAAGGACGAAGCTTGGAAGAAGGTCGTTCTGGTCCGTCTGGAAACCAGCCCCGAAGATATCGTCGGCATGCAGGTTTCTCAGGGCATCCTGACCGTCCGTGGCGGCATGACCAGCCACGCAGCTGTTGTTGCACGTGGCATGGGTACCTGCTGTGTTTCCGGCTGCGGCAATGATAACGATGTTGCTATCGATTACGATGCAAAGGTTATCACCATTAACGGCCACACCTTCCATGAGGGTGACTGGATGAGCATTGATGGCTCTACCGGCAACATCTACGAAGGCCAGATCGCTACCGTCGCTTCCACCGAGAACGCTAACTTCAAGCGCTTTATGAGCTGGGCTGACGAAGCACGCCAGATGAAGGTTATGACCAACGCCGATAACCCGCGCGATGCACAGAACGCTGTCGATATGGGCGCTGAAGGCATTGGCCTGTGCCGTACCGAGCATATGTTCTTCGCTGAGGATCGTATTGCTGCTGTGCGTGAGATGATCTGCGCACGTACCGTTGAAGAGCGCAAGGTTGCCTTGGCTAAGGTTGAGCCGTTCCAGGAAGCTGACTTTACCGCTATGTACCGCATCATGGGCGATCGTCCGATGACCATCCGTTATCTGGACCCGCCTCTGCATGAGTTCCTGCCCACCAAGGCTGAGGATATCGAAGCCCTGGCAAAGGATATGGGCATGACCACCGAAGAGCTGAACAACGTTGTTGTCAGCCTGCATGAGTTCAACCCCATGATGGGCCATCGTGGCTGCCGTCTGGCCGTTACCTATCCGGAAATTGCCGAGATGCAGACCAATGCTGTGATCAAGGCTGCCATCAAGGTTTCTGCTGAGACCGGCAAGATGATCACCCCGCACATCATGGTGCCCCTGGTTGGCGAAGTGAAGGAGCTGAAGTACGTCAAGGACGTCATTGTCAAGACTGCTGACAAGCTGATCGCTGACGCTGGCGTTGACATGAAGTACCAAGTTGGCACCATGATCGAGATCCCGCGTGCCGCCCTGACCGCAGGTGAGATCGCTAAGGAAGCTGACTTCTTCAGCTTCGGTACCAACGACCTGACCCAGATGACCTTCGGCTTCAGCCGTGACGATGCTGCTAAGTTCCTGACCGCTTACTATGATACCAAGATCTACGAGAGCGATCCGTTCCAGCATCTGGACCAGATCGGCGTTGGCAAGCTGGTCAAGATGGCTGCCCACGACGGCCGCGAGACCCGTCCCGATCTGGGTCTGGGCATCTGCGGCGAGCACGGCGGCGACCCCACGAGCGTGGAGTTCTGCCACAATGTCGGTCTGGACTACGTCAGCTGCTCTCCCTTCCGTGTGCCTATCGCACGTCTGGCTGCCGCTCAGGCTGCTATCAAAAATCCCAGAAAGTAAGATTGTTGCATGAAGATGCACTAATCCTGCAAAACATGGGAAGATAAACGTATGATAAACCTCCCCGGTGAAACTGAATGGTTTTGCCGGGGAGGTTTTACTTTAGGAGGACAGGTCAATGGATGAGAAAAATGCCTATATCGAATTGGTTAAGCAAAATAGAGCTAAACACAGGGCGAAACTCAAAGCGTCGAAAGAGATTAAGGAGCTTGAACAGAAGAAGGAAAAAGTTATTTTAAAATACGAACAGGCGGCAAAAGATAATACCTGCATAACATTCCATCAGTATTGTAGAAAGAAATGGGCATCGGAGGCTGGAATAGAGAGTGTGCCAGACGATGACGAGACTGATGTAGAATGGCAAGAAAAATTGAATGCTAAACAAAAAGAAGAAGATGCGTGGGAGGATGTGCCAGATGTTGGAAATGGATTAAAGAGGGTGAATGAGAGGCTTGTAGCTAGGTTAAGAGTGATTCTTGGAACGGAACTTGTAGATCACGATTTGAAATTGGGGGGTAAAACAAACATAACAGCGCAAAATGCGGCTTTTTTTGATCTACTTCTATTATTTGAAAAGAAAGAAGGTGTGCAGTTATTTAAAAACTTTATGGCACGAGCTTTAGACGAGGCAGCAAGAGAAGATGGCTGGTGGCTAGATTCCCTAGATGATTCGGTGATGAAAGCTGGAGATGAAGTTTTAAAGGAGATTATAATCAGAGGCATACGATCTTTGGAAATGAACCGTAGGTTAGGGTTGGAAAAAGAGAAGTTAGAGCTTATTATAAAACTACATTTTCCGAAAGAGGTTGAGGATAACAAATCTTGTATGATAAAAACGTTTGAAGAATTATCTGATATGGTACAAGATTATGAATATAATTGTCCACATGATATAGACGCGAATTTAGTTATATATGAAAAGATGAGCGAGATATTGAATGAGTGCATGGGAAAGCTTAAAGAGATATCTAAACACATGGAGTTTTATGAAGAAGAGGATGTATATGAAGAACTAGAACGACTTTTTGGAGATCAGGAGATGGAGTAAAAAGAAGAATCTTGCAAGGAAAAATCCAGAGATGCTATGTGGAGCGGCATCTCTGGATTTTTTTTATTTTAAATTTTGTTCCTTGATTTAATGCGAAAAATGAAATGGGTTTTATAGAATAACGATAAAACGACAGTTTAATTGAGCGGAAAATCCCTATGTGAATAAACTGTGAATGAATATCGGATGAAAAGATGATTTTCTATGATAATCACCAGTCGTGAGCAAATGAGGAAAGAGTGATAAGCTATAGCTGCAAACGACAGATACGTTGTCGGAGCAAATCATTATTTATTTTGGGAGGACACAATTATGACACAGAAGAACAGTGAAAACATCTACAAAGCACTGAAGGAAGAGGAGCGCACTCTGTTAGAAAAAAATGTTACGTGGATGGAAAAAGCTTTCAAGAGAAAAGAAGGCTACGTAACCTTTGGGAATGCAGGTGGTGAACTTGTATTTTGCGAAGGAGAATTTCTTTCCTACCTTGAAGGATTTCAGACGATTATTTTAAAGGACGGAAAGCAGATTGCTGCATACAACTGGAAAATCGAAGATGGAATTAAAAATTTTCAGGTTCTGTGCAGCATGAAAACTGACAAATCCGGAAAAATCTTCTTCTGTCTTATTATCAGAGGCGATGCGCCAATTATCGTTGGTCATACCGAAGAGATTGAGCAAGAAAGCCAGTATAACTTACTGATTCATGCTTGGGATACAGAAACTGGCTACATCTGGGTTGGCGACAACCGGGATGACGGACTGACAAGAATTGACTACCTTATTTCAGGTAATGCGACAGGTAAGCAAAACTTCATCGAGAAGCTTACCGCGCAAAGTTATCTTCAGAAAAATTCTGAGGAGGTAAAAAAACATGAGTAAGGTCAATTTCAAGCAAAAGCAGAAGAAACTGCGTGAACAACGTGTGCGACAGACTGGATGGTCGGAAGGTACTTGGGACTGCAGTTTCAGCGATTCTAATGAGGTTCTCCAATCCGATGAGGCTGAATCGCCTAAGGGCGTGTCACAGGCGGTCTTTGACGAAAGGCCAAAAGCTCGCGAGAAAATCAAGAAGAAGCTAGAAGCGGCACGGCATAAACCAGATCCATCGGTGCCCGCAGAAAAGCTTTCGGACTATCTTAGTTCTCTCAATGCGAGGGACGCAGTACCACCGCCCATCTTGGTGCGAGATGACATACCCGATAATGTGCAGGAAAGCACATTATCTAAGACAGCAAGTCGTCCAATCTTTGAACCTGCTATCAAGAAAACTTCTAAGACCCTGTCCATTGTGGAAATGGCAGGAGAACTGAAGAAATATGTTCATATTATTTCCTATGGAAATACGCTGTATTATTACAACAACAACTATTACTACACACAGCTTGATGCAAAGCAACTGATCAAGCTATATCGTAAGTATGTGGACTATGAACTCAATAATGAATCCAGCCTCCATGGGTATAAGGATCTCTACGATTGTTTTATGACGGATCCCAAAATTGAGTGCAATGAACCGGAAGATGAGCCGATTTATGCACCTTTGAAAAATGGTGTCTTTGAACTTGTAGAGTGGAAACTTCACCCACACAGCCCTGATCAAGTGACTTTTACCTACATTAAGGCAAAATATGCTCCGAAGGCAGAATGCCCGATATTTGAGGGCTATTTGCATCGGGTCACGGGCGGTGATCCCCAGCTGATGGAGCGATTTTGGATGGTAATTGGGTATTTGCTTATCTACCCTGCGCGAGGAAAGTTCTTTATTTTCATGAAAGGCATCGGAAACAGCGGCAAAAGCGTTTTGGGAAGTTTTATCCGACGACTGTACCCCAAAGAATCCGTTAGCAGCATCAGACTTAAGAATCTAAAGAACCAGTTTGGTATGGCTTCCTTGGCAACTTCCGTTATCAATTTCGATATGGATATGTCCAGCTCAAGAATCGACGATGAAGCAGCTTCTCGGCTGAAACAAATCACTGGAGGAGATTCAATGAATATTCCACGAAAATATCGCGATGATGCGCTGCTGGAGAGGCGTATAAAGTTTGTCTTTTCAAGTAATCACCCACTCATCATCGACGGAGAGGATGAGGCACTCATCAAGCGTATTGTATATCTGCCCTTTAATTATGCAATCCCGGATAATCAGCAAGACCCGGATTTGGGAGACAAAATCTGGGCCGAGCGGGACGCAATTGTTACAAAGGCACTGTATTATGCGCGAAAGCTCGTTCAGCGCAACTACATCTTCCCGGAGATTCCTTATGTGGACAGCGCGAAGTACTCGCCTGTAAAAAGGTTTGTGCAAGAAATCTGTGATACGAGCAATATAAATGCTGAAGTGGCTTTGTCTGACTTATACGAAGCCTACCTGGATTTTTGCAAGGAAAAGAATATAGGAGCGTGCACAGACTCGGATTTAAGAAGGACGTTGATTGCGATGGGATTTGAGCACGGACGTTCCCGGTGCTCAGGGGAAGGAATGATTGCACACGAACACCCTGTGTCAGCGTTCCGAGGAATCCGCCTTCGTCCGTAACGTCTGACTTCTCAGTGATATGTTATATCTCTAATCACCAAGCACAATCACAAACACTATGGAGGTGTCACGATGCTGAACGTTGACGAAAAGGC
>ERZ773158.2243-NODE-2243-length-14848-cov-3.778612_pt1 | contig 14848 bp, 6 predicted proteins | sample MGYA00511918_ERZ773158 | MGnify/ENA primary metagenome ERZ773158 (study PRJEB29015, sample SAMEA2737876) | human gut metagenome | biome: human gut; feature: human-associated habitat; material: faeces | place: China | collected 2012 ...
AATGTTGTAAGGGTGTTATAGTAATTAGCAATCTTACAACTTAAGGGGTTGTACAGGTTTCGACGGGCTCGCTGAAGATGGAGAAGCTGTCCGTGGTCGGACACCACGTTAAAAGTTCGAATTTAAAATTAAACGCTGAAGATAATTTAGCACTGGCTGCCTAGTTGCAGCCCATCGGTCCTAGCGCCCCGCCGTTAGGGGTTCCGGTGTCGACCTGCGGGAAACTCTGATGCCTAAGCTTTGCGGTATCAGAAAATTCATGAAGCTACTGAAGACTGCAGCCTGTTAGTGGGCGGCAGCCGGAGGGAATGTCAAAACACTGACTATGACAGTAGAAGGACATTGGATCCGGGTTCGGACAGGGGTTCGATTCCCCTCAGCTCCATTAGCCCCAAGGCACGATATACCGTGTCTTGGGGCTTTTGTATTATACCGGTTAACAACTTAGAATTTACAGTATTCCTGAACTCAACACAAATCCTCATCCGTGTTGTTCAGTTGTTCCTTTTTTGCTGGTATCATAAAACCATCAAATAAAGGAGGCAATAAGCCATGAACACAGATAAGATTTACGCAGAACAGCTCGCCAACGAGTACACACCTAAAGACACCTCGAAAGTGATTGCCCTTCGCAAGCTGGACAAGAAAGCTAAACTTCCCGCAACCGTTTTCACCTACACTTTCGGAATTATCGCTGCGTTGGTAGCAGGTGTGGGAATGTGTCTCTCAATGAAGATCATCGGCAGTGGTACGACCGCTATGTTCGTCCTCGGTGTGATTGTTGGAATCATCGGTCTGCTGGGTATGGGTGTCAACTATCCCATTTACAAAAAACTGCTGGCACGGAGCAAGCAGAAATATGCTTTTGAGATCATGGAATTGGCGAAAGAAATCAGCGAGGAATGATGCATTCTCAGTTTGCAGACAGCGATGATAACCCGTTTTTCTGAAAACGGAGAGAGTTACCGAAAAATAATGAACGCCATTACAGGCGGATTTGTCTACGGCATGGTCATTTTGATTGCCGTAATCATGCTGTTGTATAACATAAAACACGAAAGAAGGTGGAAACGATTGAAGAAGTCAGAAAGCAAATATTTCGCCACTGCAGCCAGAATGGACGAGGCTTTTTTGGCGCTTTTGGAAAAGAAGGATTTTGCCTACATTACAGTCAAGGAAATCTGCGAGGAGGCAGGCGTCAATCGTTCCACCTTTTATCTGCATTATGAAACAATGGCAGACTTACTTTCGGAGAGCGTCAGTCATATGAATGAGCAGTTTCTTACTCACATGAAAAAGGACACAGATGCCTTTGTCACAAAGTTGTGGGATTGTCCGTTGGATGAATTGTACCTTATTACGCCAGAGTATCTGACACCTTATCTTGATTACATCGAGCAGCACAAGCTACTGTTCCGCACGGCAACAGAAAATGCCGCAGTGCTGGGAATGGATAAAAGCTATGAACGGATGTTCCGCCATGTGTTCACGCCAATCCTCGACCGCTACGGTATACCGCAGCAGGACAGACCGTATCTCATGGCGTTTTATATTCAAGGGTTAATGGCAATTATCTCGGAATGGCTCAAAAACGACTGCACGGATTCCGTTGCGGATGTTGTAAATGTGATTCAGCGGTGTGTAAAACGCCGCAGGGAGGAAATATGAAAGCAGGTATCTATTTAGAAAAAGAACAAGTTGAAATTCGGGAGCTGCCGCTGCCGGAAGTCGGAGACAATGATGTGCTGGTGCAGAACCTCTATTCCAGTATCTGCGGCACAGATGTTGCGGTTTTCACCCACGGTCCGAACACTGGTCACAAGGTGACTGTCGGCGGTGAGTTTGGTCATGAGACTGTTTCCCGTGTGGTGAAGGTCGGAAAGAATGTCACAGATTTTTCAGTAGGCGAACGGGTCTACCCTTACCCTCGTTATGCCAAAGGGGACACAAAACGAGCCGGAACCATCGGCGGATTCTCGGAATATATTCTCATTCCTAATGCCAAACGGAATCATTCCCTCTATGCTGTGGATGATTGTATCTCCGATAAGCTGGCAAGCCTGATTGAGCCGTTTACGGTTGGCTGCCGTGCTGCCCGCCGGGGGATGATTCCCTGGGGCAAGGAACAGTATGTTGCTGGGCAGAATGCCGTGGTGTTCGGCTGCGGAACGATTGGCATTGCCGCTGCAGTTGCCTTCAAGCACTTCGGCATGGAGAAAGTTATGATCTGTGACCGCTCGGATTTTCGTCTAAGTTTAGCAGAACAGTTAGGCTTTGCGGTTTGCAATACAGCGTCAGAGAATTTTGAAACATCAGCCGTTAGCTATTTCGGCACGGCTCCTTCCCTAAATGGCACAGTTGCCAGCATTGACTGCTGGCTGGATGCCGCCGGTGCGGAGAGTATTCTGGATGATTTCCTTCGGTTTGGAAAAATCGAGAGCCGCTTTGTCTCCGTTGCAGTCAACAACATGCCCCGCACCATTGACCTGCTCCACATGACCTATGCCCAGCAGAGCATCATCGGCTCCGGTGGCTATATGCCGGAGGATGTGTGGGACGTGCAGGAGATCATGGCGAGTGGTAAGTGGGAATTGGAGCGGATCATCACTCATGAGTTCCCACTGAATGAATTGGAACAAGCCATCCGCACGGCGAGCGATGTTGACCATGCTGGAAATGTGGTCGTGGAAATGAAAGGATAAAAAAGTCTGTGCTATGACTTTCAATTTGTAGAAAAGAGAATGGAGAAAGCCATTCTCTTCTTTGTGTGCGCCTTGCGGCGCACGTCGCTAAGGGGTGTAAGTTCCTAATCCGCCCTAGTAGTGGGAAAGATACAGCCGAGACCAAGGGTGTCCATCGTGAGGTGGAATCGATGGTATGCAGGTGGATGAACTTCTGCCCTTCCTTAGAGAAAACCAGGAATCCTTAATCCAGGAGATAAGGGAAGGGAAATATAAACCTAACCCGGTTCGAAGGGTAGAAATACCCAAGGAGACAAAAGGCGAGTTTAGAAAGCTGGGAGTTCCTACGGTTGTTGACAGGGTAATCCAACAGGCAATTGCACAGGAACTCTCGCCAATCTATGAGGAGCAATTCTCAGAGGAGCGGTCTATTGGAAACAATGGAAGAAAATCAAAGCAAAGTACCGAATGCTAAAAGCACTAGGATTAGAGGAATGGAAAGCCAAGAAACTAGCCAATAGTAGAAAAGGTTATTGGAAAATGGCACAAGTGTTAAATTCAGTAATCACGAATAAAACAATAGCCAAGCTGGGATATACATCCATGCATGACCATTATCTGATGGTCAGTGAAAACTAAGGAACCGCCGTGTACCGAACGGTATGCACGGTGGTGTGAGAGGTCGGCTAATCAACTAATGATTAGCCTCCTACTCGATTCAATTAATTGGTATCAGAGATTGTAAGCAAAATCAAGAGTTGGAAAGTAATTTTCATGTGTAAAAGCGTATACTGTTGACGGATTGGTGACATTATTTGATATCAATCTATACTTGATTTATTTTTTGTCAATGTTGATGGTGAAAAAAACGGAAAGAAAACGATTCATCGGATATGTTATCATATCCTTATCTAGACTTTCGGATAAGGAGGATAAGCGATGAATCGAAAAAGAATCGGAATAATTCTTGTGATCATGGCTGTCATTGTGGGCGGTATCGTGGGATACTACCACGAAAGACCGGAGACAAACGGGTCGATCAATGCATCCAATGATCAGAAGAAAAAGCTGGAACAACAGCAGGATGAAAAATGTAAGGAGCTTGTGCAGCAGAAGGGACGGTACGATGAGAAGACCATCGTTCTGTCGGACACAAATGAGTCGCGGGCAAAGGCTCTGGCTGACAAGATGGGTGCTTCTGTCCGCATGACGGCAGACAAGCACTTTGCGGTGCTGACGCTGCCGAAGGATGTGAAGGTGGCGGACATTTATTCGGACAAGGAATACAGGCAGGATCTGTCCGAGATGTCCTTAAACTACCATGTGAAGGCGAGCGCGGTGGATGCCAGCCAGCATGAGCTGTATCAGACGCGAGCGGATTACGAGGTGAGTGATCCGGACTACGATAAGCAGAGCGAGACGGGCTATCTGAACCTGAGGGATACCTGGAAGCACAATAAGGGTGCCGGAGTGACGGTAGCCATTATTGATACCGGTATTGATACGGATCATGAGGAATTTCAGGGGCGGATTAGTAAGCTTTCTTATAATGCTTCGGATGACAAGATCGTCAAGGATTATGATATGTCTGTGATCGAGGATGAGCAGGGACATGGAACAAGTGTTGCCGGAACTCTGGGTGCATCCATGAATAATGGAAGCGGTATCACAGGTGTTGCGCCTGAGACAGAGCTGCTTGTGATCAAATGCGATGCAGATGCGCAGGGTAATTTTCTGAGAGCATCCGATCTTGTTTTTGGTCTGGCGTATGCGATCGAAGCCGATGCAGATGTGGTAAACATGTCCTTTGTGACAGATGAAAATATCTTCAGTTATTATACGAAGCTGGCGGCGGACAGCGATGTGATCTGTGTGGCGGCTGCCGGTAATGACAGCACGGCACTCCTCAATTACCCGGCTGCCGATGAGAACGTGATCGGTGTCGGAGCACTGGATTCGGACTGGGAGCTTGCTGCGTATTCCAACTATGGTGACAACAGTGATATCGTAGCACCGGGAAGTGTGTATACGACAAAGATGGGCGGTACATACGGATACACACAGGGAACTTCTCTGGCTTCCCCTATCGTTGCAGCAGCGGCAGCACTGTACCGCGCAGACCATCCGGGTGCGGAGTTTAAAGAGATCCGTGATTATCTGATCGCATCGAGTGTGGATCTTGGCACCAGCGGAGAGGATGTGCTTTACGGTTATGGTGCATTGGATATCTATGCATTTCTGTATGAGGAGAAGGGAACGATCACTTATGAGATGCAGACCGATGAGATCAAAAATCAGACACAGCCGTTTGTCAAGGGACACACGGTTCAGCTGATGCTGGAGCCGGAGCGGGAAGATGTCGTGTTTGACGGCTGGTATTATGACAGGGACTGCACGGATGAGGTGGAGTATTATACGGATGTCTTTTCACAGGATGTGACACTGTATGCAAAGTGGGTCAATGAGGATGATGCAAATGCATATACCTATGCCACGCTGTCAGACGGTACGATCAAGATCTTATCCTATACCGGCAAGAGAAAATATCTGACCGTGCCGGATACGATCGAGGGCAAGACGGTGAGCTGCATCGGTGAGTCTGCCTTTGAGAACAATGCAAGACTCCGGAAGGTGAGCCTGCCGGAACATCTGACAGAGATCATGCCGTATGCGTTTAACGGATGCAGCAGACTGTTGTCGATCGATGTCCCGGAAAGCGTACAGACGATCGGAACATTTGCGTTTTACGGCTGTGCCAGAATGAGCAGTGTGGGGATCGTGCCGGGCAGTGATCTTCGCACGATCGGAGAGCAGGCATTTGCCAATACAATGATCAGCTCCTTTACGATCCCGCAGAAGCTCAGTGAGCTGGGGAACGGAGCATTTCTGGGCTGCCGTGGCATGAGAAAGATCACGGTGGCAGAGGGCAACACGACATTTCAGGAGAAGGAGCATGCAGTTTATGACAGCACCGGAACAAAGCTGATCTACTATCCGACCGGGCTTGCGGGAAGTTATCCGGTGGCAGAGGGAACGAAGGAGATCGGAAAATATGCGTTTGCATATGCGAGAGCATCGCAGATTACGCTTCCGGATGGACTGGAGACGATCGGAGATCAGAGCTTTACGGGGGTATCCGCCAATGAGATCACGATTCCGGCGTCTGTCCGGAAAATGGGAGAGGGAACTTTTTCATATTCAGCCCTTACCTCGGTGATTTTGCCGGAAGACAGTCAGCTTGATAGAATTTCAGGAGAAGCATTTAAGGGATGTAATATCAAGTCAATCTATATTCCTTCAAAAATAAAATCCATTGATGGTGCAGCATTTGAGGGAACTGCGTTGACCAGCATAACGTTCGCGGAAGATTCGCAGTTAGAGCAGATTGGAAGTGGTGCGTTTCAATTGTCAAACTTGCAAAAGATTACGTTGCCGGACACCGTGAAGAAAATTGACAATACCTCTTTTTCTAATTGTTTTTATCTAGGTCAGGTGACATTCGGGGCAGGTAGTAAGTGTGCTGCTTTTGGGGCATACGCATTTGCAGGAGATGGAATGCTAAAGCAGATTAAAGTTCCGGATTCGGTACAGTCGTTTGGAGAACTCTGTTTTTATCAATCCGGTTTGGAGGAGATTGAGATTGGTGCCGGATTGACGGAGCTCGGGGAGGGGGCATTGTCCTCCTGTCAGAATCTGAAGGACATCACCGTGGATAAGGCTAATACGGTGTTTGGTTCTTATGACGGTGTCCTGTTTAATGCGGAGAAGACGAAGCTTATGTTCTACCCGGCGGCAAAGACAGGGGCATATACACTTCCAAAGACCACAGAGACGATCGTCGGATATGCATTTGCAGGAGCGTCAAAGCTGACAGAAGTAACCTTGAATGATGGTCTGATCGAAATCGGCAGATATGCTTTCAGTGACTGTGAATCACTTCAGACACCGGTGTTTCCAGAGGGGCTGGAACGCATTTCGGAGAATGCCTTTGAAAACTGCAGCGGCATGACGGAGAAATGCCTGATCCCGAAGAGTGTGTCTGCTCTTGGAAGATTTGCATTTGCATATGATTATAACCTGACTGCGATAGAGATTGAACCGGAAAGTAAACTGAATCGTCTGGGCTATGGTGTGTTCGGATACTGTGGCATTGAGGATTTCACAGTGCCGGAGAACGTTTCTACGATGGGACAGGAGATATTTACCGGCTGCAAGAACCTGGTTACAGTGACATTCGAGGGGGAGAGCCAGCTGGAGCGGATTGCGGCATGGACCTTCAATGGCGCGGATGCACTGCGCCGGATCACTTTTGAAGAGGGAAGCAGCCTGACAACGATCGAGGCGAGGGCTCTGGAGGGCTTAATGTCTCTGAATCATGTGGATCTGAAATACTGCACCAAGCTGCAGGAGATCGATAACTATGCGTTAAACCACTGTGCGTCCCTGACGGATATTTCCCTGCCACAGTCCTTAAATTCAATCGGCAGATATGCATTCCAGGGATGTAGTTCGTTAAAGAAGCTGACTGTACCGGCGAAGCTTTCCAAAATCGGACGGTATGCCTTTGTCGATACTGATAAGATCGAGATTTATTTTAAGGCAAGTGTGCTGCCGGAAGACCTGGAAGAAAAATGGAACGAGGATGTGTCTGCATATTATCTGGGGGTGTCAGATGTTGTCAGCAGCGGAGAATGGGAGTATGCCCTGACCGAGGACGGAGATGCCAGCATTGTTGCTTATCATGGAAGTGCCACGGACATCGCACTGGATAAGATCGATGGTCATGATATCATCTCGATCGGTGGTAAGGTGTTCCAGAATAATACGTCACTGCGCAGTATTACTCTGCCGGAGACACTGACCGGTATTTATCAGAATGCCTTTGGCGGAACGACAGGGCTTCAGGAGATCACGGTTCCCGCTGCAGTGCGTGTGGTCGATGATTATGCCTTTGCGGGGAGCGGTCTGGCTAAGGTGGAGTTTGCTGCCGGAAGTAAGTTAGTGACTCTGGGACGCTATGCATTTGCAGAGACGAAGAACCTGACAATGCTTACCCTGCCGGAGGGCGTTGACCGGATCCGGGATTATACGTTCTATAAGAGCGGAATTACAAAGCTTACCTTTGCCGATGGAGCAGAACCAACACAGATTGGGCGCTATGCGTTTGCTGGTTCGGCACTCACCTCTTTTGCCGTACCGGACAGTGTGACAAACATTGACTATAATGCATTCAGCGATGCGACCAGTCTGACAAAGGTGGATCTTGGAAACGGAGAGAAGCTTACGCTGCAGGGAAATGTGTTCTATAATTCCGGTCTGGTTGAAGTGACGATTCCGGCAGGAGTGGGTCATATCGGAGAACTCTGCTTTGCAGGATGTGAAAATCTGGAGGCGATCCGGGTGGCAGAGGACAATCAAAGATACAGCTCGGATGAGGATATCCTGTACAATAAAGCACAGACAACACTGATCACCTGTCCTGCCAATAAAGAGGGCAGCTATACAGTTAAGAGTACCGTGACCTCCTTTGGATTTGCAGCATTTGAAAAGTCAAAGCTGTCACAGATCATGATCCCGCAGGACAGCCGGTTAAGTACGATCGGTTACCGTGCGTTCATGCACTGTGAGAAGCTGGAACAGATCAGTATCCCGGCAGGACTGCAGAGTATTGACCGGTATGCCTTCGCGTATTGCGGCAATTTGAAAACGGTAGATGTACCGGAGGGGAGTCAGCTTGGTGGAATTTATAAGAGTGCTTTCTATAACTGCAGCCAGCTAGAATCCATCCGAATCCCGGATGGTGTGCAGGAGGTCGGCGCGTACGCTTTCTATGGCTGTAGCGGTCTTACTGAAATAGATATCACCGATGAGAGCAAGCTGATGAGTATTGATGACCATGCGTTTGAGTATTCGGCAGTTACAAGTTTTGCAATGCCTAAGGATCTGGTAGAGATCGGAACAGCGGCATTCAATGGTGCGAAGCTGGAAACTCTGATCGTTAATGATTCCATTCAGGAGATTGGAAGAAATGCCTTCGCAGACTGTGGTCTGGCGAAGATGACAAAGCTGGAGTTCCCGGTCAGTGTGACATATCTCGGAAACGGGGCGCTTAAGGGAGCAGATACGATCGAAGAACTGACGCTGCCGTTTTTCGGTGAATATCTGGGAGATTCGCAAACACTGATTGATCTGTTTGGAAATGTGAATTACGAGGAACTTAATAAATTGGAGACATTAACGTGTTTGCAGGGACGGTTTGTCCCCGACAGTTATTGCATATATTTCTCACATTTGAAAAAGATTAGTTTACCAGATACGGTTACATGGATTGATTATATGGCGTTTAGTGTAACCGGTTTGACAGAATTTACAATGCCATCAGAATTGCAGAAAATTGATATGTATGCGTTTAGTGGTTGTGAAAACTTAGAAAAGGTAATTTTGAATGATAAACTGGAAGTGATAGAAACAAGAGCATTTGCAGAGTGTCGGAAGTTACAGGATGTAGTATTGCCTGATTCTTTGCAGTCGATCGGAGATGGTGTTTTTCTGGATTGCAATTTGTCGACAATTCGTATACCGGAACATGTAATTCTGATAAAAGATGGTGCTTTTTCGAACAATAAACAATTAAGTGAAATTGTTGTCGATGAGCATAATACCAAATATGCATCTGTGGATGGGATATTGTACAATAAAAAAATGACGGAACTTATTTCTGTACCAGCGAATCTTTCTGGTGAAATAACGATTCCAAATGGTATAACAAGAATTGGAGAAAATTCTTTTGAAGGATGCAAAATAAGTGGTGTTGAACTGCCGGATTCGCTAGAGGTGATTGACAGATGGGCATTCCGAAATACGATGTTAGAAGAAATAGACATTCCTGATAGCGTTTATGAAATTGGAGAAGCTGCCTTTGCTAATTGTGCTTGTATAAAGAGAATTAAACTAAGCGACAGTATAAAAACAATTTCGAATGAGATGTTTAATAACGATATTTTATTGTCGTATGTTGATGTACCACAGTCGGTAGAATCGATTGGATTGTCAGCTTTTATGGGAACAGGAATTCAAGCGATAATGATTGGCAAAAATGTGAAGACGATAGAGGATACATCATTTTCAAACTGTGATAATTTAAGTTTTATTGATGTAGATAAAGAGAATCAGATGTACAGTTGTCAGGATGGAATTTTGTATGATAAAGCGTACAAACATTTACTCGTGGTGCCTAAAAAGGTAGGAGGAGATGTGACAATACCCGCTGGTGTTGAAGAATTAGGAAAGTATGCATTTTTTAATAATGCAAATATAACAGGGATAACTTTGCCGGATTCGGTAAAATTAATTGATGATTATTGTTTTGCACAGTGCACAAAACTTAGAAAAATTAATTTGGGAAAAGACATACAAAAGATTGGAGCGGAAGCATTTACTGGCACGGCATATTGGGAGGAACAAAATCATTGGGAAAATGGAGTATTATATATTGATAATTATGCAGTAGGATCACTGGCTCAAGATACACCTCGTTCATTGAAATTAAAATCGGGAACAACAGTGATATCTGAATATTGCTTTTGGGATAATAAAAAAATACAGAAAATTGTTTTGCCAGATTCGGTTCGTTTTATTAATGATTGTGCATTTGAGTTTTGTGTTAATTTGCAATTAGTTAAAATGAGTTCAAATCTTCAGAAATTAGATGAAATGGCATTTATTAATTGTGCGAAATTGTACAGTATTGTTTTGCCGGAGAGTGTTGATGAGATTGGTGGATGGGCATTTTCAGGATGCGGTGCATTAAAGTATATTGTTAGTGATTATGATATATTTAACGCAGAAAATTTACAATTCGCAGAAAGCAATATTTCCTGTGTTCAGGTTCCACGGTGTTCTACAAACAATATATTAGGCAATCAGGAAAATTGTGATGTGATAGTGAATAGTTCTAAACTTGAAGATGCTATACCATATGGAGGTTATACGGTTTACTCTCATGTGAAGCGAAACGACGAACAGCGTCTCGACAACCTCTACTACGATGGTGAATGGAACCAGGCAACCTTCTGGGTGGATGGTATGGTTCTTCAGATGGAACCGGTATTGTCCGCACAGGTGCTTCAGGCACCGGCACAGTCCCTGATCGATCAATATCTGCCGGATGGTGCCAAATTCATTGGATGGGATATTGATGGAGACGGAAAGGCAGATAAGTTGCCGGCAACTTTAACCGCTGATCTGAATGCTTATGCAGTTTATGACACACCAATACAGAGTGTATCACTGCCGGAGAGTGCAGAGGTCGAGGAAGGCTATACAAAGAAGCTGACGGTGGCATATGCACCGGAGGAGTACAGTCACGATGATACGTTGCTCTGGAGCAGCTCCGATGAGAAAGTAGCTACGGTGACAGAGGATGGCACTGTGAAGGGTATCGCACAGGGAGAGGCTGTGATCACGGCAGCCCTGAAGGAAGATCCTTCCATTAAGGCACAGTGTACCGTGACGGTAACGCAGGTCAATTACGGAATTAAGCTGAGTGAGTATCAGAAGGAAATGAATGTGGGAGAAACGTATCGGATCCCGGCAGAGATTGTTGTGCCAAAGGATGATACCGATACCACAGAGTGGACCAGCAGCGATGAGAGTGTGGCAACAGTTTCTGAAACCGGAGAAGTTACCGCGGTAGCACCGGGAGAGACAGATATTCGGATACGTCATGGCAGTATTGATGAGGCACATTACACGGTACGGGTATATGCGCCACTGCAGTCGATCTTCTTTAAGGAAACCATCGAGCAGATGAATGTTGGTGATGAGAAGAAGCTGCAGATAACATATGATCCGGTAAATACCTCTGATGATAAGAGTGTGACATGGATCAGCACAGACCGCAGTGTATTGTCGGTAGATGCCGATGGCACTGTGACGGCGAAGGGACCTGGGCATGCGAAGATCATTGCACTGGTCAACGGCAGAAGATGCGAGATGGAGGTGGAAGTTTTTGCACCACTGCAGTGGATCAAGCTGAACACTGCGACCGGAACTTTGCGTTTGGAGAGAAAGAAGGAATTAAGTGTAATCTATGAGCCGGAGAATACGACAGATGATACAACGGTTCAGTGGGAATCTTCTGATCCATCCATTGCGACAATTGATGAAAACGGTGTTGTAACAGCAGTTCAGACCGGAAAGGCAACGATCACGGCAACGGTAGGAGATAAGACAGCCTCTTACGAGGTGACCGTAGTCGGTTTGAAGGATGATAAGACAGGAATCATTGTCAGCAATTCAGATGACAGTGAGATGGATAAGGACATGACACTTGGAGTGGATGAGATCACCAAGGAAGCATTGCAGAAGAAATATCCGAAGGGATGGGAACTGTTCTGGAAGATCATTCAGGAAATGATCAAAGCGGCAAAGGGACATAAGCCTGTGACGCCGATCTTTGATATCAGTCTGTATGAAAATGAGGCTGCGGTCCAGCCGGGACAGAGCGTGGATGTGGAGATACCGGTTCCGGATGGTGTATTGACGGAGGATGCGGTGATTTACCGTATCGAGGAAGACGGAACGATCACTGACATGCATGCAAAGTACCAGAACGGCAAGTTTACCTTCCAGACCGAGCATTTCAGTGTTTATGCGTTGGGAACAAAGTCCGAGCAGATCTACACAACCGACATAACGCTTGATCAGGATGAGCTGGCACTTTGTCCGGGAAAGACGGCAACGCTTAGTGCCATTGCTGCACCGGAAAATATTACCAAGCCGGGAATCAACTGGAAGTCATCGGATGAATCGGTTGCCACCGTTTCAGAGGACGGGGTGGTAAGCACTGTTGCAGCGGGAACCGCAACAATCTCTGCGATTGCGGCAGATAACGAAGAAGTGACCGCGCAATGTCTGGTCACAGTAGGACACAGCTATGGAGAACCGGTTGTGATCAAGCATGCAAATTGCTCCGAGACAGGAAAGGCAGTGGAAGTGTGCGGCGGATGCGATGAATCAAGAGAGATTATTCTTCCGGTCGATCCAGACGCGCATGTCTGGGGAGAGGATTATGTGGTTGACAGAGAGGCTTCCGAGGACGAAGAAGGACAGAAATCAATCCACTGTACTCTGTGTGATGCAATCAATCCGGAAAGTATCATTATGATACCGAGGGTAACGCCGACAGCAAAGCCAAGCGAGACACCGCTGCCGACAGGAACGGTAATGCCGACAGTGAAGCCGAGTGAGACACCGCTGCCGACAGAGACGGTAACGCCATCGGTGAAACCAAGTGAGACACCGATGCCAACAGAGTCAGCAATACCGACATTACAGCCGAATGAGACGCCGACACCATCACAGCCACTTCCTTCACTGGATCAGGGGATGGTATCGCCGGATCCTTCTCATGGGGACACCGTATCCGTTGGAACAGTGTTAGTGAAGGACGGTGTCACCTACCGGATCACGGCGGATGACACTGTGGAGTATCAGAAAGCAGATGCAAAGGCAAAAGGCACGGTGGTTATCCCGGCAACAGTAACACTGCAGGGAACAACATACAAGGTGACCTCCATTGCAGCAAAAGCGTTTTATAATAACAAAAAGCTTAAGAAGATCGTCATTGGTAAAAATGTGGTTCAGATTGGCAAAAAAGCATTTTACGGATGCTCAAATCTGAAAAACATTGTGATCAAGACGAAGGAATTAACTGCCAAAACAGTCGGAAAGAAAGCATTTTATAAAGTACACAAAAAGGCTGTTGTAAAGGTGCCGAAGAAATGCAAAAAACAGTATAAGATTTGGCTGAAGAAGACGGGGATTACTGGCCAGAGAAAAATTCGCTAGATAATATGCTAAAATGTATATGATGTAGTGAAAATAGAAAAGCGGACATCACACAAAAATGTGGTGTCCGTTTTTTAGTACAGAAGGTTTCCGTGCCACATCCTCTTCTCCTTGACGAAAATTTCTATTTTTGCTTAAATAAACATGACAAACAATCATTGAAGGTGAGAACATGATAAACGAGAAATTTCTATTGGAAGATAAACAGTGCGTGATACATGGCAGCTCGGATGCGGAATATATTTTGATCCAGCCGGTGAATGAACATGAGATGGCTCAGTTGGAGAAGGAAGTTTCTATGATCGGTGACAGGGTGACGGAACCGGTCGTACTGGCGGCATTTCTGGTACGGGACTGGAATCGGGAGCTTTCACCGTGGGAGGCACCGTCTGTGTTCGGGACGGAGGGCTTTGGCACCGGAGCGGCTGGCACGCTTCGGTTTGTGCAGGAAAGCTTCGTGCCGTTTGTGGTGAAACACTACGCAGCAGCTTCTGATGTGCCTGTGGTGCTTGGCGGCTATTCACTTGCAGGACTGTTTTCACTTTGGAGTGCGTATCAGACGGATCTGTTTGCGGCGGTTGCGGCAGTGTCTCCGTCAGTATGGTTTCCAAAGTGGGATGAATATGCGGGGAAGCATGCCGTACAGACAGAACGGATTTATTTAAGTCTTGGCAAGAGAGAAGAGAAAACGAGGAACCGGGTTATGGCAGCGGTGGGAGACCGCATTCGTGAACAATATAAACAATTGCAGGAGCAGGGGATCCAGACAACGCTGGAATGGAACGAAGGGAATCATTTTCAGGAGTCGGATGTCCGATGTGCGAAAGCGTTTATATGGTGTGTTCGTAATTTGGAACGTTCGTGATTTGGTCTGTCCATAATATGGGACAGCGCTGTGGTGGAAAAGATATGATCTGACAGGAGGATATTTTGATGACAGGAGATAAAGTAATAAGTGCGTTGATCGGACTGGTAGGTGCGGTGTCCAACAATGGCAGAACAGAACAGACAGATGAGGTGATCAGGGAGGCTTTTTTGCATCTGCGTGAGCCGGACAGGGAAGAGGATATGGTGAGGCAGATCCATGCGGCAAAGAATGTGATCGCACCGGACTGTGCGGTCTGCAAAAATCCGTGCGGAAATACCTCGGATTATGACATGACACAGTTTTATGATGCGGATGAGAAGGTGGTCGCCGCCAAGCAGGAGCTGATTGTGACAATCTGCAGCGTGATGGAAGAATCGGGAGAGATTACTGATTCTGTTTATCGTGGAATCGCGTATCTCGGATATCCTGTGCAGCCGGAGGAGTGTGA
>ERZ773158.2271-NODE-2271-length-14630-cov-6.465592_pt1 | contig 14630 bp, 9 predicted proteins | sample MGYA00511918_ERZ773158 | MGnify/ENA primary metagenome ERZ773158 (study PRJEB29015, sample SAMEA2737876) | human gut metagenome | biome: human gut; feature: human-associated habitat; material: faeces | place: China | collected 2012 ...
CTATTCTTTGCACGCCGACCCGCAGCGTAGAAAAATATGCAAAAGAATATCTGGCGATGGGTATTAACACGGTAGACAGTTTCGATATCCACACCGGTATCGTAGACCTGCGCCGTACCTTGAATGCTACCGCCAAAGAACATAAAGCCGTATCGATCATCTCTGCCGGATGGGATCCGGGAAGCGATTCCATCGTACGCACCATGCTGGAAGCAATTGCTCCGAAAGGCATCACCTACACCAACTTCGGTCCCGGTATGAGCATGGGACACACAGTAGCCGTAAAAGCGATTGACGGAGTGAAAGCTGCCCTTTCCATGACCATTCCGACCGGCACGGGAATCCACCGCCGCATGGTATACATCGAACTGAAAGACGGATATAAATTCGAAGAAGTAGCCGCTGCCATCAAAGCAGATCCTTACTTCGTGAACGATGAAACACACGTGAAACTCGTTCCGAGTGTAGACGCCCTGCTAGACATGGGTCATGGTGTAAATCTGACTCGCAAAGGTGTATCCGGCAAAACACAGAACCAGTTGTTCGAATTTAATATGCGTATCAATAACCCCGCACTGACCGCACAAGTACTGGTATGCGTGGCACGTGCTTCCATGAAGCAACAACCGGGATGCTACACGATGGTAGAAGTTCCCGTTATCGACCTTCTCCCCGGCGACCGCGAAGAATGGATCGGACATTTGGTATAATATATTTTATACATAAAACAAAATTAAAATAGAGAAAGGCGGTACACCTTTCTCTATTTTTTTTATCTTTGTGAGCATACTACAAAAAACACAATTATGAGAAAACTATTCATTCTCTGCGCATTTCTATTACAGCTCCTGTCGCCTGTCTACCCACAGCAAGCCACAACAGCCACCATAGAGCCCAATCTGAAATACGGAAAACCCTCCAAAGAAGCACTGTCTCTCACCTCTTATGCCCCGGACACCACCGCTACGGCTATTTATCTCTTCCATCAGGGACAAAGTGACTTCATCTACCATGACGGTTTTCAACTAACTACCGAGCACTGGGTACGCATCAAAATCCTGAAACCACAAGGAGTGTCATACGCCGACGTGTCCGTTCCCTACTACTCTCCTACCGATAAAGATGAAGGACAGGAAAGAGCCAGTGAGATAGAAGGCTGCTCCTACAATATGGAAAACGGGAAATGCATAAAAACACCCATGAAGCGGGAATCCATCTCTTTCGAACGGTTCAATAACCTGTATAAAATACTAAAATTCTCTTTGCCTGCTGTCAAAGAGGGCACTATCATCGAATATCACTACAAACTCTACTCCGACTATTTCTCACACATCGACAACTGGATGATGCAGGAAGAACTCCCGATGCTCTACAACCAGTATAAAATCACCATCCCTCATGTATTTGTCTACAACATCGAACTCCGGGGAAAGGACTACATACAAGTGAAGCAAAGAGACTCCTCCATTCATGCCACAGAACGTGAAGGCTCCGGTGCGGGTGGAGTCAGCAAAGACTTCACCGTTTCGGCACAAGAAACCACCTTTATCTCACGCAACCTTCCGGCTATCCGTCAGGACGAATCCTACTGCTGGTGTCCGGAAGACTATAAGGTGCAAGTGAGCTTCGATCTGCAAGGTACTCAATTCACCCCCAATGAATACAAACCATACAGCCAGAAATGGGAAGATGTAGACAAGCAGTTGCTCAAACCGGAAAATACACAGTTCGGCGAACACCTCTCACTCACCAACCCTTTCCGCCCTGAAACCAAACAAGCCTACAACAGCGAAATGAATTTCGAGGAGAAAATCATCTGCGCCTTCCAGGTGCTCAAAAAGAAAATGGCCTGGAACGGACGGTATCAACTCTACAGCAAAGAGCTCGAAAAAGTAATCAAAAAAGGAAGCGGCAGTAATGCCGACCTGAATTTCATCCTTATCAGCATCCTGAAAGACTTTGGACTGGAGGCCTATCCGGTGGTTATGAGCCGACGTTCATCAGGTATGCTGCCGTACAACTTTCCTTCTCTGCAAAAACTAAATACGTTCTTTGTTGCTATCCACGATATAAACAAACAAAAATATGTATTTTTAGACAGTTCTATGGACGTACCTGCCTTTAATATATTACCGCTTGAATTGTCTGTAAACAAAGCACGCATCCTTTCCCGGAAAGAGAAAGAAGAGAATAAATGGGTGAATGTGATGACTCTTTCCAACAACAAAAGTTTCATGAAAATCGATGCCCGAATAGAAGGAGATCAGGTGAAAGGACATCGCAGCACAGTTCTTTACGGACAAGAAGCTGTAGAGTATCAGGCAAATGCAAAACATAAGCAGGACAGCCTCGTCTCGAATCCCGAAAACAAGATCAGTAGTCAGAAAGAGCAACTCACTGTCACCAACCTGAAAGTGAAAAAACAAGAAAATGACTGGGCACTGATAGAAGAAGAATTCGATTTCGTCTTGCAAGTCAACCGGACGGACAATCATCTTTATATCAATCCGATGCTCTTTCCGCAACTAAAGAGTAATCCGTTTATCCAGACGGAACGGGTGCTCCCCATCGAATTTCCATATCCGTACAAGTTCACGATGTTGTCTACGCTGACTCTCCCCGAAGGCTACGAAGTGGAAGAACTCCCCCAACCACAAGCCATCCGGTCGGAAGGAGACGGCCTGCAATGCAAATATATGATTCAGAAACAGGGAAATACAATCCTGCTCAATTATGTATTCCACTTAAAGGGATATATATTCCTTTCCGAACAATATAAACAACTACAAGAACTGTGGACTAAAGTGATCGAGAAAAATAATGCGCTGATCGTACTCAAGAAAATATAAACTTTACCTATCTATACCGATGATCCGTTCCAGCTATCTCATCCTGAAGCAAATGACACATCGGGCATTCAGCCTGTCCTGTGTCCTTATCTGCCTAAGTCTGCACATACAGCCGGCATGTGCACAGGATATTCTCAAGGATGCCAATTCCGTTATCGTTGAAGCACGCACAGAGGTTCTCTGCAAATCTATGACCCAATCCATAGAAAAAGAGAGCCTGACAATCACCATCCTCAACCGTAAGGGGTTGGAAGCTGCACATTTCTTCTGCGGATGTGATATGTTCCGTTCTTTGCAGAAATTCTCCGGGGAAATCATCAATGCCGATGGACAAAGTGTACGTAAGATAAAGAAATCTGAACTACAGAAAAGTGAATACAGCTCCTCGCTTAGCACGGATGATTATTTTTATTTTTACGAATGCAATTATCCTTCTCTCCCTTTCACGGTGAAATACGAATGGGAAGTGAAGTGCAACAACGGTCTGATCGGCTATCCCCCCTTTATACCGCTGGCAGACTTCAACCAAGGTGTGGAAAAAGCGACTTACCGGATCGAACTGCCCGCAGGACAAGGATGCAGATATCGTGAACTGAACACGCAAGGAAAAGGAATCCAGGTAAAAGAATCCACCGGAGCCAACGGACAGCAAGTGATTGAAGCCACCGCCTCCAAACTCTCTCCCATCATTAAAGAACCTTTCGGACCGGATTTTACTGAACTGTTTCCACGTGTCTATTTTGCGCCTTCCGCCTTCAAGTACGACAAGTCGGAAGGCGATATGAGCAACTGGCAAAAGTACGGAGAATGGCAATACCGATTGCTCGACGGGCGCGACCTGCTCACCGAACCTTTCCGCGCCAAACTGCACGAACTGACAGCCCACTGCACTACCGACCGGGACAAGGTGAAAGCAATCTACGATTATCTGGCCAAAACCACCCGTTACGTGAGCATCCAACTAGGCATCGGAGGTTTACAGCCCATTGCCGCCGCCGATGTTTGCCGCACGGGATTCGGCGACTGTAAAGGATTGTCCAATTACACCCGCGCCATGCTGAAAGAGTTGGGAATTGCTTCCACTTATACAGTCATCAGCACCACCAACGAGCGTTTACTACCGGACTTCTCCAGTGCCAACCAGATGAATCACGTCATCCTACAAGTTCCACTTCCCCAAGATACGCTCTGGCTGGAATGTACAAACCCATCGTTTCCCTTCGGTTATGTCCACCAAGACATTGCGGGACACGACGCCTTACTCATCGAACCGACCGGCGGCCAGATGTATCGCCTGCCCACCTATCCCGACTCACTGAACACGCAGCACATCGTTGCCAACATCACCCTCTCCCCCACAGCCGAGGCACGGATAGAGGTGAACGAAATCTCCCGGATTTTCCAATATGAGAATGAAGCAGGCATCGTCTATCTGGAGCCTAACAAACAGAAAGACCGCATCCGTTCAAGCATCAACTTATCCCAAGCCGATATTCAGAACCTGCAAATCAGCGAGTGCAAGGAGCCCAATCCGTCTATCACCTTCGACTACACTGCCACCAGCAATCAATACGGGCATAAAACGGGCAACCGTCTGTTTATCCCCACCAATGTGTTCCGAAAAGAATTCAGTGTTCCTCCTGTGACGAAGCGCACCTATCCCATTTACATCAACTACGGATACACAGATACCGACAGCATCCGCATCCAACTGCCGGAAGGATATGTAATCGAAGGACTTCCGAAACCGCTTGACGTGAAAAGCAAGTTCGGCAGTTTCCATTCCGGTATTCAGGTGAAAGATAAGGAAATCTACATCACTCACCGATTGTTTATGCGCAAAGGGGTTTACAGTCCGGATGAATATGCGGCATTCATTGATTTCCGCAAGCAAGTGGCAGGACAATATGGAGGAAAAATCATTTTAAAAAAAGAATAAGGAGGGAAACGCTTTACAGAAAATAAAGTATCTTTGCGACTCAACATTTTTTGTGACTTAACCATTCAAAAAAAGGAACATTGAAGAACAAACGATACAATCATATAGAAGAATGGGCAAATACCCTTAGCCACGGAATAGGCATCCTGCTTGGAATCGTGGCCGGATATTTCCTATTGGAAAAGGCTTCCGAGAATATGGAACCGCAGTGGGCAGTTGCTTGTGTATCCGTCTATCTGGCGGGGATGCTTTCCTCTTATATCAGTTCTACGTGGTATCACGGCAGCCGTCCGGGGAAACTGAAAGAGTTGCTCCGCAAATTCGATCATGGAGCTATCTACCTGCACATCGCGGGCACCTACACTCCTTTCACGCTACTTGTCCTGCGGCATGCCGGAGGATGGGGATGGGGAATCTTCGCTTTCGTCTGGCTGTCGGCTATTGCCGGTTTCATTCTTAGCTTCAAAAAGCTGAAAGAACACAGCAACCTCGAAACGGCCTGTTATGTGGGTATGGGTGCGTGCATATTAGTGGCCATGAAGCCTTTGCTGGATCATCTGGGAGAACTGGGAGCCACTACTGCTTTCTGGTGGCTGATCGGCGGCGGAGTCTCATACATCGTGGGAGCTGTCTTTTATTCATTACGCAAACCGTATATGCATGCCACTTTCCATTTGTTTTGCCTGGGAGGCAGCATCGGACATATCATTGCGATCTGGCTGATTCTGTAAGGAATGGTAGGGACAAAAAAAAGGCTATCTATCCCAGACAGCCAATCTTTGTTAACCTTAAATCTAATACTATGAAAAACACAGTACAAAGATACGGACTTTTCGGTCATCTCCAAATTTTCAGGCCAAAGCAACCTAACTTATAACACGGTTTAATAAAAAGCAGAGGTTCGTTAACGTTTAACGCAATAAAGTTAAAAATTAACGAATCGTTTATTAACGATTTAAATGATTGAATTGCCGCTAATGAGTTTTTTTCCTTCTGAATTTGAAACGAACAAACAAACAGATTCACAAATTCGTTATATAGAAAAGAGGAACTTAAAAACGAAAACGATTTAGAACGTAAACTTATGGATTGGGAAAATCACCTGATAAAACACCTGCAATGGTCGGACTCCATCATCAACCGGGAGGCAAAAGAACACGTAGCCCGTGAAATTGCCGCCACGGCAAAAGACGGAGATGTGATAGGAGCCGGCTCCGGCTCTACAGTCTACCTGACTCTGTTCGAACTCTCACGACGAATTCGTGAAGAGCACTTGCATATCGAAGTGATTCCCGCCTCACAAGAAATCTCGATGACCTGCATACAGCTAGGCATCCCCCAAACTACCCTCTGGAACCAACGGCCCGACTGGACATTCGACGGAGCAGACGAAGTAGATCCGCAACAGAACTTGATTAAGGGACGTGGCGGAGCGATGTTCAAAGAGAAACTACTGATTAGAAGCAGCCGCAAAACGTTCATCATCATCGACCCCAGCAAGCGTGTAAATCAGTTGGGAAGCAAATTTCCCATCCCTGTAGAGGTCTTTCCGGACTCACTGACTTATGTAGAGCATGAGTTGCAGCGACTGGGTGCCTCGGAGATTGTTCTTCGTCCCGCTCGTGGCAAAGACGGACCTATCTTTACAGAAAACGGCAACTTTATCCTCGACACCCGTTTCAACGACATCGATTCTTCGCTCGAAGAACGACTGAAGGCAATCACTGGTGTTATAGAGAGCGGACTTTTCATAGGTTATGACATCAAAGTGATCGTGGCGGAATAAAATAACACAAGCTGAAAATCCCATTTTGTAGAGACGTAAATTTGATTTGTTCTAATGCAAATTAAATAGTATAGCTTTACCTTTATTTTAGTTAGTAGAACTAGGTTATCTGACACCCGGGTCTCAGACATACCGACACCCGGGTGTCAGACAACTTATACTTGCAGTCTTTTGCATTCTTCTTTACTATCACTCATAATTTCAATCACTATTAGATTGTAACATTTAACTCATACCTCCAAAACCCGAATATTAAAAACGCCTAGATAAAGAAAAACACCGGGAAATTTATTAAAAATTTGGGTAGAATATTAATCCCTTCTCAAAAATCAATGAGAAGCAAAGACTACTAAATTGATAAAGGAAGTTTCAATAAAAGAAACCGGAAGAATAGGTTAATTTTTAAAATCCGAAACAAAAACATTGAAAAACAACAAGATAGGAGAAAAAAAAGCAGAAGGAAAGGAGGAAAGAAAAATCAATAAGTCTTAGCAGAACTTGGTACATTCGTGATTGTAAACTTACCGTCAATATCAGTGATAGTACCAAGGGTAGTGCCATTCACCAATATTGAAGCACCTACGACAGGTTGCCCATCTTCTTCAGAGGTAACCAAACCGGTAACTCTGGATGTTTGCGCTGTCACTAGACCTATACCTATAAAAAGGAAGGTCATTAAGAACATCAATTTTCTTTTCATAAATTCTCTCTTAAATTTAACCTATAAACAGATTTTTTGTCTCTAACAGGTTGCAAAGATAACACTAATTATGACAAACCGAAAAAAGTGTTACGTATTTAACTAAAAAGTATCGTTTTGAAAGCAAAAAGTATTCAAAAACTGATAGGTTAAAAGAACACCTTTCCGATTTAGCATATTTTAAAAGATAATTTCTATCATAAAGATAGCACCAAAATCAGGCTTTTCAAGGAAAAGTGAACATTATTGCCTCCAAAACGGTATCTTTTTATCATTTTGCACCTTCAAAAGGGTTAAAGAACTATTAACAATGATAAAGGCAGAAACTTCTACATACCAAGTTCTGCTAAAACTTTGCGCGTTTCTTATGTAGGAATGATTTCGCAGGACGTTTCCATCAAACCGGGAGTGATAAAAGTTGTTTTGAAAAGCGACGCGAAAGCACTGGATGAGGTTGTGGTGACAGCCATGGGTATCTCACGCGAGAAAAAAGCACTGGGTTACGCCGTTCAGGACGTAAAATCGGATCAACTGACGCAAGCTGCCAACTCTAATCTGGCGGGAGCGTTGCAAGGTAAGGTGTCCGGTTTGGACGTGAAGCCTTCAAGTGGTATGCCGGGAGCTTCTTCACAGATCACTATCCGTGGTGCACGTTCTTTCTCGGGTGACAACACTCCGCTTTACGTTATTGACGGAATGCCGGTGACCAGTACGCCGGATGTTAGCACAGACATTCAGAACAATGGTAGTGTGAGCGGAGCGGACTTCGCCAACCGTGCGGTAGATATCGACCCTAATGATATTGAAAGTATCAACATTTTGAAAGGACAGGCTGCATCTGCACTTTATGGTATCCGCGCTTCCAATGGTGTGATTATCATCACAACCAAGAGTGGTAAAGGACTGGAAAAAGGCAAACCGCAGGTTAGCTTCTCTTCTAATGTCAGCTTCGATGTAGTCGGTCGTCTGCCGGAGTTCCAGAAAACATACGCACAAGGTTCGGGTGGAGTATTCAGCACTACTTCGGGAACGTCTTGGGGACCTAAGATTTCCGAACTTCCAAACGACGCAACGTATGGAGGTAACACAGATAACGAATACACGCAGAAGTTCGGTAAGCAACAAGGAAAATATTATGTTCCCCAGCGTGCAGCAGCCGGTCTTGACCCGTGGGCTACTCCACAGGCATATGACAATGCAAAAGACTTCTTCGACACAGGAATCACCTGGAGCAATTCATTGAATGTAGCGCAGATGCTCGACAAAAGCTCCTACTCTATCTCATTGGGAAATACACATCAGGACGGTATTATCTCAAGCACTGGTATGGACAGATATAATGTAAAGGTTAGTGCTGACACGAAACTGACTAACAACTGGAGTTCCGGATTTACAGCTAACTATATCACTACTTCTATCGACAAGGCAGTGACTTCCGGTAACGGTCTGTTGAGAACGGTTTACGCAGCTCCTCCCAGCTATGATCTGGCCGGTATTCCAAGTCACGTAGACGGTAACCCGTACACACAGAATTCTTTCCGTGGTAGCTTTGACAACGCTTACTGGGCGATGGAAAACAACAAATTTACGGAAGATACCAACCGCTTCTTCGGAAATGTGTATGCAAGCTATCAGACTGATTTCGGCACAACGAACCACAAGTTGAACGCGAAATACATGGTTGGTGTGGATGCTTACACCACTCACTATGTAGACAGCTACGGATATGGTAGCAACACCGGTGGCGGTCGCGGACAGATCGAGAACTACGGCTGGACAAATGCTACATACAACTCATTGCTGACCATCAACTACGACTGGCATATCAATGAAGACTGGGGACTGAACGCGGTAGTGGGTAACGAAATTATCCAAAGCAACAGAAAGAAGTATTATGAATATGGTACGAACTACAACTTCCCGGGATGGAACCACATCAACAACGCCACTACTCAACAGACAGAGGAAGAGACATGGAAAAACCGTACGGTGGGATTCTTCGGTAACGTATCGGCTTCTTACAGAAATATGCTTTATCTGACCCTCACCGGACGTCAGGACTATGTATCCAATATGCCACGTAACAACCGCTCTTTCTTCTATCCTTCTATTTCGGCTGGTTTTATCCTGACGGAATTAGATGCATTGAAAAACAATATAGTTAATCACGCCAAATTGAGAGTATCGTATGCGGAAGTAGGACAAGCAGGTGATTTCCTTGAAAACTACTACTCTACTCCTACGTATGGAGGTGGATTCTATACGTTAACTCCAATCATGTACCCGATGAAAGGTACTACCGCCTATACTCCGTACTACACGATTTTCGACCCGAAACTGAAACCGCAGAATACACGTTCGTATGAAGTGGGCGCTGACGTGAACTTCCTCGATAACTTAATCACATTCAGTTATACGTACTCACGCCAGAACGTTAAAGACCAGATTTTTGAAGTGCCTTTGGCTTCTTCTACCGGTGCTAGCAAACTGCTCACCAACGGTGGTAAGATTCATACCAACACGCATGAATTCACTCTTGGCTTCAATCCAATCCGGACGAAGAATATCAACTGGGATTTTGCATTCAACTGGACGAAGATCGACAACTACGTAGATGAACTGGCACCGGGTGTGGAGAATATCTCTCTGGGAGGATACGTTACTCCGCAGGTACGCGCTTCAGCAGGTGAGAAATTCCCTGTCATCTACGGTGTAGGCTTCAAGAGAGATGCGAATGGTAATCGTCTGGTAGACGAAAACGGTTTACCTATCGCTGGTGAAGCACAGGTTATCGGTAAGGTTTCTCCGGACTTCCTGATGGGCTTCAACACCACATTACGCTTATGGAAGTGTACAATCAGCGCAGTGCTCGATTGGAAACAGGGTGGTCAGATGTATAGTAGGACAACCGGACTGGCAGACTACTATGGTGTCAGCAAGAGAACGGAAAACCGTGATGGTACTATCATCTTTGACGGCTACAAAACTGATGGAACTAAAAACGATATCGCCATCACAGGTGCAAACGCACAACAGGTATATTACAGCCGTTTGAACGACATCGACGAATCTTCTGTATATGACAACTCTTTCATCAAACTGCGTGAAGTGGCTGTCAACTACAAAATTCTTCAAAAACGTTCGATTGAACTTTCTGTAAACGCATTTGCCAGAAACATTCTGATCTGGGCACAATTGCCTGACCTCGATCCGGAAGCCAGTCAGGGTAACAACAACATGGCAGGAGCATTTGAAGATTATTCAATGCCGCAAACAGCTAGTTTCGGCTTTGGTTTCAACATTAAATTTTAATCTGCAAGACAATGAAAAAATATAAATCAATAGGAAAATTGCTGGCAGTTTCTTTCTTGACTGCTACCATTGCTTCTGCTTGTACGGAAGACGCAATGGATAAAATCAATGAAAACCCTAACAATCCGTTGGATGCGCCCGCTAAGTTCTTAATTACGGACTTAGGCGTAAGTACTGCATTCAGCACTGTAGGAGGGGATTTCTCGCTCTATTCTTCTGTTTACATAGAACATGAAACGGGTATATCCAACCAGCTTTACCGCGCGGAAGTACGCAGCGGAGAGCCCACAACGGCTACTACCTACAACAATGCATGGATCAACGTGTACTCAAATATCAAGAATGCTAAAATCGTTATCAAGAAATGCGAAGAAGATCCTTCGGAAAAAGGAAACGTAGTGACGGAAGCGATTGCTAAAATCCTGCTCGCCTACAATGGAGCTGTGGCAGCCGATGTGTTTGGAAACACACCGTATAGCCAGACAGGTATCCTCAATCCGGACGGTACACCGATGTATATGCAACCTAAAATGGATACACAGGAAAGTATCTATCAGGAAGTAATGCAGAACCTGGATGATGCCATCACTCTACTGAATAACGGTACTGCCAAAGATACGGGCTTATCCGGTGCAGTCGGTTCTAAAGACTTGATCTATGGTTCAAACACCAGTACACAGGCAAGTATGTGGCTTAAAACGGCCTATGCGTTAAAAGCACGTTATACAATGCGTCTGCTCAATAAAAGTGCCAACAAGACTACAGATCTTCAGAATATTCTTACTTATGTGAGCAAATCATTTGCCAACGCAAGTGAAGAATGTAAGTTGGCCGTTTACGATGCTGATTCGCAATTGAATCCGCTTTGGTCCTTCAGCTACAGCCGCAACAGTTTAGCAGCTAGTGCAAGTCTGATTGAAAAGTTCGTTGAGCGCAATGATCCCAGAGCACCGCAAGCGTTCCTGGAACCTGATCCTACCGGATATATCACTTATGGATACGGAGCTACGCAAGCTACGGACATCGCAGGCATCAAAGCGGCTCCTAACGGAACTCCGCAAGAGTTGCAGAATAATTATGGTATGTCGATGATATCATGGGCTATGTCGGCTCCTACTCTTTTAATCAGCTATCACGAAGTGAAATTCCTTGAAGCAGAAGCATTGTGCCGTTTGGGAGGCAGACTGGGCGAAGCTAAGACTGCTTTGAAAGATGCAGTCACTGCCGGATTCGAGAATCTGGGAAATTCAATTATAGATGCTGCAGACACTTGGATATATGATGGTGACAGCGATTTGGGTGCAGATGTGGCAGAAGCCTATTTCACGGATGAAGTGGAACCGTTATTCGATGCCAACCCTCTGCAAGAGACAATGATACAAAAGTATCTTGCTTTCTTCGGCGCATCCGGCGAATCACTGGAAGCCTATAATGACTACCGCCGTCTGAAAGGTGCAGGAGAAAACTTCATTGTACTGAAAAACCCGCAGAACAGCAGTAAATTCCCATTGCGCTTCGGTTATGGAGCAGACGATGTATTGGCAAATCCTGAAGTGAAAGCTGCTTTCGGTGATGGACAGTACGTATATAGCGAGGCCGTATGGTGGGCTGGCGGAAACAAATAATGAACTTAAAATCTCTCAAAGGAGAGACTTTACATAGAGTCGTTTCTGTACTCTAACAAATTAACAGAGACGAACAAAAATAGGCCAACCGTGAGGTTCGCCTATTTTATTTTATCCAAATGCATTAGATGAAGTTAGAGTAATACCATTTTTCTACCCAATCATACTTCTTTTCCATGCTTTTACGTTTTTAACGCTTAAGCACTTTTTTAATAAACTAAAAAAAATCTCGTAAGAATCAATCTTACCACTGCAAATCGGGTAAATATTTACTCAACGTAGTGCGGAGAATACCCAAGGTGATAGGTTTCACTAATACTTCAGTTGCTCCTGCATTCATTGCATTTTCCTTATCCGAGCTAAAAGCATAAGCCGTCTGCATGATAATAGGAATTTCTGTGTTAGATTCACGAATTATCTTCGTTGCTTCCAATCCGTTCATCACCGGCATCTTAATATCCATTAGCATTGCTTTGGCTCTTTGCTGGTGTTGCTGAAACAACTCCACCATTTCCTGGCCATTTTTAGCCCACTCGATATCACACTTTTTGCCTATGATAGCCTTGATTAATTTAAAGTTGCTGTCATCGTCTTCAGCTACCAAAATTAAAGGTCTGAATTCATTCATTTGTTCGCTTTCCATATCGCTTATATATTGTTTTTTTTATCTGTTTTTTTAGAGCTATCTTCCTTTTCAGCCCGCAAGGTATAAAAAATATTCATATATTTCGCTATCTTTGCGCCTCAATTTAAAAGAATAGTATGATTTCTGTTGACGGACTAGCCGTAGAGTTTGGCGGCACTGCTTTATTTAGTGATATTTCTTTCGTAATTAATGAAAAAGACCGCATCGCTCTGATGGGCAAAAACGGGGCTGGAAAAAGTACGCTGCTGAAGATTTTGGCAGGCGCACGGCAACCGACACGTGGAAAAGTTTCCGCACCCAAAGATTGCGTAGTAGCATACCTGCCTCAACATCTGATGACGGAAGACGGAAGAACAGTGTTTGGCGAAACGGCACAGGCTTTTTCACATCTTCATGAGATGGAAGCGCAGATCGAAAAGTTGAACAAGGAGCTTGAAACACGGACGGACTACGAGAGCGACAGTTACATGGCGCTGATCGAGGAAGTGTCCAGCTTGAGCGAGAAGTTTTATTCAATCGATGCTACTAATTATGAAGAGGATGTGGAAAAGGCATTGCTTGGATTAGGATTCACCCGAGGAGATTTCCAACGCCAGACGAGTGATTTCAGCGGTGGATGGCGAATGCGTATCGAACTCGCCAAATTGCTGTTGCAGAAACCGGATGTGCTCTTGCTCGATGAGCCGACGAATCATCTGGATATCGAATCTATTCAATGGCTGGAGGATTTTCTTATTAATAATGGAAAAGCGGTCATTGTAATTAGTCACGACCGTAAATTCGTGGATAATATTACAACACGCACCATCGAAGTGACGATGGGACGTATCTATGATTACAAGGTAAATTACTCGCAATATTTGCAGCTGCGCAAGGACCGCCGCGAACAGCAACAGAAGGCTTATGACGAGCAGCAGAAATTTATCGCTGAGACGAAAGAGTTCATCGAACGCTTCAAAGGAACGTATTCGAAGACGTTGCAAGTGCAGAGCCGTGTCAAGATGCTGGAAAAGCTGGAACTGCTGGAGGTAGATGAGGAAGATACTTCCGCTTTGCGGTTGAAATTTCCGCCTTCGCCCCGTTCGGGAAGTTATCCGGTGATTATGGAAGGTGTCGGCAAAACGTATGGCAATCACGTGGTGTTCCGCAACGCAAACCTGACGGTGGAACGCGGGGACAAGGTTGCCTTTGTCGGGAAGAACGGCGAGGGTAAATCTACGCTCGTGAAGTGTATCATGAAGGAAATCGAACACGAGGGGACACTGACGCTGGGCCATAACGTACAAATAGGATATTTTGCACAAAACCAGGCTTCGCTCATGGACGAAAACCTGACGGTTTTCCAGACGATCGACGATGTGGCGAAAGGTGAGATCCGGAACAAAATCCGTGATTTGCTGGGTGCGTTTATGTTTGGCGGACCGGAGGAATCAATGAAGAAGGTGAAAGTGCTTTCGGGCGGGGAACGGACACGTCTGGCAATGATTAAATTGTTGCTGGAACCGGTCAATCTCCTCATTCTCGATGAGCCCACGAATCACCTCGACATGAAAACCAAAGATATTCTGAAACAGGCGCTACTCGACTTCGACGGCACTCTGATCGTTGTCTCCCACGACCGTGACTTCCTCGACGGACTGGTTTCAAAGGTGTATGAGTTTGGCAATCAGAAAGTGACGGAACATCTTTGCGGCATCTACGAGTTCCTCGAAAAGAAAAAAATGGATTCGTTGCAAGAACTGGAAAAGAAATAATAAATAATAAAAAGAGGGT
>ERZ773158.2291-NODE-2291-length-14510-cov-11.179592_pt1 | contig 14510 bp, 17 predicted proteins | sample MGYA00511918_ERZ773158 | MGnify/ENA primary metagenome ERZ773158 (study PRJEB29015, sample SAMEA2737876) | human gut metagenome | biome: human gut; feature: human-associated habitat; material: faeces | place: China | collected 2012 ...
CACTGTTCCTATCTGCAATCAGTAAAAATCAGATTGTAGCTTTGGTTGCGGCGATGGCAATTTTTCTTTTTCCCGTTTTGCTGCCGATCACCGAAGTAAATCCATTGTTCCGATTGGTTGGACTTCTTCCGATCTATCATGTACTGGCCATTTCGCTCCTGTCGGTGGAACAAATGAGTAACGGGATGCTGTATGCGATATGGGCAATCCCGGCAGCACTGCTCTTTTTGGGAGTTGGTGCAGGTATCTCTCGCCGTGTATTTGCAAAGCATCAAGTTTTATAAATATGGAATGACCTGCCGCACGACGGCAAAGAAAAAGGCCGTTGTAAAGCAGACACATTTTCACATACGCCTATGAAACGGCGGCTCAATTTTCAGAGCCGCCGTTTCTTTGCGTTTACACAAACCAATGACGATTTGCAGGGATACGGTAGCCGATTGGAGGTTATTTTGCCATAGCAGATCGGTTATCGCTCTCAAGATGCCCGCACAGGCTGGATAGTCAGTGCTGCATCTCTAACCTGATACGTTACCCCGCCAGCATCGCCCCTTGCCTTCCGCTGGCACACCTCCGGGTGCTGCGCTGCAAGGGCATCAAGCTGCTTCTGCAAGGCGGGATTCAGCGTAAATACGCTGCTTGTCCCGTCCTCGCTGGCGTAGATCATGGTTTCCAGCTTAAACATCGTCAATCAGTTCTCCCTCCTCGGATTCGTCAAAGATGGTCGGGCCCCAGTCCTCGTCCTCCTCGATGTCCTGCATCAGGAGCCGCATATTGGTGTAGCACTCCATCTCGGCACGGACGAAATAGAACATCTGGTCATACCAGTCTGCCAGCGTTTCGTCCTCCAGCTTCCGGCAGAAGTCATACACCAGCTTGTTCTGATTGGGGTCAACCGTCAGCCCGGCAATCTCGTACAGCCGCTTGCGGGTCAGTTCCAGATCGGCGCAGCCATAGGTGTAGAGCAGCTTCTTTTCTTCAAACGTCAGTTTCATAGGCTTGTTCCTCCGTATAAAAAAGGGCCTGCCCTGTGCAGACCCGATGTAGCAAAAAGACCGCCGTGCGTTGTGCAGGGCGGTCTTGAACTCAGAATTGGAGAAAATCCCGGAGTTCCTCAGCGAAAATAGAGATTTTTGCGATGATCGACATCGCTATGTAAGGTAGGACGAAAACCACAAATGCGGTAATCAGCATTTTCAGGACTTCGCCGCCGTCTGCCAGCTTCATGACCCAGCTTGCCAGAGCCACGAAGAAGAACAGTCCCGCCAGCAGATTCGTCAGGATCGTGGAGAAGGTCGTGAGGAAGATGCCCACCCACTGCGCCAGAATCAGCAGCAGAAGCAGCGGGAGAAGGGCAAGTTTCAGCATCGGTTTCAGCACAGCCATCGTGGGCACCTCCTTATACAAAAATCAGCTCAGACTTGATGATTTCCTCAGCACGGTTGCGGATGCTGTTCATCCGGCGCACCCATTCCAGTTGATCGGCAGCTTTCAGGGCTTCGGTCACGCCCTCGGCTTCCTGCATCTGCCGGATGATGCGAGCAAGCTGTTCGTTTGCCTGTTTGTCCATAGTGGCAAGATAGCTGCCTAGTTTACCAGACAGGACAAGCTGGTTGTACCGGACAGGATGGTGTTCTTCCAGATATCTTTTATGTAAGCGGCCCCACCGCCCGGTGGGGTGCTCTGCCGGGGCTGCTGCGGTCAGATTCGGCAGATAGTGGTCATTGACAAGAGTGTAGTCCAGACCGTTGGCATTGTCATGGATGGATTTTTTCATGGTAGTCATGCTGCATTGTCCTCCTGTACGTTGTTTTTTCGTTTTTCGAGATACTTATTGGTTGCTTTCCGTTGCTTCGACCTCCGTTCTTCCAGCTTTTTTGCAGCCTCCGGATCGGTCTTTGCCTGTTCCTTCAGATGGTTGTAGGCTGCTTTTGCACTCTCATTCTGTTTCTGACGCTTTTGCGCCAGCTTTTCTGCGGCGGCAGGGTCTGTCTTGGCTCTCTCCACAAGATTCTGATAGCACTCTACCGTTTTCCGGCTTTGGTAAGCCCGTATCTCTGCCAATTTTCTGGCGGCTTCCGGGTCGGTTTCCGCACGTTTGATAAGGTCGGCATAGTCTGCTTTCCGCTTGTCTGCGTGGGCTTTGTTATACGCCCGCTGCCGTTGGCGGATTTTTTCGGCATACTCCGGGTCATTTGCCATGCGCTCTGCATAACGCTTTTTCTTGCGCTCACGGGCTTCGGCGTCCTTCGCTAGCATTGCATCTCGTTCGGCGATTGCTTCCGGGTCACCGGCTTCTGCAAGGGCTTTCAATTCCTTGCGGGTGCGCTTTGCCTTATTCTTCTGTTTTTCTGCCTTCCGGCGTTCGGCTTCCTGCATCTTTTCCAGCCGGATGCGCTCTTTTTCCTCCATCGTGCGGAGATACTCAGGGTCGGCTTCTCGTATCGCTTTCAGTTCTGCCCGCCGCTTTGCACCCTGCAGTCTTTTTCGTTCCCGCTCAGATTCCAGCTTTGCAATGGCCTCCGGGTCTCCGGCTTGTGCAGCAGCTTTCAGCTCGTTCTGCCGTTCCCGATACCGTTGCACTGACTTCTGCCGCTTTTCGTTTTTCTTCGCTTCTGCCTGCTCGTCGATTTTCCGAACACGCTCTTCCTCGCTGATTTCTTCGGCAGGGGGATGATACTCTCCGATGAAGTTGAAATAGATGTCGATGCGCTGCTGCCGGTACCGTGTCCGGCCTCCGGTCGGCGCATGGACTTCCACCTTCTCGATAAACGCATACAGCATATCATCGGTCAGGACTTCGCAATCCTGATATTTACGAACCAGCGCAACAAAACGTTTCGGGTCAACCTTGGATGTCATAGAATCTCCGGCTTTTGCTTCTAACTCCTTGATGCGGTTTTCGCATTGCTCCTGTTCCTCGTCATACTGCGCCATCAGGCGCTGAAACTGACGGTCAGGCAGCTTGCCGGACAGATTGCTTTCGTACAGACCACGGATCAGGTTGTCCAGCTCATCCATCCGCTTTTTGGCATTGGCAAGGTCTTTTTTGTTCTCAGCGGATAATCCCTGCTTCTGGTTCTGCCATTGCGCCTGCAATTCTTCAATAAACGCATTCTCATCTTCCAGAACATAATCCGACACAGCCTGAATGCTTTTCAGGATGGCTTCTTCCAGAACAGACACTTTAATGGAATGAGATGTGCAGCCATCGTATCGGTTTCGATACCGGACACATTGAAAGCCTGAATCGGAATCGAAGTGCCTGTTGTCCGGGCGGCGAACGGAATCCGGGCTTTTGTACGACATCCGGTGTCCACAGTCTGCACAGAAGATCAGCCCGGACAGTCGATGCGAGTAGGTGCCATTCTGGAGTTTTCGCGGGGAACGCTTCCGCAGCTTTTGTGCCGCATCCCAGACCTCCTGCGTGATGATGGGTTCATGGGTATTTCGGAAAATGATCAGCTCGTCCTCGGATGCCTTACGGCGTTTCTTGATTTTGAAATTCTCGCTGATCGTCTTGCCAAGGATCGTGTGCCCCAGATATTCCTGACGGTCAAGAATATAGCTTACGGTCGTATTGTTCCAGCAATAGGGGTCGTGATAGGACGTGTTGCGGTTGTTCTGCGGCTGATACTTCTGGCTGTATGCAGACGGAATCAGCACCTTGTCACGGGTCAGGGTATCGGAGATCTCCGTCAGCCCTGCTCCATGTGCAGCCATATCGAAGATCTTGCGGACAACGGCGGCGGCTTCTTCGTCTACATATAAGGTCTGCTTATCGTCCGGTTTGCGGTAGTAGCCGTAGGGGATGGAACCGCTGACACGGTTTCCTTCCTTCATCCGGTTGCGGAACACGGTCTTGATCTTATTGCTGGTGTCCTTGGCGTACCACTCGTTCATGATGTTCAAAAACGGAGTAAAGTCGCTGGATGTGGGGTTTGCGCTGTCTACGCCGTTGTTGACGGCAATAAACCGGACACCCTTGTTGGGGAATAACAGCTCGGTATAGTTGCCGACCAGAAGATAGTTCCGTCCAAAGCGGCTCATATCCTTCACGATGACGGTGGCGATATTTCCGGCTTCCACTTCTTCCAGCATGGCCTGAAATCCGGGGCGGTTGAAATTTGTTCCGGTATAGCCATCGTCTGTGAAGTGCCGGATGTTGGAAAAGCCCATCTGTCGGGCGTAGTCCTCCAGATACTTTTTCTGGTTCAAAATGGAGTTGGATTCGCCTTGCAGCTCATCATCACGGGAAAGCCGCTCATACAGAGCCGTATAGCGTTTTTTCTCTTTGTCAGGCACTTTTTTCACCTCCCTTTCCGTTTTTATGTAAAGACCTTTCGGTCTTTCAGAAGGTTTTGTTCCTTCTATATTCTATTGTACTCAGTTTTTCCCATTCGGGTCCGTAACCACGAATGAAACCGGAAAGGCCTTGGAATCACACTGCAGCAGGTTCGGCTTAATAAAAAATCTCGTCTTGCCACTGCCAGAACCGCCGACTACCAGCACGTTTTTATTTCTTGCGTTCTTGGGGTCAGGCGGACGGTTGCTCATCATCAGGCGTTCTGTTTTGGTCAGAATGATATTGTCTGCAAACTTGGGTGCCATGAAAGGCTCAATGTCCTTGGCGGTGCCCCACCGGGCAGAGCCGTACTCCATGCCGTGACGGTACTTCTTGGCGTTTTTGCCACGCAGATAGACCGCCAACCGCAGCCCTGCGCCGCTGCACAAGCCCACCAGCAAATCCAGCGGGTGCAGACTGGGCAGCGGGTTTGCAAAGGCGGCCGGAATCGTGCTCATCAGAGACAGAATCTTATCTCCCATCTCTTTGCCTTCAGCCAGCCGCCATGCCTCACCGAAATTCGTTGCCGCAAGTCCCAGCATAAGGTAGGGCAGATACAGAGCCAGCAGCTTGGAAAAATTCTTTTTCATAGGCCAAGCTCCTGATCTTTGTTGCGGACTTTATCGGGAATTGCCGCCACCGCCTGCACCAGTTCCTGCAGTTTTGCCAGCACGGAAGGTCGCTTGGTTTTGTTCAAAACCGAAGCCGAATATTCTTTGAATGCCGCGCTCAACGCATCCGTGTCCTGTGCCTTGAAATAGACCATATAGCGGGGCGGCGTGCAGGAAATATCCTTTTGAACCGCATAGTCAATGTGGTAGCGCTTGGCATATTTCGCAAAGCCTTTGATGCCGGTTTTCTCGATTTCCACATTGGTCACACCCCGGTTCTGCCGAATCAGGCGCTTCATGCTCTGTTTTCCCTGCGAAGCATTCTTGTCGTACTGCCGCAGCAGAAACTGCGCACCTTTCAGGAAAGTCCGGGCCGTCAGCTTTGTGGTTGAAATGGCAAAGTTGACTGTCTTGTGTTCAACTTCCTCCTGCATTTATACCACCCCCTCTGCAGGAATACCGGTTCATCGCTCATGCGCCGCCGGGGGCTTTGCTTTCGCTGTTTCCGGCCTCACATTTTCGTCCGGAACGGGCAGCACCAGCATTTGACGGCCTAGGCGCATAAAAGTTTCCGGCTGATGAAAGAGCTCCTCGTATTTCTGCGTCAGCTCCGGGGAGAGGGATGCAAAATCCTCCTCGCCCAGACCCACCACCAGAAACGTTCCGGCAACCACATCATAGGCCTCACCGCTTTCATCCCGCAGAGCGCGGTTCAGCGGCAGCCCCATGAGCTTGCCGTCATCGTTGTAAACGATGGCCACCGGGTCTTCAAAGGGATAGCTTGCACCAATCGAGCCGCCGACCGCCTGCTGCAGCGCTTTCAGGTCATTGTCAATCTCAATCGGCTTCGGGTGCTGCCCCGGTGCGATTTGCCGCACCGAAAGGGTATTCTTTTCCTGTTCCATCCGTATCCTCCTTTACCGCAATCACAATTTCTCCGGTTCGTGCCGCCTGCATCAGGGAAGCGGCAAAAAAGCCGCAGAAAACGCCCAGTTCAAAGAAAGCAAAGCCCACAAAAAAGCTCATCATTGCGGCCTCCTCAGTCCAGGCAGATGCAGTTCAGGTTCTTGCCGTCGGCCATAAGCGCCGCGCTGTGCTGTTCCAGATACTCCTGAATGCAGTGCAGGTCGCCCATCGTCAGGGAGACGTACTCGCCTTCCATGTTGAAGCGGACAAAGACGACCGGGCCGGTCAGGTAGCGCTTGCCCGACAGCTCCAGCACCTGCTTGGGGTTGTAGCAGCCCGCCACGGGCAGCTCCTTGGAAATGCCGAAAGTGTCATCCGTCTCGTCAAAGCAGGGCAGAATGCCGGGCGCTTCCTCCAGCAGAATGGCGCTCAGGTCCCTCGCCGGGCCGACTGCCGCCAGATAAACCTGCGGGTCACCGTACTTGCGCTCTGCAATGTCACTCATCTTGTTGAAGAAGCCGGAAACGGCACGCTCCATGCCGTCGATTTTGCGGCTCATGTTCTCAATGGTCTTTGCGGTCTTGAAATCAATCGTGGTATTCATAGTCGTTGTCCTCCAAAATTTTGCAAAAAAGAAAAGACCTCATGGGTCTTTCGGTTCCGATTTTTCAGCGTTCGTTCTGACGCTGTTGTCTGCGCTGCCACTGTTCCAGCAGCTTGATGATGACATCTTCCATCTGCCGGGGCGTGTAGCTGCGGAGAAAATACTTTTTCAGGGTATCGTTTTTGATGACCACCTTATCCAGTTCATCCTTTTTGGCTTCCCCCATAATGGCAAAGGCGGCTTCATAGGTGAACTTTTCCTCCTGCGCCAGCTTTTTCATTCGCTGCGCCTGCGACAGGGACGGCGCGTTTTGGGTCTCGTCCATAGCCTGCAAAAAATCCCGCTGTTGAGCCTCGTCCAGATAGGACAGTTCCACAGCGGGATTGAAGGAGATTTTCTTTTCATCTACAAAGTCGAGCAGTTCGGGGATGAGATTTGTCAAACGGATGAATCGCTGTACCGTTTTATATCCCTCACCGGTACCTTCTGCAACCTGCTCAATCGACAGTTTAGACTTCTGGACAAATTGTCCAGAAGTTAAATCCGACCTAGCACCTTGCTTTTTTATTGCTTCCAGCTTCATTTTGTACGCAAAAGCCCGCTCACTGGGCAGAATGTTTTCGCGCTGAAGATTGGAATCCACCATCAAGATCACGGCGGCATCGTCCGTCATTTCCCGGACGATAACAGGCAGCGTGTCCAGCCCGGCAAGCTCGGCGGCGTGCTGACGGCGGTGGCCGGAGATGATCTCATATCCGCCTTCCGGGCGGGGCCTTGCAATCAGCGGGGCCAGTACGCCGTACTGTGCCACGCTTTCCACCGTACGCTGCATAGCCTCATCGTCCAGCACCTTGAACGGATGCTCCTTGAAAGGGAACAGTTCCTCGATGGGAATCTGCTGCACCTGCTCCCGTTTTTGTTCCTGCCGGGATTCTTCGGTGGAAAACATCTCATCGAGACCTTTCAGCGCCAAGTTTGCGTTGCTTTTCGGCATCGGCCAGCACCTCCCTCGTCAAAGATTGATAGGCCGCTGCCACCTTGCCTTTGGGGTCATGGGCAAAGATGCTCCTACCCTCTGCGCTGATTTCCGCCGCACGGACAGAGTGCGGAATGGGCTGCTCAAACACCCGGATTTTGCTGCCGTACACCTGCCGAATCAACGCGTCGATTTCCCTGCCGTAATTGGTGCGGCTGTCCGTCATGGTCATCAGGATACCCTCGATTTTTAGCTTCGGGTTGATTTGCCGGCGCACTTTCTGAATGGTCTGCAGCAGCTGCTCCAGTCCCTTTGCCGAAAGGTACTGCGCCTGCACCGGAATCAGAGTGGTATCCGCTGCGGCCAGTGCATTGATGGCGGTATCTCCGCAGGAGATAATTATAAATTCGCACATAGTGCGTACCGCTAGCCATAGAAGCGGAGCGACTACTGTCAGCATTCCCAGAGACGGCATACAGTCCAGCAGAATAAAATCGTACTCCCGTTTGGCACTTTCCAGCACCTGTTTCAGCATCTTTTCCCGGCTCATACTGTTGACAAGGGCCACTTCCAGCCCTGCCAGTTCGATGTTAGCCGGAATCAGGTCAACGCCTTCCACATGGTGCAGGATGCCTTCACCGGGCGGGATGCACTGGTCGTTCATGGCTTTTGCCATCAGGGCAGAAAGCGTAACAGGCAGTTCATCGGGCTGCTGCCAGCCCATATGGTGTCCTCCTCATCCGGGCAGACCCGGAGCAGCAAGTCCACCTCCAACGACTGCATAAAATACGCTTCCAGTCGTGTGCGCTCATCCGCGCCGTCCCCTTCCTCGGAAAGGAAAGGGTCAGTCTCACTCATTTCAGTATTATTCCACTCAGTCTTATTTCTTCGTTGTTTTGCCGCATCCTGTTCCCCGGAATCAGCGTTCCCAGAATCGTTCTTTCCACGATTGCGGCATCGTGGGTCTGCAAAGTTTTTGACGTAAATCAGATTGGGTTTTCCCAGCCCGCGCCGTTTGCGCTCAATCAGACCAAACTTTTCCAATTCCCGGAACAGTTTGGTTGCCTTGTTGTCTGCGCAGCCCAGTGCATCCATCACTTCCTGCACAGGAAAAATGATATACACCCTTCCCTGCTCATCCAGCCATCCGTTTTTCACCGACAGCCCCATGCGGTCCAGCAGGATGCCGTACAGCGTTTTGGCATCGGTGGACAGGTCAACTAGAGTGGGAAATCATTGCTCACTTTGCATCCATTGAAAAACGTACATATTTAAAAGCATGTTGTGCTACCAAAAGTAATGGGAAAGGATGAGATATTTTTCAGTTTTGCTTGGCATTTTGTCTTTTTTCAGATTTCAGCGTATAAAAAAGCGGACAACCGTTTTGGGGTTGTCCGCAGAAGGATGTATTGTTTTCGTCACTCGATAAATGGGAATTTAACGAACTAACCTCTTTACTCTTTCAACATAATCATCTGCATGATTTATGCTAATATCTCCGTGATAATATCCTTGTAATGCTTCAAGTTCACTATTTGGTATTAAATGAACAATTTTAGTTGCTGATTTTTTCATAATAGGTCTTTCTTTACTTCCAACTAATACGAGGGTCTTTGCTTTAGTATGCGATAAAGTGTTTTTTACTTCATAATTAGAATTTGACTTCATAAAAGCAATTAAATTATCTTTTGTAATTTTACAAGTATCTTCATAATATAGAGCAAACAAGCTTTTTTTAAGTTTCAAACTTTTAAATTGTAGTTTTGAAAACCACTTTTTACTTATCAAACAATATGATAAATTAAATATTGGCTCTATCATTTTATAGGTAAAGTCCATTGGCATTACAAAAGCACTTTCAATAATAGCACATTCACATATATTAGGATTTTTAGATAATATTTCTAATAAAATTTGTCCGCCTAATGATAACCCTCCAATTAGTTTTACTTTTCCATTATAATTTTTATTTATAAAATTTATTATTTCTAGAGCATTGCTTTCAATAGAAGTAAAATTTGTATCACTTCCTGAATGTCCATCTAATATAGGAATAACTATGTGAAATTCATTTTCAAGCAAGGATATTTCATCTATATAATTCCACCAAGAAAGACCTCCACCGTGTAATAAAATTATAATATCATTATTCTTTGATCCATATTCTTTATATTCCATCTTACACCTCTAAATTCCGAGTTATCCCCCCAGTATACCACGCTTTTTCCTCCTGCGGAAAAGATACCGCGCACAAAAGGCTTCTCCGGCAACTATCCGCGCCCCGGCTCATACAATCTAACAACTATGTACCGGGAGGGATATCGTGTGCTGCTGACCTTACTGCAATTTTTCGCCACAAAATTTCTGTTTCTGGCGCTCCATCTGGAAAGCGGCTGCTTTCCGCGTCCGCTCACAGCCCGGGAAGAGGCCGCCGCTTTCAGCGCCCTGCACGCCGGAGATGCCGCCGCCCGGGAAAAGCTGATCCGCCACAATCTGCGGCTGGTGGCGCACATCGTAAAAAAATATTACGCCCTGCCGGGTGATCAAGAGGATCTTGTTTCCATCGGCACCATCGGGCTGATGAAAGCGGTAGATACCTTTGATGCCACACGCAAGGCGCGGTTTTCCACTTATGCCAGCCGCTGCATTGAAAACGAGATCCGTATGCAGTTCCGGCGGGAGCGCAAGAGCGGGCAGACCGTTTCCCTGCAAGAATCCTTGGAGGCAGACGGGGACTCTGCGCTGACCTTAGCGGACGTGATACAGGACGGCTTTTGCATGGAGGACAGCTGTGAGCGGCAGGAGGATGTCCGGCGGCTGCGGCAGCTGCTGGACACCCTGCCCGCCCGGGAGCGGCAAATCTTACTGCTGCGGTATGGGCTGGCCGGGCAGCCGCCCCTGACCCAGCTGGAGACCGCCGGGCTGCTGGGCATCAGCCGCAGCTACGTTTCCCGGCTGGAGACCCACGCGCTGGAACTGCTGCGGCAGGCGTGGGGCAAAAACGGCTAGTTTTCACTCCTGCAAAATTTTCAACTGTAACTCGTCCAGTTGTTCAAAAGTATATAGCCGGTTAAAAGCTTCTACCAGTTCCTTTTTGGAAAGGCGCGGCGGCAGCCCCAGCGCATTCAAGAGTCTAGCCTTGCGCTCGGCGCTGCCGGGCTTGCCGGAAAGCCCCCACTCGTACAAATCAGTATAGGTGATCTGCCGCCCCGCCGGGCGCACCGGCGCGGCACCGACTTCCGCGCCCAAGGCGTCCAGCAGTGCCTGCCGCACAAGGGCGTCATCCACGCCCTCTACCCCCAGCAGCCCCTCCTTGCCGGGCTGCGCCTTGCGCTTTTCCTTGCCGTGGATGGCGGGCACATAAGCCTGCACCACGTTCTGCGCACCCACCATGTTGGTGATGTAGTTGCGGATTCGGAAGCCTGCCGCGTCCGAATCCGTGAGCAAGATCAAACCGTTTTTCTGCGCCAGCGCCCGGAACAGCTGCTGGCGCTGTTTGTCTTTATAAATGCCAAAACCATCCGTCAGCAGGATCATGGCATCGGTCAGGTGCGCCAGACGGACGGCATCGTACTTGCCCTCCACGATCAGCACCCGGTCGGTATGGATCATCTTGCTTTGCATCATCTTCCGCTCCCCGCCAGCGCCAGACGGCACAGGGCTGTTTCCAGCAGTGTCTGCGCCGCCACAGGCTGGCTTTTCAGGCTCTGGTCCAGCTCCAGCAGCACCTGCAAGCAGGCCTCCAGCTGGGGCAGGGTGTAGTGGGCGGCAGTTTCTGCCGAGCGCTTCAGCCGGTAGTCACTGCCCTTATAGCCAAAATCTTTGTGCACCGCACTGTAATTCTTCCGCTTTGCCGCCCCAAGCTTTACCCGGTACAGGTCCACATAGCTGCCGATCATGGCCGCTGTAATGGCAATGGGCTCCTGCTGCAGCCGCAGCAGGGTCTGCAGCTTTTTGCAGGCTCCGGTGGCGTTTTTGGCGGTGATCATGCGGATCATCTCGAACACATCCGCTTCAAGGCTCACCGTGCCCATCTCCGCCACCATGGATGCGCTCACGGTCTGGTAGCCGGACAGGGCACAGAGCTTATCCACCTCGTTTTCCAGCAGAAAGGGGTCCTCGCCGCAGCGCTCCAGCAATGCGGTGGCTGCGCCGTCCGGCAGGGTTGCGCCCTGCGCCTTTGCGCGCTCCATCATCAGATTTTTCAGTTCAAAGGGGCGGGGCTTTGCCAGCTCCTCCGTGTAGCCGATGGCCTTGCACTGGGCTTGCAGCTTTTGCGCCTGCTTGCCCAGCTTGATCTTTCCGCGTTCCAGCGGGAATACGCTGCCCAGCACTGCCACAGCGTTTTCCAAGCTGGAAAGGGTACTGCACAACTCGTCCAGGTCCTTGCTGCCGTAGGCTGCGGGGTCTATTTCCGGCAGCACCACCACACGCCGGGTACCGAAAAAGGAGATGGTACCCGCTGCCATGATAAGCTGTTCCAGTTCCGGCGCAGCACCGTCCAGGATCGTGGCGTCCTCGTCGCTGTCTGCCGACAGCACCCGCACCGCCGCCGCCACTGCCTGCCGCACCAGATACCGCTCGCTGGAATAAAAATAGTAGACCGGGCAGCCCTTGTCGGCCAGCTGCCGGAGTTTTGCTTCCGTGGCCATGCAAATGCCCCTTTCCTGTTATAAATTGCTCTTTGTATTGTACCACACTCGGCCCGGATTGCAAAGCATTACCCTAGCCTTTCGCCGCCGGTGCGGCGCAGGCTGAGGGAGGACGTGTACTGCGTTTCCGGCGTCATCCAACTGTAACTGCGCATCGCCAGCAGTTTTTGGTACTGCACTGTCTCCGGCTTTTTCGGCGTGGCGATCAGCCACTCTGTCTGCAACGACTGCGCCAGCTCTGCCTTTCCGCTCAGGGTCACAAACTGCCGGTTGCCGATGCTCAGCCGCACAAGACACCCTTCCCGGGTGCGCAGCAGTTCCACCGCCGCCGGGGTGCAGCGCAGCTTACGGCTGGTATTGACCGGCAGACGCTCTGCTCGGATGCCCTGCTGCGCGGGCAGGGTGCAGGCGGTTTTTGCATTCATGCGCAGGTCTACCACCAGTTCCACAGTGCGCACGCCCCGCCGCGCTAGCTGGTTTTCCACCGCACGCTGGGCGGCGCTACCGCCCCGGAACAGTACCACTGCCCGGTCGTTCTGGGCAATTACCACCGCAGGCGCCTGTGCGCTGCCCACAAGGTCGATGTGCACCACGTCCCGGCTGAGGGCGTTGCCCAGCCCGACGGCCACCGCCGCCGTCAACAGGATGCAGGGTACGGCTGCACGCAGGCGCACCTTCCAGCGGAATGCAAGCCAGCACAGCCCGATGAGCACAAGGCAGACGATGGCCGCATAGGCCGTGTCAAAATAAAGACCGGTGCCCGGCTTTTCGGCCAGCCACAGCGCCCAGCGGTCCATCAGGCCGGTGAGCAGCACGGCCGCACGGGACAGCAGCCCATACACCGGCGCAAGGGCCGGGACCAGCCCGGCAAAAGCCGTGCCAAGGCCGAGCAGCAGCATCGGCTGGACCAGCCACAGCACGGCCACACTGGATGCCACCGCCCACACGCTGGCGCTCAGCCCCCGCAGCACCAGCACCGGGAAGGTGGCAGCCGACGCACAAGCCGCGATGCAGGCGCTTTCCGCCAGGCCCCACAGCCGCATTGGCAGCTTGAGGCACCACGGGCGTTTGACCGGGTTCTTCGCCTTTTTCCAGAACCGGCGGCAGTACCACTCCCGGGCGCGGCGGACGCATGCACCGCCCGCCACGGTGCCCAGCACAGCCGCAAACGAGAGCTCGAAGCCGATATCACAGGCTGCATAGCTGTTGCCCGCGGTCATGGCAATGCCCGCAACGGCCAGCGAGGTGAGGGTGTCCGGTGCACCGTAGACCCACACGCCCAGCGCGCTCACCCACACTGCCACCGCCGCACGGCACACCGAGGGCGTGAAGCCGGTCACGCCCATGAGCAGAAAGGCCAGCAGACTGCGGAACACGGCCCGACGCTTGCGGCTGCGGTAGCTCTGCTCCCACTCATAGGGGATGAGGAAGCTGAGGATGTCGCCGCAGAGGATGGATACATGCATACCGCTGACCACCAGCACATGGGACAGGCCCGCACCCCGGTAAGCACTGCGCAGCGCCGCTGAAAGATGGCTGCGGTCACCCACCGTCATAGCTGCCAGCACACCGCCGGTGCTGCCATCCATGCGGCGGCGCAGGGATGCACTGAGTTTCTGCTGCAGGCGGTGGGTGCGGGCGCGGAAGCTGCCGCTCTCGCCCAGAACTTCAAGATCCGGTTTGTCTTCGTCCGGTACGGCCAGCAGGGCAATGCCGTCGGTGTATCGGTCCACCCGGCTGCCTGCTGCGGGTGCCGCCAGGGTAAAGCGTCCCTGCACCCGCTGGCCTGCTTCGCAGTCCGGCAGCGTCTCGCACTCCACCCGAAAGGACACCGTCTGGCCGTTCACTTCTTTCACATGCAGGACCGCATCCACGATGCCGGGGTAATAGGAGTCCGAGACCGTTTCCACCTCTGCCGTCAGCACCAGCGGACGCCCGGCGTACCGCACCCGAAGCTGTTCCATCCGGTTCTCGGTGTACAGCACGGACGCCATGCCCGCAGCGGCCCCCAGCAGGATGCACAGCGCTGCCGCCCGCGTCTTTTCAAAGATGCAGAGCAGCAGGCAAAGGGCAACAAAAAATGCCGCAAACGGCACAAAAAGTTCCGTTTGCGGCAAAAAAGCATACACTAATTCAACACCCAGCATTCCGGCGCAGAAAACGCAGAGCGGGCGTCGCATGACGGCTTAGTGGAAGAACAGGGGCAGCGGCTCCAGGAAGATGATATCCTTGCGCTCGGCTGCGTCGCCCTCGGCCAGAACAGCGGCCTGGCCCACGATGGTGCACTGGGTCTGCTCGGCCAGAGCATCCAGAGCCTTCAGGGAACCGCCGGTGGAGATGACATCGTCCACCACCAGAACGCGCTTGCCGTTCATCTTGTCCAGCTCCTTGCGGTCGATGACCAGCTTCTGCTTGC
>ERZ773158.2301-NODE-2301-length-14457-cov-7.961186_pt1 | contig 14457 bp, 8 predicted proteins | sample MGYA00511918_ERZ773158 | MGnify/ENA primary metagenome ERZ773158 (study PRJEB29015, sample SAMEA2737876) | human gut metagenome | biome: human gut; feature: human-associated habitat; material: faeces | place: China | collected 2012 ...
AGAAGAAGACAGTTGAAATAAAAAAGAGATTACCACCAAATTTGACGAAGAACCGAGATTTGTCTTTTTTATTTCTCATTTCTCATAAAATCTAGATAATGAGTTTATAATCAGTAATATATAGTATGAGAAATGCTTTCTATGCAGGCATTTCTCATACTTTTTACAGATATTTTAACTAAAAAACGGCTATTTCTCATTCGTTTTTCAATGATTTCTCATACATCTGCCCTGTATTCGTCCTGCATTTCTCATACATTTCTCATGATGATTGCATAGACGATGGTTGCTGATCTTATTTACATTGAAAACAGATGAAAGGTACTTATCATTCAAACAACCCTATGCCGGCATGTTTTTCATTCGTTATCGTCCAGTTATTGATAGAGCATCTCCATCGTTCCACTAGAGTGACGAGGGGTGTTCACTAGAGTGCATAGATTCGTTCACTGGAGTGAAAAGACTTGTCTACTGGAGTGGAACGATTGAGATGTCAGTCAGATAATCCGGGCATGTCGGTTGGAAAACATGAAGAGATAGGTTATATCATACATAAACTATAGCTTTAATACATTCAATATATGAATAAACTAATCACAATCTCCTCTGCACTTCTTACAGCTGCTGCTGTAAAAGCGCAAACGCCCAATATCGTATTTATATTGGCGGATGATTTGGGTTATGGAGACATCTCGGCCTTTAATCCCGAATCTAAAATCCATACTCCTAACATTGACAAACTGGCCGAGCACGGGATTGCCTTTACGGATGCCCATGCTTCTTCCGCTTTATCCACTCCTTCCAGATATTCTCTTCTGACTGGAAGGTATCCGTGGCGAACCAAGCTGAAACGAGGTGGTCTTGATGGCGATTCGCCTGCAATGATTGATCCTGAACGTCGCACAATCGCGCAAATGTTTTCAGCGAATGGCTATAATACCGCTTGTATCGGTAAATGGCACTTAGGTTGGGACTGGGGATATACGAACAATGGCAGAAGCATGAAAGATATAGATTTCTCGCTTCCGATCAAGAACGGACCCACCGACAGAGGATTTGATTACTATTTCGGCATACCCGCTTCATTGGATATTTCTCCCTATGTTTATGTGGAAAATAACAAAGCCACCTCTATCCCCGATCATGTGATAGAACCCCAGAAAAAGAATCTGGCATTACTGATGCACGGAGGAATGGCAGGAGCCGATTTCAAGCCGGAAGAATGTTTTCCCAACATCATTCGTCATAGCCTGAACTATATCAATGAGCAGAAAGACAGCAAGAAACCATTCTTTTTATATTTGCCTATTACTGCTCCTCACACCCCTATATTGCCTTCGAAAGAGTTTCAGGGCAAAACCAGTATCGGTCCTTATGGCGATTTCGTAGTCATGATAGACGACATGGTGCGCCAAATCGTAAAAACATTGAAGAAGAATAAACAACTGGATAATACCATCATTGTCTTTGCTTCGGATAATGGGTGTGCCGGTTATATCGGCGTGAAAGATATGGAAAAGAAAGGACATTTTCCTAGTTACATCTACAGAGGCTACAAAAGCGATATTTACGAAGGCGGACACAGAATTCCCCTTATTGTCTCCTGGAAAGGAAAATATGGGAAAGAGACAAATAACTCTCTAGTCTCATTGGTAGACTTTTATGCCACTTTTGCCCAAATGCTTAACCACAATTTGGAGACAGAAGAAGCTGTTGACAGTTACAGTATGTGGCCGATATTGAGTAAGAAAGGTGCTTCTGCGCGTAAGGACTTGGTGCACGAAGCGGGAGAGGGGTATTTGTCTTTGCGTACTTCCCAACTGAAATTGGTGTTCTATGGAGGTTCGGGTGGCTTTTCCTATCCTGTCAAACCCTCCGATGTAGAAAAATTCCCTCCGATGCAATTGTTTGATATCGTGAAAGATCCTTCGGAAAAAGAAAACATTATCAGTGATAAACGTTATGAAAATGAGGTGAAAGAGATGAAGCGGGTTATGAAGCAATATGTAGAGAATGGCCGTTCTACTCCTGGTGAAAAAGTATCGAATGATACGAAGAATAGTTGGAATCAGGTAAAGAACTTCATGCAGGAAGAATAAGCATTTCTGAAAAAATAAAAAAACAGCACCCTGAATAGACGTCAGAGGTGCTGTTTTAGTTTCAACAAGGAAAAGAGTATTATTCTATTTATTATTTATTCAGAGAGTTACAGATCTGTTGGTTGATTTCTCTGACTTTAGCTTCATTCATCTTGATAACTTTACGGTCATAAGTCATCAGACCGTTGATTTCACCTTCTACGTCTGTTGTCTGGGTATATACGGCAGCAGAGAATCCTTTCTGGATCAATTCCAACAGATGTTTGCCATATTTAATGTATTCGTTCGTTACTTCGTCCGATGTATTGAACTTCACATAACCCCAGTTTTTCTTGTCATTCACCCAAGTGTTTCCTTCTACTACCAAACCGATACCTCCATATTCACCCAATACGGTAGCGCGTCTCGGATCGTAAAGGAACATGTTCGGGCCCGGATAGTGGTGAAGGTCGAGAATATCGCCACAAGTATAGTGATTACCACCGCTGGCAGGATTCACCAGGCGGCTAGGATCGTATTCTTTAGTCCATGCTACGATTTCCGGAGTCTTGAATTGTCCCCATGCTTCATTGAAAGGAACCCATACGGCGATACTCGGATAAGAATACAGACAGTCGATGATTTCTTTCCATTCTTTGCGGTAGTTAGCTTCCGAAGCAGCGGAACGAATCACTTCTCTGCCGTTAAAGTAGTTGCGTGCTTGCCACTGTGGGCTAGGACCACCGTTCGGCATATCTTGCCATACGATCAATCCTAATTGGTCGCAATGAGTGTACCAACGTGCAGGTTCTACTTTGACGTGCTTACGTACCATGTTGTAGCCGAAGTCTTTCGTCTTCTTCAAGTCATAAACCAATGCTTCGTCTGTCGGTGCAGTATACAAACCGTCAGGCCACCATCCCTGGTCGAGCGGGCCGAACTGGAAATAGTCTTTGTTGTTCAATTGCAGGCGAGTGATGCCATTCTGACCTTTGCGGATAGAATATTTACGCATAGCTGTATAACTCTTTACCTGGTCTATTGCTTTTCCGTCCTTATACAGAGTCACTTCCATGTTGTAGAGGAAAGGAGAGTCCGGAGACCACAGTTTAGCATTAGCAGGCATTGCCAGTTCAACAGGTACTCCGTTCAACGCTGCGCCTTTGGCTACAAGGTTCTTGCCATCGAATACTTTTACTTCCACTTTATCTGCAGAAGTTGTATTGGCGGCAACTTCTACCTTAACAGAATTATTGTCAATATCAGGAGTAGTTTTCAGATTAGTGATGTATTGTGGTGCTACCGGTTCCAACCACACTGTTTGCCAGATACCTGTAACCGGAGTGTACCAAATGCCATGAGGATTTGCTATTTGTTTTCCTCTGGGTTGTTCGCCACGATCTGAAGGGTCCCATACTTTTACTACCAAGTCATTATTTCCTTTATTAAGTACAGAAGTAATATCGAAATAGAAAGGAGTAAATCCGCCTGTGTGTTCGCCTACTTTTACATCATTCACCCAAACTTCTGCTTTCCAGTCTACTGCTCCGAAATGCAACAGGATTTGTTTACCACGCCAGGCAGAAGGAACGTCAAAAGTGCGTTGGTACCACAACTCCTCTTTCTCGTTTATCATTTTACCTACGCCTGATAAAGACGATTCTACGGCAAAAGGAACAAGAATATCGCCTTGGTAAGCAGCAGGCGTAGGATCACCTTTCTTTGTGATTGCATATTTCCAAAGCCCGTTCAGGTTTTTCCAGTCGTTGCGTTCCATGATAGGACGCGGATATTCCGGCAATACGTTTTTAGGGTCAAGCTGTTCTCCCCACGATGTTTTGATTTTGTCACCGGCAGGTTTCCATTGAGCAAAAGTCGAACCGCATAAAGCCAATGCAAGCAGCATTGTTAGAAAATTCTTTTTCATGTTCATGGTATAAAAATATAGTTAGTTATTAGATATAAATTCTTTAAAAGGATATTGCAAAGAAAGGGGAATTAAAAGAGAATAAAGGAAATTTGCCGTTCAAAAAACAATAAATTCTCTTCTTTTTGATCAAATAAAGAGCTTTTTTGCTAATAAAATGGACTATTGACTAATTTTTGTCCTTTATTGAATGGCTATTTTCGTAACTTATCGGAAAGATTGCCGAACTTTGGGTGTGAGTAATTCATACACTTCTTGTTACTAACTTATTACGATATTATGTTATGAATAGAAAAGTTTTATTCTCAATCTCTGCTGTTTCCGGTATGATAAATATCATCCCAATGTCGGCACAAACACCCAAACCCAATGTTGTTATCATCATGACCGACCAACAGCGAGCTGATTTGTGTGGTCGCGAAGGTTTTCCGATGGCTGTGACTCCTTTTGCCGATTCGTTGGCATTGAGTAATGTGTGGTTTGATAAAGCGTATACGGTAGCTCCTGCTAGTATGCCTGCGCGTTGTTCCATGTTTACAGGACGTTATCCGACTGCTACGCATGTCCGTACGAACCACAACACTCCCGACATGTATTATAAGAAAGATATGCTCGAAGTGTTTAAGGAACAAAGATATAAAACTGCGTTAGTAGGTAAGAACCATGCGCATGTGAAAGGGAAAGATTTTGATTATTGTGAGGAATATTTTCATTGGGGAAAGAATCAGCGTGATACACAAGAAGATAAGGACTTTGCATATTTTCTGAATAATAAAGCGAGAGGACAATATTTAGAACCTACTCCTTTCCCGGCAGAAGCGCAGAACCCGGTGAAGATTGTCACTAAAGCCTTAGCTTGGGCGAAACTGCAAAAAGATTCAGCATTCTTTATGTGGGTTTCAATGCCTGAACCGCATAATCCATATCAGATATCAGAGCCTTATTTCTCGATGTTTTCTCCGGAAAAGATACCGGCAACCTTGACTAGCCGGAAAGATTTATCTAAAAAAGGAAATAAGTATGAGATTTTGGCGGAATTGGAAGATACAGCCTGCCCGAACCTGGCAGAAGATCTTCCTCGTTTGCGTGGAAATTATTTAGGAATGCTTCGCCTGATAGATGATCAGACCAAACGTCTGATTGAAGGATTCAAAGCTGCCGGACTTTATGAAAATACCATTTTTGTAATCCTGTCAGATCACGGAGATTATTGTGGGGAATATGGCTTGATTCGTAAAGGTGCGGGAGTGCCTGAATGTCTCACCCGTATTCCAATGATCTGGGCAGGATGCGATATTCATCCGCAAAATGCTCCAATGGATGCACATGTTTCTATTGCTGATATCTTTCCCACCATTTGTACGGCTATCGGTGCAGATATACCTATCGGAGTGCAGGGACGCAGTTTATGGCCGATGCTGACTGGTAAGTCATATCCCCAAAAAGAGTTTTCAAGCATTATGGTGCAGCAAGGTTTCGGTGGTGAAGATTTTACTCGGGATGAACCGTTGACATTTGTTAAAGAGGGGGCTTTGCAACCCAATAAAATAGCTCACTTTGACGAACTGAATACCTGGACACAAAGCGGAACTGAACGTATGGTTCGCAAAGATGACTGGAAACTGGTACTTGACAATTATGGCCGTGGTGAATTGTATAACTTAAAAGCCGATCCTTCCGAGATTAATAACCTTTATAATAAAAAGAAATATGCCTCCAAACAAATAGAATTGCTGGAAGAATTGATGACTTGGGAACTCCGTGTACAAGACCCATTGCCCGTGCCAAGAAATCGTTATCATTTTAAGCGGAATCCATATAACTATCATTTTGAAGATAAAAAATAGAACTGAATAACTAGAACTACTGTATCAGTGAGATTCTTTTGTTATTCAAAAAATAGTCATCGACATGGGAGGATTAAAACGTTCATACCTTGGACCTGAAAGTACAAAATGTAATTAGTCTAATTGATTGGAGAACCAGATGGCTTTGCCATGGGTTCTCCTTCTTTTTGTGGTATTCCCAGTATAGGCATCCCATCTTTGTCCCACTCTATTTTTTGTAAGCGGGGAGTACGTGAGTCCATTGCACCCGGAGCATCATTCGGTATCTGACGGGCATGATAAAGCATATAACATTCCTTTCCATCCGGTGAAGAGACGAAAGAACTGCCGCCGGGGCCAAAAACTTCATTCTCCGGTTCCTGCTGAAATACGGGTGTCGGATGTTTCTTCCAGGAAGCAGGGTCCAACAGGTTGGCATTGGCGTCTGCTGTTAGCAATCCTACACAATAATAGGGAGTCCAGCTACCGCTGGCGGAATAAAAAATGCATACTTTATCTTTATTCTTCGGCTGGAAGAAATGAGGTGCTTCGTTCACATGGATCGGATAGGCTGTTTTGCTGCCATCGGGATTCACCCATTGACACTCCCATTCATATTCAGGTTTGGAAATCAGAACTCTGTCGGAAGAAAGAGTCCACGGATTTTCCATCGAAGCGATGTAAATACATTGTGTCTCGCTGTCAATTCTTCGTTTTTGCCATCCGCACCAAATCATGTAACGCTGTCCGTTGTGTTCGAAAGTACTCGCATGAATTGCCCAGTTGTTATCTTTGTCGGTCGGTATGCGCCCTTTCATGACAAACTTACCCTCTGTAGGAATATCAGCCTCGTTTTCAATCACATAAATCTGGTGATTGTCCATATTACCATCGTCTGCTGCGAAGTAAATATACCATTTGTTGTTGATGCGATGCATTTCGGGGGCCCATAAGTGATGGGAATTGCTTGGATCGGTTGGTATCCATACCGGCTTTCTAAGACTGTCATTCAAATTTGTAATATCACTGGTCTCCCAGAGCATGATTCTGCTTTCAGAGCCTTGCGTATAATAATATTTCCCTTTATAAAAAACAGCCCATGGCTCTGCTCCTCTTTCACGTAGCGGATTTGTATAAGTAGCTCCTGTTACGGCTTCCTTTTCCGGCTCTGTTTTCTTCTTGGGTTGACAGGATGCACAAATAATGACTAAAAGTACGGCTAGTAATAACAATCTGCTTTTCATGGTATTTTTCATCTAATAATGACACTGCAAAGAAAGCACAAAATCCTGATAAATCATCTTTTTTTTGCAGATTGGTTAGTATTTATCCTTAATTGGTTTGTATTTATTGAATTTCTAGTTGTTTTTTCTCATCTTTGTGGCACGAACTTTAAAATTGATATTGTATGAAACTGAAGCACCTTATTCTTCTTAGTGTTATTTGCTGTTCCCAGTCTGTATTTGGACAAAAAGCCAATCAACAACCGAAGACGAGTGGCAATCCTGTATTTCCGGGATGGTATGCCGATCCGGAAGGAATTGTATTTGGAGATGAATACTGGATTTATCCTACGTATTCGGCGCCTTATGACGAACAGACTTTCATGGATGCCTTCTCATCTAAAGACCTGGTGAACTGGACAAAGCACCCGAAAGTGTTATCAAAAGAGAATATTAGTTGGTTTAAACGTGCTTTGTGGGCACCTGCCGTGATTCATGCGAATGATAAATATTATATATTCTTCGGTGCGAATGATATTCAAAGCAATAATGAACTGGGCGGTATTGGTGTAGCTGTGGCTGACAATCCTGCCGGACCATTTAAAGATGCGTTAGGCAAACCTCTGATTGATAAATTTGTAAATGGTGCGCAACCGATCGATCAGTTTGTTTACAAAGATGATGACGGACAATATTATATGTATTATGGTGGCTGGGGACATTGTAATATGGTGAAACTGGCCCCGGACTTGTTGAGTATCGTACCGTTTGAAGATGGTACCCTTTATAAGGAAGTAACCCCCGAAAAATATGTAGAGGGACCTTTTATGTTGAAACGTAACGGAAAATACTATTTTATGTGGTCGGAAGGCGGTTGGACCGGACCAGATTATTGTGTTGCTTATGCCATTGCCGACTCACCGTTCGGACCCTTCAAAAGAGAAGCAAAAATATTACAGAGAGATCCCAAAATTGGAACAGGTGCCGGTCATCATTCAGTTGTAAAAGGGCCGGGAGAGGATGAATGGTACATCATTTATCATCGCCATCCATTGGGTGAAACGGATGGAAACGCTCGTGTGACCTGCGTTGACCGTATGTACTTTGATAAAGATGGAAAAATAAAACCCATAAAGATGACTTTCGAGGGAGTAAAGGCAAGCCCATTGAAGTAAAATCTGAAAAGTTCAGCCCATCCATAATTAATATTTTAATAAAGATGGGCTTTTTTTGATTTATTGTTTTATTTTTGTCCTTGTAAATCAAGCATACTTATTATAATGAACTTAGATATACACACTCTTTCCGACTCCCTTTTGTGGAAAAGGTTTCTCGAGGGAGATTCGAGTGCGTATACCCAAATCTATAATCGAACGGTGCAAGATCTGTTTCGATTCGGACTATTATATACTTCAGACAAAGAATTAATTAAAGATTGCATACATGATGTGTTTGTGAAAATTCACATGAATCGTGCAAAGTTAGCCCCAACAGATAATATTGCAGCTTATTTGACGGTAGCGTTGAAAAACACTCTTTTTAATGCGCTAAAAAAAACAACAGATTCTCTTTCGTTTGATGAAATAGGTGAGAGAGAAGAGACGGTTGACGAATCCCCCTCCACTCCGGAAACTATATATATTAATAATGAACAGGAAAAACAAGTTCAGGCAACCGTGCATACTATGATGTCTGTATTGACGGACAGACAGCGTGAAATTATTTATTATCGATATATCAAAGAGATGAGTATCGATGAAATAAGTAAGGTGACAGACATGAATAATCAATCTGTTTCTAACTCCATTCAACGGGCTTTGGGACGTATCCGGGACTTATTTAAGAGAAAATAAGAGAGAATAATCAACCTATTTTTCCTGCCTATCAAAAAAAAGTGGAAAAAACTTCGGAAAAGGTGAGTATAAAATGAAAGTACAACTGTTATTCATACGTAAAGACAATGAAAATGATGAACTCTGAACAAAAACATACAGATTTTTCCCTATATACTTTTGAAGAATTCCTTCAGAATGATTTCTTTATTTCTTCCATGAATCATCCTACGGAAGAAACACAGAAGTTCTGGGATGAATTTGAACAGATGAATCCTTCTAATATAGATGAATATATAGCAGCAAAAAGATATTTGGAGGTTTTTTCAAAAGAGAAAGAAGAAGTACTTTCAAACGAGGAAACGGATGATTTATGGATTCGTATACAGGCAACCAATATAAATAAGGAGAAGGCGAAACGTAAGAACTATTTCTTAATAGGATTGAGCTCGGCGGCCAGTGTTGCTATTCTCGTGGGATGTTTCTTCTTATTAAAGAGTTATTCTTCGGTGCTGGATCCGGATATTGCCACCTTTGCAGTGAATACCAAAGCTGATTTGCCTCTGACGGAAGAAACACTGTTGATTTTGGCGGAAGATAACGTAGTGAGCCTGAAAGAAAAAGAAACGGAGATTACGTATGATTCCGTAGAAATCAAAACAAATCAGGAAAGTATACAAAAGGAAAAATCGGCAGCTTACAATCAATTGGTCATTCCGCGTGGAAAGCGATCGGTGTTGACGTTTGCCGATGGATCTAAAGTCTGGGTGAATGCCGGCACGAGAGTGATTTATCCGGTAGAGTTTGAAAAAGATAAACGTGAAATCTATGTGGACGGAGAAATCTACATAGAAGTAGCCAGAGATGAAAACCGCCCTTTCTATGTGCGGACCAAAGATATGAATGTCAGGGTGCTTGGTACTAAATTTAATGTAACGGCGTATGAGTCGGAAGCAATTAGAAGTGTAGTGCTGGCGCAAGGATGTGTTCAGGTAGAGACAGCCCGGACTCCGAAAGCGATTTTGGCTCCTAATCAGATGTTCAGTTCTGCCGATGGAAAGGAAAATATATCACAAGTAGATGTAGAACAGGCAATATCGTGGATAAATGGACTCTATTGTTTCCAAAGTGCCGATTTGGGAATAGTCTTGCAACGCCTGTCTACCTATTATGGTGTGAATGTTGAATTTGACCCAGCGCTAAGTAAAATAAAATGTTCCGGAAAAATCGATTTGAAAGACAACTTTGAAACAGTTATTAATGGATTAACCTTTGTTGCACCAATTTCTTATGCCTATGATGAACAATATAAAACGTATCGAGTAGTAAAGAAATAGATATAAAAAATAAGATAATAAACTAATCTAACTCCCGTATTTTATGGTAATTATTGAAGAGAGTGGATGATACGAACTATCATCCAGATGGGACTTGTGTGCCTATGAATGTTTATATACAGAAAATAATATTATGAGAAATTTTTAACATGTTTAATATGAAAAATGCAATTAGAGAACGAAAGAGTAAGGTTCTCGGGCTATTCCTGTGCTTTTTACTTCTCGGAATAGACTACTCTTTCGCAAGTTACAACAATTATTCTCAATTTAAGACCCTTTCGGTCAGCATGAGTAACTCGACGTTGAGAGAAGTGCTTAAAACAATAGAGAAAAGTAGTCAATTTGTTTTCTTCTATTTAGATGACGCTGTCAACTTAGAACGTAAGGTATCTATCGACAGTAAGAATAAAAATATAGAAGAAATCCTTTCTGAACTTTTCGAAGGTACTTCGTGTACTTATCGGATCTCTGACAGGCAAATATTTATTTCCGGAAAAGCCCCTGCTTCAACCGAACAGCAACAGAATAAGCGGAAAATATCCGGACGTGTCACTGATATAAAAGGAGAGCCGCTTATTGGGGTCAACGTTACTGTGGATGGAGATGCAAACGGTTCGATTACAAATATGGATGGTTTGTATGAGATATTCGTAACCAAGAAGAGCGTAGTGCTTAAATTTACCTATATCGGGTTTAAAACTTCTGAAATACGAACCAATGCTTCGACCAACATTTATGATGTCACCTTGGAAGAACAGGTCAACGAATTGGAAGAGACTGTTATTGTGGGTTATGGTACCCAGCGTAAAATAAGTAATATCGGTGCACAGTCTTCCATGAAGATGGAAGATATTAAGACGCCTTCTGCCAGTTTAACAACTACATTGGCAGGTCGTTTGGCGGGTGTTGTGGCTGTACAACGTACAGGAGAACCGGGAAAAGATGCTGCTGATATCTGGATTCGTGGTATTTCCACTCCCAACACTTCTTCTCCGCTAGTATTGGTGGATGGAGTGGAACGTTCGTTCAATGACATCGATCCGGAAGATATTGAATCGTTGACAACGCTGAAAGATGCATCAGCAACAGCTGTGTATGGTGTACGTGGTGCCAATGGCGTAATTTTGATTAAAACCAAACCGGGAAAGGTAGGAAAACCGACAGTGAGCGCGGATTATTATGAATCGTTTACCCGTTTCACGAAGATGGTTGATTTGGCAGATGGTATCACTTATATGAATGCAGCCAACGAGGCAATGCGTAATGACGGTATTGCTACGAAATATACAGAAGATCAGATACGTAACACGATTGCTGGTAAGGATCCTTATCTATATCCGAATGTGGATTGGTTGAAAGAAATCTTTAATGATTGGGGACATAATCGCCGTGTGAATGTAAATGTACGCGGTGGTAGCGAGAAAGTCGCTTATTATGCATCAGTCAGCTACTTTAATGAGACAGGTATGACGGTGACTGATAAGAATATCGACACCTATGATTCTAAAATGAAATATAGCCGTTATAACTTTACTACCAATTTGAATATCGACGTAACTCCTACTACTAAGGTCGAGATCGGTGCGCAAGGTTATCTGGGAGAAGGAAACTATCCGGCCATCTCTTCTGCCGATTTGTATAATGCGGCAATGTCTATCTCACCGGTTGAATATCCGAAGATGTTCTTTGTTAACGGAGAAGCCTTTGTGCCGGGAACTTCAACCAATAATAACTTTAACAACCCTTATTCACAGGCTACACGTCGTGGTTATGACAACCTGACGAAAAATCAGATTTACTCTAATTTGCGCGTCACACAGGATTTGGATATGCTTACGAAAGGACTGAAACTGACTGCTATGTATGCATTCGACGTATACAATGAGATACATGTACATCAGGACCGTGCAGAGTCTACCTACAACTTCCTGGACACTAGTGTTCCTTACGATATGAATGGACAACCTATTCTGCAACGTATTTATGAAGGAAGTAACGTGTTAAGCTATAAACAGGAAACGAGTGGTAACAAAAAGACCTATTTGGAGGCTTCCTTGAACTATGACCGGACATTCAACGACGATCATCGTGTTAGTGCGTTATTCCTGTTCAATCAGCAATCCAAACTATTATATCCGAAAGGGACATTGGAAGATGCGATTCCGTATCGTATGATGGGTATTGCCGGTCGTGCCACTTATTCATGGAAAGACCGTTACTTCGCAGAATTCAACATCGGTTATAACGGTGCCGAGAACTTTTCACCTAAACATCGTTTCGGAACTTTCCCTGCATTTGGTGTAGGATGGGTTGTTTCAAATGAGAAATTCTGGCAACCTCTGTCGAAGGCAGTTTCTTTCTTGAAGATACGTTATACGGATGGTAAAGTGGGTAATAGCGAAGTTTCCGACCGTCGTTTCATGTATCTGGATCAGATGAAAGAGAATGGAGACTATGGCTATAAATTCGGACCGAATGGAACTAAGTGGGCCGGTTATGAAACAGTGAATATGGCTGTTGACCTGATCTGGGAAGAATCTCGCAAACAAGACTTGGGTATTGACCTTAAGCTATTTAATGACGACCTGTCTATTGTGTTCGACTTGTTTAAGGAACGTCGTGAAAACATTCTGTTGAAGCGTGAACATTCTATGCCTTCATTCTTGGGGTACAACACATCTGCTCCTTACGGAAACATCGGTATCATAGAAAATAAGGGATTTGACGGAACAATCGAATATAACAAGCGTATCAATAAAGACTGGGTAATTGCGCTTCGGGGTAATGTCACCTTTAATAAGGATAAATGGATTCAGGGAGAATTGCCGGAACAGAAATACGAATGGATGAACCAATATGGACGTAACATCAATGGAGCGAAAGGGTATGTTGCTGAGGGACTGTTCACTCAGGCTGAAATAGATGATATGGCACGTTGGGAATCTTTGTCGGCTGCCAATAAAGCCATTACTCCCAAACCGTTTGCTTCACAGTTTGGAACAGTGAAAGCCGGAGATATCAAATACAAGGACTTGAACAATGACGAGGTCATCGACGACAACGACAAGTGCTGGAATGGCAACCCGACAGTCCCGGAGATCATATACGGATTCGGATTCTCGCTCAAATACAAGGGTTTCGACTGTTCGGCGTTCTTCCAAGGCCAGGGAAAAGTTTCAATTATCATGTATGATGCCCATCCTTTCTCGACTAAGGCCAAGCCGGGATTCGGGCTGATGCAATGGATCGCTGACGAACATTGGAGCGAGTCGAGCCCTGATCCCGACGCCAAATATCCGCGTCTCTCCTCGCAATGGAACGAACACAACGGCCAAGCCAACACGCTCTACGTGCGCAACGGCAAGATGCTACGTCTGAAGACCGCTGAAATCGGCTATTCCTACAAAATGATGCGTGTCTACGTTTCAGGAACCAATCTGCTGACTTTCTCACCATTCAAATACTGGGACCCCGAAAAAGGTTCGGGCAACGGATTGAGCTATCCGCTCCAACGGACGTTCAACCTCGGGTTCCAATTCAACTTCTAAACAATACCGCACGACCATGAAAAACATACTGATCACGCTTTCATTCCTGTTGCTGCTCACCTCATGCGAATACCTCGATGTCGTTCCCGAAGGCAAGGCCACGCAGGACGACATTTGGAAAACGACGCAACAGGCCGAGAAATACCGCTACTACATGCGCACTTACATGCCCAACCTGATTGGATATGACTGGTCGCCCGATCAGTTCGCCGGCGACGACATGATAACCGGCGGTGTGGGTACAACCTACTGGTTTTCCAGCAAGAGTCTCATCTACGGTGAGGAGAATGCTAATGTCACCTATTTCGGCAGATGGGCGCCTTACAGTACGAGCGGCGGTACAAACTATGACATCTACCGCGGCATCCGCTATGCCTTTTACTTGTTGGACAACGTCTACAAGGTACCGGCTATCAGTCCGGAGAATGCCGCCCGTTATGCCGGCGAAGCATGGTATTTGATCGGGTACTACCACCAATTGTTACTGGAATATTATGGTCCTATCATTCTGGTCAAAAGATACATTCCCAACGACGCCCCCGATTCGGAAATCTTTGTCCCCCGCTCGCCCTACGACGAGTGTGTGAAATACATAGCCGAATGCTATGACAAGGCAGCCGAACTGCTGCCCGAAACGGTCATCGATACCGAATTAGGACTTCCGACCAGGATGTCGGCACTGAGCT
>ERZ773158.2303-NODE-2303-length-14453-cov-16.139255_pt1 | contig 14453 bp, 10 predicted proteins | sample MGYA00511918_ERZ773158 | MGnify/ENA primary metagenome ERZ773158 (study PRJEB29015, sample SAMEA2737876) | human gut metagenome | biome: human gut; feature: human-associated habitat; material: faeces | place: China | collected 2012 ...
ATAAGAGAGTTAAGGCAAACAAGGGAGCGCCGGGAATTGATGGCATGACCATTGAAGAGGCTCTTCCATATCTAAAGGAACATCAACAAGAGTTAACCGACCGCATTTATCGTGGAAAGTATACTCCGTCTCCAGTAAGACGAGTTGAAATTCCCAAACCAGATGGTGGTGTGCGAAAGCTTGGCATACCAACAGTGATAGACCGTACACTTCAACAGGCAATAACCCAACAGTTAGTGCCAATCTATGAACCGCTGTTTGCAGATGGTAGCTATGGCTATCGTCCGAACAGAAGTGCAAAAGATGCAATACTTAAGGTTAAGGAGTATGCAGAACAAGGCTATACATTTGCTGTAGTCCTTGACTTGTCAAAGTACTTCGATACTCTTAATCACGAAATTCTCATCAATCTTCTCCGGAAGAATGTAAAAGATGAACGTGTAGTACAGTTGATAAAGCGCTATCTGAAAAGCGGTGTAATGGAAAACGGAGTGGTCATTGACACAGAGGAAGGCTCACCACAAGGTGGAAATCTATCACCATTGCTGGCAAACATCTACCTCAATGAGTTCGACCAGGAATACCTGAAAAGAGGTGTTCCATGCATAAGATATGCAGATGACATCGTGCTTCTTGCAAAGAGCAAGCGAGCATCAGAGAGACTCTTGGAAAGCAGTACAAAATATCTTGAGGAGAGGCTGAAACTTACAGTCAACCGAGAAAAGAGTCGTACTGTCAGCGTGTTTGCAATCCGAAATTTTAAATTCCTTGGCTTTGCATTGGGAAGGAACGGAAAAGGCATATATGTCCGAGTTCATCCGAAGTCATGGAAGAAGTTTAAGTCCAGACTGAAGGAGTTATCTTCCCGTAAGCGATGTCAGTCAATCAAGCCAAGCCTTGAGAAAATCAAGGTGTATGCGAGGGGATGGCTTAACTACTACGGAATTGCAAGTATGAAGAACAACATAGATGACATCAACGGATGGCTCTATCACAGAATACGTATGTGTATATGGAAACAGTGGAAGAAACCAAGGACGAAGGTACGTAACCTTATCAAGATGGGAGTACCCAAAGACTTGGCAATGCAAGCGGGTAATACCCGACGGGGACATTGGTTCGCAACGCATACAGTTGCAGTAAACATGGCAATGACAAAAGAAAGACTGATAAACAGTGGCTTTTATGATTTAGCCGCAGCCTATCAGTCTGTGCACGTCAACTATTGAAACCGCCGTGTACCGAACGGTACGCACGGTGGTGTGAGAGGACGGCGGTTAGGCACCGCCTCCTACTCGATTGCCTGCAAGAAAAGAAAGTATTGTAAGTGGAATTGCATGTTCTCCATTTTCATATCTGGAATAAGTGCGCTGGTTTTCATTCAGCAGCTTTGCAATATATTCCTGTGTATAATCGGAATCTTCTCTCAAATCTCGGATTCTTTGAATATTCATTTAAATGTCTCGTTTGCTTTTGTTCATAAAGAAACTAACATATGAAATCGGTGTTATTTTTGTTTAGCAACGACTTATCGGCTTGATACTTGTCAAACTAAATGGTAAAATTAAACCACACTAGGACAGGTCTACCTTGCTGTATGTAACCCAATCCTAAGACTAAAGCCTCGGAGGAGCGTGTAAAATATGCAGGAATTAAAAAAGCTTCCAGTCGGTTTTGAGAACTTTCAGGAAATTCGGAAGTTAGACTTTTATTATGTGGATAAAACAAAATTGGTAGAGCAGCTTCTTGAAAATTGGAGTAAAGTGAATTTATTCACCAGACCACGCCGATTTGGAAAAACCTTAAATATGAGTATGCTTAAGAGCTTTTTCGAGATTGGAACAGACACAGCATTATTTGATGGCCTTTATATTTCGCAGAATGAAGAACTTTGTAAGGAATATATGGGAAAGTATCCCGTTATATTTCTGTCTCTCAAAGGTGTAGATGGACTAACATTTGAAGAAGCACGGTCTGCCCTGTGTGAGTTGATTGCTGGCGAGGTGAGACGATTTAAGTTCTTGCTGAACAGTAGCAGACTGGACAATGACGAAAAGAATATATATCGTGATTTGATTTCACTTCAAGGGGAACAGGAAACTACTCTTGCAACGAAGCTGAAATTCTCACTTAAGAAAATTTCAGAACTTTTATATCAACACTATGGTCAGAAAACGATTGTTTTGATCGACGAGTATGATGTTCCACTTGATAAGTCCTTTCAGCATGGCTATTATAGAGAAATGGTGGCACTTATTCGTGGATTGTTCGGTGAAGCACTTAAAACAAATGATTTTCTACAGTTTGCTGTATTAACAGGATGCCTTCGGGTTTCCAAAGAGAGCATCTTTACTGGCTTGAATAATTTTAAGGTTTATTCGGCAGACGATGTTCGATATGATGAAGAATTCGGCTTTACGAATGAAGAAGTAAAAAAATTGCTGGAAGACTACAATCTGCAGAAGCATTTCACAGAAGTGAAGGAATGGTATGATGGCTATCGTTTTGGTAATGCAGATATTTATTGCCCATGGGATGTAATCAATTATGTTGACGATTTGGTAAGTGAGGCTAAATCGCAGCCAAAGGCATATTGGATTAACAGTAGTGGAAATGATCTTGTAAAACGATTTATCGACATGGCAGATAAAACTACAAAGGATGAAATCGAACAATTGATTGTGGGAGAGGCAGTCGAAAAGAGAATCCGTTTGGATCTGACCTACGACGAGATTGATAACAGCATTGATAATTTGTGGAGTGTTCTTTTTACAACCGGATATCTCACAAAAAATGGTGATGTAGAAAATGGGATGTATAGATTGATCATTCCAAACAAGGAAGTCAGGGAAGTCTTTCTTTTACAAATCCGTGACTGGTTTGACCAGGTAGTTGCGAATGACCACGCATCTACGGAAAAAATCAACAGGGGTTTTCTTGAAGGAAAGACAGATGACATCCAGCGGGAACTTACAATGTTTCTTGGCGAAACAATCAGCGTTTTAGATACGAAAGCAAGAAACGAAGAAAAAGAGATTTTTTATCATGGTATTCTGATCGGTATTTTAAAAAATTATTCGGGCTGGGCGGTTAAATCGAATAGAGAATCTGGTGATGGATATGCAGATATTTTGCTTAAGCCTAAGAATCCAGATGTTGGAATCGTGATAGAACTGAAATACGCACATTCCATGAATGAACTTGACAAGGCGTGTGAACGAGCTATGGAGCAGATTAAGAATCACAGATATGACGCAGAACTCCGTGAGGATGGACGAAACGATCTTCTTGCATACGGAATTGCATTCTGTAAAAAACGTTGCAAAGTCGTAGTTGAAAAACTATAAAATACAAAAATCAGCACTGTTTCCATCGAGGAAGCTGTGCTGATTTGTTGATTTTTCAGGGTAAAGGAAAAAATGATTATAGACAGATCAAAACAACAGAAAAATCTTCTGGAAATGTTACAGGAAAAAAATGAATACATCAGTGCTCCATGCAATGGCAATGGAATCTGCGGAAAATGTATTGTGCGGTACAAAAGCGGAGCAACAGAACCGACGAAGCAGGATAGAGAGTTTTTATCGGAAAAGCAGTTGGAGCAAGGCTATCGTCTGGCATGCCAGTCATATCCAACGGAAGAATACAAAGTTGAAATTCCGGAACTGGAAGAAACGATAGAAGTCCTTTCGCAGTGGGAGAATCAGAGAACAGAAGAAATTCTGAAAAATACAGCAGAAGGAACGGCAGAGAAAACAGAAAATGCAATTTATGGAATCTGTATCGACATCGGCACCACGACTTTGGCAGCCTTGTTAGTGAACCTGAAAACCGAAGCGGACTGTCAGACCGCAGTATCGGTCAATCATCAGAGAACCTACGGTGCAGATGTGATTTCAAGGATAGATGCCTCTAACAATGGGAAAAAATGGGAGATGCAGCGCTGCATCCGGCAGGATTTACAGAAGCTGGTCGGTGAACTTGCAGAAAAAGAGGGAATCCATGTGGCACAGATACAAAGGATCGTGATCGCAGGAAACACAACGATGTGTCATCTGCTTCGCGGATTTTCATGTGAGACGCTGGGTGTGGCGCCTTTTCTGCCAGTTGACCTTTCATGGATGGAAGGCAGTGCTGCGGATTTTCTTGGAATGAAAGAATTGGATACAAAAGTTGTGATTTTGCCTGGGATCTCAGCGTTTGTAGGGGCTGATATCATGGCTGGCATTGCAAAAATGAATATGCACAGATCCGAAGGATATCATTTGCTGCTGGATATAGGAACGAATGGGGAGATGGTGCTTGGAAATTGCCGTCATATGTATGTGACGTCCACGTCTGCAGGACCGGCGTTTGAAGGCGGAAATATTTCCTGTGGCATGGCGAGCATTCCGGGAGTGATCTCCCATGTTTTCATGGAGGAGACAGGAAAAGCCGGATTTCAGGTGATCGGTGAAACAGATGGAGAAAATAAGAAACAGCAGGCGATCGGAATCTGCGGAACAGGTATGATCGATCTGGTGTATGAACTCCGGGAGCATCAGATGATCGATGAACATGGAACATATTCGGATCTTTATTTTGACACCGGATATAAGCTGGCAGAAAAAGTAAAATTCACACAGAATGACATACGGGAACTTCAGATGGCAAAAGCGGCAATCCGTGCAGGAGTGGATATTTTAGTAAAAAAGGCGGGCATTACGTTTGACGAAGTGGACAACTGTTATCTTGCAGGTGGATTTGGAACAAAGATAGATATCAAAAAGGCGGCAGGGATTGGCCTGATCCCGAAAGAACTGGAGATGAAAACGATCCCGGCCGGAAATACAGTTCTTGCAGGGACAAAAGAGGTTTTACTTGGCAGAATTTCAAAAGAAGAACTTGAAAAAATCCAGACCATGGCAGAAGTCATCAATCTGGCAGAAGAAAATGATTTTGAGGAGCTGTATCTCTCTTACATGGATTTTTAAGTGAATGACAGATAAAAATTCTTGTATTGAAAAGAAAAAATAAGTCTGTTATCATATAAGTATATGGTATGTACGGAAGAAAAAAGATTTGGACAGGTGGCTGAAACCACTACAAATGGAGAAGGACTGGCACAAGGGCTTATGACAAGAAAACATACAATATTAATTGTGGATGATGCAAGACATAACAGGACTGCATTGCGGGAAATTTTAAATGACAATTATATCGTGCTTGAAGCAGAAAATGGACAGAATGCATTAGCAGTTTTAGAGGAGAAGTATCAGGCGGTAACTGTGATCATTCTTGACCTGATCATGCCGGATATGAGCGGACTGGAACTCTTAGAAATTTTTCACAGGGATGCAAGATATCAGAATATACCTGTGATCGCGATGTTGAGAGGCATCAATGATGAGATTGAGTGCAAGTGTCTGGAATACGGAGCATGGGATTTTATGCGGAAACCTTATGATCCGACGATCGTGCGTTTTCGTGTAAAGAATGTGATCGAGCGCAGTCAGATGAGAGTGGATGATGAATTAAAGTACCGTGCGGAGTATGATGTGCTTACTGGCATTTTGAACAAATCAAAGTTCTTTTATAATACGAGAAATATGCTGAATATTTTCGGTACGGAAGATTTTGCATTCATCAGGATCGATATTGAAAAATTCCAGCTGATCAATTCCTTTTTTGGAATGGATGAGGGTGATAATTTATTAAAGTATATGGCAGATTATCTGCAGAATGTGGAAAAAGAATATCGTTATATTACTTATGGAAGAATTGAGGCAGATATTTTTGCGGTATGCTTTTCTTATAAAAGTGAGAAAGAGATCACAGACTTTGTGAAGAAATTCACGAATCAGATGGAAAAATATCCTCTGGATTTTGACATCACGCCTTTCTTTGGGGTATATCTTGTGAAAAACCGTGATCTTTCCATCAATGAAATGTATGACAAAGCCAATCTTGCATCCAAAAACTGTAAGGGAAATTATATCCAGAACTATTTCTTTTACACAAAAGAGATGAGCGAGGAGATCATCAAGGAGCAGCACATCATCAACAATATGAAGAATGCGCTGAAGAACGAAGAGTTTGTGCTGTATTTGCAGCCCAAATATGAACTTCAGCGAAATTCCATTGCAGGAGCAGAGGTTTTGGTGCGATGGATCACAGCAGATGGCAGGATGATATCGCCGGGAGAATTTATACCGGTATTTGAGAGGAACGGTTTTATCCTGAAGCTTGATCAGTATGTCTGGGAAAAGACATGCCAGCTGCTTGCGGGATGGAGAGATGAGGGAAGTAAAATATTTCCGGTTTCCGTCAATATTTCGCGTGTAAGTCTTTATAATCCCAAAATTGTGGATGTGATCTGTGGACTGACAGAAAAATACAATATTCCACCGGAATGGCTGCAGTTAGAACTGACAGAGAGTGCATATACAGGAAACCCAAAAGCGATCAAAGAGATGATGGAACAGCTTCAGAAAAAAGGTTTTTCTATTTTGATGGACGATTTTGGAAGTGGTTATTCCTCGCTGAATGTACTAAAAGATATTGCAGTTGACGTCCTGAAAATTGATATGAAGTTTCTGGATGGCTCCGGAGATGATGGCAGGAGTGAAAACATTCTGGCATCGGTAGTCCGCATGGCAAAGTGGCTGAACATGCCGGTCGTAGCTGAGGGTGCGGAGCGCAAAGAGCAGGTATCGTTTCTGCACAGCATCGGATGCGAATATGTGCAGGGATTTTATTTTGCAAGACCAATGCCGGTAAAAGAATATGAAAAGCTGTTGTATGAACAGCCATACTTTGAAGATGATGAGACAAGGAGAACATCCAACGACACGAATGCCATCTGGACGGCGAATATGCAGATGGAAATGATTTTCTCCAACATGATGCAGGCAGCCGCAATTTATGAGTACAGCGATGGAAATATTGAAGTGGTGCGTGTAAATGACGCTTATTTTGACCTGTTTGGTTATCATGACACAGACCGTGTGCACAAAGAGATTGAGGGATCCATTGATCATGTTGACAGAGAAAGGTTTATGGATACTTTTGCACAGGTTGTGGAGAATCAAAGCACTGCGGAATGTGAAGTGAAACGTTTTCTCGAGTCTGGCAGGGAAATCTGGATCAAGCTCCGCCTGAAGTATATTAACAGGGTAGGGGAACGCCATATTATTTTTGGCTGCATTGATGATATCACGGTCCAGCGGGAGATGGACAATGAACTTGCAAAGTACCGTCTTGCACTGATGGAAGAAGAGGTAAACGAGAAAACCATGCTTGTCGTGGATGATATGGAGATTAACCGGGCATCGCTGGAGAGTATTTTTGAAACAGATTACCGTATCCTGCAGGCAGGAAATGGGGAAGAGGCACTTCGTATTTTAGAGGAACAGAATTATAAAGTGGATATGATCCTGTTAGATCTGATGATGCCTGGCATGAATGGACAGACTTTTATGCAGGAAAGGAAGAATGATCCAAGGATCTTAAATATTCCGGTGGTGATCATCACGGCGGATGATACAACAGAACAACAGGTATTGACGATGGAATTAGGTGCAAGCGATTACATTGTAAAACCGTTTATTCCGGAGATCGTGACCAGACGTGTGCAGAATGTCTGGGATTCCACAAGGCGAAAAAAAGAAGTTCTGCAGGAGCATCAGAAGTAGTGGATAAGCAAAAAAAACTGCGTGTGTTTTATTCAGATATCAGTGCCTTGCGTGACAGATCAGATCAACCACAGTTGTGGGAGTTTTTGTGCTGCGCCAGACAACAGAAAATAAAACAATGTAAAAATGAAGATGACAGGCTTCGTGCCTTTGGGGCAGGTTTGTTATTGGAATACGGTCTGCGGCAGTATGGTTACACGCAGACAATACCTGTGGGATCGTCTGCTGCAGCAGAGTTGGAGCAGACCGGACAAACACGGTCTTTGCAGCAGGTAAGATTCGTTTATGGTGAAAATGGGAAGCCATATCTTGGGACAGGACAGGGAGAACGGCTTCCGCTTATGTTTAACCTCAGCCATTCGGGCATGTATGTGGCAGCAGCTTTTGGCACAGAGGATATAGGTGTGGATGTGGAGCTGATGCGCACCGGAAAACAGAAGATCGCACAGCGTTTTTTTGCAGAAGATGAGAGGAAATATCTGGAAAAATGTTGGACAGATGAGGCTTTTACCGGAATATGGACGAGGAAGGAAGCCTATATCAAGGCGGTTGGAACAGGGATCGCAATGTCTTTGGATTCTTTTTCCACGATGGAAGAACAGGTGGGAGAATATTATCTGAAAACATGGAATGTCAAACGGGATGTCTGGCTGTCTGTCTGCCGGAAAGGGAGTGTGATCGAACGCTGTCTGCCGGAGAAAATCGCATTAGAACAGGTGTTTTTATAAGAGACAGATCTGCAGATCATAATGAGAATGGTACAGGATCAGTACCGATAGAGATGGAAAATGGAGGTTGGGATTCATGTATGACGAGTTGACCGAACAGGACATAAAAAAAATGGAAGAAGAGATTGAGTATCGGAAGCTGGTTGTGAGAAAAAATGCGCTGGAAGCAGTCAAAGAGGCACGTGCACATGGCGACCTCAGTGAAAATTTTGAATACCATGCAGCAAAAAAAGACAAAAATCAGAATGAGAGCCGTATCCGTTATCTGGAGAAAATGATCAGGACAGCAAAGATTATTTCTACGGATTCTGCGGATGATGAAGTCGGAATGAACAATACCGTTACGGTCTATTTTGAGGATGATGACGAGGAAGAAACCTATAAAATTGTCACAACCATCCGCGGCAATTCCCTGAAAAATCTGATCAGTAACGAATCGCCGCTCGGAAAAGCATTGTTGGGACACAAAATAGGTGACCGCTGTGAAGTAAAAGTAAACGATAACTATTCCTATTTTGTGGAGATACGAAAAATCGAGAATACGGTGGATGATGGAACGGATAAACTGAGAAGTTTTTAATATATAAGAAAGAAGATTGAGGAACAAAAAGATGAGATTAACAGAATTATTAAACAAAGATGAAGTGACGATTTCCTGCGAGCTTTTTCCACCAAAACAGGGTGCGCAGCTGGAAAATTATAAAAATATCGTAAAAGATATGGCGGCATTAAAGCCGGCATATATGAGTGTCACTTACGGCGCAACAGGTGGAACATCTGATTATACGGTAAAGCTTGCAGAGGAAGTACGTAACAATAACATTCCGGCGTTGGCACATCTGACCTGTGCCTCTTCCACCAGAGAAAAGGTGGCATCTGTCATTGAGGAGTTAAAGGCAGCAAATATCGAGAATATCCTTGCACTCCGTGGCGATATTCCTGCAAATGCAGATTTTCCGCTGCCGGATCAGTACAAGCACGCAAGTGAACTGATCGCAGATATCAAAGCACAGGGTGATTTCTGTATCGGTGGTGCATGCTACCCGGAAGGACACCCGGAAGCAGCAACGATTTTTGAAGATCTCGACCATTTGAAAGAGAAAGTGGATGCAGGATGCGAGTTCCTCACCACACAGATGTTTTTTGACAATAACATTTTATACAATTTTATGTACAAGGCATTAAAAAAAGGAATAGATGTTCCAATTGTAGCAGGTATTATGCCTGTCACCAACGCAAGCCAGATCAAACGCATCACATCTTTGTCCGGCAATATGGTTCCACCGAGATTTCTTGCGATCGTAGACAGGTTTGGAGACAACCCGGCAGCAATGCGTCAGGCGGGAATTGCATATGCAACAGAGCAGATCATTGATCTGATCGCCAACGGTGTCAATCATGTGCATATTTACACGATGAATAAACCGGATGTTGCAGGAGAGATTTTAGACAATCTTTCCAATATCTATGTGAGATAGTGGATGTAAAATGATTGCTTAAAGTGTGAAGAAAAATCAATATTTTTGAAATGACAGGATACCTCCTGAGCAGATACGGGTAACACCCCCAAATCTGCCGGGAGGTTTTTTTGCGTAAGTGAAGAAACAAAGTGCATTTTTCGTGCGGTCTGCTGCATAAAATATTTATGTGACCATTGTGTGACCGGGGATACCTATAATAACACAAGAGTTTATAAAAAATTCAATGGATGAGCGGAGGAGATGGAGAGTGAAGAAAAAATACATGCTTATGGGAATCGCTGCAGTATTGATCCTGGTAACGATGGTTGGCGGAACGCTTGCAGCTCTGAATACAAAAAGTGAAAAGGCAGTGGCAAATATTTCCATTAAGAGTGTGGGAGTCACGGTGATCGGGGATCAGCCTGTGGCACTGGCAGACGGCGGGGAAAAAGAACCGGTTACGATCGTACCGGGGGAAACGATCGTCATGCCGAAGGCAGTACAAAACGATATCCCGGATGGTTATGATGTGTATGTAAAAGTAGTCATTTATCATGCATGGGATACAAAAAGCGGCGGACTTGTGAGTGCAGGGGAGGCGGATGATATCTATGTACATAATCAGGACTGGATCATCGGGTATGAGGATGATGAGCAGACGGTGATGTACTACACAAAGCCGCTGGCTCCAGAGCAGACGACAACAAACTTTATGGACGGAATTCATTTTAAGGAATCTATGGGAAATGGATTTGCAGATGCAGTCTATACGTTAGAATACGAAGTTACGGCAGTTCAGGCGAATAACGCAAAAGATGCGATCGCAGCAGAGCTTGGAGTGTTCCCGGAGTTTGATGAAAATGGAACGATTTTGTCTGTTTCAGAAACAAGATAACGGTTGAAGGAGATTGGATCATATGAAAATAAAAAACATGGCAGCCGTTCTGTTGCTTATTTGGACTTGTGGATTTTCATCGGTGGTCAGTGCGGCGGAAATTCAGACTGTGCAGCTGACAGAGGAAAATCAGCTTGTGTATACAAAAGATAAGACAGAACTTGCCGGTGCTTTTGATGGCATGGCACCCGGAGACAGCAGGACCGTTGTCATTAAAATAGAGAATCAAAACAGTCATAAGGCATCTTTTTTTATTTCGCAGAAGACAACGGATGCTTTGGAAGAAGCAGGAAAAGCGTCTGGCGGAGCATATGAGTTTCAGGTGGAGATCGGCAATGATACCGGAAGGATATCTTTGCTGGATGCAGATGCCGGTGGATATGCGGAAAATGTGGCAAGTGCCGAAGGTTTAGCAGAAATTACGGAATTGAATGAGTATCGTTATATGACAGCACTGGATCCGGGGGAGTCGGCGGATGTCTATGTGACATTGACCTTAGATGGAGAGGGTATGGACAGCGCAGATGGAATTGATTATTCGCACACAGCCGGTGCGATGGAATTTGAATTCCGGGCGTACTATGCAGACGACAGAAAGCCGGTGGTGGTCACAAATTATGTGACGGAGCGCGGAGAAGACAATGTGGTGACAAAGATTGTAAAGAAAGTGATTCCAAAGACTGTCGCAGAACAGCTTGTTCCACTGGCAAACGGTGTCAGGACAGGAGATCCTCTGACAGTGACAGTATCTGCAGGAGTTCTGGTGGCAGGTATAGTGATTGTTAGTATCGCAGTGAAAAAAAGAAAGGTGGAGCGCAAGTCATGAAAAAAGTAAAAAAAATAATTACGGGCTTTCTTACGGTTTTTATCTTCATGGCGCTGGTGCTTCCAATGACAACGGTGAAAGCTTCGGAAGAGAAAGAAGTGGTGGAAAAAAGAATGTATACAGTGACATTCCGTGCAGGAAATATTGCTTGTTTTGATATAGATAAGATCACTGTTTCCGAAGGGATGGAAGTGACAAAAAATTATATTAAGGTAAAAGTTGCAAAGGGAGATACACTTGCTTTCACAGTGCCTGGCTGGGAAAGTGATGCAAGGCTGACATCATGGTTTTCTAACTGCCTGCACTATGAAAAAGAGGCAGCATATGGGTTGAAAGCTTTTAACGGTGTTGTGGGAACTGCGGTGGAGCGGAATACAGAGTATGTTTTGGATTATAAACGTCTGATCGATCCGGTTTCCTATACGGTGAGTTTCATAGACAGTCAGACAAAGGAACAGATTGCGGCTCCGCAGATCACCTATGGAAATGCAGAGGAAACAATCACGGTCATTCCGGTGACTGTTCCGGATTATACACCGACAGTGAGCAGTAAAATTATAAAACTGGAAAAAGGGAAAGAGAACACGGCAACGTTTGAATATCGCTACACCGGGGCTGTGGAGACAATCACCAGCACAGTGACAAACGTGGTTCCGGGCACAACACGGACAGAGACAGTTGTGAACGAGGTTGAGGAGACGGTCATCGTTCCCGGAACCTCCCAGCCGACAGGATTTACTGCAAATGTAGTAAATAATGCGTCAAATGCAGTGAATGCGCCGGTAGGCAATACAGCAAATAATGCAGCGGACAATGCGGTAAATGCTCCGGCAGATGATAATGAAGACCAGACCGTAGACGATAGCAATGTTGAAATTCCGGAGGAGCAGACACCGTTGGTGGATGGAGATGGGAATGATGGAGCTGTCGATATCGAAGAGAGCGAGACACCGTTGGCGAACACAGCAGAGGATGCGAGTACCGCTTCCGGTGATGTGAACGGGAACGATGCAGACCTTGCAGCGCAGGAGATCGATGCAGCATCCGTACCTGTGGCAGTGCCGGTGATTGGCGGTATCACGGCAGTTTTTGTTGTGGGACTGATTGTTTTCCTTATATATAAAAATAGAAAAAAGTCGAAGTAACCAGGATTTTTAGGTACAGTATTCGACCTTTATAGCAATACATGCATGTTAGACTTACAGGAAAAATCTGGCAGTCAGAGCCGGAAAAGAGGAGGAGAACTGCATGCTGACGATTCGTACTCTGGGGAAATTTCAGATAAGGAATGAAGAACATATTGTGAATGAGGAAGAAATACGATCTCCGAAAATGATAAATTTACTGGCGTATCTGATTCTTCACAGAAATCAGACACTGACGTTTTATGACATGGCGGATGCGTTGTGGCAGGAGGAAGAAACGGGAAATCCGGCAGGGGCATTGAAGAATCTGATGTATCGTCTGAGAGTTCTTCTGAAGAAAAACTTTGGAGAAGAGGACTTTATCCTGACCGATCATGGTTCCTATCGCTGGAATCCCAGACTGGAAGTGGCAGTGGATGCAGAACGATTCGAACAAATGTTTGAATTGGCAAAGCAGAAACCTATTTCAGAGGGTGAGACAATCCAGAAACTAAAAGCGGCGCTTGCACTTTATCAGGGTGATTTCATGACAAAAGTTGCAGATATGCACTGGGTGATGATGCTGAATACTTATTATCACTCTTTGTATTTAAACTGCGTCCGGTATCTGTGCGAATGTTATGTCCGCGCGGAAAAATATGAGAATCTGGAGCAGCTTTGCAGTCAGGCACTTCAGCAGGAAAGTCTCGATGAAGAGTTATATTGTTATCTGATCAAGGCTTTGGCAGGAAAAAATAAAATTGGTTCTGCCCTGGAAGTGTACGAGAATGCATGCCGGACGTTGCAGCAGCAGCTCGGAATCTGTGAACTGTCAAAATTAAAGGGCGTTTATGACAAATTACTGAGACAGAATAAAAGCGGAAATGTGCAGGGAATTGCACAGGTACATCAGGATATTGCAGAACAGAATCCAGCGGGAGCGTTTTTGTGCGGGTATCCGGTCTTTCGGGAAATTTGCAGGCTTCAGGTGAGAAAGACAGCGCGTTTTGATGAAAATGAATATATTCTGCTTCTGACCTTAAAGGCGGGGGAGTATACCGGAAGCAAGGTCAGTGATGTCAATCTGTTCCGCATCCGCAATGCGATGCCTCATCTTGTGGAGACATTGAAAAAATCGCTCCGTCCTGGGGACGCGGTGGCACAGTTCAGCGATTCGCAGTATGTGATTTTGCTTTCCGCATGTACCTATGAGGGTGGAATGTTGGTCGCAAACCGGATTATTTCAAAATTTTATCAGGACAATAAAATTTACCGAAATCTGAAAATCAAGATCAATATAGAAAAAGTGAAAACAACAGAAAATATTTTAAGCAAATACACCGGATGAAATCTTTGGAAGAGAAAACAGTAGATCAAAGGGCAAAAGCAAGGAGGATTATATGAGATTTGCATCCATTGTAAAAAAAGTTTTAGCATTCCTGCTGTGTTTGACGTTGCTGACATCCAATGTGACCGTCACCAATGCGACAAGTGTAGACACCACGGATGTTTTTGCGGAAGTTTCCACAGAGATGTTGAAGGAGACAAAAAATGCAGGGCAGGAAGAGAATGTGTCAGAGGCAGACAGTGATTCGAATGCAGCGGATCTGTCAGACACAGAGAGTAATGTAAGCGGGCAGTATAAGCAATCATCAGATTCAGACGGAACGGGAGATACAGAAAAAGTCAAGAACACAGAGAGCACTGAGGCGACTGAAGCAATCGAGGAGACGGAGAAAACAGAGGA
>ERZ773158.2310-NODE-2310-length-14409-cov-4.242929_pt1 | contig 14409 bp, 9 predicted proteins | sample MGYA00511918_ERZ773158 | MGnify/ENA primary metagenome ERZ773158 (study PRJEB29015, sample SAMEA2737876) | human gut metagenome | biome: human gut; feature: human-associated habitat; material: faeces | place: China | collected 2012 ...
AGCAGCGGGCCAGCTGGTAGTAACGCTCGACGCCGGAGACCATGAGCAGCTGCTTGAGCAGCTGCGGGGACTGCGGCAGAGCGTACCAGGAACCCGGCACCAGACGGGCCGGCACGACGAAGTCACGGGCGCCTTCCGGCGTGGACTTGATCATGGTCGGGGTTTCGATCTCCTCGAAGCCCATTTCCTCCAGCGCATGGCGGGCGGCCTTCGACATCTGGGCGCGCAGCTTCAGATTGCGCTGCATGGACGGACGACGCAGGTCGAGGTAACGGTACTTCAAACGCACGTCCTCGCCCGGCAGCTTGTTCTCGGACTCGTTCTCAAGAGCGGTGGAGACCTGGAACGGCAGAGCATCGGACTTGGCCAGCACTTCGATGCTTTCGGCCACGACTTCGATCTTGCCGGTGGCCAGATGCTCGTTCTCGTTGCCGTCCGGACGCAGACGAACCTCGCCGACGACCTGGATCACGAATTCGGAGCGCAGCGGACGGGCCATCTCCTCGTCATAGATGACGACCTGCACCAGACCGGTGTTGTCACGAAGATCGATGAAGGCCACGCCACCGTGGTCGCGGCGACGATCGACCCAACCGGCGAGCGTCACCTTCTGACCGACGAGCTGTTCGGTCACTTCGGTTGCATGATGTGTTCTGTAAGCCGTCTGGCTCATGCTTCCCCTATTCCTTATCCTCTTGTATGTTGCGAAGTCTTGCGATTTCAGGCTTCAACGGTAACGGTTTGCTGGGCATACACAGTATCCGGCTCCCACGACTGTGCGTCAGCCGGCCGCTGGTCTCCTGTGATGATGTTCTTGACTTCGTCCTGGGCGCCCTCTTCGGAAGCGTCGGCCGGGAACCAGACGTACGGGATGCCGAGCTTGTCTGCATATTTGATCTGCTTGCCGAGCTTGGCCGCGGTCGGCGCCACGTCCGCCGCGATGCCGCGGGAGCGCAGCTGGTTGGCGATCAGGTTGGACGCGGAGCGGTCGGCTTCGTTCCATACCGCCACGAGCACAGATGCCGGAGACACACGGTTGGCGTGCGCGCCCGCGGTGTGCAGCATGTAGGAGACCAGGCGGGACAGGCCGATGGACAGGCCCACGCCCGGGTACTTCTTGTTGCCCTGCGATGCGAGGTTGTCGTAACGGCCGCCGGAGCAGATGGAGCCCAAAGCGGCGGCGCCGTCGAGGAACGTCTCATACACGGAACCGGTGTAGTAATCAAGACCACGGGCGATTTTCAGATCGGCGATCACGGAGCCCGGACGGATGCGCGCGGCCTCGTCGACGATCATCGCCAGCGTGTCGAGTCCCTGGCGTGCCAACACGTAGGCGTCGGAATCAGACGCGATGTCATGCTTGGCGCACAATGCGTCGAACTTGTCGGACAGTTCCTTGCCGTCGGCGGCGGTCAGCTCGGCCAGTTCGAGGCAGGCACGGGCCTGGGCTTCGTCGGCGCCGCAGCCTTCGACGAGCAGCTTGGCCACCTCATCGGCGCCGATCTTGTCGAGCTTGTCGATCTCACGCAGCACGCCTTCGATATCCGTAAGGCCCAAACCACGGTAGAAGCCTTCGGAGAGTTTGCGGTTGTTCGCATGCACGGTGGCCTTCGGCAGACCGAACTCGCGCAGACGTTCCAATGCGGACACCATGACCAACGGCAATTCGACCTCGTAATGGTCGGGCAGATCGCCATTGCCGATCACGTCGATGTCGGCCTGCACGAACTCGCGGAAACGTCCTTCCTGCGGGCGTTCGCCACGCCAGACCTTCTGAATCTGCCAACGTTTGAACGGGAACGCCAGATCGCCGGAATGTTCGACGACATAACGGCTCAGCGGAACGGTCAGATCGAAGTGCAGACCAAGACGATCCTCAATCGGAGTGTCGGACTCGTGTCCGACCTCCTGAAGACGGCTCAGCAGGTAAATCTCCTTGCTGGTCTCGCCTTTCTTGAGCAGGCTGGAACCCTGCTCAACAGCACGGGTTTCAATGCCTATGAAGCCATTGAGCTCGAATACATTACGGAGCGTGTCGATGACACGCTGCTCCACAACACGTTCAGAGGGGAGCCACTCTGGAAATCCTGAAATAGATGCACCTTTAGCCACGGTTCTCTATAATAAATGAGGTTACGGAAAATGCCGCGCGTTTTTCAAGGTGTGGAAGCGCACGTCACGGACCGTCACCTCTGCACTACATGAAGCTTACGTAAGGAGCTGGCCATGGCCGACGAGAATATCACCGCGTCCGAGAACACCACTGAAACCAACGAGCAGGCAGCGACGCCCGCAACCCAGGCCAGCAAACCGGCCGTCCCGAGCCCAGCGGCCATGAAGCCGCATGCGCCGAGCCCCGCGGCCTTCGCCAAGAAGGCTCCGCAGCGTCCTGCAACCTCCACCGGATTCTCCGAAGCCGATATCAAGGCCACCGAAGCGTTCGGCCGTGTCGCCGATGACGGCACCGTGTTCGTGAAGGAAGGCGAGGGAGAACGCGAGGTCGGACAGTTTCCGGACGCTTCCAAGGAAGAGGCCCTGGCACTGTATGCCCGTCGCTATCTCGATCTGAAGGCAAAGCTCGACCTGTTCGCCAACAGGCTCAAGTCCAGCAATGTGAAGAACCGTGAGATCGACGAGTCCATCAAGACGCTTTCCGCCGAAATCGAGCAGCCGGCCGTCGTCGGAGATATTGAGGCGCTCAAGTCCCAGTTCGAAGCACTGAAGGAGGCCGGAGCGGCCAAGAAGGCCGAGCTGAGCGAGGCCCACAAGGCCGCCGTCGCCAAGGCGCTGGCCGAACGTACCGCGATTGTGGAGAAGGCCGAGGCTCTGGCCAATTCCCTGGGCGACAACACCAACTGGCGTTCCACCGCGGACAAGTTCCGTTCGCTGTTCCAGCAGTGGCAGGATCACCAGCACAATAGCGTCCGTCTCGACAAGGCCGACGCCGACGCCCTGTGGTCCCGTTTCTCCTCCGCCCGCACTACGTTCAACAGCGCCCGCCGCAAGTGGGCCCAGGGCCGCGATGAGGAGCGCAGCAACGCCAAGGCCGCGAAGGAGGCCATCATCGCCGAAGCCGAGGAGATCAAGGATTCCACCGCTTGGGTGGAAACCTCCCGCAAGTTCAACGAGCTGATGGATCGTTGGAAGAAGGCCGGTCGTGCGGGCCGTCGTGATGATGACGCGCTGTGGGCACGTTTCCGTGCTGCGGCGGACACGTTCTTCAACGCCCGTCAGGCCGATCGCGAGCAGATTAGCTCGTCCGAAAAGGAAAATCTCGCCAAGAAGGAAGAACTGCTGACCAAGGCTGAGGCTTTGGTGCCGGTCAAGGATGAGAAGGCCGCCAAGCAGGCTCGCCAGGCATTGGCCGCCATTCAGGAGGAATGGGACCAGATCGGCTACGTTCCGCGCGATGACATGCACCGCATCGAAAGCCGTCTTGATGCTGTCGACAAGCAGATCAAGGCTGTTGAGGATGCCGCCTGGAAGCAGTCCGATCCGGAAGCCGACGCCCGTAAGTCCTCCTTCGAGGAGCAGCTCAACGCCCAGCTCGCCGAACTTGACGCCCAGATCGCCGCTGAGTCCGATCCGAAGAAGAAGGCCAAGCTTGAGGCGGAGAAGGCCACCAAGGAGCAGTGGCTGAACGCCATCAAGTAATGACGCTCCCATAGAGCGATACGGTTGTGGTTCCGCTTGGAAGCGGGCGGAACCACAACCGTCCAGCTGAACGGATAGCTGGACGAATAGGCATATGTAAAAAAGACCGGTGGGTTTCATGACATTCCATCATGAAACCCACCGGTCTTTTTGCATACGCGTTGCCGGGGTTCTTACCCCGGCAACGTTGGAAATCAGTTCTGCGACTGCGCGGAATCAGCCGGTTCCGTCGATGCCGTCGGTTCAGTGGCGGCATCGGTTTCAGCGGCCGTTTCGGTCGCCTCCGCCGGATTATCCTTCTGGTTCGGCTCTTCGAAGGCCTCGCCGGTGAACGTGAACTCACCCAGAATGCCTTCGCCTTCGGCGTCCACCTTCACGCGCTGGCCATCTTCGAGGTCGCCCATCAGGATCTTCTCCGAAATGGCGTCCTCGATGTCGCGCTGGATCACGCGACGCAGCGGACGGGCGCCCAGCAGCGGGTCGAAGCCCTTCTGTGCGAGCAGATCCTTGGCCGCGTCGGTCAGTTCGAGCGACATGTGACGGTCGAACAGACGGTCGTTGAGCTGCTTGACATCCAAGTCGACGATCTGGCGCACCTGCGGTTCGGTGAGCTGCTTGAACACGATGATGTCATCCAGACGGTTCAGGAACTCCGGACGGAACTGCTGCTTGAGTTCGGCGGAGACCTGTTCCTTCATGCGCTGGTAGCTCGATTCGGTGTTCGTGCCCAGGTTGAAACCGGTGTTGGCGGCCTTGGCGATGTCACGAGTGCCGAGGTTGGTGGTCAGGATGATGATGGTGTTCTTGAAGTCCACCTTGCGTCCCTGGCCATCGGTCAGATGGCCATCGTCCAGCACCTGCAGCAGCGTGTTGAAGATGTCCGGATGGGCTTTTTCGATTTCGTCGAACAACACCACGGAGAACGGCTTGCGACGCACCTTTTCGGTAAGTTCGCCGCCTTCTTCGTAGCCGACGTATCCCGGAGGCGCACCGAACAGGCGCGACGCGGCGTACTTTTCGGAGAATTCCGACATGTCCACGCGGATCAGCGCATCCTCATCGTCGAACAGGAATTCGGCGAGAGCCTTGGCCAGCTCGGTCTTACCAACGCCGGTCGGGCCAGCGAAGATGAACGAGCCAGCCGGACGCTTCGGATCCTTCAATCCGACGCGTGCGCGACGGATGGAACGGCTCAATGCGGACACAGCCTCATCCTGACCGATGATGCGCTTGTGCAGTTCGCTCTCCATGCCCATGAGCTTCTTGGACTCGGCCTGGGTGAGCTTGAACACCGGAATGCCGGTGGTCTGGGAAATCACCTCAGCGATGACGTCCTCATCCACCACCATCTTCACATCGGACTCGCCCTCACGCCAAGCGGATTCCTTCTCCTTGCGCTCGGACTCGATCTTCTCCTGCTTGTCACGCAGCTCGGCGGCCTTCTCAAAGTCCTGGTCCTTGATGGCCTGGTCCTTCTCCTCGGCCAGCTTGGCAGCCTTGGCGTCCAATTCCTTGAGCTCCGGCGGAGCGGTGAGCCTGCGGATACGCAGTCGGGCGCCGGCCTCATCGATCAGATCGATGGCCTTGTCGGGCAGGTGGCGGTCCTGAATGTAGCGGCTGGAAAGTTCCGCCGCGGCCTGCAGCGCGCCATCGGTGATCGTCACATGATGGTGGTTCTCGTAACGCTCACGCAAGCCCTTCAGAATCTCAATGGTCTCGGCGATGGTCGGCTCGTGCACCTGGATCGGCTGGAAACGACGTTCCAGCGCGGCATCCTTCTCGATGTACTTGCGGTACTCGTCGGTGGTGGTCGCGCCGATGGTCTGCAGTTCGCCACGGGCCAGCATCGGCTTCAACATATCGGAAGCGCCCAAGGCGCCATCCGCGGAGCCTGCGCCCACGATGGTGTGAATCTCATCGATGAACAGCACGATGTCGCCGCGGGTCTTGATCTCCTTCAAAACCTTCTTCAAGCGTTCCTCGAAATCGCCACGGTAGCGGGAACCAGCAACCATGGAACCGAGGTCCAAGGAGTAGACCTGCTTGCCTTTCAGCGTTTCCGGCACATCACCGGCGTTGATCTTCTGCGCGAGTCCTTCGACCACCGCGGTCTTGCCTACGCCAGGCTCGCCGATCAGCACCGGGTTGTTCTTGGTGCGGCGGCTCAACACCACCATCACACGCTCGATCTCGTTGGATCGTCCGATCACCGGATCGAGCTTCCCAGCGGCAGCCTCGGCCGTAAGGTTGCGGCCGAACTGGTCGAGAATCGCGGAACCGGTCTGATTGCGACGGTCCTGCACGCCACCGGCATTGGCGAGTTCGCCCTTGCCATCGTTCTTGCCGTCGCTGGAATTGCCTCGGATCAGATCGATGGTGGCGCTACGCAGTTCGCCAAGGTTGACATCCATCTTGATCAGCACCTGTGTGCCGACGCCTTCGCCCTCATGAATCAGACCGAGCAGGATATGCTCGGTGCCGATATAGCTGTGCCCCAGCTGCAACGCCTCACGTAGCGACAGCTCCAACACCTGCCTGGCATGCGGGGTGAAGGGAATGTGGCCGTTCGGCGACGCATTTCCCTTGCCGATCATCTCTTCGACCTGCTTGCGGGTGTCGTCCAAGGTCACGCCCTTCGAGGCCAATGCCTTGGCGGCAACGCCTTCACCCTCACGAATCAGGCCCAGCAGCAGATGCTCGGTGCCGATGTAGTTGTGCTGGAGGGTCCGAGCTTCTTCCTGCGCCAACACAATCACGCGTCGCGCACGGTCGGTAAACCGTTCGAACATGCTTGTCCTTCCACTCTTGTTAGTCCTTCAACACTCTACCGATTCGCGGTGACGTTTATTCCGCCGGCGCGTAAATTGCGCTATGGACGCAAAGGAACGGATATGCTTGACTTATGGCAACGACCAAGGAGGTCACCAAATGAGCGACACCATCCTGCAATCGAATGATGTGATGGATTCCCGCCGAGGCGACATCGTCGTCGGCGTCGACGGGTCCGATGAATCCTTCGCAGCCCTGCGTTGGGCTCTTGGCGAAGCATCGCTGACCGGACAGCAGGTGAATGCGGTCTACGCATGGACCCATTCATGGGATATGGGATCCCAGCCGGAAGATGAGGAGCAATGGGCGCAGATGCGTCATGATATCGCCCGTCGGCTGCGCGAATGGGTGGCCCAGGCCTCGCAAGGCATGACGATTGACGAGAACCGCGTCAAACTCACCTCCGTCAAAGCCACCGGAACGGCAGCGCTTCTGGAAATCGGCAAGGACGCCCAACAGATCGTCGTCGGACGTCGTTCGCTTGGACGCGTGGCACGATGGTTTCTGGGATCGCTTTCCGCTTCTCTTGCAGAGGAGGCGAAGGTGCCCGTCACCGTGGTGCGTATCCTCGATGATGAAGAGGCATCCGTGCAGGACGCCATCGCCAATGCGCTTACGCCGACCGAGGAAACGGTCTCCTACACGATGCCGGGTTCTCCCCTGCCTCGGAACCAGCGTCCGGTGGTTGTAGGCGTTGATGGTTCGGAGACCTCCAAACACGCTTTGCGTTTCGCCATCGATTTCGCGGCCCTGCATCACGCTCCCCTGCAGGTCATGTTCTGCTGGCAGCTGAAAGATTTGGGCGTGGTCAAAGGGTATGAGAACGCCGTCGCTCCCATCTCCGTCGGCCAGGCGCAGGCGGAACGCATGCTTGATGAATTGCTCGATTCGGTTCAGGTTTCATCAGCGAACATTCCCGACGATTTCCAAATCGAATCGCACGCTTTCCATATTCCCGCCTCGAAGGGGCTTATCGCGGCTTCCCGCTACGCACGTCATCTAGTGGTCGGTTCGCGCGGCTTGTCCGGTCTGGACGCGCATTTCCTTGGATCGGTTTCCAAGCAAATCATCAACTTCGCAGACTGCACCGTCACCGTCGTGCACTGACCGCATAAAAAAGAAAACAAGATATGAGAGGGCCACGTACACATTCAGGTACGTGGCCCTCTCATATACGATGACGATTATTTGTCGGATTCGGCTTGAGCCGACGAATCAGCTTCCGTCATTTCGCTTTCCGTTGTTTCAGCCGCCGCCGGTTCGGTTTCCGCCGATTCGGCTTCTGTTGACTCGGTTTCCGCCGATTCGTCTTCCATCGATTTGTTTTCCGTTTGCTCGGTGGTTTCAGCAGTCGGCTCAACTACCGTCTCATCCATCTGTTCAACCGGCTCAACCGACCCGGCGGAATTGACGGAATCGGCGGAATCAACCTGTTCAGTCTGTTCGACTGGCTCGTCCGATTCAGTCGGCTCAGCCGTATCAGCCGATTCGGTATCGTCCGACGTTTCCGGCTTATTCTCGTCGACCACGGTGACGGTGGTCTCTACTTCAGGCGCATCGTCGGAGGCCACATGCTCAAGCACATCCTCTTGGCTGGCGTCGTCGTCGATGGTGTTGGCTTCGATGTCCGCGTCCGAACCTTCCTCATCCTCATTCGGATTATGGTCGTCATCGGACGAAAGCTGTTCGATCAGCTCCACGGAGCCCCGCTCGTCACGCGGCGCCTGGGCGATGATATCGATATGCATGTCGTCGAACGCCGGCTTCGACTGCACCCACAGATGCGACGGCTCCGGTGGATCGATTTCGGAATGCTCTCCGCAGCCATGATCGATGGACACGACCCTGCCGTCATCCGGGCTCCACTTGTTGGCGCACACGCCGAACAGCAGGTTCAACTCACCCTTCAGCGGAATGAAGAATCCGCATGTGGAGCAAGGATTGCCGTCGGCCGTCTTGGTGGATAGCGATTTTGGCCCATGTGGGCCTTCGTACCAACGTTTTGCGGTCTGCGACCGGCCAAGCGGAGTCAACACGTGCCTGCGGGACAGGTCGAATTCCTCGACCGCCTCTTCGACATCCTCTTCGGACGTCACAGGCTGTTCGGAATCCTCCGAAACGTCCGTCTTCTCAGACTCATCCGAAGCGTTTCCATCCATCGCCGGTTCCTGTACGGTTTCATCCGCGACTGACGGTTTGTCGTCCGTATCGTCCGATGTTTCGGCATCCTGCGTCTTGCGGAAGCCCTCTTCCATGCGGGGGTCATCGGGATCGGTGCCGATTGAATCGGTCACCGCCAAATCGCCCGGCTCGAGACGGTCCTTCCAAGGAATCCATTTTGGCGGACGCAGGGCCTTGTCGGTCGGAACCAGGGATGATTCGTTGACCGTCCAATGGTCCAGTTCGACATCATGGTATAACGTGACCGACCATTGCCAGCCTTCGTAGCCGCGTACTCGGGATTCGAAGCGGAAATCGGTGACGTTGTCTCCCAGGTCGATGGCTTCCACGAAGTCGCCGACCTGACCGTCCTCGTCGGACACTGTGACAGCGACCGCTTGGGCGATTGCCTTGGGATCCATTGTGGTATCGGACATGAAACTCTATTCCTGTACGTCGAAATTGTCGGCGACCGCGCGCAGAAGCGTGGCGAGCTTCTTGCTTTCAGCCGGTGAAGGATAGCGATGTCGACGAAGCTGATTGCCCGCGGAGTCAAGCAGCTTGATCAGATCCTCCACGATGGCGGCCATATCGTCCGGCTTCGGACGGGTGGCTTTAACCAGCGACGGGGCCGAGGCAACCAGCGTCACTCCCATCGCCTGCGGCCCACGACGACCATCAATGACGGAATACTCGACCTTGGCGCCCTTACGCAGCGTCTTCACGCCCTCGGGAAGGGCGGCAGCGGGCAGGAACACATCATCCGTGCCCTCACCCGTCTGAATGAAACCATAGCCTTTGTTCGCATCAAACCAACGAACACGTCCGCTCGGCATTGTCACCTCACATTTTGCTGATCAGATACCTTCACGCGAATAGGTAAAACCATTCGCCCATTTTCAAACCAAAGATACAGTTTAGCGCAAGAGGTGGGCCGCACCCATCCTTCCGCGCCGATAGCGTCTGCTTTCCCGACGGAAAAGAGCGTTATTTCTTTGATTTGCGATTCTTTTTTTCGTTTTTTCGATTCTCGCTCGCCGTAATCGGCTGCGGCTTGGGTTCGACCGGGGCGATCGGCAGCACCACCGTCAGGGTCAGTCCCGTTCCTTCGCTGCCGGATGCGCAGATGAATCCATGATGCGCCTTGACCACGGATTGCGCGATTGCCATGCCGAGTCCCGTACCGCCCTTCTGACGCGCACGCGACGGGTCGGCGGTGTAGAAACGTTCGAAGATCTTCGACCGTGCCTCCGGCGGCACGCCGGGACCGTGGTCGCTGAATCGCACAATCGCGTAGTTCATACCCACTTGCATGGACTGCCCCACTTCGATGGCTTCGACCAGATGACGAAGCGACTGCTCATTGGACGGCATACGGGATAGGGATTCGGGACTGATCGACGCGGGGAGCACACCCATGGAGATCTCCACAGGCGAGTCCGCCGGCGTATACCGGTGGATATTGCCCACGATGTTGGTGACCACTTGACGCAGTCTCGAAGCATCACCCTTCAACTCAATCTGGGGCATCTGGCCATTTTGGAAGGCGAATTGGGTGGGATGGTCCATATCGGTACCTGGTTGGAGCACGACCTGTCCGCAGGAAATGCCGCGGTCGGGGTCGAGCGCATGCAGGTCATCGGCTGCGTCGCGCACCACGGAGGTCAGTTTCACCTGCTGCGTGATGTCGATGCCACGTCCTTCGTCCAAACGAGCCAAAGACAGCAGGTCCTCCACCAGAACCGTCATACGCGCGCTGGATGCCTCGATATGTTCGATGGATTCGTCAGCCCTCTCCAAAGCCCCAGGCATGTCGCGCTGCATTTTGTACAGCTCGGCGTACCCGTGAATGGCGGCGAGCGGCGTACGCAATTCGTGACTGGCGTCCGAGACGAACCGCTTCATTTTTTCGGTGGTCTCTTCCTGCGCGTGGAAGCTCTCCTCGATGCGTGTCAGCATGGTGTTCAGCGACATGGACAGAGAGCCGACCTCCGTGCTTTCCGGCAGGTCTGGCACACGTTGGCTGAGATCTCCCGCGGCGATTTTCGCGGCGGTTTTTTCAATCCGCTTCAAGGGCGCGAGCGTGCTTTGCACCAGAATGGTGCCGAGTATCGCGCCGATCAGCACCACCGCGATGCCCACCATCGCGCAGAATCGCGTCAATGTGTTGGCCGTGTCGATCTGATCGCTCAGCGACAGGCCGATGAACACGACGCCACTGTCCTTGACTTGCCCGGTCCGTGTCTTCTCGTTCCAAGGCAACGCGACAACACGCCATGGCGACTGCGCGGCCTGCATGATGGAATGATCCGGGGTGCGGCTTGTGGTGATGTGCACCACCGCACGTGTCGTGAATGGCTGTCCAAGAGTGACGCCGTCGATGCTGCCGTCGGCCGGCAGGCTTGGTTCCGAAACCACTCCGTCACGGAGCATGGGCACCGATCCGGCACCCGTGCTTTTGTATTCGCTGTCGCGCACCTCCACGTAATACGTGTTCATGAGGCTGCGCCCGTCATCGCCGGTGTCGCTGCTGAGCGAGTCCATGCTGTTGAAAATCAGCTGGGCTTGGTTGATCAGCTGCGTATCGGTCTTCTGCAGCAGATAATTGCCCACCAACGTACGTATGGAAAAGGAGATGCCGATGGTGCCGATGGTCAGCAGCACGATGATGCAGGTGACCAGTTTCGTGCTCAGCGGAATCGCTTGAATCCTGCGGGTGAAACGGCTCCATACCTTGTTCTGCTTCGGCAGCGACCGGGGAGGCTGCATGGGGGCCGGAATGGCCGAAGGATTGGAGGCGTGGCCCGTGGACGGCGAATTGGGATTCTTGCTCATGGCTGAATCTAGTTCTTGGGAGCGCGAATCATATAGCCAATGCCGCGCTTGGTTTCGATCAGCGGCGTTACCTTGTGCTTGTCGCCGTTCTCATCCTCGATGACGATGCCATCGACCTTCTTGCGAAGATAGGAGATGTACGATTCGACGATGGCCGCGTCCCCGCCCCAATCGTATTGCCACACGTGATCGAGAATCTGCGCCTTGGACAGCACGCGGCCTTCATTGTCCATGAGGTAGCGAAGAAGCTTGTATTCGGTGGGGCTCAGGTCGATTGGCTGTCCGGCTCGGGACACGTCGTGCGAGTCCTCGTTGATTTCGAGATCGCCCACACGGATGATCGGATCGTCCTCCACCTGCTGCTGGGTGCGACGCAGGATGGCGCGGATTCGGGCCACGACCTCTTCGAGGCTGAACGGCTTGGTCACATAGTCGTCGCCTCCCACGGTAAGCCCCATGACCTTGTCTTGGGTGTCATCGCGAGCGGTCAGGTACAGCACCGGCGTGGTGATGCCTTCCTGCCTGATGCGTCGGGTCACCGTGAACCCATCGATGTCCGGAAGCATCACATCAAGCACGATCAGATCCGGCTGCAGCCTTTCGATGACCTCGATGGCTTCGGATCCCGAAGCGGCCGTGTTCACTTCGAAACCGGCGAAATGCAGGGATGCCACCAGCAGCTCTCGGATGGACGGCTCGTCATCGACAACGACAATGGATGCTTCAATAGGCTTGCTCATGGCTTAAGCATCGCTCCCTTCACTGGATGTTTCCTGAACGGATTCTGAATCTTGCGTTGAAGCGGTATCCGGATTGACATAATCCTCGTTTTCCGATTCGGCGCCCCACTCTTTGACCGGTTGGATACGTTCGGCGACCGCACCATGACGGCCGCTATGGCGGCCCTTACGCCGATGCCCGATCACGCCCTTCTTGCGCAGGATATGGAACACCACCAGAATCACCACCAGAAGCAGCAGCGCGCCGGCGAATCCTCCCACGCCAATCCATATGGTCCGCGACGAAGTCGAGGTCTTTTTCTGCACCGAAATCTGATTCATCATGTCGGTCGCGGACTTCGCCCAGTCCGGATCGCTTTCCATCAACGGTTTTTGCGCGGCATCGGACAGCGCGTCGACGGTCGACTTCTTCTTCAGCCATTCCTCCGAGTTCGAAGACACGGCCACCACCAGATTGCCGTCATTCGAGGCAACCGCCAACATCACGGTATTCGGTTTCGGGTTCAACGATTCCAGCAGCGCGCTCACCCATTTATCCGGCTTGCCCTTGGCGTTGAAACTGTCCAGATACACCAAACGGACGGTGACGCCGGTCTCCTTTTTCGTCTGGTTGATGGCGTCCGTGATCTCCGAGACATTCGAACCGAGCAGATTCTGCGTGTCGGTGATGTCGTCCGTGGCTGTAATGCCCAATCCGGCACTGTCATCCGCATGGACCGGCGGAGTTATCCACAGCATCAAACACAAACCCAGCACGCTCGCCAGCAACATGCAAATCGCGATATTCCAACCTTTTGCCGTTCTGCCGCCGTTTCGCGACACGCCGACGGAACCCAAATGCATATGTTCTCCGACCACAGCTCCGTTTTTTTCGTTGCACACGCTCACTGATGACATAGCATCCACTGTACCGTCCGGTTGCGCCAACCGCGATCGCATGGAGAAACACACCAATCATCATTGAAAGGACCGGCACATGCCACAGTATCAAGTCGACAGCGAGCAGATTCAGTCCTCGAGCGCCGCCGTCAACGCCTCCATCCAATCCATCCGACAGGCCGTGCAGGGCATGTACGGCAATCTCAACAATCTGCAGAGCGTTTGGCGCGGCGGGGCTGCGACGCAGTTCACAGCGGTCGCCGAACAGTGGCGTGCCGCGCAGCAGCAGATGGAGCAGTCGCTTGAATCAATCCAGCGCGCATTGATGCAGGCCTCCACGTTGTATTCGGAGACCGAAATGCAGGCGTCGCGTTTGTTCGCGCAGTAGAAAGCGCGCGTAAGGCGCCTTCCAGATAAGCAAAGGCCCGCTCCCCATCGGGAAGCGGGCCTCATATCAGCTATTTGAGCTTATGGAAGCTTCCGGTCTTTCGATCAGTAGCCCATGTCGGCGCCAGCTGCCGGAGCGGCTGCCGGCGGTTCCGGCTTGTTGGCCACCACGGCTTCGGTGGTCAGGAACAGTCCAGCGATGGAAGCTGCGTTCTGCAGAGCGGAACGAGTCACCTTGACCGGGTCGGTGACGCCTGCGGCCAGCAGGTCCTCGTACTCGTTGGTGGCTGCGTTCAGGCCCTGGCCGTCAGGCAGGGAGCGGACCTTGTCGATCACCACGTCGCCGGACAGGCCAGCGTTTTCGGCGATCTGCTTGATCGGGGCTTCGACGGCACGGAACACGATCGCGGCACCGGTGGCCTCGTCGCCTTCGAGCTTGACGTCGTCCTTGGCCTTGGCGGCAGCCTGGATCAGGGCGACACCGCCGCCCGGCAGCAGACCTTCCTCGATAGCGGCCTTGGCGTTGCGCACGGCATCCTCGATGCGATGCTTGCGTTCCTTGGCCTCGACTTCGGTAGCAGCACCGACCTTGATGACAGCGACGCCGCCAGCCAACTTGGCCAGACGCTCCTGCAGCTTCTCACGATCGTAGTCAGAATCGGTATTGGCGATCTCGCCACGAATCTGAGCGACGCGGGCAGCCACATCCTCCTTGGAGCCGCCACCGGACACGATGGTGGTCTCGTCCTTGGAGACGATGACCTTCTTGGCGGTGCCAAGCACGGACATGTCGACGGAATCAAGCTTCAGGCCCAGCTCATCAGACACCACCTGGGCACCGGTCAGGATGGCCATATCCTGCAGCATGGCCTTGCGACGGTCGCCAAAGCCCGGAGCCTTAACAGCGCAGGACTTGAAAGTGCCA
>ERZ773158.2319-NODE-2319-length-14358-cov-3.587289_pt1 | contig 14358 bp, 10 predicted proteins | sample MGYA00511918_ERZ773158 | MGnify/ENA primary metagenome ERZ773158 (study PRJEB29015, sample SAMEA2737876) | human gut metagenome | biome: human gut; feature: human-associated habitat; material: faeces | place: China | collected 2012 ...
GCGTCGGCAAGACGGAGCTTGCCAAGGCACTGGCCGAGAGCCTGTTTGACGATGAGCGCAGCATGGTGCGCATCGATATGACCGAGTACATGGAGAAGTTCTCCGTCTCGCGTCTGATCGGCGCGCCCCCGGGATACGTCGGCTACGACGAGGGCGGTCAGCTCACCGAGGCCGTGCGCCGCAAGCCGTACTCCGTCGTACTGTTCGATGAGGTCGAAAAGGCGCACCCGGATGTGTTCAACATCCTGCTGCAAATTCTGGAGGACGGCCGCCTGACCGACAACACGGGACGCACGGTGTCCTTCAAGAACACGATTATCGTCATGACCTCGAACGCGGGCGCACACGACATCGGCGAAGGGCGCGCGATGGGCTTCGGCTCGAAGGCGCTGGCGGACGCGACGAACTACAACGCCATGAAGGACGCGGTGATGAAAGCGGTGAAGGACGTGTTCCGCCCCGAATTCATCAACCGTGTGGATGAACTGATTGTGTTCCATCCGCTGACGGAAGTGGAAATCCGCGCGATTGCGGGCATGATGCTGGGGCAGGTTGCAAGCCGCCTGAAGGAGCGCGCAATCGCCCTGACGTGGGATGACGAGGTGGTGGAGAAGCTGGCGCGCGAGGGCTACGACGTGAAGTTTGGCGCGCGGCCGCTGCGCCGGCTGATTCAGCGCACGGTCGAGGACACGCTGAGCGAAGAGCTGCTGGGCGGCAAAATCGCGCTGGGCGACCGCGTGCGGCTGAAGGTCACGGATGGAAAGATTACGGTGGAGAAGGAAGCATAAAAGGGCGGGGTGTTGGGAGAAAAAACTCCTGACACCCCGCTATTTATATTTGCCGCGCCCGCAGACATTCGTGTGTTTTCATTGCCCCCTTGTCGCCTCCGCAGAGGCGAAATCCCTGCTTGCGGGAAAGGACTGCTATATCTGGCAGAACAGCAAGTCGGTCGCGCCCATTTGGCGCGACAATGTGCGGCGCGTTGGGGAAAGCAGCTTGGGGGCGCTTCTGAGGAAGCGCAAAGTTACTGGCAGGGACGCTTCGCTGCCTGCGCTTTTGTTGACTGTTCCCTTTGAGTTGAGCGCACGAAAAACAGTTGGGGCGTTGCCCCAAACCCCACAAGGGAGCTCCGCCCCTTGACCCTGCAAGGGGCAGACGAAAAGGGACGAAGTCCCCCCTTGACCCTTTTTTTGCAGCCATACTTGGTCGCTTTTCCCTTCACCTTGGGTTAAGTGGCTTTTTATTTTCCACCCAGCAATTTATTCAAAGGGCTGCGATACACCGAAATCGCCTTCGCCGGGCACATCTCCTGACAGCAATAGCACCGAATACACTTCTTGTAGTCGTATTTCGCTTTCTTCCCATGCCCGCTGTGCACCGCCTTCTCCGGCACAGGGCACGCCTCCTGACACACCCCGCAGCCAATGCACTTCTTCAAATCCACCTTCGGACGGTGCTGCAAAAAAGGCAGCAGCGGCATCAGCTTCGGCAATAGGCCCTTCTTCATCGTGCCACGGAACACGTCAAACTGCGCATTGCCGTACTTTTCCCGCGCCTGCGATACCGTCAGCGCCCCGCCCGGCGTGAGCACATCAATCAGCCCTTCGTCCATCACGCCGATGCCGCCCTTCGCGCCGCGCACGCAGGTGGGGACAGTCGCCGGGTCGAGGTGGATGAGCGCGGCGTACACCGTGTCCAGCGCAACGGGGTCGGCGGAGAAGAGCAGCACGTTCATCGCGATCGGCGTGCCGGAGGTTGGGCCGTTGCCTTCCATCGCGATGATGCCGTCCATGATGTGCAGGCGCGGGCGGACGCAGCGGTGCAGGTCGGTCAGCATATCCGCGAAAACCCAACTGTCGGGGTACGCGGCGTGTCCAGCCGCCTTGTTGACCCCGGTGATGCAGCCGTACAGGTTCTTGACCGCGCCCGTGATGCGCTCCAGCGCGTGGGTTTTCATCTTGCAGATGTTGATCATCGCGTCGGCATCCTGCACGCCCTTGCAGAGGTAAAACGACTTTGCCGTGTGTCCGTCGGGGAAGGGAACGACACTGCCGGAGAAGAAATCCGCCATTTCTACGCCGTAGCGCTTGGCGGCCTCCGCAATGCCGGATGCCTGCGCCGCCTTGTCGGGCGAGGTGGTCGGGTTGCCGGGGCTGTCGCCGTAAGACAAATGCGTATAGCCGCTTTCGCGCAGCAGACGGCAGACGGCGGAGAAGACAGCCGGGTGCGTCGTAATCGCCTTCTGCGGCAGGGCGCGGGAGAGCAGATTCGGCTTGAGCAGAACGCGCTCTTCGGGCTGCACAAAGCGGGCAATGCCGCCGAGCAAATCAACGCCCTGCAAAACAGCGGTATCCACCGCGGCTTGATCATAAGTGGCAATCGGAATCAGCGCGACGGGATGCTTCTCCATGCGCAAAATCCTCCTTGATGAAAAGCATTGCCCCCATTATACACCGCGAAAAAAGAAAAATCCACGCTTTTCCGGGTGCAATCCTGATTTTTGCTTGCAATTTTTACAATTGACAGGCTTTCAGGGGTTGAGATTATCCGCCGTTTAGGGTATAATGGGGGTATGCCTGAGCGCAACTAACGGAGCAAAGGAGTAAAGACGCTTTGGATCAGAATAATTATCAGGATAGATCCGTGCAGCAGCCAGCTGCCGAAGAAAAGACCACGCCGCGTCGCCGCCGCGCAGATATGTACCAGCAGCAGGGGAACGCGGCAAATGTGACGAACACGGAAACGGCGAAGCCCGCCGTGGAAGATGTGTCGGGCACGACACAGAAGATGCCGCCGATTCGCAGCACCTTCCAGCGCAATGCGGAGGCTGGGGAGACGAAACAGGTGAAGCCGGCCGCACCGGCAGCGGAAAAGCCCAACGCGCCGTTTGGGCAGAATCGGAGTGCGAATATCCCGACGCCCGGTGTGCCGCGCCCGGATGCCTCGCGCACGAGCCTGCCGCCGATGCGTCAACCGCAGAATGTCATCCGCCGCCCGGTTAAGCTGGACGGCATGGGCGAGGTGAAATCCGCCGCAGAACGGCAGGAGGAAGCCCGCCATCGCACAAACCTGAACATGGAGTACGCAGGCGCGTCCTCGCGTCGGAATCACTTGCAAAACGAGTTCGTGCGCCCGCAGGAGGACGTGGAAGAGGAAGCGCCGCGCGGCAAGAAGAGCGCGCTGGCGGTGGTGATTGCCATCGTGCTGGTGATTGGTCTGCTCGTGGTGGGGCTTCTGCTGATTCCGGACAGCAATACCGGCTTCCTGGGCAACCTGAAGCGCACGATTACCGCGCCGCTGACCGGCCGCACGCAGACGCAGGCTGTCGCACCGACGGCATCGAGCTTCACTGCGTCGATTACCTCGTCCACCGCGCCGTATCAGATTACCTTCAACCTCGTCACCAGCAACAATGTCACGGACGTGCGCGTGGTGGATGAAAACGGAAATCCCTTTGACACGGTGACGCTGATGAGCCAGTCCAACACCGATAACACCGTCGTCTGGATTTTCACGCTGACAACCGCTGACGCCTACTCCGGCGTGATTGAGGCAGAAATGCTCAGCAATGAGGCGTGGATTCCGACTGGGTTCCGGCAGACGGTTTCGCTGGGCGGCAATAGCCCTGCGTCCATTTCCAACCTGCCGACGAATTTCTCCACAGCAGCAAACAATCCGGCTCAGCCGGATGCTCACGAACTGACCGCCGATTCCACCACGGAACCGACGGTCAGCCCTGCAATGGCGGAGAATACGCAAAATTTGGCGCTGACGATTTCGACGGAAGCGCCGACCGAAGCGCCGACGCTGATGCCGACCACAGTGCCGACGGAAATCCCGACGGAGATGCCGACCGAAGCCCCGACGCAGGCGCCCGTGCTGGTGACGCTCGCGCCGACGGAAGTGCCGACCGTTACCCCGACGATGGCCCCCGCGCCGCAGGAAACGGAAGAAATCATCCTGCCCGAAGAGGAAACGACGGAAACGCCTGAACCTGCTCCCACGGAAGTGCCGACCGAAGAACCGACCCCCGAACCGACCGCTACCCCGCGCCCTGTGCTGACTTTCTCGGCGGACGCAAGCGCTGATCCGTCGCTGATCGCCGATACCGTGGTCTATCAGGATGACAGCCGCACCGCCGTGAAGGAATACACCCGCGACGAGAAGGAAATCATCGACATGCCCGCGGGCGACGACTACACGACGCGCAAAATCGGTGTGCTGACCTACCGCGGCACGGCATTCCGCCAGAACGCCGCCGTCGGCACAGTGGAAGACGCGACGCAGCTGACGCAGGTGTGGGCGGTCGAAACTGGCAGCCTGAAGGGCAAGAGCCGAACCTACTACGGTTTCTCGTGGGCGAATCAGCCCGTGATTGAGCAGTGGGCGCGCCGCGTGCGCCAGGATATGCCCCTGCTGGACGGCAAGAACGACAAGACTGCATTGAAGGAAGTTATCGCCGCCAGCTTGGACGGAAAAATCTACTTCCTTGACCTTGAAGACGGCAGCAAGACCCGCGAACCGATTGAACTCGGTTACCCGATGCGCTCCACGCCCAGCCTCAGCACGCTGGCGTATCCGCAGATGTCCGTCGGGCAGTACGCGCGCTTCCTCGCCAACAAAACGGGCAGCATCGGTCAGCACTTCTATGATCTGCTGACGAACAAGGAGAACCTGACCATCGACGGTCTGGACGGCGGCAGCAAGAAAGACCGCGCGTACAACGATGTTGGCGCGTTCGACGGCTCGGCGCTCTATGACCGCAACAGCGATACATACATCACCGCCGGCACGAACGGTATGCTCTACACCGTGCATATGAACACGGTCTACGAAACGCCGACGGATGAATCCGGCAACCTGAAAGTCAGCCCGACCATCACGATGATGAAGAGCCGCACGAAGAAACAGAAGGATGCCTACACGGCGGTGGAAGCACCCATTGCGATGTACGGCAGCTATGTGTTCTATGCGGATGTGGAGGGCGTGCTGCGCTGCGTTGACACGACGACGATGACTACCATCTGGGCAGTCGAAACGGGCGACGCGGTCAAGTCTGCCGTTGCGCTGGATTTTGACGACGACGGACGCCTCTGGCTCTACACGGCGAACACGCTGCTGAACCGCTCCAAGGGCGACGTTGCCATCCGCCGCTACGACGCGACGACGGGCGCGGAGGATTGGTCGCTTGCCCTGAACGCGACGAAGAAAAAGGACTACACCGCGGGCGCGATGGCGTCCCCTGTCATCGGGCAATATCAGCTGGGTGACTTGGTGTACTACACGCTGTCCTACATTTCCGCTTCCGGCAGTGAAAAGCTGTTGGGCAGCGGCGCGAAGGCGCAGGAAGGCGTGCTGGTGGCGCTGAACAAGCAGACGGGCAAAGTCGTCTGGGCGAAGTCGCTGGGCGGCTACTGCTACTCGTCGCCCGTCGCAGTCTACAACGAGAACGGCAAGGGATGGATTATTCAGGCGACGAGCGATGGCGTGCTCATGCTGCTGGACGGCTTGACGGGCGAAACCATCAACACCTTGCAGCTCAATGGCACGATTGAAGCGTCCCCTGCCGTCTACCAGAACATGCTTGTCATCGGCACGACCGGCAAGGGCACGAGCTTCCTCTACGGCGTGAAGATTGATTAAGTGAATCCGATGTGCGCTGGAATGACTGCCGTTCCGGTGTGCAGCAAAAAGTGCCTGCAAGGAGGCAGTCGGTTCGGCTGACCTGCTTGCAGGCGCTTTTCTGATGAAAGATTGAAAAAGGAGAGAAAAACTATGATTCTTGATTTGCAGCATATTTCTGAAACGCCGATGCACAACTTCAAGGGCGGCGACGGCATGGTGTATACGCGGATGTATTCGGACGATTTGAACCGCATCATGCTGGCGCGGATTACGCCCGGTTCGTCGATTGGGATGCATACGCATGAGACGAATAGTGAGATTGTGTATGTGCTGTCAGGGACGGCACGGATTATGATGGATGATGGGGAAGAGATTGTCCATGCCGGACAGACGCACTATTGCCCGAAGGGACATCGGCATGCAACCTACTGTGAGGGGAATGAGGATTTGGTGGTTTACGCCGTCGTCCCGGAGCATGGGCAGGGCAAATAAAAAAGCCGCTTCACCCACCAAGATGGGTAAAGCAGCCAAGCCGGGCAGCCCAAAAAGGGTCAAGGGGGGACTTCGTCCCTTTTCGTCTGTCCCTTGCAGGGTGCAGGGACAGCGTCCCTGCTGGGGTTTGGGGCAACGCCCCAACTGTTTTTCGGGCGCTCAACTCAAAGGGAACAGTCAACAAAGGCGCAGGCAGCGAAGCGTCCCTGCCCCTAACTTTGCGCGTCCTCAGACGCGCCCCCAAGCTGCTCTTCCAACCAACCATGCTGTGTCGCGCCAAATGGGCGCGACCAGATTGCCGGTCTTTCAAACATAGTTGCTTTTTAGCAGGGGATTTCCCGTCCAAGCGGGAATCAGCTGACTTTCCCCGCCTTGTGCGCCTTGAGCTTCTTCGCCGCGTCAAGCGCGTAGTCCACCAGCGCCACCAAAGCCAGCGCAACCGCAATCCAGAGGATGATTCTGTCCAGCGGCAGTGACGCCGCGACAAATTCCTTGTGCCAGAAGGAGAGAATCAGCGCCGCGATAAAGGAAAACTGCGCCGCTTTGCCCAAGATGTTTGAGTAGACGACAATGCCGTTCTGCAGCATGTAGATGCCGCCGATAATCATCACAACTTCCTTCGTCATCACGATGAGAATCGCAGGCCACGGGAACACACCGGACAGCCCTTGCCCAAGCAGCGCGGTGCAGACCATCAGCTTGTCCGCCAAGGGATCCATCAGCTTGCCGAAAGCGGTAATCTGATTGTTTTTGCGCGCAAGATACCCGTCCAGATAATCGGTGATGCTGGCAATGATAAACACGGCGAGCGCCCACTTCTCATATCCGGCGAGAAATAACCCTGCGAAAACCGGAATCAGCACGAGACGGAGCATCGTCAGGATGTTGGGGAGATTCCAAATGTCTTTGAGATACTTGCTGCTGAAACTACCCACGAAATAAGTCCTTTCTAATAAACTTGCCGGCAGGAATACCGGGTTACCTAAAAACTCGCACCTCTAAGCATACCACAAAATGCGCCGAAAGAAAAGCCCAAAGCGCGAATTTTGATGCCGAATCAACGATTTTCGCGGAAGTTTCGGCAGGAAAAACACGCAGCGCGTCGAATGAATGCAGAGAAAGTACAGAATAACGGAGGAAATGAGATATGCTGACACGAAACGATGGCAGGGCGCCGGAAATGGGGCGCCCTGTGACGATTGAAACCGACTTTGTGCGCACGGCGGATGGCTCGTGCCTGATTTGCACGGGCAATACAAAGGTTATCTGCACCGCATCGGTGGAGGAGAATGTGCCGCCGTTCCTGCGCGGAAAGGGGCAGGGCTGGGTGACGGCGGAATACGCCATGCTGCCCGCCTCGACAGGACGGCGCAAGCAGCGCGACGGCGTGAAGCGGGACGGACGCGGCGTGGAGATTTCCCGGCTGATTGGGCGCAGCCTGCGTCAGGCGGTTGATTTGACGGCGCTGGGCGAACGTACCATCACGCTGGACTGCGACGTGCTGCAGGCCGACGGCGGAACGCGCACCGCGGCGATTACCGGCGCAATGGTGGCGCTCGTGTGCGCGGTCAGCAAGCTGCTGGACGAGGGCAAGCTCCTGCGCTCACCGATTACGCATCAAATCGCGGCAATTTCCGTCGGCGTGGTGGATGATACGCCCTGCGTCGATTTGTGCTATGAAGAGGACAGCCGCGCGCAGGTGGATATGAACATCGTCATGAACGAAAAGGGCGAGTTCGTTGAGCTGCAGGGCACGGGCGAGGGTCGCTCCTTCACGCAGGCGGAACTGAATACCCTGCTGGACATGGGCGCGAAGGGTATCCGCGCGCTGATGGAGAAGCAGAAGGATTCGCTGGCGGAATCCAAGCGGCATTTGAGCGCCAAACCGACGCTTGTGGTCGCGTCCTCCAATCAGCATAAGATTCGCGAATTGCAGCACATTTTCGGTGATTACTACACCGTTGTGTCGATGGTGGCGGCAGGTTTTAATGCGCCGATTGAGGAAACGGCGACGACGTTCGCGGGCAATGCGGCCATCAAGGCGGAGACGGTCAGCGCGGCGACGGGGCTGCCAACGCTTGCGGATGACAGCGGTTTGTCCGTCGAGGTGCTGGATGGCGACCCCGGCGTATACAGTGCGCGCTACGCCATGATGGCGGGCGAGGGCAGCGGCGATGCGGCGAACAATGCGCTGCTGCTGCGCCGCATGAAGGGCAAGACCGACCGCTCCTGCGCGTTCATCTGCGCGCTGGCGCTCAAGATTCCGGGCAGGGAGACGCTGATTGCGGAAGGCTCCTGCCCCGGCGTACTGCTGGAGGAAGAGCGCGGCACGGGCGGCTTCGGCTATGATCCGCTGTTCCTCTATGAACCGCTGAACAAGACCTTCGCTGAAGTGACCGAGGAAGAGAAGAACCAAATCAGCCATCGCGCACGGGCGTGCGAGAAGATGCTCGAGATTATGAAGGGGCTGCACGAATGATGCGCGCACTGGTGCTGTCCGACATTCACGGCGAGGAAAGCCAACTGCGGTGGATGCTGGAAGAAACATGGAAGATGACAGGGAAAATCGACGGATACTTCTTTTTGGGCGACGGTGTGGATGATTTCGCACAAGCGGAAAACTTCATCCGCCGCCGCGATCCGGATGCGCTGATGCTGGATGTGCGCGGCAACAACGACTTCTGCTGCCCGAACGCCCCGTATTACCGGGTGACGGATTTCGGCGGGGTGCGGCTGTACCTGACGCATGGGCATTTGGAGCGCGTCAAGCTGACCCGCTCGTTCCTCTATGAGCGGGCGCGGGAGGAAAAGTGCGATATTGCCTTCTACGGCCATACGCATGAGCCGGATATGGTCACGGGCGTGCCGATGCTGGTCAATCCGGGCGCGGTCTGCCGGGAGCAGATGGCGATGCTGGAGGTAGAGGACGGCCGCCCAAGGGTGAAAATGCTGGTATTTTGAGGAAGAACTGACGCAATGAGGTGACCAGATGGCGGAAAAGGCATTCGCCAGATGGTTGCCGAATAAGTCAGAGATTCCGTGAAGGAGGACAAGATATGCGCGGACTGGTGCGCGTGGGGGCGGCGGTTCCGTCGCTGGCGCTGGGGAACGTGAAGGAGAACATGAAGCGCCATCTGGCGATGATGCGGGAAGCGAAGGAGAAACACGTCAGCATCGTGACTTTCCCGGAGCTGAGCCTGACGGGGTATACCTGCGGCGATTTGTTTTTTCAGCGGCGGCTGCTGGACGATGTGACGGACGCGCTGCTCGCACTAAAGGACGAAATGCCGGAGGGAATCCTTGCGGTCGTCGGTGCGCCGCTGGAAATTGAGGGCGCACTGTATAACTGCGCGGTGGTGCTGCACAAAGGCGAAATCATCAGTGCGGTGCCGAAAACGTTCCTGCCCAATAACGGCGAGTTCTATGAGAAGCGCTGGTTTCAGTCGGATGATGCGCGCAGGGATGCATCGGTCGCCATTCCGAAGCTGAAAACGGATGTCTGCCGTCAGGCAATATTTGAAACGTCGGACGGCGTGCGCTTCGGCATCGAGCTGTGCGAGGATTTGTGGGCACCGCTGCCGCCGAGCACGATGCTGTCCGTTGAAGGCGCGGAAATCATCCTGAACCTGTCCGCAAGCAACGAGCTGCTGAGCAAGCGCGAGTACCGCCAGCAGCTCATCAGCCAGCAGAGCGCGCGCTGCCAGTGCGGGTATGTGTACGTTTCGGCGGGCATGGGCGAATCGTCCTCCGACCTTGTGTTTTCCGGGCATAGCGTGATTGCTTCCTGCGGCACGGTCATCCGGGAAAGCGAGGGGTATCTCGCGGACAATTACCTGATGACGGCGGATGTTGACATCGACCGCATCCGCGCCGACCGCATGAAGCAGAGCAGCTTCGCGGACTGCGCGGCGCAGGTGCGCGCCATGTGGAAGCAGGCGCCGAATATCCTGCGAACGATGGAAAACGCGCTGCTGCCGGACGATGCAGCGCCGGATTACCACGTCAGCAAGCACCCGTTCATCCCGTCGGACAAGGCGTCCCGGCAATTGCGGTGCGCGCAGATTCTGGCGATGCAGGCGACGGCGCTGGCGCGTCGCTTGTCCGTCACGGGCGGGAAGGTCGTCGTTGGCATCTCCGGCGGATTGGATTCGACGCTTGCGCTGCTGGCGGCGTGCAAGGCGGTGGACATGCTCCATCTGCCGCGCACGAACATCCTCGGCATCACCATGCCGTGCTTCGGTACGACCGACCGCACCTACCACAACGCGCTGGATTTGATGACGAGCCTTGGGGTTAGCCAGCGGGAAATCCCAATCCACAACGCGGTTCGCCAGCATTTTGCCGACATCGGGCACGACGAGAGCGACCACTCCGTTACCTACGAGAATTGTCAGGCGCGCGAGCGGACGCAGGTGCTGATGGACGTGGCGAACAAAATCGGCGCGATTGTCCTTGGCACAGGCGATTTGAGCGAAATCGCGCTGGGCTGGTGCACTTACAACGCCGACCACATGAGCATGTATGGCGTGAACAGCGGCGTGCCCAAAACGCTGGTGCGCTGGGTGATTCAGACGGCGGCGGAGAACGAAGCCTTCTCATCCAGCCGCGAATGCCTGCAAAGCATCCTTGATACACCGATCAGCCCTGAGCTGCTGCCGCCGGATGAGAAGGGAAATATCCTCCAGCAGACGGAGGATGTCGTCGGGCCATATGCGCTGCACGACTTCTTCCTCTACTATGCGATTCGCTTCGGATATCCGCCGAAAAAGGTATTCGACCTGTGCTGCATTGCGTTTCAGGACGATTTCAGCTGCGAAACCATCCTCAAATGGCTGAAAAATTTCTATCGCCGCTTCTGGACGCAGCAGTTCAAGCGGAACTGTATGCCTGACGGCGTGAAAATCGGCTCCATTGCCCTGTCTCCGCGCGGCGACTGGCGGATGCCGTCGGATGCGCAGTACAAGGCGTGGATGGACGAATGCGATTGCATAAAGGCATAAAATGATAACGATAGGGCTTGCGTGAAACCACCAAATCTGGTATAATAGCGGCAAGATATCACGATGCGCCACAAGGGAGGCGAACGGCATGAGGTGTCAATACTGCAACTGCGCGGAGAGCAAGGTCATCGACTCGCGCCCGACCGAAGAAGGCAACAGCATTCGTCGGCGGCGGGAGTGCATGGGCTGCGGGCGGCGATTCACGACGTATGAGAAAATCGAGATGCTGCCGCTGATGGTTGTCAAGCGCGACGGCCGGCGGGAAACCTTTGATGCGCAGAAGATTAAGGCAGGCATTCTTCATGCCTGCGAGAAACTTCCGGTGTCCATGCAGCAGATTGACGCGATGACCACGAGCATCGAGCAGCGCGCCTATGCCAGCATGGAAGGGGAGATTTCCTCCCAGCGCATTGGCGACATGGTGATGGAGGAGCTGAAAGCAACAAACGACGTGGCATATGTGCGCTTTGCGGCGGTGTATCGCCTGTTCACGGATATTGGAACGTTCATGCAGGAACTGCAAAAATTGCTGGATGAGGGAAAAAAATAAAACAACCACAATGCGCTGGACGCAGAAAAAAATCGCGTTCCAGCGCATTTTTATTGCACGAAAAAGGAGAAGCCGCTTATGCAGCTTCCCCCATTTTGCTTACTTCAGCATGGATTCTTCCCAGGAATCGAACGGCTTGATGCCCAGCAGACCCGCCACCGTCGGGGCGACGTTCGCCAGACCGAAGCCGTGGCCATCCTTCAATTCGTGACGCTCGTCCTTGTCGTACACGATGAAGGGGACGGGGTTCAGGCTGTGCGCCGTGCGGACGCTGATCTTGCCCTTCTTGTTCTTCTCCAGCATCTGGTCGGCATTGCCGTGGTCAGCCGTCACGCAGAGAATCGCGCCGTACTCGTCGCACGCCTTCTTCACGCGTGCAAGGCACAGGTCAACGGATTCCACCGCGATTTCAGTGGCCAGCAGGTTGCCGGTGTGGCCAACCATGTCGCCGTTGGGGTAGTTGCAGCGGATGAAGCCGTACTTGCCGCTCTTGATGGCGTCCACCACCAGGTCGGTGATTTCGGTCGCCTTCATCCACGGGCATTCGTCGAAGGAACGCACGTCGGAGGGCACTTCCACCCACGTTTCCAGCTCCTCGGAGAACTTTTCGGAGCGGTTGCCGTTCCAGAAGTAGGTGACGTGGCCGTATTTCTGCGTCTCGGACACGGCGTACTCGTGCACGCCCGCCTTGCACAGAACCTCGGTCAGCGTGTTGCGGATGACGGGCGGCTCGACCAGATAGTGCATCGGGATCTTGAGATCGCCGTCGTATTCCAGCATACCGGCGAAGTCGACGCCGGTGTAGTCGCCGCGGTCGAACTTGTCGAAATCCTTGCGGTCGAACGCGAGGGAGATCTCCTGCGCGCGGTCGCCGCGGAAGTTGAAGAGGATGACGCTGTCGCCGTTTTCAATCTTTGCAACGGGCTTGCCGTCGTGCGCAACGACGAACGGCAGCAGATCCTGATCGATCATGCCGGGATTTTCGGCGCGGTAGGTCTCAATGGCGTCCCGCGCGGAGGCGAACTGACGGCCCTCGGCCTGCACGTGCGTGCGCCAGCCCTTTTCGACCATCGGCCAGTTGGCCTCGTAGCGGTCCATGGTAATGACCATGCGGCCGCCGCCGGAGGCGATCTTGTATTCATGCTCCGCGTCGTTCAGTTCCGCCAGAACGGACTCCAGCTGGTCGACATAGTCCAGCGCGCTCGTCGCGGGGACGTCGCGGCCGTCGAGCAGAATGTGGCAGTAGACCCTCTTGAGTCCCATCTCGCGCGCCTTTTTCAGCATCGCGATCAGGTGCGAGATATTGGAATGGACGTTGCCGTCGGACAGCAGGCCGATGAAATGCAGCGCCCTGCCGTTCTGCAGGCAGTTGTCCGTCAGGTCGATCCAGGTCTTGGACTGGTATAGGGAGCCGGTCTCAATGGACTCCTGCACGAGCTTTGCGCCCTGCGAATAGATCTGGCCGCAGCCGAGGGCGTTGTGGCCGACCTCGGAGTTGCCCATATCGTCGTCCGTGGGCAGGCCGACGGCGGTGCCATGGGCCTTGAGCCACGTCATGGGGCAGGTGGCCATCAGCTTGTCGAGCGTCGGGGTGTTGGCCTGCTTGACTGCGTCGCCGGGGCCGCCGTCGCCGCGTCCAACGCCGTCCATGATCACAAGTACGATCGGTTTTTTCATTGGTATTCCCTCCTGAGTAGGATATTCTCGAATTTCACTATATTTTACTACAATTTCCCCGCAGATACAACTTAATTTTCTTTGAACAATCGCAGCGCGTGGGAATTAGCCAGCGCGTAAACACGTGCGAAATCCACGTGTGGGTTATAGATGGCCTCCAGCTCGTCGTGCAGCGCCTTCGCCTGCGCGAGAAGCGCGGTCACGTCCGGCAGATCGGGCAGCGGGGTATCCGGTCCACGGTAATAGCGCTTCTCGTCCGGCAGATACACGGCCTCCGTCTCGTCCGGGAACAGAGGGTTCTGATATAAAACCGCGTTTTCCCGCGCGCGAAGCGCCTCCAGCTCCTCCCCGGACACCAGCTGCACCGCGCCTGCGGGTGGCTCGGCAGAATACAGGCCCCGGCAGGTGACGGCCCGCAGGAAGCGCCTGCTTCGCTCCTCCTGCGCCGGGAGCGGGCAGGACGGGCGCGCATGGATTACAAGACGCGCATACGCCTCGCGGTAGAGCGCGCGGTAGCGCGTCTGCAGAAGCTCGATGGCGCGGCGCTCCTTTTGCAGCGCAATACGGTCATAGAACTGCCCCAGATCGAGATACAGTCCCGCCGCACCCGGCGTGACGGCCTCGAGCACGTGCGGAGCCGTGCCGTCGGCGTAGCCGGTGTGCAGGGCCGGGAGATACACGCCGTCCACCGAATCCGGGTCGCCGGAGCACAGGACGTATTCGACATCCAGTCCGGCGTTCTCCGCCGCGTTGCCGATGGTCTTCATAAAGCTCGATTTGCCGCAGCCTGGCCCGCCCTTGATCACCCACAGAAAATCCTCCGGCCCCCGGCAGAACTGTCCGTAAAACGAGACAAAGCCGGAGGCCGTATTGCCGCCCAGAAAATACCGTGTCACCGCCATGAAATGCCCCTCCTGTATAGCAAGAATACAGGTAGTGTATGCAGCCGCGCGGCGGGATGTGCGTGCATTTCGGCGCGCTGCGAAATTCGCGGCGCGCCAGTTGTAGGGGCCG
>ERZ773158.2327-NODE-2327-length-14329-cov-5.085610_pt1 | contig 14329 bp, 9 predicted proteins | sample MGYA00511918_ERZ773158 | MGnify/ENA primary metagenome ERZ773158 (study PRJEB29015, sample SAMEA2737876) | human gut metagenome | biome: human gut; feature: human-associated habitat; material: faeces | place: China | collected 2012 ...
CTCAACGGTTAGAGCAGCGTCCTTTTAAGTCGTGGGTTGTGGGTTCGAATCCCACGGGGGGCACAGGTTCGAAGTCCTGGAAGCCGATGGTTCTCAGGACTTTTTCATTTGTTTCGGGATGAGGTCTCAGCACTTCAATACGGAACGCACCATATCGCGCACCCTCTTTCGCTCACGAATCGCAATTTCGGTCGATTATTTCGCGACGTGCGCCGAAAAGTATGGAAAATAAGGCGATTTATACCCCCTACCGCACTATGCGGCACCACCTTTCGCTCACAATCGTAAGAAAACGAGCGAAATCGCAATATGTGTTCCGAAATGAATAGCGAACAGCCCGCGGGCGATTCGCGGACGGACCATACGCATGCAACCGGCGTGGCGCAATCGACGATAATGATAGACTCGAATATATCGAACATTTGTTCGCATAGATTCGGTATTACGGGAAATTCCCCACTATATACAGTGGGCGAACGCACGAAACGCCACTACGGGTAGTGTATACTGATGAACGGCCTGCTCAGCCGGGCAAAATCAAAAAACGTGGCCGACAAGGCTTTCCACACCAAAGGAAGCCGATTTGCATAGGGAGGAAAAGAATGACCGTGACCGTCTTCACCAATCCGAACAATCCTCAATGCGAGGCCACCGAACAAGAGCTTTCCAAACTGGGAGTGCGGTACGTGGCGGTCGATTTGACGCAGAATCCGTCCACATTCGAACAGATCAAGGACGCCGGCTTCAAGCAAATTCCGGTCGTCATCTCACCGAATTCCTCATGGAGCGGACATCGCCCCGACCTCATCCGCCAGCTGGCGCAAAGCATCGCGGCGTAGGCGCGGCAACAGCAGTCAAGCATCCAGACAGCCGGAAGGCACGAATCCCAAACGGCAATAATCCGGAAGAATCAAATCCCCCGCGGCAAAACCCGCAACAAAACCCCACTGCAATCGTCCGAAATCGTTCAAAATCAGCCACCCAAAGCAAAGCGGCCAGCCGGAACATCGCCCGACCAGCCGCTTAGCAAAACCCGCAAAACGCAAAAACCAGCCTACATACGACCGGCAGTGGACGGGTCGATCTTCATGGTCTGGAATCGGTGGGCCATGAAATCGTCATTGAAATACGTGGCGAAGAACTGCGAAACGGGCGAATTCTGCGCAACCCCAGCCATGCGGGAATACCAAGCGTCAAGCGCCATCAGCGTCATCACGCCATCGACGAAAATGAGTATGAAACAGACCAGCGTCAACGAATAGCGAATCTTCCACGGAATACGCTGGATCAATCGCAATAATCGCGGCAGAATCAACTTGACCCAAACCAAGCCGAGGACGCCCCAGAAGAACATGTATTTGCCGGATGTACGCCCGTCAATCGAAAGCCATTGCCCCGTGTAATCCCATGCGCGAATACCGAACGCGGCCTGCATGAACCAGCTGGTGAAATATTCGAACGCGCCACCGATCACCGCGCTTGAGCAGAAAATCAGCAACCAATTCGACTGCCACAAATGGTTGAGCAACACGGTGACGATCACCACGCCGAAACCATAGATGGGCGAGAACGGCCCCCATAGGAAGCCCGCACGGTCCTGGTATTCGCCAAACAGGATGAAATGGTAGATGGTTTCGATCACCAAACCGAACACACAACCAATGGTGAACAGCCAGAACAGATTGAAGAAATCCAGCGAAATATAGCCTTTGCCGGTCAGGTCGCGGCCGGCCATGCCTTGGGAGGCGGCGTTCTCATACGCGCTGCGGGCGTCCATGCGCCGCAACGCGAACTGCAGCCGGCGCTCCTCCCGCAGCGATGGGTCGGCGGTGATGTGCAGGGCGATCAGCACGACAAGCTGGACAGCCGGGCTGACAAGGTTCAGGCCAAGCCCCTTCAACGCCAGCGACAGCAGGCCTTCGGCGAGCGTAAGCGGAATCAGCAGGTACGTCCATTGCGCGATGTGCCGGCGTTTGTTCCTGAAAAGCAGCACGCCGAACACCGTCAGGCACGCGGTGGTGACCATCAGCACGACCGCGTGAATCGCCGACAGAATCGTGGTGAGGCTCAGCGCGTCGAACGTCATATCGCCGGAAAGCACGGCCTGCACGACGTACAGGCACGACAGCACGATGATCGGCAGCGTCACCACGCCTTCAATAAGCATGACGATGCCGTAAATGCGAACGATTAACGGCAGACGACGGTCAGCGGGATTGCCGACTTCGCCAGTGCCCTGCTTTCCGCCTTCTTCGATAGCCGCGATTTCGGTTTCGGCGGCAATCGCCTTGATTTCTCCATCCGTCTTGCCCGCGGCGGAATCCTCGGATCGTGATTCAGATTGTGCGGTTTCGCTCATATGCCGCTCCTTCCTTCAGCCCACGCTACCAAACGTAGGCAATATCCGCCGCAAGAAAAGCGGTTCAGGTGCGATTATTGGCGGACGCGAGCAAAAGAGGGGGACGTCAGCTGGCTGCAATCGCCATTCGCACACCACCTTTCGCTCACGTCCGCAAGAAATGGCGATGCATAGCGCATCGTGAGCGAATGGGGGTATAAATACGGACGGAAAATAGCGATTTATTACCACCTTTCGCTCACGGACATACAGAAATGGCGATTTGTCACGGACGTGAGCGGAAGGGGCTACGTCAGCCGGCGATGGTTTTGCCGAGGCTTTGCCGCAGTACTCGACCCGATTTCCGTCATCCATGAAACGCGATGGCGATTGTCCAAGAGCACGGTATACGATACGAACCGCGTAGCGCTACGGAACACGTATCGCCATATAAGGGAATTGATTCGCCAAACCGGAGAGACAATGCACAACGTACTGCAGATCCTGCGCCGTGACTTCAAACGATTGGTCACCGTACCCGCCGCGTGGGTGATTATGATCGGCCTGATTCTCATTCCCCCGCTATACGCATGGTTCAACATCTACGGGTTCTGGAATCCCTATGGCAACACGGACAGCATCAAAGTGGCCGTGGCCAACATGGACGAAGGCACAGACAACGCGCTGCTTGGCAAAGTCAATCTCGGCGATCAAATCGAAGGCACGCTGAAGAGCAACGACCAGCTCGGCTGGGAGTTCATGGGCAAAGCCAACGCGATGGAAGCGGTGGAGTCGGGCGACTGCTACGCCGCAATCGTCATCCCTTCCGACTTCAGCGAAGATCTGGCCAACGTCGTCACCAACAGCAAGCATCGCCCCACGCTCGAATATTACGTGAACGAGAAGGCGAGTCCGATTTCGCCGAAAATCACCGACCAAGGCGCGACCGTGGTCGACCGCACCGTCAACAACACCTTCGTCTCCACCGTCAGCGACGTGCTCGTCAAAGCCGTCAACTCGGCCAACGGCACCATCAGCGGCAACACCAACGCCATCGCCAACGAAACCATCGGCGAACTCGACAACACCAAGCGGAACGTAGGCACGATCCGCTCCGCAATCGCGGATCTCGACACCCAGTTAGCCAATGTGCCACAGCAGACAAAAGCAGCACGCAATGCCCTGAACGACGTGCAGCTGGCCGCGGCGAGCGCAGGCAGAGGACTAGCAGGCGCATCCACCGCCATCGGCACAGCGCAAACCCAGCTCAACACGCTTTCGTCCAACGCCAACAGCGCGCTGGAAACCGGATCCGGACTTGTTTCCCAAGCGACGGCGCAATCCACAGCCAGCATCAACCAGATCTCGTCGGCGGTATCCGCGGCAAGTGGATCGGCGCAGCAGGCGGTGACCGGCATGCAAAACATCACCGACAGCAATGCGAAACTGCTCGAGAAGCTCAAATCCGCCAGCGACAACGCGCAATACCAGCAAATCATCAGCAAACTGGAGAATACCAACAACACGGCAGCCGGAACACTCGCCGACCTCAAAACCCTGAGCGAGAACACACAGGCCACAGCCGGCAGCGTATCCAAACTGTCCACCGATTTCAACATAGGCACGCAGAACTCGCTCAAAAGCGCAGGCACGGCGCGCAACGCCATCAATTCAGGCGCACTGCCGCGACTGAATTCCGCGCTGGGCTCGCTGGCTGGGACGGCCGGAACACTTGCCGGCACCGTGACCAGCCAGGACAGCGTGGTCAGGCAAACCAACATCGTGCTCGACCAACTCGACCAAGTGGCGTCAGACACCCGCATCGGCCTTGAGCAAACCGACCAGCAGCTGGCGAAGATGGAGACGAAGCTCACCACCGTCAGCACCGACCTGAAGGCGCTGGGCACTGCGGATCTGCTCGCATCGTTGACCGGCAGCGGTTCGCTTGACGCGGATAAGATCGCCTCGTTCATGGAGTCCCCGACCGTAATCGACACGAAGAACGTGTATCCCGTCAACTCCTACGGCTCCGGCATGGCTCCGCTGATGACCAATCTGGCACTGTGGGTGGGCGCGTTCGCCTTTGTGGTGATCTACAAAGTGGAGGTGGACGACGAGGGGCTTGAGGGTCTCGATCCGACCGCAACCGAAAAGTATCTGGCCCGATACCTGTTGCTCGGCACGATGGGCGTCATTCAAGGCGCGATCTGCACCGTTGGCGATCTGATACTCGGCGTGCAGACGGCTTGCGCGCCACTGTTCATACTGACCGGCATGATCACATCGCTGGTATATCTGAGCATCACGTACGCGCTGTCCACCACGTTCATGCACATCGGCAAGGGCCTGTGCGTGGCGTTGGTGATCGTGCAGATTCCAGGCGCTTCCGGCCTGTATCCGATCGAGATGATGCCGAAGTTCTTCCGCATGGTCTATCCGTTCGTGCCATTCAGCTATTCGATAGACGCATTCCGCGAGACCATCGCCGGCTTCTACGACGGCCATTGGACCAAGGCGATCGGCACGCTGCTGCTGTTTGCCGCCATGGCGTTCGTCATCGGTCTGGCGGTCCGTCCTCTGTTGGTCAACCTCAACCGACTGTTCGCCCGCGAAATCAAGGAAAGCGACATGATTATCGGCGAGGAAGTGGAGCTTCCGGAACGCGGATACAACATGTCCCAAGCCATTCAGGTGCTGGCCGACAAAGGCGGCTACCGCGAGGTGATCGAGGAACGCGCAAGTCGGTTCGCGGAACTGTACCCGAAACTCAAGCGCGGAGCTCTGGTGATCGGATTCGTAGTTCCGGTAACTCTGGCGGCGGTGTTCTCGTTCACCAACGGAGAGAAAGTGGTGGTACTGGCCACGTGGGTCGTCTGGATTCTGCTCATCATGGGCTTCCTCATGGTCATCGAATACATGCGCGATAATCTGAACCGTCAAGTGGAGCTCGGCCATTTGAGCGATGAATCGATCCAATCCATGCTGGTGGAGCGCCAAGCGGCACGCATCCGTCGCAAAAAGCGGGCGCAACAGGAACGGCGGAACAGACTGCTGCGCAAAACGCGGAGACGCACCAGCGGCAAACGCACGACATCCGATAATCGCAATACCAGCGTCATCAAAGAAACGACGGAAAACGTGACGGGCGTCAACCACAATGAAGATGACGGAATCGCCATACTGGTGCAGAAAATGCAGAAAATGCAGACGACCGGTCCAAGCGCCGCCGCGAACGATGCCGCCACGGACACCACCGAGACTACCGAGACAACCGAGACAACCGAAAACACCGAGGAAAGGAGCAACGCATGAAAACCATCTGGAAACTGTTCGTCGGCGACATCCGGCGAATCACCAGCAACGTCGTCTCCATCATCATCGTCATCGGACTCGTTGTGATCCCCGGCATCTTCACATGGTTCAACGTGGCCGCCAGCTGGGACCCGTTCGCCAATACCGGCAATCTGAAATTCGCCGTAGCCAATGAGGACGACGGATACCGGTCCGACCTCATTCCAGTGAAGATCAACATCGGCGACCAAGTGGTTAACACGCTGCGTTCCAACGATCAGCTCGACTGGACCTTCACCACCAAAAAAGAAGCCATCAACGGCACCAAATCCGGCAAATATTACGCAGCTGTGGTGATTCCAAAGAACTTCAGCACCCGTATGATGACGTTCTTCGCATCCGATGGCGACCACGCCGAAATCGCCTACTACAACAATGAAAAGAAGAACGCCTTGGCTCCGAAGATCACAGGCCAAGGCGCCGATACGGTCAGCGCGCAGGTCAACGAGACGTTCTCCGAAACACTGACCAGCACCGCGCTGAGTGTGGCATCGCAGCTCGCCAACCAACTCGACAAGCCAGCCGCGCAGGAACAACTCACGCAGTTCAACGGCAATATCAGCGACTTCGCGGAAACGCTCACCGACGCTTCCGGAACGCTCCGCACGTTCAGCACGCTGACCCAAAGCGCACGGCATCTGCTTGAGTCCTCCGACGGTCTGATCGCCAATGTCAGCGGCAATGCGAAAAGCGCAGGAACAACACTCAAGCAAGCCGGCAGCGGCGTGGAGGATCTGACGGGCGCGTTGAAGACCGGCACCACCGCGCTGGGCACGGCTCTGACTGATTCCGCCAACAGCTTCACAGCCATGGAAGCAGATGTGGACAGCCTATTCGGCAATGCGGGCACGCAGGCCGGCAACACCGCCAACGCATTACGCAACCAGGCCACGAACATCAGCAAGCAGGCGCAAAGCTACCAGCAGATCTATGATTCGCTCGACGCGCTCAGCGCAAACGAAAAGCTGCCGGAAGCGGTGAGGAACGCCATCGACCATCTCAAAACCAACGTCGGCACCACCATCACACAGCTCAACGACCTAGCATCGGCGCTGAATGGCAGCGCCGACAACATCGACGCCAAAGTAAGCGATACCACGGCCGAACGTGCGGAGATCAAGAAACTGGCGCAGCAGGCGGCAACGTCCGTCAGTGGCATCAAAACCGACTATGAGAGCCAACTGAAACCGCAACTTGACGATATCGCCACGTCCATTACCAGCACCACCACCGCGCTCAATGCCACAGCGGCCGATCTGAAAGGCGCGCTGGGCAATCTGAACGGCACCACCAAGACCGCGGATAAGAATCTGACCGCCATCAGCAGCGTGTTGGATTCCACCGCCGATAGTCTGGCCGGCGCGGGCAAAAAACTGGGCGCATTCACAGGAACATTGACCGATGCGCTGAACAGCGGCGATATGAGCGCCGTCAAAGATGTGCTCAGCGATAATACCGACTCGTTGGCCGCCGCGCTTGCAGCCCCTGTAAAAGTGAAACGCAACGCGGTGTTCCCAGTCAAGAACTTCGGTTCGCAGATGGCACCGTTCTACACGATCCTGCCGCTGTGGGTCGGTTCGCTGCTCATGGCAGTGACGCTCAAGACCACCGTCTCGCGTAAGGTGCGCAAGGAACTCGGCGACCCGAAACCGCATCAGCTGTTTCTCGGACATTACGGTGTGTTCGGCGTGATCGGACTATTGCAGAGCACGTTCTCCTTGGGAGGCAGTCTGCTGTTCCTCCATGTCCAGGCGGTGCATCCGCTGCTGTTCATGCTGTCCGGCTGGGTGAGCAGCCTAGTGTTCTCGTTCTTCATCTACACGCTCGTGGCCAGCTTCGGCAACGTCGGCAAAGCCATCGGCGTGCTGTTTCTCGTCATGCAGATCTCCGGAGCGAACGGCGCATATCCGCTGGCCGTGCTGCCGAAAATCATCAGCGGCATCAGCCCGTTCCTGCCTGCGACGCATTCAATCACAGCAATGCGCGCGGCGATCGGCGGAATCTACAGTAACGATTACTGGTTTGCGATTGGCGCGCTACTGCTGTTCATTCCGCCGCTGCTGCTGATAGGCCTGCTACTGCGCATTCCACTGGTCAAGTTCAACCATTGGTACGTAAGCAAGCTGGAAAGCACGAAAGTGATCGCGGCATGATGGGCGGAACCACGCAAGAGGGCACGCGGAAGACGGTGCAAAAAACCACGCAGGAAGACGTCGGCACAGCACGTGGCCGACGTGAGCGATTACGGGAGCAAACCGACCGCAAAATCACGAAAGCCACATTGGGGATAGTGATTTCCGATGGTATCGGAGCGGTGACCATCGAAGAGGTCGCACGACGTTCAGGGGTAGCAAAGACCACAATCTACCGACGCTACCGAAACGCCGACGATTTATTGCAACGCATCCAACCGGAAGTTGCCGGACTACCGAATTTCAACGATTTGAAGCCGTCGCGGAGCGGACTAGCCACCATGCTGCGACGCATCCAGGACTGCTTCGACAGCGAACTCGGATTGAAAGCCGTGGGCGTGGTGCTGTCTTCCGACAACGCCACGCTGAAGGCGATCGCAGCACAAGTGCTGGCGCCGGCCGAAGAACGGTTCGTGGGGTTCATGGAACGTGGCATCGCCGACGGAGTGTTTCAAAACCGTTTGGACTACACGTTCCTGTTCAGCACGGTGCTGGGTTCCATGCTGGCTTGCAAAGCGTTGGCGGGGCAGGAAGCCGGAGGGGAACGGCAATCCGGCAAGGAACGCAAGCCTGATTCCTGGGCCGAGAACATGGCCACGTTGCTCTGGCCGAACGTATGCGCCGAATCCGCACGGTAACCACAGGAAAACCGTCCGCACCGACGCAAGACGGACGTGCCGTGTCGGTTTCAGAAGGAATGGGCTATTGGATTGACGCTTCTTGACGCGCCACTTCCAACGCCTTGTTGAAGGCTTCGGAGGTCCAGCTGGCGCCGGCGAGCTTGTCTACTTTGAGATCCTTCAACGGCTTGCCGACCACCGCGTCCGGTACGGCTTTGGCGAAGTCGTTCTGATGCTTTTTGGAGATGGACGTGAACGGATGCCCAACGATTTCCACGGCCGTCACGTTCTGGTCCTTAACGGTCAGATGCACGTCGATGGTGTCCTCGCCGACCGGCCCGTACTGGCCGTTGATCGAATAGTCGCCATCCGCGTAGTTGCCGGTGTCCTGCTTGTCGGATGTTGCGGAATTCGCGTCGGCACGGTTTTTGGTGGCGTCGCCGTCGTCTGCCGTGTCGCCGGACGCCTTGCCGTCAGTTTTCGACTTCTCTTCCTGCGATTGCACGCTTTCGCCGGAATTGCCGGCGTATTCGTCGTCCATCGGCGTGGCTTTCGGCTCACCGCATGCCGACAGCAGCGCGATGCTCGCCGCGGATAGCGCGATGACTTTGACTGCGTTCGATTGTGCGGTGCTCATGCGCGCTCCCCTTCCGTGCCGTCCGCGTCCGTATCTCCGGTTTTTGCGGCCTTCGTAGGGTCGACGAACAAAATCGCGACACCGCCGTTCTGTGCGCCTTCCTCGGCGGAACCGGTGTGCGCAGGCTTGCCACCGGCCGCCTCGTACGCACGTTTCGCCTCCTCGTCATTCCACTGTTCGCCGACGAGCACACCATGGTTGAGCATGATTTCGCGTTGCGCGCAGGAGGCGACGAGCGCATCGTGCGTCACGACGATGATCGTGGTGCCCTGCTCGTGCAGCTGACGGAACAGGTCGAGCACGATCTTCTCATTCCTCTCATCGAGATTGCCGGTCGGCTCGTCGGCGAGAATCAGCTTCGGGCAGTTGATGAGCGCGCGGGCGATGCACACGCGCTGCTGCTCACCGCCGGACAGCTGGCCGGGCAGGTGATGCGCACGCTCCTTCAACCCCACTCGTTCCAGCGCTTCCATCGCCTGCTTCTCGTCGACCACGGAATGGTAGTATTGCGCCACCATCACGTTCTCCACCGCCGTCAGATGAGGCACGAGGTAGAACTTTTGGAACACTAGTCCTATCATGTTCTTGCGCACGTCGGCGAGCTGGCGGGCGTTCAGATCCTCCAATCGCCGGCCTTCAAGCATGACGGAACCCTTCGACGGCGTATCCATGCAGCCGATCATGTTCATCAGCGTGGTTTTACCGGAACCGGACGAGCCGACAATCGCCAGCCATTGCCCTTGCGGAACGGTCAGACTCAGGTCGTCGACGGCGTGCAGATCGCCGTAAATCTTGGAAATGTGGTCGAGTTCCAGCAGCATATGTTCGTTGTCCATGATTATTCCTCCCTCAAAACGATGGCGGGGTCGATACGGGTGGCGCGGCGGACCGGCGGAATGGAGGCGATGACGGCGATCGCCACGGAAAGCAACAGCGATCCAACGCAAAGCAGCCAGTTGAGGCCGAGCGCACGGCCGAAAACGGTGAAGCACAGCACGCGCGCCAGCACATAACCGATGGCGGCGCCGAGCAGTCCGCCGATTAGGCCGTAAATACCGGATTCCACATAGAATTCGACGCCGATGGCGCGTGAATCGGCGCCGAGGGCCTTGCGCAGGCCGATTTCGTTGCGACGCTGGCTCACAATGGAGCTGATGGTGGTGCCCACGCCGACGAGCGTCAGCACGAGCACGACGAGCGAGACAATCCAGAACAGGGTCTGCAGCATGGCGATGATGCGGGTGTCGGACGAGGTGATTTTGGTGACGGTCTGCGCTTTGACGGCAGTGTTTGTTTTTTTGTTGATTCTGTTGACGATGGCGTTCAGCTCATCCCCCATGGCGTTCACCGAGTATTCGACCACGTCGGCGCCGCGCTCGTGGCCCGCAAGTTTGGACACGTCCGCGGTAGTGGCGTAGATGATGGAATCCTCGTTGCCGCCGGTGTCGACGATGCCGGCGATACGGAATTCGGTGCCGTTGTTATCCATGATGTCGGACGAGACGCGGCCGTTTTCCGTGGCTTGCGTGGTCTGTTCGCCTTGCGTAGTTTGTGTACTCTGCGTGCCCTGCGCGGACGATTCTGCCGTTTCAGTTGATTCGTCCGAATCGGATTTTGCGGACGCGGAAGAAGACGCTGAAGCAGACGCGTCGGCGGCGCGGTAACCGATGGTGACACGGCTGCCGACTTTCACGCCGAGCGCGTCGGCAACGTCGCGGCCGACCATCACGTTGTCCGAGCCGGGCCAATCGCCCGTCACGTTCCAATGGCGATTGAGCGCGCGGACGGCTTTCACGTCCACGCCGGCGATGGTGTACGGCGCGGAATTGATGCGCACGCTCTCATACCGGTATGCGGCTGATTTCACGCTGTGTCCGGCGCCGATGAGCGCCGTCACGTTGCGTACGGTTGCAGTATCGATGCCTTGCGATTTGCCCGTTGCGGACGCGGGCGTGACGATCAGGTTCGCGCCGTACGCGCGCATTTCCTCGTTCATCTGCTGCGGCACCGCGACGCAGACGGACGCGAGGCAGAACAGTGTGGCCGCTCCAACCAGCGATGCGATCACAGCCATCGCAGCACGCGATCTCCGGCGGAACACCGCACCCCACAGCATGGTGAAGAACATCTTGCGATTCGTCATCGCACACCCCCTACGAAAGCCAAGCACAACTCACCTACCATGCAGCACCTCCGCCGGACGCAAGCCCAGAATCGCCCGAATCGACGAAAGCGAGGCCACGAGCACAGTGACCGCCAGCAACACGAAAACCAACACGAACACCATCGGACGCATGGTGATGCCCGAGCCGAACACCACGTGCCCCACGATCTGTGCAACGCCCGAGCCAAGCAGCGCACCGGCAATCGCACCAACCAGCGAAATCACCGCCGTTTCGGCGAGCATAAGGCGCGAAACCGCACCGTCCGTGGCGCCGATCGCCTTCAACAGCGCCAATTCCGAACCGCGTTCGCCAATCGACGCGGCCATCAGGTTTGCCACGGCGATCGCGGCGGCAACCAGCGACAGCACGGTCATCAGCACCATCACCGCCTGCGTCTTGTTCAGCACATCGCCCTGCAGCGCGGCCACCTGGCGCACCTGCTTGGCCACCGCGCCCGGCAGCACCTCTTCGATCTGGTACGCGATCGACGACGGATACGCGGTGCAATACCACGTCTCCCACTCGTCCTGCGTGAGCGCGTTCGGATTCTTCGACGCCTTGCGCGCGAGGTCGTTGTCGGGCGTGGTGAGCGCCTTGACTTCAATCTTGTCGATGGAATTCGGCAGATTCGCAAGCGTTTGCGCGGCGATGGACGGCATATAAATGGCGCTGTTGTCGGAATCGCCCGAATCGAAGATGCCGACGATTTTCACTTTCACGCGATTGCGTTCGGTGGAGGATTTGCCGGTTTTCCCGGTACCTCCGTTCGTATTGTCGTCCGCACCGACGGCGATCGTCTTGTCGAGCGTAACGCTGTCACCGACGTTCACGCCCAGTTTCGCGGCGAGCGCGCTGCCGACCATCGCCTGCTCGCTGTCGTCTTTCGGCCAGGTTCCGTTGATTTTCCACCATGAGCGCATGCCGTTCATGCCGGCCACGGTGGACTCGCCGGAGTCCATGTGCAGGGTTTTCGCGAACCACGTGCCCACGATCGGCACGTTGGTCGCCTTGCATTTCGCCGCGGAAGCAGCCGCACCTGACGCACCAGCCGTTCCAGCAGAGCCAGCCGAACCAGCCCCCGAACCGACACACCCCGCATCCGCGTGGATGTTCAATTCCGGCGCGAAATTGGTGATGTTGAACGCCCAGAAGATGGTCTTGATCTTCTGCGCGTCCGACTCCTTCAGAAACGCGGTCGGGTCGGCGCTGTCCGCCGCAGCCGAGCCGTCGGAAGTGGAACCCCCGTCCGAACCGGACGAACTACCCGAAGCCGAGCCAGCAGAATCGCCGGTATTGTACAAATCGCTCACCACAGCGTCGGACTTCGGCTGCACGACGATATTCGAACCGTACGTGCTCAGCTCCGCGTTGAGCTTGTCGCCCACGTCGAACACCACGCCGAGCATGGCCACGCTGACGGTGGCGGACAGGCACACGGTGACGGCGATGAGCAGACGGCGTTTGAACTGCCGGCTGAACGAGCGAGAGATCATTTTCAGGAAGAACATGGCACCCCCTTACCTTTCTCGGCGCTCACTGGAAATGGCTCGACAGCGCGTCGAGCGTGGACGTTTGGATGACGATTTTGCCCGGCTTGACCTGGTAGTCGAACGGTATCGGGTTGCAGCCGCCTTTGAAGCCGATGGTGGCGAGGTTGATGGCCACATCGCACTTCTTGCAGATGATTTTGCCGTCCTTCTCGTAGTAGCCGGCGTCGCCGCAGTTGTCGCACGCGTCGAGGCCGACGCCGTACGCGCCGCCGTTCTTCTTGATGATGATGAATCGCATGGAGGTGCCGTCCTTCGCGCGGTATTCGAAGCGGTGCAGGTGGCCGTCGGAAATCTGGCTGAATTTGATGGTGACCACGCCGTCGGCGAGCGAGTAGTCTTCCGGCGGCGACAGCGTGACGACTTTCTGCGTTTGCGCGACGCCGTACGTCAGGGCCACGGTGACGCAGATCATGGCGACCAGGCTGAACGCGCCGGCCGCTTTCGCGCGGCGGCGGAACGCGATATGCGTGCGTGCGATCGCCTCGTTGGCGCCGGTCGGCTTGACTTTGAAGCCCATGACGATGCTGGCGATTGCCGGAATGGCGAAGACGAGCGCCATTGCGATGGTCAGGCTGCGCTGATGGTTGATGCCCCACACGAGCGCGAGGAAGGCGGCGGTCGGGAAGCTGACGATGCGTTTGGATTGGAGGATCTGCGCAAGGTCGGTGAAATGCTGTGCGAACAACAGCGCGACCAACAGCAGCACCGCCGTCGTGAACGACCAGCGGACGGCGGTGGAACGCATCGTGCGGAAGATAAGCGCGGCGATGATTGCGACGGCCGCGCCCAAAGCGAAGCCGAGCGCGCGCAACAGCATGTCGGAAGTGAAGATGGGATCGCCCGGCTCGACGAAGATCGTCAGTCGCAGAATCACGTCGGGCAGCGCACGAAAGGTGGTGGCCGCGATCGCAAGCGCCGCAACGAGATTCGCGATGTCGAGCAGCGCGCGGTGGTTGTGCCAGTCGGCGGTGATGCGGCGGGCGAACAGGACGATGACGAACACGGCCACGTCGAGGATCACGCAGCACCACAGGGTCGGATAGTTGACGAACGTGCGTTGCGTGATGACGGCGGTGGCGCGCAGCGCGGCGAATACGACTGCGCCGGCGAATCCAACAACGAAACCGGCCAGCCGCCAGTACGCGCTCAGAGGCTTGTCACGCCCCTCACCGACGGTGAGCATGACGCTCAACGCCATGACGAGCAGCGCCGGCGCCAACACCCCCTGCAACACCGTCACAAACTGCAGCAGCATCCCAAAATCCTTTCATCCAAAAACCCAACTCAAAGAGCCCAACGATTCCCATTCCGCCCCATCCCAAAGAGTCCCAACCCTCTCATCCCTCCCCTAAAATGCGAGGATTTCCCGGACCCCCTCCACAATCGCAGAGGTGAATCCATCCCCCTAAACGCGAGAGAGCGGTTTCGGTATGCATTGCCCGACCGTAAGCTTGGCCGAACGGCCTTGAGTGTGTC
>ERZ773158.2329-NODE-2329-length-14321-cov-3.018646_pt1 | contig 14321 bp, 18 predicted proteins | sample MGYA00511918_ERZ773158 | MGnify/ENA primary metagenome ERZ773158 (study PRJEB29015, sample SAMEA2737876) | human gut metagenome | biome: human gut; feature: human-associated habitat; material: faeces | place: China | collected 2012 ...
TGGACCTATCCGGGGATTTATAACTCCGACAACCCGCTGAGCCCGGATTTCTACAAGCCGACGCAGTGGTTTGTCATGGGTCGGACCGTACATGCAAGCCGGATGATTGATTTCGTCTCGCGGCAGGTGCCGGATCTGCTGAAAGCATCGTATAACTTCCGCGGCCTGTCTCTCTCGCAGATTGCTGAGCCATACGTCAATAACTGGCTTCGCACCCGCGACAGCGTCAGCGACATGATTCACTCGTTCTCTGTTCCGGTAATCGGAACAAATATGAGCACGATTCTGCAGGGCGGTGGGGCAGATAGTCTTCTGGCAAGGCTTGATGTCTTCAACCGATGCCGCGATAACCGTGGCGCATTCGCTAAAGACAACAACCCTACCCAGCCAGAAACGGTTGAGTTCGTTAACGCCCCGCTTAACGGTCTGGATGCCCTGCAGGCACAGTCGCAGGAGCACATGTCTGCGGTTTCGAGCATCCCGCTCGTCAAACTGCTGGGCATTACTCCAAATGGCCTTAACGCAACGTCTGACGGCGAAATCCGCGTTTTCTACGACTACATTCACGCCCTGCAGCAGTCTGTTTTTAAAGACAACCTGAAGCGTGTGATGGACATTATTCAGCTCTCTGAGTTCGGCGACATTGACGATGGCATAACCTTCGACTTTGAGCCGCTGTACGAAATGAGTGCTAAAGAGCGGGCGGAAATTCGCAAAGTAGACGCGGACACTGACGCTGTCTATGTGGCCGCCAGCGTGCTCTCTGGCAACGAAGTCCGCGAAAAAATTGCCGGTGACCCGGATTCGCCCTATCACTCTCTGGACCTGAATGATGACCTCGAAATCGAAGACGACTACGACGAAGAGGAAGAAGCAGACCCTGACGATAAGGGCGGTTCATCCTAACGCTGGCGTTGAAGCATGGTACCGCCGACAGCTTGATAAGCAGGTGCAGGAAATGCAGGCGTCTGTTGTCTACTGGCTGTCGGCAAACTATCGGGCCAGCGGCGCGGCTTTCGCCATGGATGCATCGCCTGCAGTGATGATGCGGAATGCCATGCAGAAACTGGCTAAGCGCTGGACGCGGCGGTTTGATGACATGGCGCAAAAGCTTGCCGACAGGTTCGCTAACGACGCCATGAAAAACGCGGATACTTCACTGGCCACAGCCTTCAAAGATGCGGGGTTTACTGTCGAGTTTAAGATGACCTCGCAGATGAATAACGCTCTTCAGGCAACCATCGCCGAGAATGTCGGCCTTATCCGATCCATCCCCGAGAAGTATTTCACCGAGGTGGAAGGGCTGGTTATGCGGTCGGTAGCGCGTGGGCGCGACCTGTCCTATCTCACCGATGAACTCCAGAAGCGATACGGGATTACCCGGCGCCGTGCGGCGTTCATTGCCCGAGATCAGAACAACAAGGCCACCTCAGTCGTTCAGTCTGCGCGACAGCAAGCGCTCGGCATTACCCAGGGAATATGGAAGCACTCCCATGCAGGGAAAAAGCCTCGCCAGTCCCATGTAAAAGCCAATGGCAAGCTGTTCGACCTCTCGGAGGGGATGCTCATTGATGGCGAGTACATCATGCCAGGCGAGTTACCAAATTGTCGTTGCACCTGGGAGGCTGTCATTCCAGGGCTTTCAAAACAGGATTGATCAATGAAGCCTACAGAGTGCTTAGCTTTCGATCGCGCCTCTGTGCGCACCATCGACGCAAATGGCCGCCTTCAGATTTCACGAACGAATATCAGCAAGGCAAACGTCAACGCCTACTACGGAAGAGAGATACCAAGAAGCGAAGAGCTTGGGCTCGAACCCAACAAACTTTACCGGCTTTGGCGCCACCCGGACGAGCTCCGGAAAGCAGCCAAAACCTTCAATAACATCCCCGTGCTCAGCAAGCACATCCCCGATTTTCCCACCGACCCGCCCAATGAATTTCGTGTTGGCGTGACGCACTCCAATGCGGAGTTTGACGGCACGTATCTCACGGTTGGTATGTCGATCTGGGATAACAGCGCGATTGCTGGAATTGAGAGCGGAGAGCAGCGAGAGCTATCTGCATCGTACAAGTACGTCGCAGACATGACCCCGGGTGTCACTCCTGACGGCGAGCCTTATGACGGCGTTATGCGTGACATTTTCGGAAACCACGAAGCGCTGGTCCCTGACGGCCGCGCAGGGCCAGATGTACTGGTCGCAGATTCATTACCACCGGAGCTTAACCACATGCGTAAACATAAGGCAGAGGCGATCCGCGCCACCCTTAAGCCACTTCTGGCGCAGGATGCTGATCTGGAGGCAGAAGTCCGCAAAGCTCTTCTGGCTCTTGATGAAGCCGAAAAGGAAGACGAAAAAGAAAACAAACCCGCCGACGACGAAGACGACGACGAGAAGGATAAGAAAAAAACGGCGGACGATGAGGACGACGACGAAGATAAGGACAAGAAGAAAACCGCCGAAGATGAAGACGATGAAGAAGACGACAAAGTCTCCAAAACGGCGATGGACTCTGCGATCCGCCTGGCAGCCGATAGCGCAACTAAAAAGGCTGCGGAAAACTTCCGGAAAATCCGTGAAGCCGAGCAGGTTGTTCGCCCGCTGATCGGTGACGTCGTTGCCATGGACTCAGCCGAAGATGTCTATCGCACCGCGCTTGAGCAAAGCGGTGTGGATATCGCCGGCGTTCACCCGTCCGCTTATCCGGCGATGGTCAAAATGGCGATCAGCCAGAAAGAAAATTCACGCCCTGTCATTGCGCAGGATTCCGCTTCCGTCAGTGAGTTCGAAAAAGCATTCCCGACCGCTGGCAAACTGAAACGAGGTTAACATGGCAGGTTTTCAGACACGAATTAACCAGTATCCGGCCCCCGGCGTCGAAGGGGCCTTTGCTGGCACCAACCCTCACGCGACCTATCAGGCCGGCGAGGGAGCTCTGGTTGCTGGCGAGGACGGCCTGACTGTCGGCCGCTTCGCCTGGGTCGTTGACGGTGTGGCTTCCAATGCCGGTAGCGGTGTTCCGTCTGGCTTTGTCCATCGTGACGGTCAGACCTCGATCACCATCTGGCTGGGCCAGGCATCCATGCTTATCCAGCCCGGACGCGAAATCACCCTGATGGTTGCCGGTGACTTCTGGGCCAAAACGTCAACCGCTGCCACCCGCGGGCAGAAGGTTTTTGCATCCCTGACCACCGGTGAGGTGCAAGTCGCCGCAGCCGGCGCGACCGTGGCCGGTTTTATCGAGACCGCATTCTATGCCGCAAGCGATTGTGACGCTGGCGAGCTGGTCAAAATCAGCACCTGGAGCAAGTAATGAACGAATTTCAGCGACACTACGCCGCAGCTAGCGGGAAATATGGCATTGTGCTGCCCGGCGCAAAGGACTACCTGAAGCCGGAGTTTGCGGAGAATTTCGCACTGGCGATGGATGCCCAGCCGCAAATGGTTACTGCGAATAACGCCGGTATCCCGGCCTACTTCACGAACTACGTCGATCCGGAACTTATCCGCGTTCTCGTAACGCCGATGAAGGCCGCAGAGATTATCGGTGAAGTGAAAAAAGGCGACTGGACGACGCTGACCTCGCAGTTCCCGATCGTCGAGTCGACTGGTGAAACCAGCGCTTACGGCGACTTCAACAACAACGGCATGACGTCCGCCAACGTTAACTGGGTACCGCGCCAGTCGTTCCATTATCAGACTCACACCCGCTGGGGTGAGCGCGAGCTGGACATGTACGGCGCCGGGCGTATCGGCTATGCCGCCGAGCTCAACGTGGCCTCTGCGCTTGTGCTGAACAAGTTCCAGAACAAGTCCTACTTCTACGGCATCGCCGGACTGGAAAACTACGGTCTGCTCAACGATCCGTCTCTGAGCGCTTCGGTTACTCCGGCGGCGACTGGTTCCGGCGGTGGCGTTACCTGGGCAACGAAAGACGGGCAGGCTGTATATGACGACATTTCCGGTCGCCTCTATAAGCAGCTGGTCTCTCAGACCAAAGGCCTCGTAGAGCGCACCGATCGCATGGTACTCGGCATGTCGCCGGAAATGGAAGTCAACCTGACCAAGACGAACCAGTACAACGTGAACGTCACCGATCAGCTGAAGAAAAACTTCCCGAACATGCGTATCGAAACCGCTGTTGAATACAGCACCGCCTCAGGCGAGCTGGTGCAACTGATTGTTGAGCGTCTGGGTGAGCAGGACACCGCTTACGCAGCATTCACCGAGAAGATGCGCGCGCATGCTGTCGTGGTGGAAGAGTCTTCCTGGCGGCAGAAAAAATCCGGTGGCACCTGGGGTGCAATCATTCGTCAACCGCTGGGCATTGCCAGCATGATCGGGGTGTAACATGGCCGAAACAGTAACTGTAGGATGCAAACTGCCGAACGGCCTGATCCTGGAGCAGGGCGGGTACAAAGTGGAGCTTAACGGCTCCAACTCCTCTCTCGTTTTCGGCGGCTACGGCCTGACCGAAAACGTGGACAAGGAAGCGTTTGAAGCATGGATGGCAGTACATGCTGATCAGCCATACGTTCGCAAAGAGCTAGTGTTTGCCCAGGCGAAAACCAGCAGCGCCCAGGCGAAAGCGAATGAAAACGCTTCGGAGAAAACTGGTCTGGAAGGTCTGGATCAGAACAACCCGGCCCCGGGCGTTGAGAAGGCGGACAAAAAATAATGGCGATCGTTGTCTTTGATGTTGCCGCATTTCGTGAGCGTTATCCGGAGTTCGATGCCGTAAGTGGAACGCTGCTTAATGCGTACTTCACGGAGGCAACGATTTACCTTGATAACACGGACCGCAGCCTGGTTGCGGATGTTGCTGTCCGCGCCGTCTTCTTGAATATGCTGGTTGCTCACATCGCGGCTTTGAATTCAGGCGTAAACGGCGAGAAGGCGTCTGGTCTGGTAGGTCGGGTGGCAAGCGCATCAGAGGGGTCTGTATCGGTTTCGACTGATGCGGGTCCTTCCAGTGCGTCATCGTGGTGGTATCTCCAGACGCCATACGGCGCTGCTTACTGGCAAGCTACAGCCCCTTATCGCACTGTGCGATATGTCCCTGGGTCCTCTCCTTCGATGTACCCTGGCCATTATAACCGCCGCTCTTTCATCAGGAGGTAGCTATGGATGGAATGTCAGGCGGAGATAAGCTGATGGAGCACCTGCAGTCGATCGCAAAGGGGCTGTCCTCTGGCGATGATTTGAAGGTTGGTTTCCTTGAAGGGTCCAAATACCCCGACGGGACGCCGGTAGCACTTGTGGCAGCCACCAACGAATTTGGCGGCACTGTAAAAATCCCGGCGCATACCAGGGATTTGAACTTTTACGTTCGCCGTGACGGCGTTTCTCGCTTCGCTAAGCCATCAAAGGCCAATTTCGCGCAGTCAGTAATGATACCCGAGCATATCGTTACGATCCCATCCAGGCCGTACTTCAGGAAGACCATTTCTGAACATGGTCCGGAGTGGGGCGGAGAGCTTGGGAAACTCATGAAGGCAAACGATTTTGACGCCCGCAAAAGCCTGGCGCTGATGGGAGAGCGGATCAAGGGGCAGATTCAGTCGTCAATCATCGCCTTTTCTGAGCCGCCGAACGCAAAAAGCACGGTCGACAAAAAAGGGTTTAATGACCCATTAATCGACTCGGCCCACATGCTGAACTCGGTCGACTACGAGGTGAAAGAGTGAATCTTCATTCCATAGTGCGAAGCGCCATTAGCGCGGTTAATCCTCGCGTCGAGGCGCAGATTTACCGCTCGATCGGACCAATCAAAAACCCGGATTACTCGACTTCTCCTGGCTTCGCGCCGCCGGTAACGATGATGGTGCAAAAGCAGGCGCTGAGTCAGGCTGATATCAGGCACATGGATAACATGAATATCCAGGGTGTGCTGGTCAGTATCTGGACGGATGGCAACTGGTGCGGGATTAACAGGGATCGGCAGCAGGGCGGCGATAAGTTCGTTATCGGCGATGAAACATGGCTGGTTGTGGATGTGCCTGAAATCTGGCCGGACTGGACGAGGGTTATCGCATGTCAACAATTGACGTAGGCCTGCAGGTCACTGAAAGCGATCTGTTTAAGGCGACTGGCGATTTCCTTTCCGTCCTCTTCCCGGATGCAGAGATCACGCAGACTCAGCAAAATCAGACACCCATGCCGAAAGGCGGATTCATTACTATGACGCCGCTTTTTCTGACGGACCTATCAACCAGTGCTGTCAATTACGAGTATGACGGCGTTAGCGATTACGGGCGGGCAGAACTTCGCCGCGTTGATGAATGGCAATGTCAGCTCGATTTCTACGGAGATCAGGCGCAAAACAATGCCACCATCTTTTCGCGTGTTGCCCGCTCCGAATTCGCATGCACCTGGTTCAGGGAAAACGCAAATGTCCTGGTACCGCTTTATTCCGGCCCCCCGCGGCAAACCTCGATGATCAACGGCGAGAAACAGTGGGAATCCCGCTGGACGCTTGAATTCCACGCAAACCCGCTGATTGTCGTCAGCGTTCCTCAGCAGTTTATGACAGGCGCAGATGTAATATCGCAGCCGGTCGACGTGAGATTTCCTCCGGAGAAATAATAAATGGCAATTTCGCTATCAAAAATCGCCCAGATGCTTCCCGGCGTACTGAAGGCGACAGGGACAGCTATTGATCTCAATGGCCTGTTCCTGACCGACAGCGCATACGCGCCGGTTGGTGCAGTACCCTCATTTTCCAGTGCGGATGAGGTAAAGGCGTACTTCGGCAGCGCGTCGATTGAGTACACCGCCGCCGTGCTGTATTTCGCCGCATTCACCGGTAAAACGCAGATGCCTGGCAAGCTGTATTTTAGCCGATTCAATACCGCAGCAGTGGCGGCATTCCTTCGTTCCGGATCGCACGCCGCGACCACGCTGGCACAGCTCAAGTTGCTTTCGGGTACGCTGACTCTGACCGTTGATGGTACGGAGGAGACTTCTGCGGCTATCAACCTCAGCGGCGCCACCAGTTTTGATAACGCGGCAGAGCTGATTGAAACCGGCATTGGCTCCTCGGTTGTAGTGACCTGGGATAGCGTGCTGAAGAAATTTATCATCACTTCTGCCACCACGGGCGTGGATAGCACCATTACCTTTGCCGATGAAGGTACGCTGGCCACAGGCCTTAAACTGACCGAAGCGACCGGCGCGGTGATCTCTCAGGGGGCGGCGCCGGCGGTGGTTGACGATATCTTTACTGCCATTCTTGCCAAAGAGCAGGACTGGGTAACATTCTCCACGACGTTCGCTGTCACCAAAGACCAGGCTAATGCGTTTGCGCTCTGGACAAACAGCCAGAACCATCGCTTTGCCTATGTCCCATGGGACGCATCAGGAACGGCAATCGTGGCGGGCAGCTCGAATGCACTGGTGTACGACATCATCAACACCTACGCCTATAACGACATCTGCCCGGTGTATGGTTATCCGAACCACGCAGCAAACGCTATGGGGTTTGTGGCTGCGCTGAACTTCACGCAGGCCAATGGGCGCTGTTCTCTGAATGGTCGTCAGGTGTCCGGCCTGCTGCCGATGATCAGCAACGATACTGATTACGAGGCGGCTAAGGCCAACGGCTATAACTTCTACGGAAACTATGCCTCGAATGCAGTCGAAACCAACCAGTGGGCGCCCGGCTCTATTACCGGTGATTACGCCTGGCTTGACGCATGGGCTGGTCAGGTATGGGTAAATGCTCAGCTTCAGGCGGCTCTCGTTGCGCTGTTCCAGCAGGCGAGCAATCTGCCTTACGCAGCAGCCGGGAAAGCTCGTATTGAGTCGTGCATGAAGCCGACCATTGAGCAATTCAGGGCATGGGGTGGCATGACGGCGGGAACCGATCTTGACCAGTCGCAGATCGACCAGATTAACGCCATCGCTGGCGTTGATGTTACGGATTCGCTTCTGGCTGAAGGGTATTACGTCTATATCGGCCCGTTCACCCCGGCAATGCGCGCCGCGCGTACCAAGCCAACGGTTTACTTCTGGTACACCGACGGCGGGATCATCCAGGGTATCACCGTTAACAGCGTGGAGGTGCAGTAATGGCCGGTCAAAATATTACGTCGGCAGACGCCATCATTGAGCTGGTAATCGCTGAACTCTACCCATCCGGGTTTAACCTGGAGCAGTTCGAAGCGCAAAACATCTTCGAAATGGGTGATACCGACACGGCAGAGTACCAGCGTACTGCTGACGGTAAACTGCTGGGTGGTTTTATTTATGGTGATCTGCCGTGGACATTCCATCTGGCGGCATCATCCCCGTCGATTAAGTACATCGACAACTGGCAAACCACTCAGATGACCACGCGGTCTGTGCTGCGTGTCAATGGGACGGTGATCCTGCCATCGCTGGGTAAAAAGTACATCATGACCAACGGTATCCTGCAGCGCGCGCGCCGTATGCCGTCTGCCGGCCGTGTGCTTCAGCCGGTAACTGGACTCATCCAGTGGGAAACTGTCACCCCGGCAGACTACTCAGCGTAAAAAAAATCAGCCCGGCTAAGTCCGGGCTTTTTTATACCAGAAATAAACCTCCTGCGCGTCGCAGCGCATTTAACTCCCGAGTCTTTCAGAAAGCTGAGCCTGAGAAATGCCGTATAGGTGCGGACCTTCTCGGGGCGGCATTTCTGTGCGAACAGGCTCATCTTTCTAAAGGAAATACCGCAATGTCATACCCAACAGTTATTAACGGACTTGATTTCCGTGACCTCATTTTTGTTGCTGACAACGACCCGGTAACTGACTCGTTTATGGTGGCGAAGGCATTTGGGAAACGTCCTGACAACGTCATTCGTGATATCGAAAAGACTATTAAGGCATGCCCGGAAGAGTTCGATACAAAACTCAATTTTGAGGTTTGCTATAAAAACAATGAGTTGCAGAATGGAAAGCCGCAGAAATTCTATCGCCTCCGCAAAGATGGGTTAATGCTTCTGGTTATGTCCTACACCAAAAAAGAGGCGATGCGTATCAAGATCGCCTACATCAACGCCTTCAACTGGATGTACGCGATGCTCCAGGTTGGGCGGCGCCAGTTTGAAGAAGAGCGTAATGCCGTCATGCTGGAGTTCCTGAAAGAGAAGGATGTTGCCAGTATGTCTGGTCGCCTGCTGCGCCGGTGGGGGAAAGAGAAGAAGCCCCAGCTACTTTCACGCATTGAGCAACTGGACAAGCAAGGCCAGTTGGCATTGCCCGGTTTTCCTGGTGCGCTTACCGAATCATGAAAACCACAAATTAGTGGTTTTTGTATGGCCCGCCACGGTGGGCTTTTTTATTGCCAGATAACTCATTCAGGAAACAAAAATGGCTCGTAAAAGCATCGTATTCACGGTTGAAGCAGATAATCGTGACAAGGGTAAGCAGTTCAAAATCACCGAAATGCCGGCAAGAAAGGCCGAAGAGTGGGCGATCCGCCTGGCGTGCGCCGTGATTGGCGCCGGCGTTACCGTTCCCGACAATATGATGATGGCCATCCGTGCTGCGGTGGCGCCGGCCCCAGCCGAGGATAACGCAGAAGCTCGCGAGCTGTACGAAAGCGTGATGTCCAGCGGCATGGCAGGTCTCGCTCAGTGGGGTATCACTTCACTGGCTAAAGTTCCGTTCGCACAGTCAAAGCCTCTGCTTGATGAGTTGCTTGGCTGCGTGAAATTCCTCGGCGGTAACGGTATCGAAACAGCGCTTGTTGACGAAGGGCAGATCGAAGAAATTAGCACCTGGTCACGCCTGAAAATCGAAGCCTTCAAACTCCATATCGCTTTTGTAGCAGCCACCGCAAGTTAGAAATCCCATTATCCGTCCCGGAAGATTCAGATCGCGGCTTCATACAGTATGCGAATGTACCGCGCACCATCGCCGCGGTGATCTCCGGGAAAATGGCGACACTCCACGAACTGGACACGGTATACAGCGTTCAGGATATGTGGTGGCTGATTGAAATAATGACCGTGGATAACACCAACAGAGCCATAGCGGAGAGTGATCATGGCAGCAACGGTAATTGACGCCCTCCTGGTGACGCTGGGCCTTGATACTTCTCAGTTCCGCAAAGGCCAGCAGGAAGTCAGTGACGACCTGAAAAAGCAGCGCGAAGACGCCAAAAACACCGCCAAGGAAATGGCGGAGCAGGGCAAGAAAGCCGCTTCGTTCTTCAGCAGCATAAAGACGGAATTGCTGGCACTGACTGGCGTTACCGTCACTGCAGGCGGCCTGATAAGCTTTGTGAAAAGCACCACTTCCGGCCTGATGGATTTATCGATCCAGTCGAAAGCGCTGGGACTATCGGCCCGCTAGCTTGACGGTTGGTCAAAGTCAGCTGAGGCGGCAGGAAGTTCGGCTGAGAAGATAAGCGCTTCTCTGCAGGGGTTTCAGGGCGCTATACAGGGCGCGAGGGTCGGCGATTACAGTAGCTCTATTTTTGGTGGTCTGGCGCAATTAAATGCGCTGACAGGCCAGAATTTTGACGTGTGGGGACAGGACGCCAGTTCTCTGGCCAAAACATCCCTTGATGCGCTACGGAAAATCAGCGATCCAAACCTTCGCCGGCAGGTCGGGTTAAGTCTTGGATTTGATGATGCAACCTTGCAGCGTAATCAGGAAGGGAAATTCCTGCCTGACGTTGATCGCCTGACCAAAAGCTCCGGCATTACAGACGCCTCAACCAAAGGCGCAAAGGAATTTACAGCTGCATGGGCGGAGCTAGGCCAAAATCTCGACACGGTAAAAAACCAGATTTACGTGGGCTTGATACCAACCATTCGCGATCTGAATGGTCTCCTCATAGAGTGGTCGTCTGGTAACGCAAAATCCTCTTCATTCTTCAAAGAGCTGAAGCGGGACATTAACGACATTACTGGTATTGACCTTGGTAGCTGGACGCTATCAGGCGATCTGCGCAACCTCAAAGATAACTTTTCCATGCTCGGAAAAGTGCTAAACCACCTGGGTAACGCTTTAAACGAGCTCAATAACGGCAACTTCTCCAAGGCTGCCGATGAGTTTAAAAAGGCGTGGTACGGAACAGAAGACGGAAAGCCTACCGGTAATGATGCTCTGCCCGGGGTGACAAGTAGCTCCCAAAGCATTTACGAAAACAGCACGTATAAAAAATATAATGACCTCCTGAACAAGTATCTTCCCGAGTGGCTGGGGGGAACACCTTCGGACAGAAAGAAGGACCAGGATGAGAAGTCTTACTGGGATACGACAAAGACTCTGCTTTCTAAAATAGCCGATGCCATTGTCACCCCTGCTGGCGCCTCCTCTTTAGAGCCAAGTATCGGGGGGTATCAGCCCAACGTCCCGCTTAACGCTCAGGCTGCTCGCCTTGGCGCCAAAGGAAAGGCATTTCTTCAGGCGATGGCTGGCGAATTCGGGGCGCTGGAAGGTAAATATGGACTTCCGGCCGGACTGCTGTCTTCGGTAGCTGCTACTGAATCAGGTGGCGACCCGTTCGCAGTATCCCCAAAAGGGGCGAAAGGCCCATTCCAGTTTATGGATGGAACTGCCAGAGACTTGGGTTTGAAGGGGATGGACGTTTATGACCCCCACAAGTCAGCGGATGCCGCTGCAAGATACTTGCGCTATCTGCTGGATGCTACTGGTGGCGATCTGGAAAAAGCTCTTGCCTCCTATAACTGGGGGCTCGGAAACGTCCAGAAGAAAGGCATGGATAACCTACCGTCGGAAACTCGAAATTACGTCCCTAAAGTCATGGCCGGAATGCGCCCCGGCGCCGGGATGGCCGTAGACCGCGCGATGCCCGGGCAGTCCGGTGCGACTTATCAGTTTTATGGCACCAAAATCACCACCCAGGCCCAGAACGTGGAACAGCTTACCAGCGACATCAAAAAGCACGGCGACAACCGTGTCATGCTTTTGGCTGGCTACTCAGGACAATAACTCATGTCGTTTTCTCTGAATGTCTCGACAGTGCTATCCGCCATTCAGGGAGGAAGCCTGTTATCCGTCCTTAACAGCGCCCTGTCGCCAACTTACCGGATCACCTATAACACCGTTGACGAGTCGCTTTTGACGGCTGCAGCCGGTCAGGAGGTTTTCTCTCCGTCTGGCTGGGTTAGCGTTGATCGCTACGGTGATGCGGCGGTGACTAAGGGTCCGGTGGAAAAGGGCAGGTACACGTCCTACAACAAAGTGAAACAGCCGTCTGAACTGAGGATCATTTTTGCCCTTGAGGGGTGGACGGCTTTTTCTGGTTCACTTCCTAACCTGACCAATTTCTCTTTGCTGAGCCGGAACAATTTCATTCAGAAACTGGATGAGATGAAAAACACGGCCAGCACCTACAACATCGAGACACCGGACACGGTGTATTACAGCTACGATCTTACCCACTTCGATTACTTTGTGGGTTCGTATCGCGGGCAGACGTTGTTGATGGCGAACTGCACTTTCGAGGAGATCATGGACGGCGGGGAAGTCATGCTTTCAAATGCTGTTATTGAAGGGCCGCCGACCAACAACGCAAAAACCAACAATGGCGCCGCAGCATCAACGCAGGTGATCACCGGGGCAACGAAAGAGGTGACATTGAGCGATGTTAAGAATGCCTGGTCAAGTGCAGACACAACCTTATCAGACTCTCTACAGACGACCGGGGCTGCGATTGTGTCCAACGTTAACTCGGCGGCCGAGTCGGTCTCTAAGGCGTGGGACAGCTCTTCTACTGCAGTTTCTAAGCAGATAAAAAGCACCGTCTCCGACTTTCTGGAAAAGGTGATGTGACATGCAGGAAATTAGCTTATCACCGTCACTATCTCAAAAGGTCTATGTCACGCTTGGCGGCCAGAACTGCGCGATCAAGTTACATCAGCGTTCAACCGGGTTTTACGCCGATCTGTATGTCGATGACAAGCCGATATTTCAGGGTGTTCTCTGCCTGAACTGCGTTTACCTGGTTCGGTATAAATATCTGGGGTTCAGTGGCGATCTGGTTTTCGTTGACTCAAAAGGTACAGCCGATCCTTATTACGACGAAATCGGCACCAGATTCAAGCTGTATTATGCGACGAGCAGTGAGGTCGGCAGATGAGTTACAAGGAGAGAGAACTTACCGTATCGTTCACGCTGGCCAACGGTACGTTTGACGGTGGCATTGGTAACACGCTGACGGTTAAAGGCTTCAAGTGTGAAGCTGCTATATCTGCCTTTGGCGGCGCTACAGGCACAATGATGGAGCTAAGCCTGTGGGGCCTGTCGCTGGAGAACATGGCCAAGCTGACGACCAACGCGCAAAAAATAATCGCCGCCGAGCAAAATGCTATCGTCGTTTATGCTGGCGACACCCGTGTTTTTTCCGGGTCAATAACATCAGCCAGGATTAACCTGAACCAGATGCCGGATGCGCCGATTGAGATAACCGCGGCGGCCGCCGGCAGGGAGCGCCTGATCCCCTGTGAGCCCACATCCATTCGCGGCGATGCGGATGTGGCTGATATGATTCGCGCTCTTGCCTTTAAAGTTGGCCTGAAATTCATCAATGTCGACGTCAAAAGCACCGAGCGCAACCCGGTATACAAAGGCAATGCTATAAAGCAGATCATTGAAATAGCAGCTGCGCATAAAATAACGGTAAATATTGATTTTGGCACCGTCACTATTTACACCGGGAAGAAACCCTCTGACTCTGTCGTTCCATATGTTTCTCCATCAACAGGGCTTATTGGGTATCCGATTTTTTATGACATGGGGATTAACTTTCGCTGCATTTACTCTCCATCTCTGAAACTGAATACCAAAATCATCCTTGAGACTGACCTGCCGCACGCAAGCGGGGAGTGGATTATTCAGGCAGGAACTACTCATTATCTTTCCTGTAAAGTTCCCGGTGGCCTGTGGGAAACGTTCGTTGTGGCCGCGCCTGGGTATCTTGTAAAAGGGGATGAAAATGCTAACTAACCAGACCCCTGAGAGTGTGTCATCGCAGGGTAACGCCATATTATCGCTGCTACATTCAGCGCTGAAAGGAATGACGTTTGTTGATATTGTTCTGGTTAGGGAGGTTGAAGGCGATGTGTTGACCGTTCTCCCCCTGGTTAATGATGTAGACGTTTCAGGCCGGGCCATTGCCAATCAGGACGTTTACCAGATCCCATACCTCAGACTTCAGGCGGGAAACAGCGCGGTAAAAATGGAGCCAAGGCCAGGAGACATTGGTCTGGTTGTGATCTGCGACAAGGACACCACGAACGTTAGGGAAACCAGATCAGGGGGGCCCGCACCAACTCAGCGCCGCCACTCGTATTCCGATGCGATGTACATAACCGCAATAGCCA
>ERZ773158.2349-NODE-2349-length-14155-cov-2.563830_pt1 | contig 14155 bp, 11 predicted proteins | sample MGYA00511918_ERZ773158 | MGnify/ENA primary metagenome ERZ773158 (study PRJEB29015, sample SAMEA2737876) | human gut metagenome | biome: human gut; feature: human-associated habitat; material: faeces | place: China | collected 2012 ...
GTATTCATTTTTTGCCTCAATGACATCCATCACCGCCTCCGCCTGCGACAGATCCATTCTTCCATTTAAAAAGGCACGTTTGGTAAATTCTCCTGGTTCTGCAATTTCGGCACCATTTTTCAGCACTGTATCCAAAACCCTCTGCATAGCATATACACCACCATGACAGTCTATTTCTACTGTATCTTCTCCTGTAAAAGTCCTCGGTGCATGCATGATCATTACCAGAACCTCATCAATCAGTTCCTCTCCATCATAAATATATCCATAATGAATGGTATGAGTCGGAACTTCTTTTATTTTTTTCTTCCCGCCTTTTGATCTGTAGATACGGGAAATCACATCCATGGCATTCTCGCCGCTGATACGGATGATTCCGATTCCGGACGCACTCATGGCTGTGGAAATTGCTGCGATTGTTGTTTCCATTTTTTTCTCCTCACTTGCCTGTTCTATAATAGTTCCGCCCCTGCGGAACAGTAGACTGTTACAATAATTCTGTCATCTTATATACATAACAGGAAAATCACACTGACTACTGTTATTTTTTTCTGCAAGTGTGTAATCTCTCTGGTATATATACAAGACTTTCCGTAAAATAAAAATGTTACTCCAGGCAAAAGTACACACGCAAAGTTACGTGTTATTCACGCTTTCACCTAGAATAACATTCTTTTTTCATATCTGCAATGAAGCAGTCATATTATTAATTTCTTTTTAATTTTACCACTACATGACGGTAAGGCTCTTCACCCTCACTGACTGTCTCAACGAATTTATTTCCCTGAAGAGCAGAATGGATAATTCTTCTCTCATAAGGATTCATTGGCTCAAGAATAACCGGCTTGCGGGTTTTTCTTACTTTATAAGCAATACCTCTTGCAAGGTTCTCAAGAGTTTCTTTACGGCGCTTGCGGTAATCTTCTGTATCAAGTTTTACACGAATGTAATTTGATTTACCTTTATTTACCACAAGACTCGTCAGATACTGAAGAGAATCCAGAGTCTGGCCTCTCTTGCCGATAAGGATTCCCATATCTTCGCCTTCGAAATCAACTTCCAGACTTCCATCTGTTGTATTATACTTAGATGTGATCTCTACTTCTCCAAGATTCATAGAAGCAAACACTTCGCTCAGGAATATCCTTGCTCTGTTTTCTACTTCTTTAATCTCTTCCGGATCTGTAAGGATCTCAACAGGCTTTACCGGTTTAGTCGTCTTTTCTCTGACTTGTTTCTCTTTTGGCTCTCTGAATTCTCTCGGCTGTTTTTCTTTTGCAGCCCTTTCCTTTACAGGTTTTGGCTGTCTTGGTTTCTCAGAAACAGCTTTCGGCTCTTTGATTTCTTTCTTTACCGGTTTTATAGCTTCCGTTTTCTTTTCTTCCTGAACCGGGGCTTCCTCTTTGAAGGAATCGAGTTTCACTGTCTCTACGATCTCCTTCATTTCTTCTTCCTCAGAAACCGGCTCAATCTTACGAACCTTAATTACTGCAGGCTTGCTTCCGATTCCGAAAAATCCGTTGCTGCCTTCACTTATTACCTGAATCTCAAGCTGGTCACTGGATACGCCAAGCTCGATACATGCTTTTGTAATTGCTTCACTCTTTGTTTTCGCTGAAAACTGGATATAATCCTCCATGCCAACCCCTCCGTTCCTGACTACTTCTTCTTATTACGCTCATCAAATGCTTTTACCAGATTGGCCTTTGCAGTAATGCTGCCAGGTTTTGCATTCGCAGCGTCTTTGTAAGCTTCTTCAACCTTCTTGGCTCTTGTCTCAACATTTGTATTGCTGCTGCCTTTTTCAACTTTATTGATATTCTTAACGCTCTGATGTGCCTGATTTGTGATTTTCTGAGGCGGAAGCCCTTCTTTTTCGCGCTTCTTTTCCATCTTCTTCATATTCTCATTGATCAGGTCATCAATCTGAATCTTATCCATATGTCTGTTGATGACAAGCTGCTGTACACTTCGTACTGCCGCACTTGCTACCCAGTAAATACCAAGACCTACAGGGAATGTGAAACAGAATACTGCTGACATCAACGGCATTACCATATTCATTGTCTTCATGGAGTTCATCATTGCATCCTGCTGTGAATCGCCGCTCTGCTGTGCTGCCTGAGGCATCAGTTTTAAGTTGATCATCTGTGTAGCCCACGCAAGAATCGGGATAAGAATCGCAACGATAGCAAGAAGAGCAGATCCACCTACAAAAGCTGCTTTAATATAAGTCAGTGGCTGATCAGCGATATTCAGACCAAAGAAATTCTGCACATGTGAAATCTCTTTTGCAGTGCTGTTCAGCGTATCAGTAAATCCTGCAAACTGGCTTGTCTCAGCAAGTGTTTTCCACTGGGAAGGTGATAATGCATACAAAAAGTCTGTGACTGAATTACTTGTAGCTTTACTTCCATCCATAATAAGCTGAACTCTTGTCATCTTATTATCTGTGATAAACTGCTGAAGGATATCTGTATATCCGTTTACACCTGTAATACTGGTAACTGCAGATGCAAGGATATCCCTTACACTTCCTACATATGCCGGAATTTTATAAATTACCTGATATAAGGCCATCAAAATAGGGAACTGGATTGCAAGCTGTACGCAGCTTCCTGTAGGAGATACACCGTATTTCTGATATACAGCCTGTGTCTCTTCCTGCATCTTCTGCATTTTCTCTTGCATCTGCTGGGCCTGCTTCATCAGGTTACCCAGGCCGCCTTTTCCACCAAACATAGGCTTCTCTCTCAGTCAGTCATCGTTAAAGGTACTGAATGCCAGTCAGACTGGCATTCAAATGGGGCGAATACTCTCTTCATCCAGATCGGCGTCGAAGAAACGACGCAGGGTCTGAATGTTATTATCCGCGATAATGGCTTCGCGCGCCTGCGCGAGCTTCTCTTCATAAATAGCCTGCCGCCACTCCAGCGGCGTACGCATCGCGGGATTATCGTCTTCCACGATGGTCAATTCAACCGGCGTACCGTACAACACCCCCAGCGCTTCAGCCAGCTTTTGCTGCGCGCTGGCGGAATTGAGGTGGCGCTGGCTGGGACGCAGATGCAGACAGACGCGGCTGCCCTCCTGCTCTTTCCACGCGTTGAGCGCCACCTGCTCGACCAGCTTCGGTACCGCCAGCTGGCTCACTTCCGCCGCCCAGCTGTCGCGCTCGACCGCTTCTTCGGCGAGCTTGGCCGCCAGCTCCGGCGTCTTCTCATGCTCCAGCGCCTTTTTCAGCGCTTTGGGCGTGGCGACTTCGACTTTGCTCTCTTCCACCACCGTCGTCGCCTTCCAGCGATAGGCCTCTTTCTTCGCCGGGGCCTGCTCCAGCGCGGCCGCGGCCGGACGAGCCTGGACGCGCTCGGTAATCGAACTCAGTCGCTCCAGCGCAGCGTTATTCACCGGCCGCGCGCGGGTAGCGGCTGCCGGTTCACTCTTTTTTGGGGTGGTTGCTCCCGGGGTTCGCTGCAGCCGACTGCGCGCCGCCAGCACCTGGCTGGTGGTTTCCGGGAGCGGTACAGTCGGTGCCTGCTGCGGCGCTGATTGCGGTTGCGGCGGCACCTGGGTTGGCGTCTTTACTGCCGTTGGTGCGACAGGTGCAAAGGACTGGCGTGGCACTTCTGGGTCAGGCAGCGGCATACGCGGATGGAATGCCAGCGCGCGCAGCAGCGTCATTTCAACCCCCATACGCCGGTCTGGCGCATAAGGCAGCTCTTTGCGGCCAATCAGCAGCGTTTGGTAGTAGAGCTGAACATCGCCGGGCGGTACGGTTCGCGCCAGTTCGCGCATCCGCACTTCGACCGCGGCCATGTCGGCGCCCAGCGCCGAAGGCGACAGCTGAACCATGGCGATGCGGTGCAGCAGGCTCTGCATCTCGACCAGCAGCGCCTCCCACTCGACGCCGCGTGCGGCGGCGTCATTGACGCCCGCCATGACCCGCTCGCCGTCGGCAGCAACCAGCGCTTCAATCAGCGACAGCGCCTGATCGTCATCAAGGGTGCCGAGCATGGTGCTCACCGATGCGGCCGTCAGCTGCCCTTCCCCACTGGCAATCGCCTGATCGGTCAGGCTTAAGGCATCGCGCAGGCTGCCATCGGCCGCCCGCGACAACAGCTGCAGCGCGCGGGGCTCAAAGGCAATCTGCTCTTCGCCAAGAATATGCTCCAGCTGATGGCGGATCTGTTCAACGTCCAGCGCCTTCAGGTGGAACTGCAGGCAGCGGGATAAGATCGTTACCGGCAGCTTCTGCGGATCCGTCGTCGCCAGCAGGAATTTGACGTGCGCCGGCGGCTCCTCCAGCGTTTTTAACAACGCGTTGAAGCTGTGACGCGACAGCATATGGACTTCGTCGATGAGATAGACCTTAAAGCGGCCGCGGGCCGGCGCGTACTGGACGTTGTCCAGCAGATCGCGGGTATCTTCGACTTTGGTTCGCGAGGCGGCGTCAATCTCAATCAGATCGACAAAGCGCCCCTGTTCAATTTCCCGGCAGTTATCGCACACGCCGCAGGGGGTGGCGGTGATGCCGGTTTCACAGTTTAACCCTTTCGCCAGCAGACGGGCGATGGAGGTCTTCCCGACCCCGCGGGTACCGGAAAAAAGATAAGCGTGATGAATGCGCCCTAACGACAAGCCGTTCGCCAGTGCGGTCAGCACATGTTCCTGGCCGACGACGTCAGCAAAGGTTTGTGGGCGCCATTTACGGGCTAAGACCTGATAACTCATGGGCTGGCTCTGAAACGCTGGAAGGTGAAATCACGAAGGGGTCATGCTATCACAGCCCCGCCCGATCGGCGAGGCTATGTGGAGGGATTTGCTTAGTGGCCCGGGAACGGCACCAGACTGTAGCAGTGGATCCCCAGCTTCTCCAGGCGCTGTTCGCCGCCCAGATCGAAGAGATTGATAATGAAAGCGGCATCGTGCACTTCGCCGCCGAGGCGGCGGATCAGTTTGACCGTGGCGTCGATAGTGCCGCCGGTCGCCAGCAGATCGTCAACCACCAGCACTTTATCGCCCGGTTTAATGGCGTCAACGTGGATCTCCAGCTGATCGGTGCCATACTCCAGCTCATAGGTCTCGGCAATGGTTTCACGCGGCAACTTACGCGGCTTGCGTACCGGAACAAAGCCCACGCCCAGCGCCAGCGCAACCGGTGCGCCGAACAGGAAGCCACGCGCCTCAGTCCCTACCACTTTGGTAATACCCGCGTTTTTGTAGCGCTCGGTCAGCAGTTCAATGCTAAGCGCGTAGGCCTTCGGGTCTTCCAGTAAGCTGGTGACATCGCGGAAAAGAATGCCAGGTTTTGGATAATCCTCGATACTCTGGATGCTGTTCTTCAGATATTCAAGCTGCTGTGCAGTTGCGGTCATAAGTGTATGCCTGATTGAAACGGTATTACCCACGGGCGTGCAAAAGGGGCCAAAGAAACATTTGTTTAACCTTTGACCAGGCTTGCCCGCGCTCGAAAACGCCAGAATTTACTGGCTGTCGGCAACAATTGCAACAGGCATTATTGCGCATCAGTGCTTTTGTTGCTTTGCGTCAACCACCGGAATGCGCCACATAAAGATCAGCAGACAGGCCAGAATGACCAACAGCATGATGCGCACCCACGTAAGCTTAACCAGCCATAGCGAAATAGCAAAAGTCACTACGATCATCGCAATGGCGCGCGGTTTGGCGCCGCGAGGCATGGCGCGGTACTGTTGCCAGTGGCGAAGATAGCCGCCAAACCAGGAGCGATACAGCAGCCACTGGTGAAAGCGCGGCGATGAGCGGGCAAAGCACCAGGCGGCGAGCAGAATAAACGGCGTCGTCGGCAGCAACGGTAAGAAGACGCCCAGCGTACCCAGCGCTACCGCCAGCCAGCCGATAATGGTTAAAATAACAGGTGGCATAATGCGAATCGTTATCAAACAGATGAGGCTACTGTAGCACAGTTGGCTGGAAGGGAATGGAGAGGTGTGGTGAAAACAGCTCAACTTTTACAAACGCTGAACGATCAGCTCAGCGAGCTGGCCGCGCTGGTGGCGCCGCTGGCGGAGCACGCGACCCTCAGCCCGCGCTTTGACCGTCAGCTCTTCCACACCCGCAGCACGCTGATGCAGGCCTATCTGGCGGAAGCCCAACACAACTTTAACCAGCTCCGCCAGGCCGTCGAGCGCCAGCAGCTGCCGCAGGTGGTCTGGATTGCCGAGCGTCTGGCGGCACAAATCGCCGCGCTGCGCCGTGAAACCGCCACCTGGTCCTTGCGCAGTTGGGACCACGCGTCGCCAACGTTGAGCCGCTGGCAGCGCCGTCGCCTGCAGCATCAGGAGTATGAGCGCCGCCTGCTGGCGATGCGCGACCAACGCCAGCGTCAGCTGGCGCAGGCGACCAGCCTTGACGAGCAGCAGCGGCTGGGGAAAGAAGTTGAAGCCTACAGCGGCCGGTTGGCGCGCTGCCGACAGGCGCTGGACAAGATTGAAAACGTACTGGCGCGGCTGACGCGCTAACAGGAGAGGACTATGTCGCTGGAAAATGCACCGGACGAGGTCAAACTGGCCGTCGATTTAATCATGTTGCTGGAATCGCATCAGATCCCGGCGCAAACCGTGCTGAGCGCGCTGGAAATTGTCCGGCGGGATTATGCAAACAAGTTAAAAAACGCGGAAAGCGGGTCGCAAAACCCAGAGAAGTAGGATGTTGTCTCCGGCAGTGTGCTGGCAGTCTGGTCCTCTGCGCATGACGCCACTGGAGACAATATTGATGGAAAAAGTCAGTCAAACCCCACACGACGCGGTGTTTCGCCAGATGCTCATGCATCAGGCGGTCGCGAAGGATTTTTTGCAGTTGTACCTCCCCGCGCCGTTTCTGGCGATCTGCGAACTGGATTCGCTGCAGCTGGTCTCCGGTAGCTTTGTTGAAGAGGACCTGCGCGCCAGCTATTCCGATATCCTTTACTCACTGCGCACGCGTCATGGACCGGGCTATGTGTACGCGCTGATTGAGCACCAGAGTACCCCGGACAAGCTGATGGCGTTTCGCCTGCTGCGCTATGCGCTGGCTGCCATGCAGCGTCATCTGGACGCCGGCCACGACACGCTGCCGCTGGTGGTGCCGATTCTGTTTTATCACGGCAAAGTGAGCCCCTGGCCCTGGGCCCGCAACTGGCAACAGCTATTCGACGATCCGGCGCTGGCGAAGGCGCTCTATAGCAATGATTTTCCGCTGGTGGACCTCACCGTAATGCCAGATAATCAGATCGCCCGTCATCGGCGGATGGCCATGCTGGAGCTGCTGCAAAAGCATATCCGCCATCGCGATCTGGCCGAGCTGCAGGTGCCGCTGATTGCGCTGATGACGCAAGGCTATCTGACAGAAGCGCAGCTGAATACGCTGCTGCGCTATATGTTGCAGGCGGGAACCACGGAACATCCGGGGGCGCTGATCCGCACGCTGGCGGCGCAGTCGCCCAGGCATAAGGAGCTGATGATGACCATTGCCGAATGGCTGGAAGAGAAAGGCCGTAAACAGGGACAGCAAGAGGGTGAGCAGGAAGGTCGAGAAGCCGCTACCCGCAGCATCGCCGCCAGAATGCTGGCGCGCGGCCTCGAACGTCAAACCGTGCAGGAGCTCACCGGGCTGAGCGATGAAGAACTCGCCGCGCTGGCGCCCTGATACAGCAGGGGCGGCTTTGCGCCGCCCCTCTTCGCTCAGGACGCGGTGGTGGGCGCCAGATCGTCGCCTTTCCCGTCCCGTTTCACTTCGGTGACTTCATCGCCTTTTTCATTGCGCAGATGAACTTCCAGCTGGTTAAAGGCAATGTTGATGTCATTCTCCCGGCACAGGCGGTCGATGGCGCGGTTGAGCTCATCTACCGTGTAGCTGCGATCGCGCAGTTCTCGAACATACAGACGCAGTTCATGATCCAGGGTACTGGCCCCGAAGGTGGTGAAGAAAACCGCTGGCGCCGGCTCCTGCATCACTTTCGGATGATCGTGCGCGGCCTTCAGCAGCACCTCTTTCACCTTATCCAGGTCTGAGCCATAGGCGACGCCGAGGCGGATCACCACCCGGGTCACGGTGTCGGAGAGCGACCAGTTGATCAAGCGCTCGGTAACGAACGCCTTGTTCGGGATAATCACCTCTTTGCGATCGAAATCGGTGATGGTGGTGGCGCGAATACGGATTTTGCTTACCGTCCCCGAGAAGGTTCCGATAGTGACCGTATCCCCAATGCGCACCGGACGTTCGAACAGAATGATTAGGCCGGAGACAAAGTTACCGAAGATCTCCTGCAGACCAAAACCTAAACCAACCGACAGCGCGGCCGCCAGCCATTGCAGTTTATCCCAGGAGACACCCAGCGCCCCGAATACCGTCATCGCCCCGATAGCGATAATCGCATCGTTGAGAATGGTGGTGATGGCGTAGGAGGTCCCCTGACGCATGTTGAGCCGCGACAGCACCAGCACCTCCAGCAAACCCGGCAGGTTGCGGATCAGCGCCCAGGCGACCATTGACGCCACAATGGCGAACAACAAACTGCCCATCGTCACGCTGCGCACCACGCTGGCCCCCGCCTCGGTGCCGTTGTAGTGCCAGAGGGTAATGCTGTCGAGGTAGGCGAAAACGGTGATCAAATCAGACCAAATCGCCCAGAACATCACCGCGAACAGCGCGACCATCACCAACATGGTGATGCGCAGCGTCTGCTGGTTGACCTGCTCGAGAGCGATAGTTGGCTCTTCCTGCGGCTCGGCGCCTTCCGCCCCTTCCTTCACCAGATGTTGACGGCGCGCCAGCGCGCGGCGCCAGGCGATACGCCGCGCCGCTACGCTTAAGCCACGCAGTACCGTCTGGTACAGCAGGTTCCAGATCATCACCAGATACACGGTCTCGATCCAGCGTCCCGCCAGACGCAGCGTCGTGTAGAAGTAGCCGGTTGCCGTCAGCACCATCAGGGCCACCGGAACGATAGACAACACCGTGATCGTCAGCAGGCGCAGGCTGTGCGACTCTTTATCGCGCCAGCTTTCCCGGCACATCGGCCAAACCAGCACCGCGATCAGCAGTAAGTTGAAGAAAATCACCAACTGCCCCAGCACGTCGTCCATCAGGTTCAGCGGCGACAGTTCGGAAATCACCGACCAGAAATTCAGCGGCAGCAGCGCCAGGCTGACGCGAACAATCTGCCGCCGCCAGTGGCTGGTCAACTGCGCCGGCATATTAAAGTGGTTGACCGCGACGCCGTTCTTTTCCAGCACTTTCCAGCACAGGCCAAACACCAGCCAGAACATAGCCAGCTTTTTACTGTACGCCCACAGCAGTCCGCTAATATTTAACTGCATGGTGAGTAAGATCAGACCGATAGCCAGAATCAACAGCACCACCGGTAAGGCGCGGATCAGATCGATCAGGATCGCCTTCGGCGTATGCAGTTGGGTATCGTTGCGCAGCTGTCCCACCTGGGAAGCAAGCTTTGCCTGATAATCCTTGAGCCACTGCAGACGCCAGCGGATGAGGCCGGCAATCAACAGCAGCGGTAAACCGGCCAGGAAAGCGACAAACACCGCAGGCCACGCTTTTTCCCAGTTCACGGTGATTTTCATCGCCTTAAACTGACCTTTCAGCGCTTCCGGGAAGGCCTTAATCCACTCCCAGTCCATCGGTTTATTGCTGTTCACCCAGAAAATTTGCTGGGTCAGAATTTCCTTCAGACTGCTCGAGACGCTCATCAGCTGCTGCTGGTTGATCTGCAGGTTGATGGCCATCATCAGCTGGTTGCCCAACTGTTTGTTGAACTGATCAAGCAGTTCGCGACGCATGTCGATCACTTCCAGTAGCGCGGCGTGGACTTCATCGTTCACTTCGCTGCTGTGCCCCTCCTCCAGTTTGGCGACAAAGGCATCGCTCTGGAACAGCGCGTCGCGCTGCTGGTTCACCTCAAACTGTTCAAGCCGCAGGTCGGCGATGCGGTTGGTCATATCCTGCAGCTCATCCGCCGACGGTAATGTCTGTTGCTGTTGGTAAAGAATACGCGACAGCAGCAGGCTCCCCCGCAGAACTGAAATTTGCTCTTTAATATCCCGTTCAGACTGCAGCGCGCGGTCGAGCCAGTTTTTGACCTGGATATTGCGCTGCACCAGCTGGTTACCGTTCTCTGTTGCCTGGATCAGCTTCTCGCTGAGCTGATGGTTAATATCCAGCTCCTGCTTGACCAGCGGGTTGGCCTGAATACGCGCCGTTTCGTCGGGGGTAACCGCCTCCTGGGCGGTTTTCTCGGTCAGGGTCAGCCGTTTGCTGTTCACGGCCTCCTGCAGCAGCTGTAGCTGATGCTCCAGCCGGTTGCTCCAGGCGGTGACGTAGTCACGCTGCTTCTGCAGGGTATCCTGCAGGATAGTGTTGCCTTCGAGGCTCTTGCGCTGTTGCTCGATCTGCGCGTTGAGCAATGCCTGTTGAGCCTGCAACAGTACCTGCTGGGTCGGGCGTAGGGTCTCGTCGCCCACCGAGGTGCCATTCAGACGATTGCGGATCTGCTGCAGCTGCTGGGAGGCGTTGAACATCGCATTTTGCACGCGTTCCGGCTGCGTTTGCAGGGAAACCAGTTGGCTGTTATAGGTCGCCAGATCGTTTTGCGCATTCTGCAGATCGTCCAGCGTCTGGGTGACGCGCGACTCCAGCTGACGCAGGGAGAGCGTACTTAGCGTTTTGCGCGTCGCGTCGTCGTTCGGGACATCGCTCAGGTTATTGAGGCTCTCCACCGCCTGGCGCAGCTTCGCCGGCGCCTGCTCGACCTGCTGTCGCAGCTGTGCCGTCTCGCTTTTGATACGCTCGATTTTATCCAGCGTTTCCAGCGTCTGAGTCAGATCCTGCTGGACCAGTTTGTCCTGCGGAGTCAGTTCTTTTTGCTTGTTTAACGTATTGAGCTGGCTCTGCACCTCTGCCCGATCGGGGAGATCCGCGGCGCGGCCCTGGACTGGGCTGAAAAGGCCAATAAAACAGAGCAGCGTGATAATAAAGATGAACGTGGCGCGTTGCCTGGAGATCGTGTGCAGCATAGTTAATATGAATGAATGCAAATGCCGGAGAATACCGGGGGTCGTCGCAAGCGCGCAGAATAGCACTTCTCAGCGCTGGCGAATAGCGGCGGACGGCGCTAAAAATTCACGCCCATCCGCGCGCTACCTTTAAGCTGACAAGCTCTCCGGGCCGCGTAGCGTCGGGCAGAATTGATACATCTCCAGCAGAATAGCGACGTAGTCCCGCGCTTCCGCATGCAGGTCGAACGAATCGGGGGCAAACAGCCAGTTTTCCATCAGCCCGGAAAGGTAGCTGCGCATTAACACGGCCGCCCGCCGGGTGAGTAAATTGGCGGGCAGCAGCTTCGCCGCGATGCATTCTTTCAAGGTCTGCTCGATACGCTCATAACTCGCCAGGGAGAGCTGCCGCTGGGCCTGCTGCACCACGGTCATTTCACCGACGAACTCACACTTATGATAGATAATCTCCATCATTAATCGTCGACGTTCTTCTGTCACTGTCGCTTCAAGAACATAGACTAGAATCTCCCTGATAACTGAGAGTGGATCGTTGGGGAATTTTGCCCGATACTCAATTTCGAGATCGCTAATACTGGCGTCTGACAGCTCCCAAATTTCGTTGAATAAATCTGATTTATTCTTGAAATGCCAGTAGATAGCCCCCCTCGTTACACCCGCAGCTTTTGCAATTGTTGCCAACGAGGTAGATGATACGCCTTGCTGCGAAAACAGACGCAGAGCAACATCCAGAATCAGTTGCCGGGTTTCACGTGCCTGTTGTTTGGTTTTTCGTGCCATAGGTTAATGACTTTACAGAGGTTACGTTTACATACATTTGTGAATGTATGTACCATAGCATGACCATAATAGAAAGACTGTAGTGGGTTTGTGGTTGTTTGAGCCACTGAACATTTTGAAATTGGACACTCGAGGTTTACATATGAACAAAAACAGAGGGTTAACGCCTCTGGCGGTCGTTCTGATGCTCTCAGGCAGCTTAGCGCTAACAGGATGTGACGATAAACCGGCTCAACAGGGAGCCCAGCACATGCCGGAAGTCGGTATTGTGACGCTCAAATCCGCACCTCTACAAATAACCACCGAACTGCCAGGCCGCACCAGCGCCTATCGCATTGCGGAAGTCCGTCCTCAGGTCAGTGGCATTATTTTAAAACGTAACTTCGTGGAAGGTAGCGATATCCAGGCCGGCGTCTCTCTGTATCAGATCGATCCAGCCACCTATCAGGCCAGCTATGACAGCGCCAAAGGCGACCTGGCAAAAGCCCAGGCGGCGGCAAACATGGATCAACTGACGGTCAAGCGTTATCAGAAACTGTTGGGCACCAAATATATTAGTCAACAAGACTACGATACCGCCGTTGCGACGGCGCAGCAGAGCAATGCGGCCGTGGTCGCGGCGAAAGCTGCCGTTGAAACCGCGCGCATCAATCTGGCCTACACCAAAGTCACCTCGCCGATCAGCGGCCGGATCGGTAAATCCGCCGTGACCGAAGGGGCGCTGGTACAGAATGGTCAAACGACCGCCCTGGCAACCGTACAGCAGCTGGATCCGATCTATGTTGACGTCACCCAGTCGAGCAATGATTTCCTGCGCCTGAAGCAGGAGCTAGCCGACGGCCGCCTGAAACAGGAAAACGGCAAAGCGAAAGTGGAGCTGGTGACTAATGACGGTCTTAAGTATCCGCAGTCCGGCACGCTGGAATTCTCGGATGTCACCGTCGATCAGACCACCGGCTCAATCACACTACGCGCTATTTTCCCGAACCCGGATCACACCCTGCTACCGGGGATGTTCGTCCGTGCCCGTCTGGAAGAAGGGATTAACCCTGACGCCCTGCTGGTACCGCAACAGGGTGTTACCCGTACGCCGCGCGGCGACGCCAGCGTCATGGTAGTGGGGGAAGGCGATAAAGTCGAAGTCCGCCAGGTCACTGCTTCTCAGGCGATCGGCGATAAATGGCTGGTCACTGACGGTCTGAAATCCGGCGATCGCGTTATCGTCACCGGCCTGCAAAAAATCAAACCAGGTGTGCAGGTAAAAGCGCAGGAAGTAGCTTCTGATGATAAACAGCAAGCCGCAGGCAACGCGCCATCAGAACAAACCAAGTCTTAACTTAAACAGGAGCCGTTAAGACATGCCTAATTTCTTTATCGATCGCCCCATATTTGCATGGGTGATCGCCATTATCATCATGCTGGCTGGGGGATTATCGATCCTCAAATTGCCGGTGGCGCAATATCCGACGATTGCGCCGCCAGCAATTTCCATTACCGCCATGTACCCCGGTGCTGACGCCGAAACGGTGCAGAACACCGTAACTCAGGTTATCGAACAGAATATGAACGGTATCGATCACCTGATGTACATGTCCTCAAATGGCGACTCCACCGGTACGGCAACCATTACGCTGACCTTCGAATCCGGTACCGATCCGGATATCGCCCAGGTTCAGGTTCAGAACAAGCTGGCGCTGGCGACGCCTCTGCTGCCGCAAGAAGTCCAGCAGCAAGGGATTAGCGTTGAGAAAGCGTCCAGCAGCTTCCTGATGGTTGTCGGCGTCATTAACACCAACGGCACCATGAACCAGGACGATATTTCGGACTACGTGGCGGCCAACATGAAGGATCCGATTAGCCGTACCAGCGGCGTCGGCGACGTTCAGCTATTCGGTTCCCAGTATGCGATGCGTATCTGGATGGATCCAAACAAACTGAACAACTTCCAGCTTACGCCGGTGGATGTGATCAGCGCCCTGAAAGCGCAGAACGCCCAGGTGGCCGCGGGCCAGTTAGGCGGTACGCCGCCGGTGAAAGGCCAGCAGCTTAACGCCTCGATCATCGCGCAGACGCGTCTGACCAATACGGAAGAGTTTGGCAACATCCTGTTGAAGGTGAACCAGGACGGTTCCCAGGTTCGTCTGCGTGATGTCGCCAAAATTGAGCTGGGCGGCGAAAGCTATGACGTAGTGGCGAAGTTTAACGGCCAGCCGGCATCCGGTCTGGGTATTAAACTGGCTACCGGCGCGAACGCGCTGGATACCGCCAACGCTATTCGCGCTGAACTGGCGAAGATGGAGCCGTTTTTCCCGTCGGGGATGAAGATC
>ERZ773158.2358-NODE-2358-length-14114-cov-20.909453_pt1 | contig 14114 bp, 17 predicted proteins | sample MGYA00511918_ERZ773158 | MGnify/ENA primary metagenome ERZ773158 (study PRJEB29015, sample SAMEA2737876) | human gut metagenome | biome: human gut; feature: human-associated habitat; material: faeces | place: China | collected 2012 ...
CAAAGAAACGGCGGCTCTGAAATTCAAAGCCGCCGTTTCATATAGGCGTGTTGATGGGACTGCTGTACGACGGCTTTTTTTCTTTTGCCGTCGTGCAGCAGATTTGGCAGAGTTAGTGCAACGCTTTATTACAGGTTATAGTTAATTTATTCATACTTCTTTCCAACCACATATATTGGCAACAGCACACCGCAAAGGAACATAGCCAAGAAAACATATTTCCCTATGTTTTCCCATACATCTGCTACAATGCTGCCCGCCACGATGTTGATAATCGGGAATAGTATCATACACAGGCACAAACTCAAGCGGAGAGTTCTCACAATATGTGGCCAGTTGCGATTATTGAATTTTACTCCCGGCACATTCATGCGGAATGGGCCATCATAAAAAATGTTTACACTGTTTTCATCATAAAAGCTTGATAACTTAGTGCGGACGAAGCAGCAAAAGTACGCGCCGAATACCGCACTTAGAAGCGCAAGCGTTTCCAAGGTTTCCATGCAGGGCTGCGCCGTTGTATAGTTCAGAAATGTACCGATACAACAAATCAAAAGGGAAAATCCGTAAAAAACAATCCACTTGCTCTTTACATGATATGCCCTTTCAGGGCTTTCGTCCGCATAAGTGATTGCCGTCTTAACAATATCCTCAACCTTATCAGGTTTTAGTACATCATTGTTCGGCAATCTCTCACACATTAAAAGTTCCGTAACGGAAACATCCAACAGATTTGCCAGCGGGATCAATAGAACGGTATCGGGCAAGCTAACTCCCGTTTCCCATTTGCTTACAGCCTTATCAGATATACAGAGTTGTTCTGACAACTCTTTTTGAGTGATTCCTTTTTCTTTGCGAAGTGCGGCGACAAATGCGCCAAATTTCTTCTTGTCAATATTGAACATTGATTTTAACCTCCTGTGATTGCTAAGAGCATTATCGCTCTAACGCTGCCATTTAGCAACCGAATGGCAAGCGAGTATATCATTTTGGATGTTGAATGATAGTAGAGTTGAGATATTTCTTTCGTGAAAGGTACACTATTGTTTATTTTATCATTACAGTATCACAAGTTCAACTGTGTACATGAAATGAAAAATGAGTATGAATGAAATGTAGCACCGTTCAAATACCATCACCCGAAATGTAAAATTACATTAGGTGGTGATGACATGAAGAACGAAAAGAGCGAACGCAAATTTGATTTTCGTCCGATGGGGCTTGCAATCAAGAAAGCCCGAGAGAAGAAAGGCATGACACAGGAGCAACTGGCCGACATCATCGGGCGGGACACTCGTACTGTCATGTACCACGAAAACGACGGTCAACATCCGAGCTTAGATATTTTCTATCAACTGGCAACCATGTTCGACCTGTCAGTAGATGAATACTTCTACCCCGATATGAGCGCCGATGAAGCCGCAAAGAAGCGGATCAATATTCAACTTAATTCTCTCAATGAAAGCGAACTGCGGCTCGTCGAGGGGATTATCAATGCCATTATAGAAAACCGTGGAACGGAGGAAGCGTAAGAAACGGCGCTGCCTCCGTTTTTCGCGGGGTTTCCGGAGGGATCGCGTTAGCGGCAAGCAAGGCAAGTGTATTGACACTTGCAATTTCCGCGCTGCGGAAACGCTTGTTGGGGTGCCCCCAAACCCGCTGGACTTCTGGCCACCGTGACCAGAAGAAATATTGTCTGCGTCGCCGTCCCTAACGGGCCTGCTCCTTATTGCGCGGGTTGTCCGTCAGCCCGCGCAGATGATCCACGCTGCCCTTGACGGCTACCAGCTCCCGCATATCCTGCTGGGCCTTGCGGTATTCCAAATAAAGAGCTTTTTTCCGCGCTGCCAGTTGGCGGCGTTTTTCTTTTAGCACGTCCATTTTGGAGAGCTTCTCGCCGCCCAGCAGCTCGGCCATTGTCGCCTTTGCAGCCCGGTAGTCGGCCAGCTCCGCCTCATGCTCGGCAAGGTATTTCCGGCTGTACTTGGCGGCCTTGTACCCATCGAATACCGGGCGGGTCTTTGCGTACTGCACCACGGCGGCCATCAGATCAGACACGCGGGAAAGCTCGGCCTCGGTCTGCTGAATGTCCCCGGCCAGCGTGTGAAAACGCTCTGTGGCGGCGTCGGTCTTTGCGACCAGATCGTCATATTCAAATAGCTGGTGCTCTTTCAGATATTGCAGCGCGGCCGCCATCTGTTTAAGGTTGTACACCTTGGCCCAGCGTTCATAGGCTGGGCCTTTGCCCTGACGCATCCTCTCCTGAATATCGATCAGCAGATTGACACGGCGGGGTGCGGGCGCTTTCCGCGCCGTGGCCGTTCGTGTGGGAGCCTTGCCGTCAATGACGGCCTGCACGTCCTCGGGGCCGTAGCCGTCCCCCAGCGTGGACGCCCGGAAACGGGCCGCCCGCTGTTGTCCTGGCACAAGGAATGAGATCACGCCGCCGCGCCCGTGCTTGACCTGTATGCCTGCCGTTTCCATGCGCCGGAGGAAATCTGCAAAGTCCTCGGGGCGCTCCGTCAGAGCCGCGTCAATGGCAAGACGGATCTGTTCTTTTTGTGATAGCTTTTGATTTTCGCCCAGCCATTGACCGTAGTGCAGATACCGCCCCTTGCTGTGGAGCTTGGGATTTATGATCACGGATAGATCGTGCTCCAGACATACCCGGTCAGACAGCCGCCGCAGGGCGAACGAGGAGCCGATGAAGTTTCGGAACTTCCGGGAGCGGTCATAGGCGGTGGAATTGTAGTAGATGTGATTATGAATGTGCTCTTTGTCTATATGGGTACAGACGAAGAATTGATACTTGCCCTTTGTCCAGCGCATCGCCGTTTCATAGCCGATGCGGTTGGCCTCCTCCGCTGTCACCTCGCCGTGGGGAAACGCCTGCCGGATCTGGTAGCACAGCGCCCCTTGTCCGGCCCTGCGGTCAGTTTCCCCCTGATACTGATTTTTGACCAGCATGAACTCGGCGTGTGCTGTGGCCGGATCGCAGAGGTGGGAGGAAACGGCCCCCAGCTTCTCCGGGTTCAGGCCATAGTCAAAGCGGTCTTTCAGGCTTTGCAGGGCCGTCCGCTTATCGGCCCGCTTGTGGGATTTGAGGTAAGTTGTGGCCGTAGGCAGTCCTCCTTTCCATACGACAAACGGCGGCTGGGATCAGCCGCCGTTTTCTGCATCTTCTGGCCACCGTGACCAGAACTCAGCCCATGATGAAGCCCCGCAGGGAGCCGTTCAGCTCGTCCAGCTTGGCAAGCAGCCATCCGGCCAGCGCAGGCAGGCCAAAGGGCGAAATGGCAAACGCCATCAGCAGCCCCGCGATCCCCGTGGAAATGTCTTTCTCCACAAACAGCATCAGGACACTCAGCAGCCCCAGCACCGACGCGAGGATGGAGAGCAAACCAGCGGAAAGACTCAGCAGGAACGAGAGCACGGCCACAAGCAGGGTCAGCACCAGCACAAAGGGAGCGGCAAGAATTTTGAATATGATCCGCATAGGGGGTTCCTCCTTTTTCCTGTATATGTCTATTATAACTCTGAAAAAATCGGCACTCAAGGATGTCCCGGTTGTCCCTGCTTCTGGTCACGATGACCAGAAGCAGGGACAGCCGGGGAACGGCGCGGGGCCGTTCCCCCTGTGTCACATCGTTACAATGGCGGAGAGCTGGGCCAGCAGATCAGACAGCGGCCCCCACAGGTCGGCATAGTCCTTTTGCAGACGCTTCAGCTCGTCCGGGTACAAGCCGCCATAGCTGTTGGCATGGATGGCCGCCTGATTGAGATTGTTTGCACAGCGCCGCTGGAGCGACACAATCTCCTTGACAGGTTCAAGGTCAACGTGGAGCACATAGCCGCCCAGCGCCATTTTGCGGATATAGGCGCTCATGTTGCGGATGCCCGCCTCGGCCATGCGCTCCCGAATGACCTCCAGCTCGTCAGGCCGTACCCATACATAGATGGGGACACTGCGGACGCGCTTCTTTGTCAACGCTCCTCACGCTCCCGGCTGCGGCGCTTGGGCGGGTGTTCCCGCACCTTATCCAGCGGCTTCTCCTCCGGGGGCGGCACAGGCAGATTGTTGATGATGCCATCGATCTGATTATAATTCTGCTCCATCGAAAGCTCGGCGTTCTTGTTGGGATTGCGTTCCTGCTCCATAAATGTCCTCCTATCTGTCGCCCCGGTCAGGGGTATTTTTCTTTGGGGCGGATTGCCCCCGGTCAGCCTCGGCCTGCTTTGCGGCGGTTTTCATCTGCTCCCGGATCGAACGGGGCCTGTCGGGATTGTCGGGCGCAGGCCGCAGTTCATAGTCAGACGCCTGCCGCTTTGTTAGTGGCCGTGTGTAGGTCAAATGCCCCCACGCCAGAAATGATCCATTTTCAACCGGGACGCGCTGATCGTAGTTGACGATCTCATCCGGGGCGTTACGGGGCGGCTTGGGGAATGTCCCAATGTCCACAGGGCGCTGGGTAGAGTAATACTTGTAAAGGCCGGGAGCCTCGACCTGCCTGACATCGACGTTGTAAAGGCGCTGGTATTCCTGCACCCGCGCCGCAAAGTCCTGTTCCAGAGCGGCACGGTCGCTGCCGTAATGCCCCCATTCATACTGCCGCTGGCCGTCCTTGTCGTCATAGCAAGCCCATGTGACATAGGGCGAGGGAGCGGTAGGATGATGCCCCAGCGCAAAGCCCCTGCCGTTTTCCAGCATGACGGCCTTGATGATCTCATAGCCTTGGTTTTTGTCCATATACCCTCCTCACCGTGATACATCTTTCTCCGCCCGTTTCGCAAAGGGCTGAAGCTGATAGGGGCTTTTACCGTCCTCCGGACGCAGGAAGTCCAGCCTTGCGGCGGCACGGATGGCGTTCTGGTTGAGCTGCCGCTGCCATGCCCCTTGGCTGGGCGCCCACTTGAAGCCCTCGCTTTTGAGCGTCTGCCGGGTGTCGGCGTCCGGCTTATCCTCAAAAATGAGCTGCAAGCGGTTCTCTGCCTCGTTGACCTTGGCCTCGCCGCTGGGGAATGTCCAGCCCACGAACTCGGCCTTATGGCTCAGATCTTCGATACGCTGGCGCACACGGCGGATATTGGCGTTATTGTTGGTGAGCAGATAGGACGGAAACGGAACGGGGTCTTTGCGCCAGTCTTGGGACATGGACGCCTTGACCTTTTCCACCTGCTCCGCCGTCAGCTCGGGGCAGCCCTCCAGCGTCTTGTGCTTGCGGTAGTAGGCATTGACCGCCTTCATCATGGCCTGCTGAGACTCCATTCCCTCCAGCTTTTTTGTGAGCTTTTCCACGGCGAGGTCATCGTCGGCGCTGATACCGCCCCGACCTGTGGAGCGGATCTTGTCCAGCAGTTTTTCAATTTCGGCGTACTCGCCGGAGTTGCGATCCCGGGCGGCGTTCTGCTTGGCCTTTTTCGCCACGGGGAAATTGCCGCCCCCGGTGATCAGAATAGACGGCACACGGGCGTCAATGGCGTTGCGCTCGTTGAGGTTTTCCGCCAGCCTGCGGGCGTAGCGGTCAACAAGGGCGTCGATCTTATCATGGTACATGGGATCGACCTGCGCTTTCTGCTTCTCTGCCAGTGCATAGGCTTCATCCACCATCGCCCGGTAGCCCGCCGTAGCAGAGCCGGGGGCATAGTCGGAATAGCTGTTCATGTCCTTTGCCCGCTTTGCCGCCGCCTCGCTGATCTCATAATATTTAGGCATAATTCCTCCTTTCAGCCGGGACTTCGGGACAAAATGTCCCAAAGCCCCGGTGCTTGGATGTGGAAAGAATTTCTGTGAAAACGGGGGTGAGCGGGAAAACATACCGCCCACCCCAAAAGCGCCCCGGAAAAGCCTTGTAAATGCGGGCGTTTTCCGGGGCTATTTTTCCACGCGCTACCTCCGTTTGCGGCGCATATACGCCCGCTTTTGCTCCCGCAGGGCAGCCCCGGCGCAGACCGGGGAGCAGTACCGCTGCCGCCCATCCGGGAGGAAAGCCCTGCCGCACACCGGGCAAGGCCGGGTTTCTGTGATACGCTCCACGGTCAGCGACCTTTCCAGCACGGGATCAAGGGGCAGCACCGCCGAACGGAAATAGCGGCAATAAGCGCCCGTCCAGCATTTCCCCAGCATATAGCACTCGCAATCCAGCGGCAGACAGCCAATGTCTTTGTCATAGTTGGCACACCACCGCTTCACAAGGGAGCGGATCGCCGCCTTTTCCTGCCGGGTCAATTCACGGCTCATGTTTGCCCCCCGTCTTTGACCGAAGTTGCTCCCGGTAGCAGAACACGCAGCCGATCCCGTGCCAGTAGGGGCAGCCGTCACAGCGGGAGCCTTTGGGCGGCAGGTTGGGCGGGACGCCCTTGAAGTAGCTCTTTTCTTTCATAAAGTCCTCATAGGGGCTGTTGGTAAACCTCATTCTTCACCGTCCTCGTCCCACGGCGGCCCGTCATCCTCGGGATCGGTTTCGTCATAGTCCTCCGCGCCGTCATATTCGCCGCCGTAGTCCGCCTCGGACTCAGCGGCCCGCTGCTTCTTGGGACGGTAGATTTTGAAGTACCAGCCAGCGCCGCCGCCAATGACCACCACGGCCAGCGCCAGCAGAAGCATACCGCCGTTGCCCGTGGCCTTGGGCTGCTCCGGCTCGGGGTCAGGCTCCGGCTCTACCACAGGCACAGGCTCCGGGGCCTTGCCCTGGCACTCGCTCAGATTGACCGCGCAGACGGTACAATCCGTGTTGATAGCGCCTACGGCGCATTTGTCGGTACAGGAACACTCCGGCAGCTCACCGCCCGCCGCCTGCATCGCCGCCAGCAGGTCGGCCTCGTCCACCATGTTCAAAAAGTAGGTCTGATACTGCTCGCCGTCCTCATCGGTGGGCTTGTCATAATCAATGACGATGTAAAAGGTGTTGCCGCCGCTGGTCTGCACCGTGATGAACTGCTTGTTGGTGGCCTTATCGTAGAGCAGATCACGGGTCACAAGGTTGCCGTCCTCAGTGAAGCCCTCGCCGGGGTCAACGGTTTCGGCAGGCGGCGGCTCCACAGGATCAAGGCCGTCCCATTCCTCCCCGCCCCCGGCATAGGCTGTGACCGCCATACTGCCCATGAGGGCGGTCACGCAAAGCGTTATCAGCAAAAGCCGCAGTTTTTTCATTCTGTCACCTCCGCCTGTTTCGTCGGCTTCTGGCCACCGTGACCAGAAGCGCCGCTCCGGGGCTGCTGGAGCACCAGCGGCAGATCAGCAAGGGAGATACTCATGCCGCGCACGATCTCCACGATCTCGCTGTTTTCCGCCTCCAGCTTTTTCTGCTCCAATTCTTTAAGCCGTGCCTGCTGCTCGGCAATTTTGGCCTTGACCTTTTCAATCTCGGCCTCAATTTTTGCGCTTTTCGTAATTGCCATATCAAAAAACCTCCTTTACGGTAGTCGCCCGTAGGCGTAAAGATGGGATTGCCAATAGCTGCTATTCAGGTTGGCATAGCTGATAGGGTCGCCACAATGGAGCATCCAGCCGTCGCCCACATAGATGCCCACATGAGAAATGCCCGCTGTGTCATAGGTGCCGACAAAGAACACCAGATCACCGGGCCGGGGGCTGCTCGTCCGGGAGCAAATGTTATAAAGGCCCTGCGCCCCCAGCCGCCCAAAGCTCCAGCCGCATTGATTGTAGACATAGCTGACGAAGCCGGAGCAGTCAAAGGACGTGGACGGGCTGCTGCCGCCCCACACATAGGGGAAACCGAGATATTTTTCCGCTTCTTTCAGAATGGCGGCAAAGGTTTCATCATCCAGATAGGACTCCGGGACTTCATGCTCCGGCAGGCGGTTGGTGATGTATTTCCCGATATAGCCGGACGAGGGAAACAGATCGGGGCGGTTCCCCAGCGTGGACATATACAGGGCGTACATGGAAAGCTGCTCCTCGGACATCATGTAAACCGGGACATGGGAGAGATTGAAGTTTTCCAGCGTGACATAGCAGATGTAATAGTTGTACGGCACCTCCACCTCATAGTCGTTGCCCTCGCTGTCCGTCCGGGTAACGGTACGGTAGCGCACCTCCACCACCACATCCTCGGTCAAAATATATTGGCGGTCAAAGAGGTCTTGCAGCGTCCCCAGCACCTCGTCCAACGTCCACGCGCCCTCATGGAGCGCAGAGATCATGGAGATCAGCACATAGGGATCATGCTCAATGGTGTCGAGGTCAAAATGGTATTCGTCATAATCGTGGGTACGGGTATAGGTGTCGAGGTAGCGTTGCAGCTCGTCCTCCAGCGCACAATAGGCGGCCTCGGCCCCCAGCATATCCGCGTCCTCTGCCTTATAGGTGCTGGCGGCGATGGCTGCAAGGGTGCTGTTTCCCACGGAAACCATCGAGGACATACACGATTGCAGGGTCAGCATCACCAGCAGGCAGCCCAGCGCAAGCAGCGTCCCCACGGGATGCCGCTTGACGAACGCCACCGCTTCCCGGACAAACCGCTCTGTGGCCGATACGGTTTGCTCGGCGGCCTTGGCGGTCTGCTTGGCGGTTTCCCGCGCCTTGCGCTGATACTCCCGTTTCAGCTTGTGGCGGTGCCATAACCGGGCGGCGGCGCTCTGCGCCTCCGGCTGCTCCTGTGCAAACTTGCGGGAATGGTAGTCCGCCGTGGCCTTGATGTACCGGGACTCCGCACGGGCGGCGGCCTTGGCCGGGTGCTCCCGGATGGCCCTGCGTACCTTGTGCCGCCCATAGTGCAGCGCGGCCTCGCCGGAACGCTCCACAAAATGACCGCCCTCCACACCTACATTGTCGCGCTCCTCCTGATACACCTTTCCATGCAGAAAAGCATGGGTTTCATGTCCGGCGATCCGGGCGATCCGCTTGATGGGGCCGGGCTTTTTCGGCGGCTTCTGCTTTGCCAGCCTTTCACGGGCCTTGTTCAGCCGTTCCTCCCGGCTCTCCATGCGGAGCTTGGACTTGTGGAGCTTGGCCTGTTCGCTGTCGGTATGGAACTTCTGGCCACCGTGACCAGAAGCAGCCCCGCCCTTGGGCGGCTTATTCTGCCTGTTTTCCATTGGCAGCGTCCTCCGGCTTGGTAGTCAGCAGGTCGTAAATCTCGCCACGGGGGAAGCGGTCAACAAACGGGATGGTGACGCTGCCATAGAACAGCAGGCCCTCGCCGGAGTTGGACTGCGTGATATACGATAGCTGGTGCTCTGAAATGCCGATCTGCTTGGCAAGAATGGCGCGGTCACTCTGCGCCTGCGACAGCAGGATCATAAAATCCGTATTATCCAGAATGTTCTCGATCTCCCGGCTGGCCAGCAGGTCTTTCACATTCTGCGTCAGGGCCGAGGGGACACAGCCCTGTTTGCGGAGCATCTTCCAGACGGTCACAAAGTAGCTGGCGGTCAGCGGGTCACGGAGCAGAATATGGAACTCGTCAAAATAGCACCACGTCGCCACACCGTTTTTGAAGTTGGTTCCCACCGCAGAGGTGACAAAATCGTTGGTGATGTGCATAGCGATCTTGCGGAGGTTTTCGCCCATGCCTTTCAGCACAAAGCATACCACGCGGGAATTGAGGTTGACGTTGGTAGGATGGTTAAAGAGATTGAGGGAGCCTGTGCAGTAAAGCTCCAGCGCCGTTGCGATCCGCTTGGCCTCCGGCTCCGGCTGGCGCAGCAATTCCTCATACAGATCTTGGAGCAGCGGCGTTTTGGCCGTTTCCAGCCCCAGCGCCATTTCCCGGTACACCTGCCGCACACAGCGGTCAATGACGGTTTTCTCAATAGGCTGCAAACCGTCCCGGCCTCCCACCACCAGCTCACACAGCGACAGCAGAAAATCCGCTTTCAGGGACAGAGGGCTATCCCCACCGCCCATGTCCATCTGAACATCCATCGGGGAAATGTGGTTGGGGCTGTCCGGCGCGATCTCGATGACCTGACCGCCCAGCCGCTCCACCAGCGGGGCATATTCGCCCATCGGGTCAACCACGATGATGCGATCCTGCGGGATGGCAAGAAAGACGTTCAGCAATTCACGCTTGGCGGCAAAGCTCTTGCCGCTGCCCGTGGAGCCGAGGTAAAGGCCGTTGGCGGATTTCAGCTTTTTGCGGTCAGCCATGATGACGTTATGGGACAGGGCGTTCATGCCGTAGTAGAGGGACGGGCCATCCATGCGAAGCTCCCGCGTCATAAAGGGGACGAAGATGGCCGTGGAGCTGGTGGTCATGCCGCGCTGAATTTCAATGCCGTTGTAGCCGAGAGCCAGCGAGGACATATAGCCCTGCTCCTGCTGCCAGTCCAGCCGCTTGACGGCACAGTTATATTTCTGCGCGATGCCGTTCACGGTGAAAATGTCGTTTTCCAGCCGCTCCCGCGTGGGGGCGGTGTTGACGATCAGGAACGTCAAGAGGAACATTCTCTCGTTGCGGCTTTGCAGGTCGGCCAGCAGCTCGGCGGCATCCTTGGAAAAGGTGACGAGATCGGGCGGGAGAATGTCAGGGTCATATCCGGCGCGGGTGGCCTTGCGCTGCTCCTCCACCTTCATCTTGTCAATATCAGAGATTTTTCCCTTGACTGTTTTAATAGCCTTGACTTGATCCACCGTCTGAATGTGCATGGTGACGGTCAGCTCGGCGTCCAGCTCCAAAATCTCCAACAGCAGCTTGTCCGACAGCTCCGACGCCATGATCTGCAAATAGGACGCCGCGCCCCATGTCTGACCCACGCGGAACGAGCGGCTCTGCCGGAAGTCAAAGCTGTCCGGCACGATAAAGTCTTTCGTTCCCATGCCCGTATGGGCGATGTCCGTCCACTTGAAGCGGAACGGCTCCCGGCTGCCGGGGTGAAGCTGGCCGTGCAACAGGGCCAGACGCTCCCGCCCGTCGAGGGGCTGGCTCTGTACCCCCAGCCGCTTAAAGTTGCCGATCACATCCGCCTCTACACGTTCCAGACGGGGGCGGGCGGCGGCCACATTTTCAGCGGGGATGCACAAGGTGACGTACTTGGCCCGTTCGATACCGTTGTTGCTTTTGGCGATCTGGTTTTTCAGCATCCCCGTGTATTCCGTGCGGACGCTGTTGAAGCGGTCATCCGCCTCGGAGATATTCACCTTGTAGCGGCTCCCGGAGCGGCTGCGGCGGTTGACAAAGGAAAGCTGGAACGGCAGCGAACTGTCAAAATAATTCAGCCACGAACTCCAGCCGCCGAAAATGGCCGTCTGATCCTCGGCGGACGCAACGGAATAGTTGATGTCCTCATATTCCAGCGTTTTTGTGTAGACACCGCCGGGGAGCTGACAAATGCCGTCTGGCAGCATCCGCACATAGGGAATGGTCTGCTGGGCCGATATGGTCGCCGGACGATTACCGGCCCGCGTCAGGCTTTTTGATTTCTTGGGGCTTTTGCTCAAGTGTGACCTCCTTTCCCGCAAATGGGGCGTAGATATTCTGTGTCTGATAGGGCCTCACACCGGGCCGCAGGAACTTGGCCCGGATGATATTCCGGGCCACCTTTTCAAAGGGCAGGCCGTCACGCTCATACATCGCCATGAAAAAGGCCGGGAGCATGAGCGCGATCATCAGGAACATCGCCCCGGTGCCGCCCAGCGCGTGACGGGTCAGCAGATACACGGGGATACCCACGGCAGCCGCACCGCCGAAGCAAATAAGCTGGCGGCGGGTGAGGTTAAAGGCAATTTTCGTCTTGATCTTGGAAAGATCGTTGGGAACATTCACATAGGGCAAGAAACATCCTCCTTTCCGCTATCTTCTGGCCACCGTGACCAGAGGCCCGCTGTCGGCTCCACCTCGTTGCCCCACACGTCCCAGCCGGGAGGGGTCTGCCGTGCGAACAGCTCCACGCGGGGCCTGTCGCCCATGAGGGCAACAATCTTGTCCCGCGTTTCATCCGGCTTTTTGCTGTGGGCCTCGATGGGGGAAATGATAAATTGGTGAATATCGGCGGCCTGCCGCTTGGGGTGTCCCTTGGTCGCCAGCAGGCAGACCTCGGCATTTGCCCTCGTCCAGAAGCCCAGCCCATAAAACCAGCTATCCGCCTTTTTGTTCTTTTTGAGCCAGACAAAAGCGACGCTTTTATAGGTGAAGCCCCACGCACGGATGAGCCGCAGGGCCTCCGGGAGCTGTGGGAACGTGGCCCACATGAAAAGGGCGCTATCCTTGGCCGCAAGCTCGGCCACAGGCAGCGCGCACAATTCGTCTATGCTCATGGTGGGGTAATGGTTTTCTGCCGCCCCCTGCACTTTCTTTGCGGAGTAGCGCCACGGGGGATCGGCGTAAATAATTTCGTAGGTTCCTGTCATCATTCTCCTTTCCCGCCAGATGCCACAGCCTCCCGCGCCCGCCGGATGCGCTCCGTGGCGGGGCCGTAAAAGGCCGGGGCGGTTTCAAAGCAGACGAAGCGTCGGCCTGTGTTCAGCGCGGCTACGGCAGTTGTGCCGGAGCCAGCGCAGATGTCCGCCACCACCTCGCCGGGGCGTGTGTAGGTGCGGATCAGATACTCGCACAGGGCCACGGGCTTCTGCGTGGGATGTACGGTGGTTATCACCGTGGGGAACGCCAGTACATTCCCCGGAAAGCGCCGCCCATCGGACTCGCCGCTGGTGCGTTCAAACTTCCCGTAGTTGGGGCTGCTCCCGCTGCAACGGTGGATTTTCTTGTACGGCTTGCCCTGTTCAAACTGCGGAAAGTAGGCCGGGGACTTTTGGTAGAACACCAGAATGTTCTCCGTCTTTTTCAGCGGAGCGCGGCGGGCGTTGAGAAAGCCTGTGCAGCGGCTTTTGTACCATACCCACTCATAACGGAGCATGGCGAGGTTGGACGCGCCCAGCACCTTGTCATAGGGGCATTGTGCGAAAAACAGCACCGCACCCTCCGGCTTGACGGCCCATTTCACCGCCTCCCACAGCTCTGGGAGCGGCAGCGGCACATCCCAAAAGTTCCGGGTCGTGCCATAGGGCGGATCGGTCAGAAGCATATCCACGCTATGCTTTGGCAGGGAGCGCAAGCCCTCAATGCCGTCGGAGAGGTGCAGCCCCTCCGGGATCGGCCTCTGGCCACCGTGACCAGAAGCGGCGGTATCAGCGATAAGATCACCTTTCCTTTCTCAATGGGCGCTGAAGATGCTTTTGGAGATCGTCCCGGTTTTCATCAGCATGAAGCACAGAAGCACCGTATAGCCGATACAGCCCCAAATCGCCCCGATGGGATCTCCGCCTGTGGCGATCCCCTGAATGAGCACCGCATAGATGGCAACGCAGACAAGGATCAACATACCCTGAAAGCCCACGGCAAACAGGGAGCGCAGATAATTCTGGCCCATCGCGCCAAGTTCCCGGTTGGAGAGTGTTGCCACGGGGATGGGGGCTAAACTGGTCAGCAGATATATCTCGATCATGCGGCCATAGACGATCACGAAAATAAAAATGTTCAGCGCCAGCATGGTAAACTTAATGAGGAACGATTGCAGGAACAGGCCCAGCAGAGGGCCAAGCTCCATCGTTTCAAGGGTCATTTCCAGATCGGCCAGCATATCCGGCGTGATGTTGGTTGCGCCTGTGACGATGCCCGCCGCGCTTGCGATCACGCTTTGGGACACATCAAAGACCGCCATGACGATATTGAACGTGTTGGACAGGATCAGGATGGCACAAGTGGTTTTGAATACCCATTTGTAGATATTCGCCACGTCGAACTCGTGCATATTGTTCTTTTCCAGTATCATCTGGATCAGCTCATAGGTGGCAACGAAGGTCAGGATCAATCCGGCAATCGGCAATATCACCGTTTCGGAAAGCTGCCGTATCAGGGAGAACACCCCGGCGTTCCATGCCGCCGGAGTAGTCCCCACCTGTACGGATATTTCCCCGACGCGGGTATTCACCGTTTCAAACAGCCCCTCGAGGTTTCCCATGATGCCCTCGATCAAAAGCCCTTTGAGCCATTCCGTGATCCATTCGGTGAGAATACCCATCGGCAGCTACCCTTAAAACAGGGTAGACAGCAGAGGGATCAGGGTCGTGCCCAGCACGATGATGCCGCCGCCCGCCATAAGCTGTTTTATCCCCAATTAGGTGTAAAACTCTGCTCGATGGCGGGCGGCGGCGT
>ERZ773158.2365-NODE-2365-length-14056-cov-4.189558_pt1 | contig 14056 bp, 9 predicted proteins | sample MGYA00511918_ERZ773158 | MGnify/ENA primary metagenome ERZ773158 (study PRJEB29015, sample SAMEA2737876) | human gut metagenome | biome: human gut; feature: human-associated habitat; material: faeces | place: China | collected 2012 ...
AACCCAGGACCCCAACATTAAAAGTGTTGTGCTCTACCAGCTGAGCTACGGAATCTCCGTGTGCCAATCGGAAATTACTTTCCGTTTTGGTGGTGCAAATGTATAGAATATTTTTGTTTTACCAAAATAAAACGATATTTTTGTACTCGTTAATACGAAAAAATAAACTTTAAATCCACAATACCTATGTGTAGAGCGCTAATTATCGGTGCCGGAGGTGTCGGGACGGTCGTCACCCAGAAAATCGCAGCCAATCCCGTCTTTTCGGACGTGATGCTGGCCAGCCGAACCAAATCCAAATGCGATGCCGTTGCGGCGGCCATCGGCGGCAACCGTGTGAAGACCGCCCAGGTCGACGCCGACAATGTGCCGGAGCTCTGCGAGCTGTTCCGCGCCTTCAAACCCGACATCGTCGTCAACGTGGCGCTTCCTTACCAGGATCTGACCATCATGGACGCCTGCCTCGAATGCGGCTGCAATTACCTCGACACGGCCAACTACGAACCCAAGGACGAGGCCCATTTCGAATATTCGTGGCAGTGGGCCTACCAGGATCGTTTCAAGGCCGCCGGGCTCACGGCGATCCTCGGCTGCGGTTTCGACCCGGGCGTGACGGCCATCTTCACGGCCTATGCCGCCAAGCACCATTTCGACGAGATCCACTACCTCGACATCGTGGATTGCAACGCGGGCAACCACGGCATGGCTTTCGCCACGAACTTCAATCCCGAGATCAACATCCGCGAGGTGACGCAGAAAGGGCGTTATTTCGAGAACGGCGAGTGGGTTACCACCGAGCCGCATGAGATACACCGTACGCTCAATTACCCGGGTATCGGCGAGCGCGAGTCGTATGTGATCTACCACGAGGAGCTCGAGTCGCTGGTCAAGAACTATCCGACCATCAGGCGTGCACGTTTCTGGATGACCTTCGGCCAGGAATACCTCACGCACCTGCGCGTTATCCAAAACATCGGCATGGCGCGTATCGACCCGATTATCTACAACGGCGTCGAGATCGTCCCGATCCAGTTCCTTAAGGCGGTGCTGCCCGATCCCAAGTCGCTGGGCGCCAATTACCACGGCCAGACCTCGATCGGCTGCCGTATCCGCGGCATCAAGGACGGCAAGGAGCGCACCTATTATATTTATAACAATTGCGACCACGAACAGGCCTACCGGGAGACCGGGACGCAGGCCGTCAGCTTCACTACGGGCGTACCGGCGGCGCTGGGCGCGTCGATGTGGGCCAAGGGGCTCTGGCGCGGTGCCGGCGTGTTCAATGTCGAGGAGTTCGATCCCGATCCGTTCCTGGCCGAGCTCGGCCAGCAGGGGCTTCCGTGGCACGAACTGTTCGACGTGGACATCGAGCTCTGACGCGCAGGGCGGTAAATTCCCAAAAAGGGGATCGGTTCATGACCGATCCCCTTTTTCCGGTCTTATTATGCCGTATTTTCGGTCGCAACGTGAAACTTGTACCCTTTGTTGTATTATATATGATACATTTTTATTATATTTGGGCGTCAATTAACCCATTTGAATAGTATGAAAATGAAATGTATCCTATGTGCCGTCGCCGCACTTGCGATGTGCTCGACATCCCTGTCCGCTGCTCCTGCGGAGGAAAAAGAGAAAGTGGAGTTTAAACGCCATTGGTTCCTGCAGGTACAGGCGGGTGCCGCCTATACGCTCGGCGAAGTGGATTTCGGCGAGCTGGTATCTCCGGCCGCAGCGCTGTACGCCGGGCACCGGTTCTCGCCCGTATGGGGTATGCGCTTCGGCCTGAGCGGCTGGCAGAGCAAAGGCGCCTGGGTCTCGCCCGAGTCGGTCTACCAGTATAAATATTTGCAGGGCAACGTCGACGTGACGCTCGACCTGGCCAACCTGTTCGGCAAGTTCAACTACCGCCGCACGGTCAATCCCTACCTGTTCGCGGGTGTCGGTGTGAACGGGGCGTTCGACAACGGCGAGGCCAACGCCCTCGACAACCAGGGCTATGCGCTCCAGAACGTGTGGTCGGGCAGCAAGGTCTTCGTGGCCGGACGCCTGGGGCTGGGCGTCGATTTCCGCTTTTCGGACTGCGTGTCGTTCGGCGTGGAGCTGAATACCAACATGCTTTCCGACAAATACAACTCGAAGAAGGCCGGGAACCTCGACTGGCAGTTCAATGCGCTGGCCGGGTTCACCTTCCGCTTCGGCAAGAACTATAAGAAATCGCGCCCGGCAGTCGCCACCGCGCCCGTAACCCCCGCCCGGACTACCGAGCCCGCCCAAAAGGAGGAACCTGCCGTGCAGGAGCCCGCTCCCGTGCAGGCTCCGGCGACGAAGGCCGCCGAGAAGCCGGCTGCACTGCGTGAAAATATCTTCTTCCGTATCGGTTCGGCGCAGATCCGCACCTCCGAACAGGCGAAGGTCGCAGCGCTTGCCGAGTATCTGAAGGCCAATCCTTCCGCCCGGATCGAGATCGTCGGCTATGCCGATGCCGCTACGGGTTCGCACGCCCTCAACCTGAAACTCTCGCGGCAGCGTGCCGCGGGCGTTGCAGCGGCATTGGAACAGGCCGGCATCGCTGCCGACCGCATCTCTGCCGAGGGCAGGGGCGACACCGTCCAGCCTTTCCCCGGGGTCGAACAGAACCGTGTGAGCATTTGCATCGCCCAATAAACAGGGTGGGGCAGTGTCCCTTGCGGCGGCAGATTTCCTGCCGCCGCCTTTTTTTGCCCTGCATTTCCGCCTCCGTCTCCTCTTTTCACGGTCTACGCCAATGTCTTGCCGTCCGCCGCGCATGTCTGTCCTGTGTGTCGTTTTGCCGTTCGCGCGCCTTCCGGTCGCCATCGCGCCGGCCGTTTCTTGACCCCGTCCGCCGCGTTTGTCATCTCGCTGCCGCCGCTTCCCGGTTTCGGCAAGACAGAACACCGTTTCTGTGCCTTCCTGCCGCCATCGCGCCGGCCGTTTCTTGGCCCCGTCCGCCGCGTTTCCCGCCTGTACTTCTGCCGTGTCTTTCAGCCGCAGGCCGCAAGACGATAAGTATAAATACCTATTTCGCCGAAATTCCCCCGCGGGGCGTCATGGTTTAGCCGGTAATTTGCTATTTTTGCATCGTTTTGAGCGTCTCCGCCGTGCCGGGCAGCACCGTTTCCGGGCGGAGGGGACGAGGGATCGAATCCAATTGAAAACATTTCGATGATTGACTTCTTGAAGCTGCCTTCTCCGTGCTACGTCCTCGACGAGACGTTGCTGGATCGCAATCTGGCCGTGATCGACCGCGTGCGCCGCGAGTCGGGCGCCGAAATTATCGTAGCCCTGAAGGCCTGCGCCATGTGGAGCATTTTCCCCGAGCTGGCACGCCATTCCGACGGTGCCACGGCGAGTTCCGCCGCCGAAGCGAGGCTTGTATTCGAGGAGTACGGCAAGCCTGCGCACACCTACGCTCCCGTCTATACCGACCGCAATATCGATGAGATACTCCGTTGCAGCGACCATATCACCTTCAACTCGGTCGCGCAGTTCGAGCGCTTCGGGCCGATGGCGCTGTTGCGCGGCATTTCGTGCGGCCTGCGCATCAACCCGCAGTATTCGCCCGTGGAGACCGACCTTTATAACCCTTGTGTCCCCGGCTCGCGCCTCGGCGTTACGGCCGATGAACTGAACGATCTTCCCGCCGGGATCGACGGGCTGCACTTCCACGTGTTGTGCGAGTCGCGCCCGCACCACCTGAAGCTGGCGCTGGAAGCCGTCGAAAAGCATTTCGGGCAATATCTCGACCGGATCGGGTGGCTCAACATGGGCGGCGGGCACCTGATGACCCACGCCGAATACGACTGCGACGAGCTGATCGCCCTGCTGCGCGATTTCAAGTCCCGCCATCCCCGCCTGCGGCTGATCCTCGAACCGGGCAGCGCCTTCACCTGGAGGACGGGCTGCCTCGTCTCGACGGTCGAGGACATCGTCGAAAATGCCGGCGTGCATACGGCGATGCTCGACGTGTCGTTCGCCTGCCATATGCCCGACTGTCTCGAAATGCCCTATAAACCGGCCATCGTCGGGGCGCACGAACCCGCCGAAGGGGAGAAACGCTGGCGCATGGGCGGCACGAGCTGCCTTGCCGGCGACTACTGCGGCGACTGGGCCTTCGACCACGAACTGAAAGTCGGCGAGCGCATCGTCTTCGAAGATATGATCCACTATACGATGGTCAAGACCACGATGTTCAACGGCGTGGCGCACCCCTCGATCGTCATCGCCCGCCGCGACGGGCGCACGGACGTCATCCGCGAATTCGGCTACGAGGATTTCCGCAACCGCATGTCGTAAATTACACAAACGCATATAAATGAAAGATTTTACACCTACCTCCTACACGCTCGAATGTGTCGCTACGGGGCGTGAGTTCGAGGACACGGGCTGGATGCTCTCCGATCCGCAGTGCAAGACGCCCTCGCTCATCCGCGCGAAATATGCCCGCAGGCAGCTCGAAGTGAAACCCGCCGAATACGGTCTTTACCGGTTCTGCGACTGGATGCCCGTGCGGCGTATCCTCAAGGGCTCCTCGGCGCCCGTCACCTACAAAAGCAAGGGGCTTGCCGCCCACCTCGGGCTGGAAAACCTCTGGATCACGTTCAACGGTTACTATCCGGCCATCGGCGCCACGATGTCTACCTGTTCGTTCAAGGAGACCGAGGCTTATTCGGTCTGCGGGCGTGCCGCCGAACACGAGGATCGCGTCCTTGTGGTCGCCTCGGCGGGCAATACGGCCCGCGCCTTCGCCAAGGTGTGTTCCGACAACAATATCAAGCTGCTCCTGTCGGTGCCCTACGACAATATCGGGGCGCTGTGGTTCGAGCATCCGCTCGACCCCTGCGTGAAACTCATCTCGTGTGCGGCGGGCGGCGACTATTTCGACGCCATCCACCTGAGCGACCTCGCCCTCAAGGGCCCCGGGTTCTATGCCGAAGGCGGCGCGAAGAACATCGCCCGCCGCGACGGCATGGCCACGACGGTACTTTCGGCCGTGACGACCATCGGCCGCATCCCCGACTACTATTTCCAGGCCGTGGGCAGCGGTACGGGCGCCATTGCCGCCTGGGAGGCCAACATGCGCCTGATCGGGGACGGCCGCTTCGGGACGAATACCATGAAACTCATGGTGTCGCAGAATGCGCCGTTCGTGCCGATGTACGACGCATGGCAGGCCGATTCGCGCAAGATGCTGCCCTACGAGGACGACAAGGCGCGCCGCGATGCGGAGATCATCGACGCCAAGGTGCTCTCCAACCGCCGCCCGCCCTACGGCATCACCGGCGGGCTTTACGATGCGCTGAAAGCCACGGGCGGAGAGTTCTTCGTCTCGACGAACGCCATGGCGCGCAAGGCGCGCAAGCTTTTCCACGAACTGGAGGGCGTGGACATCTACTCTGCGGCGGGCGTAGCACTGGCTTCGCTCATCAACGCCGTCGCCGCGGGCAAGGTCGAAAAGGATGCCACCGTCATGCTTAACGTCACGGGCGGCGGCGAGGAGCATTTCAAGGAGGGCAAGGAGCTCTGGTACCTCAGGCCCAGCCATGTATTCCCGCTCGAACCCGACACGGACGACGTGGTCGCCAAAGTCGAGGCGCTCTTCAACTGATCCCCGATACGATCCGGCTCCGGCCGGATCTTTTTTTCGGGCCGTCGCGTCCCGGATGCCGCCCCGCGGCAAGGGGGCGGCAGCTCCGTACTTTGGCCCCGTTTCCCGTCCGCTGCCTCGCCCGTTTCACGGCGCCTGCCGCATGTGCCGGTGCATTTTCCGGTGCCGGGAAAGAAAACGGCCGCAAAGGCCGGAATACTGCCGGAAACTATTATCTTTGCAGCGGTTTCCGGAGGGCGGCGCGCAGCCGGGCCTCTCACCGGGAGCTCCGATTTTTTTTTATTATTAACCCAACAAATTCAAGATGAAAAACATCCGAACCAAGCAGACTCCCTGCTTCAGGCGTTGGAGCCGCAAGGGCTGGGCAGCCTTTGCGAGCCTGCACCGCCATGTAACCATCGGAGTCCTCGCCGTGACGATGTCGATCCTCTTGCTCGCGACGCAACATGCGTCTGCGCACGATGCCGATACGGCCGCCGTCCTCAAAACGCTGAGGATCGACGAGGTCGGCATTTCGGGCAGCCAGTCCGCCCCGACGCGCAACGTACAGTCGCAAACCCCGCTTTTCGACCGGAAAGCACAGGCCGCAGCGCCCGTCCAGACCCTGGAGTCCGCCCTGCGCCTCGCACCTTCGGTCGATATCCGCGAACGCGGGGGCAAGGGCATGCAGGCCGACATCTTCATCCGTGGGGGCTCTTTCGACCAGACCATGGTACTTCTCAATGGCATCGACTTCACCGATGCCCGCACCGGGCACCAGTCCCATTCGCTGCCCGTCGACATCGACTGCATTTCGGCCGTCGACCTGTTGGACGGCGTGCCGGGCGTCGGGGCCTTTGCCGGGGCGGTGAATATCCGCACGGCGCCCCTGAAACCCACCTACCTGCGTTTCGAGGGCGCCGGCGGCCAGCACGGCTACGCCTATGCGAACCTTTCGGGCGCCGTGACTTCGGGCCGTTTCTCGCTGCTCGCCGCCGGTTCCTACCGTCGCAGCGACGGCTACCGCCACAATACCGACTTCGCCAATTACAACGCTTTCGTGCGTGCGACCTACGAGGCTCCACGCGCCGGGTTCTTCGACCTGCAGGCCGGTTACCAGAACCGCACGTTCGGTTCCAACGGCTTCTATGCGGCCTATAACCCCGACCAGTGGGAGGCGACCTCCACGGCATTGGCGTCGCTGCGCTGGTTGAAACAGGCCGGGCGCTTCTCGTTCGGCGCTTCGGCGAGCTACCGCAAGAATTTCGACCGTTACGACTGGACGCGCGGCACGGCGATGAACCGCCACAATACCGACAACGTCGGTGCCCGGCTGTGGGCCGATTACGACTGGCGGGCGGGTACGACCTCGCTCGGCGGCGATTATGCCTTCAACCACATTTACAGCACCAATCTCGGCGAGGCGCTCTCCCGGCCGCACGGCCGCTACACGCACGCCAAGGCGCGCAGTACGGGCAACCTCTGGCTGCGCCATGCCAAACAGTGGCGGCGGTTCGACCTCGCGGCTTCTGCGGGCATCAGCCTCACGCCCTACGGCACTTCGGCGCTGTGGAGCCTCTCGGGCGGCTATACGCCCGCCGCGGGGCTGCACCTCGGCATCGGGGCGTTCCAGTCGATGCGCCTGCCGACCTTCACCGACCTTTACTATACTTCCCCGGCACAGATCAACAACCTTGACCTGACGCCGGAAAGTGCTGTCACTTATCTGTTTGATACCGGTTATATGAAGAACAGCTGGAGGTTGTCGCTGCAGACCTACTATCGTGCCGGCCGCGACATCATCGACTGGGTGTGGCGTGAGGATATGGGCGACAAGTGGCACTCCGAGCAGACCAGCCGCCTCGACACCTACGGCATCGAGCTTTCGGGCGGTTATACGGTCGCCGACGGCTTTCTGCGCCGCGTGACGCTTTCCTACGGTTATATTACTACTGACCGCAACAGCGACATCATCGCCAAGGGGGCGATGGATTACATGCGCCACAAGGCGGCGCTGGCCGTCGAGGTGCATTTCCTGCGCCGCATGTCGCTGGCACTCACGGCGTCGGTCTACGACCGCAACGGCAGCTACACGCACTATCCCGTGCCGGGCGACCCGTCCCTCTCCGAGGTGCGCGATTACGAGCCTTATTTTCTGCTCGACGGCCGCCTCCAGTGGGAGAAAGGCATCTGCCGGCTTTATGTCGATGCGACGAACATCACCGATTCCCGCTACTGCGACCTGGGCGGCATCCCGCTGCCCGGGGCGTGGGTCACGGCGGGCGTGGCGCTGACCATCGGCCGCTGATACGCTCCCTTCCGGCTGCATTCCGGCCCGTCGCCTCGCGCGGCGGGCTTTTTTTTGCCGGTTGGCCGCCAGCCGTGCGCAGCGTTTCTTCGGGCTTCTCGCCGGACGGGCAGCGGTTTCGGGAGGGTATTCCGGTTTACTTCCTGTGGCTATGGGCTTTTCTGCGGCGGGGCTGCCGCTCGCCCCGAGTGACAGGCAATATCCGTTGCCTTATCCCGCTGCCTGCTTGCGCGGCCGGCTTTTTTTTGAGGCTCCGGCCGCCAGCCGTGCACAGCGTTTCTTCGGGGCTTTCTCTTCTCCCTGCAGGGTGGACAGCCGGGGAAACGGGGGCAGGATAGCGCACCATCTTCGAGGGGGGGGGCTTCCCGTACCTCCCGATTTTTCCAATCTTTCCGGTTTCCCTGTTCTTTCCGAAATCTTTCCCTCCTTTCGTACCCCCCCCCGTTTTCCTGCACCGCGTGACCCGCCGCTCGCTTTTTCTCCCTGCGGGAATTTCCGGCTCCGTGCCCGCCTCTCCTGCGGAAAAACCCCGGAAACTGCTGTTTCAGAATCCGGAGTGGCTTTTTTCGTTACGATTTTTTCGTATTTCTCCCGGATTTTCTTTATCTTTGAAAGTATAAATCTAACCTCATTACCTATGGAAAAGCGTATCGTGGAGTGTGTCCCTAATTTCAGCGAGGGACGCGACAAGGCAGTAATCCGTCAGATCACATCGGCCATCGAATCCTCCGGGGGCGTCAAGCTGCTGGACGTGGATCCCGGCGAGGCGACCAACCGGACTGTCGTCACGTTCGTCGGCTCGCCCGAAGCGGTCATCGAAGCCGCCTTTGCGGGGGTGAAGAGGGCTGCCGAGCTGATCGACATGCGCCGTCACAAGGGGGCACACCCGCGCATGGGGGCTACCGACGTGTTGCCGCTGATCCCGATTTGCGGCATCACACTCGCCGAGTGCGCCGAGCTGGCCCGCAAACTGGCCGAACGCATCGCCGCTGAACTGCATGTCCCTACCTATTGTTACGAGGCCGCGGCCTTCACCCCCGAGCGGCGCAACCTTGCGGTCTGCCGTGCCGGGGAGTACGAGGCGTTGCCCGAGAAACTGGCGCACAAGGAGGCGGCCCCCGATTTCGGGGCGCGGCCGTTCGACGACGGGGTAGCCCGCACGGGCGCCACGACCGTCGGTGCGCGCGATTTCCTGATCGCCGTGAATTTCAACCTCAATACCACCTCCACGCGCCGCGCCAACGCCATCGCCTTCGACGTGCGCGAAAAGGGGCGTCCCGTCCGCGAGGGCAACCCCATCACGGGCAGGGTGGTGAAGGATGCCGCGGGAAATCCCGTGATGCAGCCCGGAACGCTTCCGGCCACGAAGGCCATCGGCTGGTTCATCGAGGAGTACGGCATCGCGCAGGTCTCGATGAACATCACCGACATCTCCCGGACGCCGCTCCACGCGGCTTTCGACGAGGTGTGCCGCAAGGCCGACGCCCGCGGCGTGCGCGTCACGGGCACCGAAATCGTCGGGCTCGTCCCCAAACGTGCGCTCATCGAGGCCGGGAAATATTTCCTGCGCAAACAACGCCGTTCGACGGGTATCGCCGAGCAGGAGATCGTCCGTATCGCCGTCAGGTCGATGGGGTTGGATGACCTCAAACCTTTCGACCCCGCCGAGAAAGTAATCGAATATCTGCTTGAAGCGGAGGATAAGCAAAAACGGCTTATCGACATGACCTGCAAAGGGTTTGCCGAAGAGACAGCGAGCGAATCCCCGGCACCGGGCGGCGGCTCGGTCGCGGCCTACATGGGAGCGCTGGGCGCAGCCCTCGGCACGATGGTCGCCAACCTCTCGTCGCATAAGGCGGGGTGGGACGACCGCTGGGAGGAGTTTTCCGATTGGGCCGACCGGGGACAGGCGTTGCTCGGGGAGTTGCTGCACCTCGTGGACGAGGATACGGCGGCGTTCAACCGCATCATGGCCGTCTTCGCCATGCCCAAGTCGACGGACGAGGAGAAGGCCGCCCGCAGCGCGGCCCTGCAGGAGGCGACGCTCTATGCGACGCAGGTGCCCCTGCGGACGATGAAGACGGCCTTCGGGGTTTTCGAAATCGTGCGTGCCATGGCAGCCGTCGGCAACCCCAACTCGGTGTCCGACGCGGGCGTCGGGGCGCTGGCCGCCCGCAGCGCCGTGCTGGGCGCAGGCCTCAATGTCCGGATCAATGCCGCCGGGCTGAAAGACCGTGCCGCGGCCGATGCGCTCGTGGCCGAAGCCGACCGCCTTGCGGCCGAGGCCGAACGGGCCGAGCGCGAGGTGTTGGAGATAGTAGCAAGTAAAATCTGAGCGATATGACACTGCAAGAGTTCCAGAATGACATCCGCGCGGGCATTCCCGACCGGCTGCCCGCCGCTAAACCCTATGACAAACAGATCAACCACGCGCCCAAGCGCAAGGGGATACTCACGCCCGAGGAGGAGGTGCTGGCGATCCGGAACGCACTGCGTTATTTCCCCGCGAAGCACCACGCCACGCTGGCCAGGGAGTTTGCCGAGGAGCTGCGCAAATACGGGCGCATCTACATGTACCGCCTGCGTCCCGACTACGAGATGTATGCGCGGCCGATCGACGAATATCCCTGCCGCTGCCGCCAGGCCGCGGCTGTGATGCTGATGATCCAGAACAACCTGGACAAGGCCGTGGCGCAGCATCCCCACGAGCTGATCACCTACGGCGGTAACGGCGCCGTGTTCCAGAACTGGGCGCAGTACCGCCTGACGATGAAGTACCTGTCGGAGATGACCGACCGCCAGACGCTGGTGATGTACTCGGGGCACCCGCTGGGGTTGTTCCCGTCGCATCCCGATGCCCCGCGCGTCGTGGTGACCAACGGCATGGTGATCCCCAACTATTCGAAGCCCGACGACTGGGAGCGCATGAACGCCCTCGGGGTATCGCAGTACGGCCAGATGACGGCCGGCTCCTATATGTATATCGGCCCGCAGGGGATCGTCCACGGCACCACCATCACGGTGATGAACGCCGCGCGCAAGCGTTTCTCCGGCGGCCGCAACGATGCCCGGGGTATGCTTTTCGTCTCCTCGGGGCTGGGCGGCATGTCCGGGGCGCAGCCCAAGGCGGGCAATATCTCGGGCGTGGTGAGCGTCATCGCCGAAATCAACCCCAAGGCGGCGCAGAAACGCTACGAGCAGGGATGGGTCGACGAGATGTACGATTCGCTCGACGCCCTGGTTCCCCGTATCCGCGAGGCCTGCCGTGCCCGCGAAGTGGTCTCGATGGCCTATGTGGGCAACGTCGTCGACCTTTGGGAAAGGCTGGCGGCCGAGGAGATTGCCGTAGACCTGGGTTCCGACCAGACCTCGCTGCACAATCCCTGGGCGGGCGGCTACTATCCCGTGGACGTAAGCTACGAGGCTTCGAACAAGATGATGGCCGAGGAGCCGGGGCGTTTTAGAGAGTGTGTGCAGGAGTCGCTGCGGCGGCAGGTAGACGCCATCAACAAGGCTGCCGGCCCCTACGGCATTTTGTCGGTCATCCTCATCATCATCGCGGGTGCGGTGCTCTACTTTGCCGTGCTGCCCCGCACCCTGAAAGGCGACCAGCGCAAGATTTGACAAAGCGCGCCTGAAAGCTTACAATAGTTTGCATGCAGAACAACAGGAAGTGAACCATCATGCCGGAAGGCTATACCCATGTGCGCACCGCAAGAAAAGCTGCGGAAACCATCCACTACAAAATTCAGTGCCCGGCGGCGTTTGCGGCGGGTGCCAACGGCCCGGACAGCTTTTTCTGCTTTGAAATCTGGAAAAAGCGCGCCAAGCGCCGCTATGACCTGCCCGGCCTCGGCAGCCGTATGCACGAGGAAAAGACCGGCGCGTTCCTGCGCAGTCTTTGCGCCAACGTCAAGACCCGCCCGCAGGTCGAGTACACGCTCGGCTTTTTGAGCCACTACGCCGCGGATACCGTCGTGCATCCGTTCATCTGTGCCATGTGCGCACCCGGCCAGCCCTACGCGGGTAAGGGCGGGCACGGCTATCTGGAGATCGCGCTCGACTCGACGCTCCACGCCGAGGACACCGGCTCTGCGCTGGTTCCCGTCGATGACGTCAGCCCCCTGCCCACAGGGGAGGAGCTGGCCGACATCACGGCGCTGCTGCATACCTGTCTGCTGGAAACCTACGGCGAGGACATCCCCGTGGAGTACCTGGCCGATGCGTTCTGGCACACCTACAGGCTGCGCGGGCTGTTCCCCAGTAAGCACGGCGTGCGCCGGGTGTTTTTCTGGCTCGTGGAGCCGCTGTTCGGCGGGCGCGGATTCATCACGGGCCACGTCTCGCCGCGGCAGCTGGACAAGCGCCTGCCCGACGACTGGACCGACCCGTTTACCGGCGAGCATCACGACGGCGGCCTGTTTGCGCTGCTGCCAAAGGCAGTCTTTCGCAGTGAGCAGTTCATGGGTGCGGCGCTGCTGTACTGGATGAACCGGCTGCCCCCCGCAGAATTTGCCGAAAAGCTCGGCAGTATGAGCTATCTGCAGGGCATCGCCACCCCCGAGAGCGACCCTGACACAACAAATCAAACCGAAAAGGAGAACACCGTATGATTCGCATTACCATGCAGAACGGCAAGACCATCGACATTGAGCTGGACCACAGCGCAGCCCCCATCACCTGCGAGAACTTTGAGAAGCTCGTCAAGGACGGCTTTTACAACGGCCTGACCTTCCACCGCATTATTCCCGGCTTCATGATCCAGGGCGGTGACCCGCAGGGCACCGGCATGGGCGGCCCCGGCTGGCACATCAAGGGCGAGTTCCTGCAGAACGGCGTTGCCAACCCCATCAAGCACACCCGCGGTGTCATCAGCATGGCCCGCTCGATGGACCCGAACTCCGCCGGCAGCCAGTTCTTCATCATGCACCAGGATGCCCCGCATCTGGACGGCAGCTACGCCGCCTTTGGCCATGTTGTGAACGGCATTGAGGTCGTCGATGAGATCGCCAACGTTGCCACCGACTGGAACGACAAGCCCCGCACGCCGGTTGTCATGGAAAAGGTCGAAATCGTCTGACAGTAATAAAGAGAGCTATGCCCACGGGCATAGCTCCTTTTTTATTATAAGGCTTCCCCCACGGGGGAAGGCGTTTGATTTTAAATCACATAATCATTCCCCGGCTGGCTGGTGTTCACCAGGTCCGCCAGAGTGATGCCGTCGAAATAGTCGTTGATCATCGTATTCAGCTTGCGCCACATCGGCAGCGTGCGGCACTCGGCCATGCGGCGGCACTCCACGGGGTTCTGCTCCAGGCAGGCCACCGGGGCCAGGCTGCCCTCGCTCAGGCGCAGGATGCTGCCGACGGTGTACTCCTCGGGCGCTTTGGTCAGGCGGTAGCCGCCGGACTTGCCGCGCAGACCGGTCAGGTAGCGCTCCCTGACAAGGCTCTTCACGATGGCCTCCAGATACTTTTCGGAAATTTCCTGCCGTGCGGCGATCTCCTTCAGGGGGATATAGCCGTCGTGCTGGTGCTCGGCAATATCGATCATAACACGCAGCGCATAACGGCCCTTCGTTGAAATCATCATAGTGGTATGCTCCTTACTGTTCTTATAACCTATTATACAGGTTGGTAAATAGGATGGCAACACCTTTTTGCAAAATAATTTTGGAAAATTCCCTATTACCCTATTGACAAACGGGAAAATATGTTGTACAATCCTATCAACCTACAAGAAAGGTATGAATTGATATGCGAAAGGGATTTGTGCCATACGCGCGATGTCGCCGTCATGAGTTGTAAAACCGCGACCGCTTTACAAATAAACAGAAATGACGATGGAGGAAACTACCATGAGCAAGATTTATACTTCCGCAGACCAGCTGATCGGCCACACCCCGCTGCTGGAGCTCACCCATATTGAAAACGCCGAGAACCTTGAGGCAAAAATTCTCGCTAAACTGGAATATTTCAACCCCGCCGGTTCCGTCAAGGACCGTATCGCCAGGGCCATGATCGACGACGCCGAGGCCACCGGCAAGCTGAAGCCCGGCTCCGTCATCATCGAGCCGACCTCCGGCAATACCGGTATCGGTCTGGCGTCCGTCGCCGCCGCCCGCGGCTACCGCATCATCATCG
>ERZ773158.2373-NODE-2373-length-14009-cov-6.916010_pt1 | contig 14009 bp, 10 predicted proteins | sample MGYA00511918_ERZ773158 | MGnify/ENA primary metagenome ERZ773158 (study PRJEB29015, sample SAMEA2737876) | human gut metagenome | biome: human gut; feature: human-associated habitat; material: faeces | place: China | collected 2012 ...
TGGTCTCCCAGAGCTGCTCCGCATCCATCTCGCCCAGACCTTTATATCTCTGAAGAGTAAAGCTTCCCGGCTTATGGGCACGTCTGTATCTCTCCAGTGCCTTATCATCGTACAGGTATTCCTCCTGCCCCTTCTTAGGCATGACTTTATATAATGGCGGCATGGCAATATACACATGTCCCTCAGTAATCAGATCCGGCATGAAACGATAGAATAAAGTAAGGAGCAGTGTGGAAATATGCGCCCCATCCACATCGGCATCAGCCATGATCACAATCTTGTCGTAACGAAGCTTCGTAATATCAAAGTCATTTCCGTATCCTTCGGAGAATCCACATCCGAATGCATTGATCATGGTCTTGATCTCGGCATTTGCCAGAACCTTATCGATGCTGGCTTTCTCCACGTTCAGGATCTTACCGCGGATAGGCAGGATTGCCTGATACATACGATTTCTCGCTGTCTTGGCACTGCCGCCCGCAGAATCACCCTCTACGATGAAGATCTCACATTTGGAAGGATCTCTGGACTCACAGTTTGCCAGTTTTCCGTTGGAATCAAAGGAAAACTTCTGCTTTGTCAGCATATTGGTCTTTGCCTTTTCCTCGGTCTTACGGATCTTAGCTGCCTTTTCCGCACAGCCGATGATGCTTTTCAGGGTCTCTAAATTACGGTCAAAAAATCTTATGATTTCTTCTCCGGTTACTTTTGCCACAACTTTTGCGGCATCCTGGTTGTCCAGCTTGGTCTTGGTCTGTCCTTCGAACCGGGGATCCGGATGTTTGATGGATACGACGGCAGTCATACCGTTACGAACATCCGCACCGGTAAAGTTGGCATCTTTTTCTTTTAAAATGTTCAACTCACGGGCATAGGTATTGATCACATTGGTGAACTGGGTCTTGAAACCCGTCAGGTGGGTACCGCCCTCGGAATTGTAAATATTGTTACAAAAACCCAAGACATTTTCATGGAATTCATTTACATACTGAAATGCCACTTCCACAGAGATCCCGTCACTCTCACCGGAGAAATAGATCACATCATGAACCGTCTCTTTGGAACGGTTCATGTCTTTGATAAAGCCGATGATTCCCTCCGGCTCATGGAATGTGACTTTTTCAGGTTCTTCTTTTCTCTTATCTTCAAAAATGATCGTAAGCTTCGGATTCAGATAAGCGGTCTCATGCAGACGACTCTTTACTTCATCTTCCTTGAAACGTGTTTTATCGAAGATAGTATCGTCCGGCAGAAAGTTAATGGTGGTACCGGTCTCCCTTGTCTTACCTACGATGGGAAGCAGACCGTCTACCAGATCCAGAACGGGATTCCCCCGTTCATAGCGGTCTTCGTAAATACAGCCACCGGTCTTGACTCTTACTGTCAGTCGTGTAGACAGAGCATTTACTACAGAGGAACCTACGCCGTGCAGACCGCCGCTGGTCTTATATGCGGAATTATCGAATTTACCGCCGGCATGAAGAGTCGTGAATACCAGACGCTCCGCGCTGATCCCTTTTTCGTGCATACCCACGGGAATACCACGTCCGTTATCTTCTACCGTGGCGGAGCCGTCGGCTTCTAATGTTACTTTTATCGTATCGCAGTATCCGGCCAGATGCTCGTCCACAGAGTTATCTACGATCTCGTAGATCAGGTGGTTCAGACCCTTGGTGGAGACACTGCCGATATACATTCCGGGTCTCTTTCTTACCGCTTCCAGACCTTCCAGAACGGTAATACTTGACGCATCATAATTATTGTCTTTTGCCATGAAATGGAACTCCTTATCAACACATTATTGTCTTAAGTATACCATAGATTTTGTGTTTGGAAAAGTAAAAAATACAAGGGATAGCGCTATTTTGGGAACAAAAAGAGCCACCGGTTCCGAAGGAAAGAACCGGCGGCTCAATAAATTGTCAGTTGAGAAATTTCTGTGAATTTTCCGAACTACAGAGTGATCTTTTTACAGCAAGCCAGTGCCAGGGCACCGGGGCCGATGTGGCAGGCAACACTTAAGGACAGTGGATCGATATGGATATCATAGCCGGGGAATTCCGCCTCTACCTCGGTGCGAAACTGTTCTGCTGCAGCTCGGTCGTGGGTATAGGCAATCTGCAGCCAGATATGCTTGTCCTCCGTCATGCCGCCAAAACGCTCGTTGATGTCCTTTTTAATAGCATTGATCATCATGCTCTTGCCCTGTGAGGTGGTTCTGGCCTTTGCAAAGGCATCCAGCTTTTCACCCTGAATGGTCAGCACCGGTTTCAGGCGAAGCATGGTACCGATGGCTGCGGCCGCCGGAGTGATCCGTCCGCCTTTTTTCAGATAATACAAGGTGTCCAGCATAATATAGATACTGCTGTTGAATTTATCATTTTCCAGGAATTCTTTGATCTGGGCCGCGTCTTTACCGGCTGCTGCAAGCTGCAGGGCATCCAGCGCAGACTGACGCTGGGTTACGGAGATTCTCTGGTTGTTCACGACCTGGACTCTGCCATCATAATCTGCCGCAAAGGCCATGGCACTCTGACAGGAACCGGACAGACCGCTGCTCATGGGAATGTGTACAATCTCGTCATATTCCTGCAAAAGCTTGTCCCACAGACTGGTGACACTGTCAGGAGACGGCTGGCTGGTGGCAATATTGGCACCGGATTTCAGCTTTTCATAGAACTGCTCCTGTGTCAGGTCAATATCTTCATAATAAGTGACTTCATCAATCATAAAAGGCATGGGAAGTACATAAATTCCAATTTTTTTCCCCTCCGCCTGCGTAATACCGCTGTTACTGTCTGTTACAATTGCTATTTTTGCCATTTGGTATCTAAACCTTCCCTTTGCATTATTTTGCAGAAATTACCCGATTCGCAGTTTGAAACTTTGAACCTAAAAGTAATTTTACTGTCAGATGGTCCGAAAGTCAACAACATTTACTGCGGTATGTTCTTTGAAATAGTTCACCAATGCTCGGTTGTCGTCATCTGTCAGCTCCGGATCGGATACAAGCAACTGTTCCACGGCATCTGAAGCTTCTTTTAAAATATTTGCATCCGTATATATATCACCCAGTACAAATGCAAATTCACCGCTCTGCCGGATACCGAAGATATCTCCCGGACCTCGCAGTTTCAGATCCTCGGAAGCGATATGGAAACCGTCGTTGGAATGGTTCAGGATCTGCAAACGTTCCATAGTCTCTTTGGTGTCTGATGTGCTGATAAAAATGCAATAGCTTTGGAATTCACCGCGTCCCACACGCCCACGCAGCTGGTGCAGCTGTGAAAGACCGAAGCGGTCGGCATTCTCAATGACCATGACCGTCGCGTTCGGCACGTCAACGCCGACTTCGATGACCGTCGTCGAGACGAGCAGCTGCGTTTCGCCTTTGGAGAACGACTCCATAACTTTTTTCTTGTCCGCACTTTTCATCTTGCCGTGCATCAGCCCGACCGTGTAGCCGCGGAAATCGCCGCGCTGCAGTTCGTCTGCGTATTTCACGGCGGAGGCGAGTTCCGTGTCGCTCTCGCCCTCGTCAACGAGCGGGCAGATTATATACCCCTGCCGCCCCGCGTCGAGGTGTTTTTTAACATAGTTATATGCTCTTTGCCGCAGTTCCGAGGTGACGGCGTAAGTCTCGATTTTTTGTCTGCCGGGCGGCAGCTCGTCGAGAATTGATATGTCCAGCTCGCCGTAGATTATCAGCGCCAGAGTGCGCGGAATGGGCGTTGCCGACATGACGTAGAGATGCGGATTCTCGCCCTTTTCGCCGAGCGCGTTTCTCTGCTCAACGCCGAAACGGTGCTGCTCGTCGGTTATGACGAGCGCGAGGGACTTGAACTCAACATCCGACTGGATTATTGCATGAGTGCCGATGAGCAGGTCGATTTCACCCGCCTTGAGGGCTTCTTTTTTTCGCCTTTTCTGCGCGGCTGTGTCCGAACCTGTGAGCAGTTCGACATTTATTGAGCAGCCCTCGAAGAGCTTCAAAAAAGTTTTGTAGTGCTGTTCGGCGAGCACCTCCGTGGGTGCCATGAGAGCCGACTGCATCGAATTTTTTGCCGTCGAATAGACGAGCGCGGCGGCGACTGCGGTCTTGCCCGAGCCGACGTCACCTTGAAGCAGGCGGTTCATCTGCCTGCCGCTCATCATGTCCCGCATGGCCTCTTTTACCGCTCTGCGCTGTGCGCCGGTCGGGGAGAAGGGGAGATGCGAAAAATATTCGTCGCTGAAATCGCGCTCTATTATCGCGCCCGCGTTCTTCTGAGTCTGCGAGCGCATTTTTTCAAGCCCGAGCTGTAATATTAACAGCTCTTCGAATATCAGCCTGCGCCGCGCCTCTTCGAGATAATCGGGGCTCTTCGGAAAATGAATGTTCCAAAGCGAGTCCTGCAGATTCATCAGGCAGTATTTTTCGCGCAGCCAGAGCGGAATCGGGTCAACAAGCTCGTCCCGGCACTCAGTCAGCGCCGTGCGGACAAGCTTTTCTATCATCTTTGAATTGAGCCCGTGCGTCTGCGGATAAATCGGTCTTATTCTGTCCGCACCCTCAGCGGGTTCTATTTCCGGCGAGTTCATCTCCTTGCGGTAAAGGTTGCCGCCGACTCGACCGAAGAACAGAAACTCGTCGCCCTCGGTGAGCTTTTCTGCCGCAAAGCGGCTGTTGAAAATGGTGATGCCCATTATCCCGCTGCCATCGGTAATTTCCGTCTTGTAAAGTGTCAAGCCTTTACGAATGAGATTCTTGCGCACAGGCGAACCCACAATGCCTTTTATGCAGCATATCTCGCCTATCTGCGCCTCGTTTATGCTTTTTATCCGGCTCCAGTCCTCGTAGACGCGCGGATAGAGACGCACAAGGGCGTTGACATCAGAGACGCCAAGCCGCGACAGCATCGCGGCGCGCCTCTCGCCAACGCCCTTTAAGTATTTTATATCAGTATCGAGCTTCATCTTATTCGACCGAAATTATGAAATAATAGACGGGCTGACCGCCGTTTATAACAGAGACCTCGATATCCGAGCCGAACTTCGCGGTCAGCAGGGAGGCGAGCTCCTCGGCTTCCTCTTCGGTGGTGCCGTTGCCGTAGATCAGCGTGACAAGCGAGGAAGTTCCGCGCTTGAACAGGTGCTTTGTGACCTTGTATGCCGCCTGAATGACATTCGACTCGACGGTGGTTATCTTGCCGTTTTCCATGCCGAGAATCTGACCCTCTTTGACGGACTGACCGTCTATCGAGCTGTCGCGCGCGGCAAAGGTGACAAGGCCGGTTGAAATCTTCTCGGCGGCTTTCATCATCGCGAGATGATTCTCCTCTGCGGAGAGTGTGTCGTCAACGTTGAGCAGCGCGGCGATGCCCTGCGGAATGGTCTTTGTGTGCAGCACGCGCACGTCACGGTCGGTCAGGGGATCGACCTGCTCAGCCGCCATGATAATATTTTTGTTGTTGGGGAGAATATAGACATGCTCTGCGGGGGTCGCAAGAACCGCCTTGAGCAGATCGTCTGTGCTCGGGTTCATCGTCTGTCCGCCGCTGACTATCTGATCCGCGCCGAGCTCGGTGAACAGCTCGCACAGACCCTCGCCGGACGCGACCGCGACATAACCGAACGGCTTTGTCGGCTCGACCGCCTTCATCGGCTCGGGCTGATCCTCGGGCGCAGAACCCCATGAGGCATTCTGATGCTCCTGATGCATATTCTCAACTTTTATATTGGTCAGCTGACCATATTCAATGCCCTTCTGAATCGCCTTTCCGGGCGCGTTCGTGTGGACATGGACGGTTATATTCTTTCCGTCATCCGTGACGGAGACGCACTCGCCGATAGCTTCGAGATATGCGCGCAGCTCGCGGATATCCTTGTCGCTCTCGCGGCGGGAGATGAACTCCGCGCAGTAGGTGTAGCGGCTGTCTGCGGAGTGTTCGACCGCTTTCTCTTCGCTTTTCGCTTCCTCCGCCTCGTCGGCGTCAAGGTTCACTTCCTTGCCGTGGAACACATCGGACATCGCGGTGAAAATGCAGACAAGTCCGCTGCCGCCTGCGTCAACGACGCCTGCTTTTTTGAGCACGGGGAGGATATTCGGCGTGTCGGCAAGGGCGGCTTTCGCGCCCTCGAGACCGATGTCAAACACCTTGACCGCGTCCGTCTCGCCGTCGTTCACTGCCTTGCGGGCATACTCGGACGCCGTGCGGATAACGGTGAGAATTGTGCCCTCGGTGGGCTTCATAACGGCCTTATAAGCGCCCTCGACACCCTTCTTCAGAGCCTCGACAATGTCGGCAGCGGTGGCTTCCTTCTTGCCTTCCAGCGCCTTGGAGAAGCCGCGGAACAGCAGGCTGGTGATAACACCGGAGTTGCCGCGTGCGCCGCGCAGCATGGCGGAAGCAGCGGTCTTGGAAGCCTCACCCACGGTGCAGCTGTCGTCCAATGCTTCCAGCTCGCGCACAGAAGCACCCACGGTCATGCCCATGTTGGTGCCAGTGTCGCCATCAGGAACAGGGAAAACGTTCAGCTCGTCCACGCGGGAGCGCTGATTGTTGATGTTGTTGGCGCCAGAGATAATGGCGTCACGCAAAATCTTACCAGAAATCATTCTTTTTTACTCCTTGTACTTGCCGGAAAAGCCCGGCGCATTCGGATGAACCAACAAAAATCAGGCGATCACATCGTCTACCGAAACCACAACGCGGGCAACCTTCAGGCCGGTAGCCTGCTCCACCTCGTCCTTGACGCGGTGAGAGATGCTGCGTGCGGCGGTAGAAATGTTCAGGCCATAGCTCACTGCAATGTGCAGTTCGATCACCAGACGACCATCCTCCTGCGTGACACGGACACCCTTTTCCGGGTAATCAGAACCGTGCACCATGCTTCTGACGGCATCGGTCATATCGCGGGGTGCCATTGCGGCAACACCGTAACACTGCTTGGCTGCTTCACCCACCAGGGTCGCAAAGTACCCGGAGGTAAAGCTGACATCCCCCAGAGGGAAACGGGAAGTGATCATAGTCGCTCTGCTCCTTTATGTTATTTTCATAAAACACATTCAAGGTCTGGTGCGCAGCGGCGGACAGATACACATACTGCGCCGAGAAACACCCACATTATTATACAACTTTGGGGCGCGCTTGTACAGCGCAAAATGCTGGTATATCAACTTTTTGCGCAGGTTTCTGCATTGGCGGCATGGTTCGGGCGGCTTCGCACCGGGAAGGTGATAGCATAACGGACGCTGGTTGCTTTTTATCAAAACCGAAAGTATGACGAAAGAAAGCAAACAATCTGTTAAAAAAATATAAAAGGTGGGTGATAACTCTTTATTCGACTATGAAAAAGTGCTAAAATAGAAACAAGGATAGGGACTGCGGCGCAGGGTCCCGCTTGTGCGGATGAACTGCGTTATTTTTTGCGCACGGCGCGTGGAACAATGTTTAGGAGCTGTTGTCATGAATATTCTGTTTTTCCTTTCACCCAAGCAGGATCTGATGTATGTTTACGACGATTTCACCCTTCGGCAGACGCTGGAAAAGTGGGAGAATAACCGCTACGCGTCCATTCCGGTGCTCAACCGGCAGGGAAAATATGTGGGCACCCTGACCGAGGGCGACATTCTCTGGGGGCTGAAAAAGTTCCATGGTCTGGATCTGGAAGCGGCTGAGGATGTCCCCATTTCGGCCTTCCCGCACAAGCGCGACTACAAGGCTGTCACCGTGACCACCAGCATGGATCAGCTGATCGAAGCGGCCATGAACCAGAACTTTGTGCCGGTTGTGGATGACCGCGGCATCTTCATTGGCATCGTGCGCAGGCAGGCGATCATCCGTTACTGCTATGAGAAGGCCCGCACAGAGCAGCAGGCCCATGAGCAGCGCATCCCGGAATATGCCGCTGTGCATTGAACGATATAAATAGGTGGCCAGCCGCCCGGTTCCGCATCTGAAGCCGGGCGGCTTTTTGTCTGCAAAATGCGTTGAAAATCCGATTTATAGTACCTGCTGTGTGCGATAATACAGCCATGGAACAAAAACGTTCTGAAAAGCTGCAAAAAACGAGATACAGGAGGGAACACGGATGAAAGATTTTGAACTGCGTTATGTTGGAAGCCATGTGGAAGTATACACCGGCAGCGGAGTGTTCCTGTTTTCGGCCGATACGGTGCGGGAAGCAATGGAAGAACTGGCAGAGTAAGCGCCCGCAAACAGACAGGGACTTCGGTGCAAATGTAAAATTGATGTAAAATAATTGAAAAGGAAAGAGCACGAATTCATTAAGAGACGGAAAAATGTGTAGAAAAAGTGATTTTCTTGTAAAATAAACCTTGTTGTGACAGGATAAAAAATGATATAATAGATTCAAGCGCGGTCATTGTGCGCCGTTCTGCGCAGCAGAGCGGCAGGCCGCAGCATCTGCCGGATCAAGCAGGCCCGGTGTGCGGGCAGGGCAGATGTACAAGGATCAAAAGGAAGATCATTTTTAGGAGTATCGTTATGGATATCACACACATTACCTCTCTGTTGGGTGGAATTGCGCTGTTTCTGTACGGCATGTCCATTATGGGCGCTGGTCTGGAAAAACTGGCCGGCGGCAAAATGCAGGGCGTGCTGCAAAAGCTGACCTCCTCAACGCTCAAGGGCGTTATTTTTGGCACCCTCATCACGGGTGTCATCCAGTCCTCGGCCGGCACGGTCGTTATTTGTGTCGGTCTGGTAAACTCCGGCATCATGACCCTTACGCAGTCGGTAGGCGTCATTATGGGTGCAAACATTGGTACCACTGTTACCGGCCAGCTGATCCGCATGGCGGATATCTCCGGTGACAGTCTCTGGCTGACACTGATCCAGCCCAAGACCTTTGCGCCCGTGGTGGCGTTTATCGGCTGCATTTTTTATGTGTTCCTGCGCAGCGCTAAAAGGAAGAACATCGGCCAGATCATGCTGGGCTTCGGCATCCTGTTTACCGGCATGAGCCTGATGGACACCGGTGTGGCTCCTCTGCGTGAGAGCGCCGTGTTCCAGAATCTGTTCGTTACCATGACGAATCCCGTTCTGGGCATTCTGGTGGGCGTGGTGGTCACGGTGATCATCCAGTCCTCCTCGGCATCGGTGGGTATCCTGCAGGCACTGTCCAGCACGGGTCTGGTCACCTTCAGCTCTGCCATCCCCATTATTCTGGGCGCACACATCGGCACGGCCTTTACGCCGCTGCTCACCATTGGCGGCTCCTCCAAGGACGGCAAGCGCGCTGCACTGATCCATCTGTACTTCAACATCATTGGCAGCGTGATCCTGCTGGCACTGGTGTATGCGGTGCAGTTCACCGTTGGCATCCCCATGTGGAACGACGTGATGAACAAGAGCACCATTGCAAACATCCACACCCTTTCCAGCGTGTGCGCCATGCTGCTGTTCCTGCCGTGCAGCGGTGTGCTGTCCAAGCTGGCACTGCTCACTGTGCCGGACAGCGCCGAGGAAGCACAGGAGCTGAGCATGCCGGTGCTGGACGAGCGCCTGTTCAAAAGCCCGGCTGTGGCCCTGCAGCAGGCTAAGAGCGCTGTGATCAAGATGTCCCGCCGTGCTGCCCGCAATGTGAATCTGGCTGCACCGCTGCTGCTGAAGATGGACGAGGATACCGTCAGCGCCATCCGGGTGCGTGAAAACCTGATCGACCGCATGGAGGTGGCAATCTCCAACTATCTGATCAAGATGACCGATCAGGAGCTGGGCGACGATGAGAGCCACACTGTGACCGAACTGCTGAATTTTGTTACCGAGTTCGAGCGCATCGGCGACTATGCGGTGAACATTATGGAAAAGGCAGAAGAATTGCAGGAAAAGGAAGCGTCCTTCAGTGAAAACGCCACCAAGGAGCTGCAGCTGCTGGAGAATGCGCTGAACCGCATCCTGAACCTGACCAACGATGCCTTTGAAAACAGCGATATGCGTCTGGCGGCTCAGGTGGAACCGCTGGAAGAGGTGATCGATGTGATGGCGGAGCGCCTGCGCGACCAGCACATCCTGCGCCTGAAGGACGGCGTGTGCTCCATTGATACGGGTGTCGTGTTCCTGGATGTGCTGAACAATGCAGAGCGTATCTCGGATCACTGCTCCAACGTTGCTGCCCGCCTGATCGGCATGGATGCCGGCGAGGACTACGACTCCCACACCCTCAAGAGCATCATGCACCACAACCCCACCAAGGACTACATGCTGGAATACGAGGAGTGCCGCAAGGCCTACCTTGTTCCGCTGGAAGAAATGGAAGCCTGAACCTGAATGAGAAAAGGACCTCCGGAGAAGCATCCGGAGGTCCTTTTTGCATCACAGTGAAATGGAGTGCTCAGGCACTTTTGGGCAAAGAGACAATGACCCAGCGGTGCGGCCCGTGAAAGCCGTCCACCTTGGCGGCTTTGCTGCAGGTGCCGGGGCTGGGCGGGCCGAGGTGGATACCGCGGTCCAGCTGCTTGCCGCAAAGACGGCACTGGTAATGGAGGGTGATCTGTTCTGACATGAGGAAGCACTTCCTTTTATGATCGCTGCAGGCGGTTAAAAAACTTTACTTCTATTATCATTATATAATTTTTACATCGGGATGTCAATAAAAATAATCAGTAAAAGTAGATAAAAATTGAGCATTCTGCACTCAACCGCCCAGATCTTCCAGCAGCAGGTCCAGTTCCCGTTCGCTGTACACGGTCACACCGCGCTTGATGCGCACGGCATCGTTCTCCGGCAGAAGATTGGTGTAGATGCCGGTGACGGTGACAAGCACATCCGGCTGGCCATTGGTGCCGCAGCGGTAAACGGCCACGCGCCCGCCTTTGTCGCACAGGCGGTAGCTTTGGGCAGCAAGCTCCGGCATGGCCTGTGCGGCAAGGTCTGCTGCGGAGGAAGGCGGTGCTTCGCTGCCGGGGTCGGGCACCGGAAGGCTGAGCTTGGGCAGGGCCATCCAGAACAGGCTGAACACGATGGTGAATACGCACAGCCCGTAGAACAGGCAGGTGCACAGTTTGCGCATGGAGAAACACGCTCCTTTCCGGCTGAAGTATGCCCCAAAACAAGGGGGCACAGTCAATTTTCACACGGGAATGCTGTACTTTGTCCGGCAGATTGTGTTATACTACAGATGATTAGACCTATCAGGGCCGAAGATTGGTTCTTGCCCGCGTTCTGTGCACGTGCTATAATATGGTATTGCGTGCAGTTCTGTGCGCTTTGATGGAAAAGTACCAGCGCATGGCGCTGAAAAAGCAGCCTGAATGTTAGGAGGCGATTTCTATCTCCGATATGAGAAAGATCAACCGTGCCGGTGAGGGGCATTCCCCGGCACCGGCGGGGCGGAAGGTAAATGTGAGCAACAGCCGCCGGGAGTCCCAGCCGGGACCCAGACGCGGCCGGGAACCCAAAGAACCAAAGGAACCCTGTGAAAAGGGCAGACATCCCATTCTGCGCTTCATTGGCCGAACCGTTGCTACACTGATTTGTCTGGGCATCATGGCAGGCAGTCTGGTGGCAGTGGGTGCTGTGTATTACGTGGTGCAGGCTACCGCCAACGACGGCGACCTGCTGGATCTGGACAACATTGAGCTGAGCCAGTCCAGTGTGGTGATGGCCACCGACCCGGACACCGGTGCACAGGTGGAGTATGCCACGCTGCGCTCTTCCAACAGCCACCGCGTGTGGGCGGATCTGGAGCAGATCCCCACGAACCTGCAGTATGCGTTCATCTGCACCGAGGATAAGGACTTTTACAACGAGCCCGGCGTCAACTTCAAGCGCACCATCGGCGCAATGGTCAACGAATACCTGCTGCCCATCTACAGCTCCAAGCAGGGTGCATCCACGCTGGAGCAGCAGCTGATCAAGAACCTGACCGACGACAAGAGCGCCAGCGGCATTGAAGGCGCACTGCGCAAGCTGCGCGAGATCTACCGCGCCCTCTGCCTGAGCCGCAGCTATTCCAAGGAGACCATTCTGGAAGCGTACCTGAACACCATCAGCTTTACCGGCACCATTCAGGGCGTGCAGACTGCGGCCAACGAATACTTTAATAAGGATGTCAGCCAGCTGACCCTGTGGGAGTGTGCGACCATTGCGTCCATCACCAAAAACCCCACCAACTATAACCCCTACACCAACCCCGAAAACCTGATCAACCGCCGTAACTTCCTCATGTACAACATGTGGCAGCAGGGCGTGATCAGCGAAGAGGACTACCGCAACGCAGCGGCCCAGCCGCTGGTACTGGCCGAGGAAGAGGATACTAAGAAGAATTCTTCCGTTACCTCTTACTTTACCGATGCACTGTTCACCGAGCTGGTGCAGGACATCATGGACAAGGAAAACATTTCGGAATCCGAGGCACAGAAGCTGCTGTACACCGGCGGCTTTACCGTTGAGTCGACTGTGAACACCAAGGTGCAGTCCGCCATGGAAAACCTGATGCTCAACACGGACGATGCCTACTTCCCGGCCGGCTGGCATGAGGAAGAGGTGACCTCCATCTCGGACGACGATGTACAGGTGATGAACGAGGACGGTACGCCCAAGACCCGCACCGGCGACGACGGTACCGTTTACTATTACCGCAATGTGCGTACTCAGGCAGCCATGGTCACGCTGGACTATGACGGCAATGTGATCGCCATTGTGGGTGGTCTGGGCGAAAAGAACAAGAGCCTCTCGCTGAACCGTGCCTACAGTGTCACTCGTCAGACGGGTTCTACCATCAAGCCTATCGGTGCGTATGCACTGGGTGTAGAGTATGGTCTGGTGAACTGGTCCACCATGCTCAACAACTCGCCCTTGTATCAGAAGCAGGATATGGTGATCCGCGATGAGGATTACTGCCGCAAGAACGGCCTGATGGGCCTTTCCGACAAGCAGCTGCGCGCTTATCCCAACGCATGGCGCAGCTGGCCCCGCAACTATGGCGGCAACTACGGCGACAACAGTGATGTGCCGCTGTGGAACGGTCTGGCCCGCTCGCTGAACACCATTGCGGTGCGTGTGGGTGATCTGGTGGGCGCAAGCAACATCTTCAATTTTGTGTACAACACCCTGCAGCTGAACACGCTGGACCCGGTAAACGATGTGGGTCTGGCGCAGATGGTCATGGGCAGTCAGACCCATGGCGTTACGCCCACGGCGCTGGCAGCTGCGTTCCAGATCTTCTACGATGGCCAGTACACCACCCCGCACCTGTATACCCGCGTGCTGGACCGTGACGGCAATATCTATCTGGAGAACAACTCCACCAGCTATCAGGCCCTGACCCCGGATACCGCTTATGTGATGAACCGCCTGCTGAAGAACGTGCTGTACTCCAGCGTGGGTACCGCCGGCGGCCGCTACCCCAACTCCAACGGCATGGAAGCCTTTGGCAAGACCGGTACCGCCAGCGACGAAAAGGATCTGTGGTTCGTGGGCGGCACGCCGTACTACGTTACCGCCGTGTGGTGGGGCTACGATGCACCCTATGATATGACCAAGACGCTGGGTAAGCAGCAGGCCAAGACCCGTACCTGTGTTATGGCGTGGAAGGCGCTGATGGAACAGGTGCAGGCAAACCTGCCGTATAAGGCATTCCCGACCTCTGCCGGTGTGGTGGAGCGCCGCTACTGCACCCAGAGCGGCCTGCTGGCAGGCGGCTCCTGCCCCAGTACCGCCGTGGGCTACTACCGCGCCGATGATCTGCCTGGCACCTGCAACTACTCCCATGCAGCAGCTCCTGCAGCGGCTGCACCTGCGGAGACTGCGGCACCGGAGCAGGCTGTCATTCCTGCGGATACAGGTAATCAGGATACAGACTGATCTGTAGCCATATGAAGGACAAAGGCGTACTATCGGCACCGGCGCGGGGTGAATCCGGCAAGGAAATACCGCGCTTGCCGCAGCAAAACTGGATAATCTGACAAAAACGCATCCGACCTCTTGCATTGCAGGGGGCCGGATGCTATTATATTCACTGCAAGAACACTTGTGTTTGTGAGGTGAACAAGTTGGAACGCC
>ERZ773158.2377-NODE-2377-length-13991-cov-25.911165_pt1 | contig 13991 bp, 10 predicted proteins | sample MGYA00511918_ERZ773158 | MGnify/ENA primary metagenome ERZ773158 (study PRJEB29015, sample SAMEA2737876) | human gut metagenome | biome: human gut; feature: human-associated habitat; material: faeces | place: China | collected 2012 ...
GGACAAACGCTTTTAGGGACTTTTTCAGTGGCCTCGCCACGTGCGAGCCCCTACAAATGTCTTACAGCGAGCACCTACAAATGCCCTCCAGGCACCTCTCTTCTTATCAGGAAAGGCCAGCTACGATCCACTAGCCACGAATAATCTCGCTCCAGGCGTTGGCGATGTCGGCGAATTCCTGGAGAGACAGTGTTTCCCCGCGGCGTTTGCCATCGATGCCTGTTTTTTCCAGGACCTGGGCGATTTGTTCCTTGCTCATGCCCGTATTTTTCAAGGCGTTGGAAAAGGTCTTGCGGCGCTGCTGGAAGGCCGCTTTGACGACCTGGAAGAAGCGCTTTTCGTCGATCAAATCGACAGGCGGCTGCTGGCGGACGTCCATGGCGACGACGGCCGACGTGACTTCCGGTGCCGGCATGAAGCATTTCGGCGAGATTTCAAAGAGCATCTGCGGCTGTGTATAGTACTGGACCGACACGGACAGGGCACCGTAAATCTTATGGCCCGGTTCGGCTACCATGCGTTCGGCCACTTCCTTCTGAACCATGACGACGATGCGCTTGATGGGCAGCTTCTGTTCCAGGAGCTTCATGATGATCGGCGTCGTGATATAGTAGGGCAGATTGGCACAGACCGTGAAGGGCTGGTGATTCATGACTTCTTCGATGTCGATGCGCAGGATGTCGCCGTGGACGACGCGCACGTTGTCATAGTGTTCCAAGGTCTTGTCGAGGACGGGCAGCAAATGGTCGTCCAGTTCGACAGCCGTGACGGCTGCGCCCGTTTCGGCCAGGGCCTGGGTCAGGGTGCCGATGCCCGGCCCGATTTCCAGGACCGGATCGCCCTCCCCGATTTCGGCAGCGTCGGCAATGTCGTCGACGACGGCGTGACGGATGAGGAAATTCTGGCCCAGCTTCTTATTCATGCGTAGGCCAAAGCGTTTGACGACGTAGCGGACAACGTCGGGATTGGACAAGTCGACTTCTTTCATCTATTTCACCTCGTGGATCTGACGGAGGGCATCATCCCATTCGTCACGGGTGACGCCGTAATGGTTCAAGCGTTTCAAAAACTGTTTGGCATTGCCATAGCCGATACCCAGGACGGCGCCGACTTCGGCCCGGCGGTCGGCCGCATCAGGCGTCCCGTTGAGGCCGGCAGCGGAAATGTCCTGCATAGTAAAGGTCGCCTGCGGTTCATACGTCGCACAGCGGACTTTGGACAAGGCCAGGCGGATGGCTTCCGGCGAGGCCTGTTCGACGCCCAGGTCGTTATTGGCAATGGCATCTTTCCTGGGGATAAAGGCGTGTTTGGCGTTAGGGAAGCGGTCGGTCAGGAACTTGCGGATCTGTTCGCCGGCCCGGTCGGGGTCGGTCAAGATGATGATGCCCCGCTTTTCATAGGCACAGCGGATCTGTTCCAGCGTGTGAGGCTTCAAATTGAAGCCATCTGTCGTAATCATGTCGACGTCAATGTGGCTGGCCCGGATGCGGGCGACATCGGACCGGCCTTCGACGACGAGGACTTCCTTAATCATGAGCGGCTCCTTCCCGGTGTTCGGCAATGTACTGGGCTGCACTGAGGATGGCCAGGACATTGTGTTCAAAGACGATGCCGCCCTGGAGATAAATCATGTACGGATCGCGGATTGGGCCGTCGGCCGACAATTCGATAGACGAACCCTGGACGAAATCACCGGCGGCCATGATGATCTTATCGGCATAGCCCGGCATATCGTCGGGAATGGGTGTGACGTGGGCGTCGACAGGCGAGAAGGACTGGATACCCTGGCAGAAGAGACACATGTTCTGTTCGTTTTCCAGGTAAATGGTCTGGATCAGGTCGACGCGCGGATCCTGGACGGCCGGCGAAACCTTGAAGCCCATCTTTTCAAAGACAGCCGCTGCAAAGACGGCCCCTTTGATAGCCTGAGCCGTAACGTGCGGTGCCATGAAGAAGCCCTGGAAAAAGAGGCGGTAGCCGGCGGCATAGGAACCGAGTTCGTCGCCCAGGCCCGGCGCCGTCAGGTAGTCGGCTGCGGCGTGGACCAGTTCTTCCTTGCCGGCAATATAGCCGCCTGTGGGAGCGATGCCGCCGCCTGGGTTCTTGATGAGCGACCCGGCGATGATGTCGGCACCGGCTTCAATCGGTTCTTCTTCAGCAGCAAATTCGCCATAACAGTTGTCGACGAAGCAAATCGTCTTGGGGCTGACCTTCTTGACGACGGAAATAATAGAACGGATATCATCAATCGTCAAGGATGCCCGCGTGCTGTAACCGCGGGAACGCTGGATGAGGACCAGTTTCGGCTGCTTTTCGGCGACGGCCGCTTCAATGCCGGCCAAATCATAGGCGTTGTCCTTCAAGGGGACTTCTTCATAGCAGACGCCCTTTTCCTTCAAAGAATGCGGCGTTTCATGGGCATAGCCGATGACGCCCTGCATCGTGTCATAAGGCGCCCCGACGAGACTCATCATGAGATCGCCGGTCTGCAGCAGGGCCAGCAGGACCGTCGCCAGCGCATGGGTCCCCGATACGAAGTGGGGCCGGACAATGGCCTTTTCGGCCTTGAAGACGCGGGCAAAGACTTCATCGAGCTTTTCCCGGCCCATATCGCTGTAGCCATAGCCCGACGTACCGGCAAACTGGTACGAAGAAATCTGGGCTTCCTTATAAGCGGCCAGGACTTTCGCCGTATTATGGAGACAAATCGTATCAATGCGTTCAAACTGGTCCGCACATTCGGCCAGCGCTTCTTTTCGTAATGTTTCTAAATCCAAAGACAATGTCATGATTCCTTTCTATAGTGAATATGTAGTTAGGGGTTAGGGGTTAGAGGCTAGGGGCTCTCCTCATAGGAGAGCTGTCAGCTGCGGGCCGCCGGGACAGCCCCTACGGAGGCTGCTTTTTTCCTTACAGTCCGCTATTTCGCAGGTTTCAGGTCGCTGAAGGAAACCTCTCCGCCTTACGGCACCTCCCCTATCAGGGGAGGCTTTCGGCTCTCCTCATAGGAGAGCTGTCAGCTGCGGGCCGCCCTCTGGGACAGCCCCTACGGAGGTTACTTTTCTACTTGCCGCCTGCGCCATTCCCACGTCATGGAAAAGGCACATCCCCCAGCACAGCCTGTATCAATGCTTCTTCTCCATCGTACTGGTCCTTGTCGTACCAGTGGATATAGGGCATGCGTTTGAACCACGTGAGCTGGCGTTTGGCAAAGCGCCGCGTCCGGGTCTTGATACGGGCCACAGCGTCATCGAGGGGCATCTGTCCCTGGAGATACAGGGCCAGTTCCTGATAGCCGATGGCCTTCATGGACTGACAGTCCGTCGGGATGCCCTTGTCCAGCAGGTACCGCACTTCATCAACCCAGCCGGCGGCAATCATGGCGTCGACGCGCTCTTCAATGCGCCGGTATAAGACATCCCGCGGCAGGCGCAGACCGATGACGTAAGCGTCATAGACGACATCCCGGGCCTTGCCGGCCCGGACGAAAGATTTCCCTTCGCCCTGCTCGATGGCGCTGACCAGGCGGGTCAGGCGGTGCGTGTTGGAAAACAGCTCGTGCCAGTCCGGCGGCTGCCAGTCCGTTTCCGTCTCGATATAGGCCTTCAGTTCCTCTTGACTGAGAGCGTCGATCCGCGCCTGGGCCGCTTCCTTGTCAGCTTCGGTCATGCGGGCCGTCTGGAAATCATAGCCTTCCAGGAGGGACTGGACGTATAGGCCCGTACCGCCGACGAGAATGGGTATCTTCCCCTTTCCGTTGACTTCGGCAATGGCCTTTCCCGCCATATCACAGAAGCGGGCTGCCGAATAGGGTTCGTCGGGCTCAGCAATATCGATGAGATAATGGTGATAGCGGGCCAGTTCGTCCGCTGTCGGCTTGGCCGTACCGATATCCATATGGCGGTAAATCTGGTAGGCGTCGCCGGAAATGAGGTCGGTCCCGTAATGTTCGGCCAGGGCAAAACTGAGGGCCGTCTTGCCGACCGCCGTCGGACCGATGATGGCAATTACTTTTTCCATGAATCACACTCCAATACGGCATAGCCAATGCGGCTGTATTTGCCGCCATATAAGGTAACATCCGGGAAACCGCGGCAGAGCTGGCGGAAATCCCGTTCTTTGATGACCACCCGGCGCCGGGCTTTCTGCAGCGCCCGTTCGATGAGTTCCCGCGTCAGGCCGCCGTGTTCCATGATGGCCCGGACGGGCTGGAACTGGCAGCTCGCCTCGACAGGCCGCTGGAACATGGGGTCGAAATAGAGGACGTCGTACACAGGCCCTTCATCGGACAACAGATAGTCGCGATAGTCGCCACAACGCAGGGAAATCCGGCGCAGCGCCGCCGTGACGTCGTCTTTCTTATGGACAAAGTGGGAAAAGCCCCAGGCCGTAACGGCTTCCAGCAAAGGCGATACTTCCAGGGCATCGACGCGGGAGCCAGCCGGCAGGCCAAAAGAGGCGACGGCCGCATCGGCGCCAAAACCACAGGTACAATCGAGGACGGAAATAGGCGGCTGCGCCGCTGCAGGCCGCAGGTCGTACTCCTTCACCCCCATCAGGGCTTCCAGGAGATGGTCGCGCTGGCCTTTCCGCAGGTTCTGGATGCGCAGTTCGGCCATGTTGAGGCTGAAGAAATGGCTGCCTTCCGGGCGGTCTATCTGAGGCCCCCGCGATGAATAGACGAGGAAATCCTCGCCGTATTCATCCATCAAGTCCTGTATGGTCCGCTTTCCCCGCGGCACATAGGCAAAGCCCTGGCTTTCGGCCCAGGCTTTCCCTTCACATTGTAATTTTTCTTTGGCCTTCAATGAAGGCACGACGTAAATCATATGAGTCATGTCCGTTTAAATAAGTGCGCTAATTCTTTTGGCGTAAAGCGAATGATTGTCGGCCGGCCATGAGGGCAGACGTAGGGTTTTTCCGTATGGAACAAATCATCCAGAAGCTGCTTCATCTGGCGGATATTGAGGCTGTCCCCGGCCTTGACGGCACCGTGGCAGGACAGATAGGCCAGCGAGCGATGGCGGACCATGGCTTTATCCGGTTCCTTCTGGTCGTGCAGGAGCAGGCAGATATCCTTTAAAGAATCGGCAATATCGCTGGTCTGCAAATCGCAGGGCACTTCTTCGACGCGCAGCGTCGTCGGCCCGGCTTCGGAATAGGTATAGCCCAGGTCGTTGAAGACATCCTGCCGTTCCAATAAGAGCGTCATATCCTCGTTGTCGACTTCGACGAACTCCGGCGTCAGCAGCTGCTGGCTCGGCATCCGTTCGACGCGCTTGCAGAACGTATCGTAGCGGATCCGTTCATGAGCCGCGTGCTGATCGACGATGTATAAATCCTGGCCCTTCTTGGCAATGATGAAGCAGTCCGCCACTTCCCCTAAGGGAATGAAGACGTCGTCATCGCCGTCAAAGACGATTTTAGGCGCCGACGCCTCGGAAACGACCGACGTCGCTTCCGACGGACCGCCCTGGCCATGCTGGGCCAAAGCCTGGGAAAACAAGGAAGAACCCTTCCACCGCGAGCGGTCCCCCTCCCCTTCGCAGGGGAGGCTTTCAGCCCCTACATTGGCTCCCCTGCGAAGGGGAGCTGTCAGCTCTGCTGACTGAGGGGTTCTTCCAGACAATGAGGAACCATCCGAATCCAGACCGTGTGTCCCCACAGGCTCCCCTGATAGGCCCTTTTGGGCCCGGTCAGAGCCGTCCGCAAGAGGCTCCCCTGATAGGGGAGCTGTCCGCGCAGCGGACTGAGAGGTTGCTTTTTCCTGCGGGCCCTCTGGGACGGCCCCTACAGGGGGTGCTTGGCCCCTCTCCTGCGAGCGGGCGCCCCACGTGGGCGCCCCTACATGGGCTTCCGGCTGTGGGGCAGCCCCTACCTCACCGATGGTCTTGGCAATGGCTTCGGGCTTTTCCTGGGCCACCAGGGCCGTGACGATGCTGTGGTAGATGGCGCGGTAGACGGCTTGTTCATCAGAGAATTTGATTTCTGTCTTAGCCGGATGGACGTTGACGTCGATTGTCGCCGGGTCGACGTGGAGGTGGAGCATGGCAAAGGGATAGCCCGATTTCGGCAGCATGGCATGATAGGCATTGTCAATGGCCTTGAACATCAAGGGATTATGGACGATGCGGTGATTGACGATGCACGTCTGCCAGTTGCGGTTGCTCTTTAAGACCGACGGCTTGCCTACATAGCCTTCCAGGCTGATGCCGTCCTGGTCGGCAGTGACGGCAAAGACATCGCGGGCGACGTTGGCGCCGTAGATATTGGCAACGGTTTCCCGCAAATCGCCGGTGCCGCCGGTCTTCATCGTCGTCCGGCCGTTATTGGTAAAAGTAAAGGCAATGGCCGGATTGGCCAGGGCCAGTTTGGTCACCATTTCAGAGATCTTCGAACTTTCAGTCCGTTCGCTCTTGAGGAACTTGCGCCGCGCCGGCGTATTGTAAAAGAGGTCGCTCACTTCCATCGTCGTCCCGACCGGTGCACCGGCCTGGTCTTCTGCCGTGATTTTGCCCCCGTCGAGGATGAGGTGCGTCGCAAAGTCATCGCTGGCCTGGCGCGTCGTGATCTGCATGTGCGATACGGCGGCGATACTGGGCACGGCTTCGCCGCGGAAGCCTAAAGACGTAATGGCAAAAATATCTTCGACGGAACTGATCTTGCTCGTACCGTGGCGGATGATGCACTTATGGGCATCTTCCGGGCTCATGCCGCAGCCGTCGTCAGTGACCCGCATATAGGACTGGCCGCCGTCGGCGATTTCCACTTCAATGGCATGGGCACCGGCATCGATGGCATTTTCTACGAGCTCCTTGATGCACGACGCCGGCCGTTCGACGACTTCGCCGGCAGCAATCTTATTGCGCGTCGCTTCATCTAAGACATGAATGATTGAACTCACTGGATCCCACTTCCTTCTTTGGCATCTTTTTGCAGATTATATAAGAAAGAAATCGCTTCAATCGGCGTCATACTGCTGACATCGACGCTGAGCAGCTTGTCGATGACGGGACTGGAAAAGAGGCTGTCTCCCATGGGTGACGGCGCCGGATTCACAGGCGCCTTGGCCGGGACGGGAGCACCGCCGTTCTTTTCCAAGTCTTCCAGGATGACGTCGGCCCGCTTGAGCAGGCTTTCGGGCAGCCCGGCCAGACGGGCAACGTGCAGGCCATAGCTGCGGTCGGCCCCGCCGGGAATGATACGCCGCAGGAACTTGATGTTCTTACCCCGTTCCTTGACGGCGACGGTATAATTCTTAATTTTCGGCGAATCGTCGGCCATGGCGATGAGCTCATGGTAGTGCGTCGCAAACAGCGTCAGGGCGTGGATGTGCTTCAGGCAGTATTCGATGACGGCCCTGGCGATGGACATGCCGTCGAAGGTGCTCGTGCCGCGGCCGATTTCATCGAGGATGAGCAGGCTGCGGCTGGTGGCGTGTTTCAGGATGTACGACACTTCCTTCATTTCCATCATGAACGTACTCTGGCCGGTGAGGATGTCGTCGCTGGCACCGATACGGGTAAAGATGCGGTCCACCGGGCAGATGGACCCTTCTTTGGCGGGAATGAAGGAGCCGGCCTGGGCCATGAGGACCAGCACGGCGACCTGGCGCATATACGTCGACTTGCCGGCCATGTTGGGGCCGGTGATGACCAGGATTTCATGGTCTTCGTGGTTCAAGGTAACGTCGTTAGGCACGAACAATTCGTCTTTCAAATACTTTTCAATAATCGGATGGCGGCCGTCCTTAATGGAAATCGTCGCCTTGGTGTTGAGGCTGGGACGGACGTAGCGGTTGTCATAGGCCGCGCAGGCCAGGCTGTACAGGCAGTCGATGCGGGCAATGGCCCGGGCCGTTTCCTGCATGGCCGGGATGTGGCCCTGAATCTGGCGGCGGATATCGCCGAAGAGCTTGTATTCCAGCGCCAGCATCCGTTCCTGGCTGGTCAGGACTTTGACTTCAAATTCCTTCAATTCCGGCGTGATGTAGCGTTCGGCATTGACCAACGTCTGCTTGCGCACGTAGTAATCGGGGATGGGCTTGGTATTGGCATGGGAAATCTCGAAGTAATAGCCAAAGACCTTAGTATAGCCGATTTTCATCTTGATGCCCGTCTTTTCCCGTTCCTTCTCTTCCAGTTCCTGCAAAAAGGCATGACTGTTGGCCGCAATGGAGCGGATTTCATCGAGTTCCGGCGAAAAACCGTCGCGGATGACGCCGCCGTTGCGGATGACCAGACCCGGTTCGTCCTTGATGCCCCGGCAGAGCAGGTCATAGACCTCGTCATGAGTCTGCAAGCGGTTATTGAGGCTGTGCAGGAGGTCGGCACGGGCGCCGGACAGGACCTGTTTCAGCTGCGGGATGACGGCCAGCGATTCCCGCAGGGCTACCAGGTCCTTGGGGCTCACGGTCCCCGTTTCGATGCGGGTCAGGATGCGTTCAAAATCGTAAATCCGGTCCAGCACGTCTGCCGTATCCTGGCGCATGATTTCGTGAAGGACGAAATCTTCAACGGCATCCTGGCGGCGCGTAATGTCGGCAATGCGGATGAGCGGCGCTTCCAGCCACTTGCGCAGGAGCCGGCCGCCCATAGCCGTCTTGGTCTTGTCCAGGACATCGAGGAGGGTCCCCCGGCGGCCGCCGTCGCGGACGTTCTGCGTGATTTCCAGATGGCGCAGGCTGGCCGCATCGACGACCAGACGCCGTTCATTGTCGATATGTTCCAGCGAATTGATGTGGGAAATGTCGGACTGCATGACGTCACTGACATAGGCCAGGAGCATGCCGATACAGTCGCCGGCCGCCGAGGCAGCGGCAAAGTCTTCCGGCGGGAAATAGGACCGGGCCTGTTCCCGGTAATCGACACTGTCATCGGCAGGAAATTCCGTAACCGTACACTGGGCCAGGTGGCTGCGCAGGTATTCGCGGACGGCATCCATATCCTTCCCCATGTGGGCGTAAATGAGCTCACTCGGTTCGTAGACGGCCAGGATATCGAACAGACTGTCTTCCATGACCGATGCCGCGCAGTCGGCCCACAAACATTCGCCCGTCGTGACGTCCATGAGGGCGATGGAAAGGATGGCATCGCTTTCGGTCAGGCAGCCGATGTAATTGTTCTTCTTCGACGCCACGGCATTCTCCAGGGTAATCGTCCCCGGCGTGATGACCTTGATGATCTTGCGCTTGACCAGCCCCTTGGCCAGCTTCGGATCTTCCATCTGTTCACAGATAGCGACTTTATAGCCCTTGTGGACCAGCCGTTCGATATAGGTGTCGGCCGAATGGAAAGGTACGCCGCACATGGGGACCTTCTCTTTATTGCCGCCAGCCCGGCCGGTCAGGGTCAGGTCGAGTTCGCGCGACGCCGTCAGGGCATCGTCAAAAAACATTTCATAGAAATCGCCGAGGCGGAAAAAGAGGATCTTATCCTGGCACTGCTCTTTGACTTCCATGTACTGCTGCATCATAGGCGTTAATTTTTTTCCTGCCAAAGTCTCACCTTCCTTTAGTGCACTAAGTGACCTTTGAGGACCCACGTCTGGCCCTTGTCGACCTGGACCGACACGGTATCGCCGATGGCGACGGAACCGTCATTTTCCCAGATGATCATCTTGTTGCCCGTCGTCCGGCCGAACCAGTGGTTGGCATCGTTCTTGGTCGGCCCTTCGACGATGACGTCATAGACGTGGTCTTCCATTTCTTTATTTTTCGCTAAACTATAGACGTTCTGCACATCCATGAGCCGCTGCAGACGGCGGCTCTTTTCTTCCTGCGGAATCTGGTCTTCCATCTTGGCCGCCGGTGTCCCCGTACGCGGCGAATAGATGAAGGTATAGGCCATGTCGTACTGAACGCGCTTGAGCAGGTTCAGCGTATCTTCGAACATGGCTTCCGTTTCGCCTGGGAAGCCGACGATGATGTCCGTCGTCAGGACCAGGTCGGGCATGCGCTTGCGGGCATAGTCGACGAGTTCCAGGTAATGTTCCACCGTGTAGCCGCGGTTCATCTTCTTCAAGAGCTCGTCAGAACCGCACTGAATGGGCAGATGCATGTGGTTGACGACCTTTTTGCTGTCGGCAATGGCGTCGATCATGGCAAAAGTCATATCCTTGGGGTGGCTGGTCATGTACCGGACCCGTTCGATGCCGTCGATATCGTCGACAGCGGCGACGAGCTTGGAGAAATCCGTGCCGTCCTTGAGGTCCAGGCCATAGGAATTGACATTCTGGCCGAGAAGGGTGATTTCCTTGTAGCCTTCAGCAGCGACCTTCTTGATTTCTTCGACAATGGCGTCGATGGGGCGGCTCACTTCACGGCCCCGGACATAAGGCACGATACAGTACGTGCAGAACTTGTTGCAGCCGTTCATGATGGGGATCCAGGCAAAGAATTTCTGGAAGCGCTTGACCGGCATATCATGGAAAGCCGGCAGGGTCATGTCGGCAGCCATATAATGGTCGGCCTTGCTGCGCCGTTCCCGGATGAGCTCGATGAGCTTGTGGATATTGTGCGTACCGATGACCAAATCGATGTGCGGCGCCCGCTTGAAGAGCTTATCCTGCCATTCCTGGGCCATGCAGCCCGTGACGGCAATGATCAAATCGGGGTTCTGCTTCTTCAAATGCTTGAGTTCGCCGATTTTCCCCAGCGTCTTGTCTTCCGCCGTTTCGCGGACACAACACGTATTGATGAGGATGACATCGGCTGTATCCAAATCTTCCGTATTGTGATAGCCCAGCTCCTCCAACTGACCGGCATAATGCTCACTGTCAGACATATTCGCCTGACAGCCATAAGAAATAATATGATAAAATCGATTGCTCTGAAAATCCATGTATTCTCTCCGTTTTTCACAAAAATCATAATTTAGGGTTTACAGTATATAATACCATATATAGGCCGCCCCTGTGAAGGGCTTTTTAGGGGCTCGTGGCCCGCAGGCCGCCGGTCGCAGGTCGCTTCGGACTCAGATGCCGCTTTGCGGCAATAATCTCAGACTAACAACATCGCCTCGAGTAACCCTCGGCTTGTGAAAAAATAGTGGCTCGTGGTTCGTGGTTCGTGGCTCGTAAAAACCTGCCATTATACTCGAATGGGCTGCGATGAAATCTCGCAACGGGCCGCACAAGGCTCCCTTTATAGGGGAGCTGGCCGCCAAAGGCGGTCTGAGAGGTTAAAGGGCGTCCCCTACGCACAAGGCCGTTGGCCGTATTTTTTTGTAGCCAATAAAACTGTTTCCATTTATCGCCTGTATGCGAGGCCGTAGGGGCCGTCCCAAAGCTTTCTGATTCGTCAGATGCAGGAGCCGATTCCCTGGACAGGATGGCAGCGGCGGGCGGCCCGCCGTGAATCCTGTGCACAGCCGGGATTTATGACGAACGATATCTGCTAACCCCTAACCCCTAGCTGCTAACAGCTTGAAAGGGCTTGTCGCCGTGCGACAAGCCCTTTCTCCTTACCCTCTCGATTCTATTTTTTGCTCGAAGCCTTTATTTCAAAGGGAATCCGTTGTTCCCGGACGGTTGTCTTGATGAACAAATGGATGGCCGCCGTCATGCTGATGCCAGCAGCATCGCAAAATGCTTCAAACTCCTTTTTGAGGTCTGAATCGATACGAAAAGACAATCCTATCTGTGCGATGATACTCCCCTCCTCTACTGTTTTGCTTCGGGAATGACGCGGACTCGTTCGATCGTCGGTTTGCCATTCTTATCTTTGGCAATCGTATCGATGCGGATGTGTTTCATTTCCGGCGAGAATTCTTTCGCTAATTTATCCAGCGTGCCGTCCTGGCTCAAAGCCGGGTTGGAAGCGGCACCGGCCATGATGGCCCGGTACACGATGGCAGCAAATTCATAACGCGTCATCATGCGGTCGCCGTCGAAGTTCCCATCGGGATAACCCGTCAGGATACGGGCCTGTTTCAGCTTGGTAACGTATTCTTAAGAAGTATATCTTCACATAAAAAAACGCAGGAACCAAACCGGCGCCCCTTCCGGTTTAGTTCCTGCGTATTTATAGACTCCACTGTCTAAAAGGCGAATCGTGAATATACATTTATCCTTTATGGAATTACACTATAGCAATATACTTGCTATAATAGTAATCATAGATTTTAACTCAAACTTTAGTAGTTAGCTTTAATCAGCGGACGCGGACGAGTTCGTATTCCCGTGTGCCTAAGCCGATTTTTTCAGCGTGTTCCAGGGTCGTCTTCCAGTCGACATTAGGATTGCTGTCGAGGAAGTGGTCGTGATGGTGCTGCCAATCGGGTTTAGCCAGGTTATCCGACAACTGGCTGTTGGGCATAGGAGCGGCTTTCATGCAGGCATCGGCACAAGCCTGGTCGAGAGCGACCGGGTCGAAGGAAGCGAACATGCCAATGTCCGGCAGGATAGGTGCATCGTTTTCGGCGTGGCAGTCGCAGTTCGGCGAAATGTCCATGACCAGGTTGATGTGGAAGCACGGACGGTCCTGGCAGACGGCCTGGGCGTATTCGGCCATCTTGCGGTCCAGTTTTTCATTGGCATCCCATTCGACAGTCTGAATGGCATCAAAAGCACAGGCGCCGATGCAGCGGCCGCAGCCTTTGCACAAGTCTTCGTGGATGTGGGCGACGTTATCTTCATAAGTGATGGCGTCAGAACCGCATTCCTGAGCGCAGCGATGGCAGTTCTTGCACTTGCTTTCGTCAACTTTCGGTTTGCCCGACGAATGCTGTTCCATCTTGCCGGCGCGGCTGCCACAGCCCATGCCGATATTCTTGATGGCGCCGCCAAAGCCCGTCATTTCATGGCCCTTGAAGTGAGCCAGGCTGATGAAAACGTCGGCATCCATGATGGCCCGGCCGATTTTCGCATTTTCGACGTATTCGCCGTTCTTGACCGGCACTTCGACTTCATCGGTACCGCGCAGGCCATCGCCGATAATGATCTGACAGCCCGTAGTGACCGTATTATAACCGTTGAGGTTGGCACAATCCATGTGTTCCAATGCATGTTTACGACTGCCCGGATAGAGCGTATTGCAGTCTGTCAAGAACGGCCGGCCGCCTAATTCCTTGACCAAATCGGCCACGGCTTTGACATACTGCGGGCGCAGCGAAGCCAGACAGCCTAATTCCCCGAAATGCATCTTGATGGCGACGAATTTTCCTTCAAAATTGATATTTTCAATACCAGCCTTCTTGCAGAGCTTCTGCAGTTTCTGTAAATTATTTTTCCCCGGACGGCAGCGGAAGTCCGTGAAATATACCTTGGCTTTTTCCATATTTTTACCCCCTAACAATAAGATACTTTCATTGTACCACCTGAAGTACGCTCTAAGTCAACATTTTCTTTGTAAACCGACTGTCAAAAATAAATATGCAAAAAAACTTGACGGATAGCGCATACCATGCTATACTAGCAAAGTACCTTATGGAGCGGTATCGAAGTGGTCATAACGGGGCTGACTCGAAATCAGTTAGGCCGAAAGGTCTCGTGGGTTCGAATCCCACCCGCTCCGCCAAATCAAAAGCGCACTGATAAGCCATTCATGGAACTTATCAGTGCGCTTTTTCTATAGCAAGTACATCTTCTAGGATAATTTCTATCAATATTTGCTCGTGTTTCATCGATTTTCTAAGTCCCTATAGGCTTTTTCATTGCGTTGAAACATGAGCTGAGAGGCCTTACGGATTTTTTCTTTTATTTCTTGATTTCCTTTGCTGGTAAGAATTTTTCTTGTCTCAGATTCCTTGATTACTTTAGAAGACTTAGATAAATTCATGACATTCATCTCCTTACATACATTCTTACTCACTATAGGTGATATTAACTTACTATAAATAAGTATATCACAACTGGCGAAGTATTTACTATCCAAGCATCAAAAAAAGAGGCTGTCGCATGAAGACAGCCGGATTTGTTTTTTTCAGATTTTTTGTTCAGCCCTAATGGATACGGCTGCCTGGCCCCTGGTGGGTGACATTGCGGGAACGTCC
>ERZ773158.2388-NODE-2388-length-13927-cov-3.191753_pt1 | contig 13927 bp, 15 predicted proteins | sample MGYA00511918_ERZ773158 | MGnify/ENA primary metagenome ERZ773158 (study PRJEB29015, sample SAMEA2737876) | human gut metagenome | biome: human gut; feature: human-associated habitat; material: faeces | place: China | collected 2012 ...
CATCAATGTGGATATAACTGTCGGCTTTTTTGTGGGACAAAAGAACTACCGTCTCAACGTGATTCGTATGCGGGAACATATCTACGGGCTGGATTTTTTCGACTTTATAGCCACGCTTTGTCAGAAAGCGCAGGTCGCGCTGCTGGGTTTCGGGATTGCAGGAGATATAGACCACATTTTTCGGCGCGAGGGTCACAAGCGACGACAGGAAGCACTCATCGCTTCCTGCGCGCGGAGGGTCCATGAAAACTATGTCCGCTTTCTCCCCGTCCTGCGCCATGCCGAGCATAAACTCGCCCGCATCGTCGCAGAAGAAGCGCACGTTCTTTATACCGTTTCGCTTGGCGTTCGATATTGCGTCATGGACGGCGTCGCGATTGAGCTCAACGCCTATTACCTCGCCCGCCCGCTTCGACGCGACGAGCCCTATTGTGCCGATACCGCAATAGGCATCGATAACCTTTTCGCTCCCGGTCATGCCGGCATATTCCATCGCTGTGTTATAAAGCACCTCGGTCTGCACCGGGTTTATCTGATAAAACGAGCGCGGAGATATTCTGAAAGTCAGCCCGCAGAGCTCGTCCTCGATTTTGCCCGTGCCGTAGAGCACATTCTCGCGCTCACCGAGCACAAGGCTCGTCTGATACGGGTTTATGTTATGGACTATCGTTGTTATGTCGGGATGCTCCTTGCGAAGAGCTTTTACGAAGTTGTTCTTCGCGGGAAAAATCGGACCTGATGTAACGAGCACGACCATTATCTGATTTGTCTTGAAGCCGCGCTTGACGAGAACATGACGAAGCGTACCGCCGCCGCTTCGCTCGTCATACGGCTGTATTCTGAAACTTTTCAGCATATTGCGGATCGAGACGATTATCTCATCCGCTTTTCTGTCCTCGGTGAGGCACGAATCGACGCAGACTATGCTGTGCGTGCCGGACTGATAGACTCCGGAAATTATCTTCCCGTTTCTCGCCGTGGCAAACGCCGCCTGTACCTTGTTGCGATAATGATACGGTTCAGCCATGCCGATTATCGGCTCGACATGGGCGAACTCGCCGAGCAGTTTTTCCACCTTGCGCTGTTTGAATTTCAGCTGCTCCGCGTAGCTCAGATTCTGCAGCTGGCATCCGCCGCATTTTTTATATAGAGGACACTTCTTTTCTTCAGTCATGTTTAATTCCGTTTCAGTCGGGATATCTCCGAAAATTCACTTATTTATCCTGCTGAGCTTTGTGCTCGGCTTTTTCTCTGTCTTTCTTTGCAACATCGTTGGTGTTCATGGAATTGCGGAACACGACGAAGCGATCGTACAGGAACTCGGTCACGAAATTTGTCACCATGCAGAGAGCCTCAACAAGATAGTTGTTCCACATAAGATCGGTAGTGGCATACTTCGTAAACCAAGTCGAGAGCGGAGTAAACACGCAGTAATAAGCCGCGACTTTAAGCATGGCTATCGGGACATTGTTCGCAGATTTGAAGGTGAATTTGCGGTTGAAAGTAAAATTCCAAAGCACGGAGAGAACAAGCGAAATAAGATAGGCTATCCACTCTTTGAAATGGCATGCCTCATAAAACAGGGTGTATGTTGCTATCTGAATAATTCCCGCAGAGGCGGAGAACAGCGCAAATTTGACAGTCTGAAGAACATTTTCCTTTGTGCTGAGCTTCTGATTTTCGGCAGCGCCCTGCGTTTCTTTTTTCTCGTCTGACATAAGTTATCTCCCCTTTTATGTTTTTACAGATTCCCGGCATTTCTGAGCATCTCTTCCGCCGATTTGAGCTGAAGTTCGGTGACATCGAGTCCACCGGTTATCCTTGCTATTTCATATTTTCTGCCCTCGGTATCGAGGCGTTCGACCTCTGTATAGGTCTTGCCGTCCGAGACGGCTTTGCTGATTCTCATGTGGCAGTCCGCCTGCGCCGCTATCTGAGCGGAATGGGTTACGCAGATGACCTGCCTGCCGCGCGAGACCTCTTTGAGCTTCATGGCGACTTTCTGCGCCGCTCTGCCGCTGAGTCCCGCGTCTATCTCATCGAATATCATCGTATCGAGTCCGTCTCTGCCGGCGATAACGCTCTTTATCGCGAGCATTATGCGCGACAGCTCGCCGCCCGAAGCGATTTTCGCGAGAGGTTTGAGCGTCTCGCCCGCGTTTGCGGAAATGAGAAATTCTATATTGTCCGCACCGTTTATTGTAAACGGTGTTTTTTCTCTGTTGACTTTGAAGCTGACCGACGGCATATCGAGAAATTCGAGCTGTTCGGTCACTCCGCGCTCAAACTCGCGCGCCGCCTTTTCACGCGCTGCGGTAAGCTTTTCGGCGAGGGCGCGAACCTCGGCTTTGGTCGAGCTGACGAGCGCATCGAGCTCTTTGACCCGCTCATCCGAGAGGGCTATTTTATTGCGCTCCTCGCGCGCGGAATCAAGGAAAGAGAGCATTTCATCTTCCGTCGAGCCGTATTTTACTGAGAGGCGGAAAAGCTCATCGAGTCTCGCTTCAATCTCCTCGAGCTCGGACGGATCATAGGAGAAATCTTCAATAGCCGAGCGAAGTTCTCCCGCGCAGTCCTCAAGCTCATAGCCGACATTGCGAAGAGTCTTTGCGGCAGACTCGACGTCTTTATAGAATCGGGCAGCGTCCTCCGCGTTCCCGGCGCAATCGCCTATCGTGCTTATCACGCCAAAGCTGTCGTCGGCGCCCTGGAGAATATCATACGCCGCTCTGAGCGATGCCGTGACGCGCTCGCAGTTTTGAAGAAGCGTCTTTCGCTCGTTGAGTTCGTCGCGCTCACCGGGTCTTATATCCGCCTGTTCAAGCTCGTTTATCTGATAATCGAGCAGGTCAAGCCGGCGAAGCTTCTCCGACTCGTCGGTTTTGAGGGAGTCGCGCTCCCTGATATATGAACAGAGTTCTCTGAATTTCTCTCTGTATTCTTCAAGCAATTCGGCATCGTCCGCGACGCAGTCGATGAACTCGAAGTGTTTTTCGGGCGCCATAAGCGCCTGGTTGTCATGCTGACCGTGTATGTTTATCAGCTCATGCCCCGCCTGTCGGAGCGCGGCGACATTCGAGGGCACGCCGTTTATGCGGCAGGTGTTTTTGCCGTCCAAACCAAGGGTTCGGCGAAGAAGTATATTGCCGTCCTCGTCGGGCTCGATATCATATTCTTTAAGCCGCGCGGCAGTGTCGGCGGAAACGCCGGAGAAGAGTGCAGTAACGCTCGCGGACTGCGCGCCGGTCCTGATAAGCTCGCGCGACGTGCGTTCACCGAGCACGGCGTTTATAGAATCGATTATGATCGACTTGCCCGCGCCGGTTTCGCCCGTAAGGACATTGAGCCCCGAATCGAACTCGATATCGGCGCTCTCAATTATTGCTATATTCTCTATTTTCAGACTGAGAAGCATAGCTCAAACCTCATTTTTCAATAAGTCGTTTTATGGAATCTTTCATCTGCGAAGCATAGCTTTCGCTTCTGCAAAGGGCAAATATAGTATCATCGCCCGCGAGGGTGCCGACAAGCCCCTCCCAATGCATGGAATCAAACGCCGCGCACGCCGCCTGAGCCATGCCGGTATAGCAGCGGATAACAATTGTATTGCCCGCATAGTCGGCGGAGACGACGGACTGGGCAAATATGCTGCGGAACTTCGAGAGCAGTTCGTCCGACTCGGTCTTTGTAACGGCGTATTTATACTGACCGTTTGCCCCCATAGTCTTGACAAGGCGCAGCTCTTTTATATCGCGCGAAACCGTCGCCTGAGTGGCGTCAAAGCCGCTGTCCTTGAGCTTCTGAAGAAGCTCGTCCTGGGTTGACAGGTCATATTTTTCAATTATTTCGAGTATTGCTTCCTGCCTTCTTTTTTTCAAGGTTATACCTCCCGTTCATCGTGGGAACTGCTGTTCCATTTCATCATTTTTCTGTTGAGTATATCTACAAAACTGTCGTTCTTGAGTCTGATAAAACTCGCGCAGATGTCCGCCTTTTCGACCGTTATGCTCCCCTGCGCCGAGACTGTGAACGGCTCGTCGCCATCGCACGAAACGGAGAGCGGTCCGTCATCATCGGAATAGATGCGCAGCACCGCGTCGTCGCCCAGAACGAGCGAACGGGTGAACACCGAATGAGAACAAATCGGAGTGAGTATCATACATTCAAGCTTCGGATCGACCACGGGACCGCCGGCAGAGAGAGAATATGCCGTTGAACCCGTCGGAGTCGAGAGAATGAGTCCGTCGCCGAGATAGCGGTTGAAATATCTGCCGTCGAGATCGACATTTATCTCGGAAATTCTGCTCAGCCTCGACAGGCGCATCACGGTGGAGTCGTTCATGCTGTAGCCGCTCTGCACGCTGTCACCGTCGGCGGCGGTGGTTTTGAGCATCATGCGCTTATCCATGCTGTAATCGCCGGGTATGAGCTTTTCGAGTAAATCGAGCTCGTGTATCTCGAGACCCGCCATAAACGCAAGGCGACCCGCGTTGATGCCGAGGACGGGCTTTGAATAAACCGCGGCTTTCTTGGCGGAGTGGATTATCGTTCCGTCCCCGCCGACGGTTATGACCGCCTCGCAGCCGCCGAGCAGCTCTTTTTCAGGCAAAAATTCAGCCTTGGTATCGGAAAACACATTTTCCGTACTGAGCGGCAGAGAATATGCCGCGCCGAGTTCGTCGAGCTTCGCACAGATGAGCCTTGTCACCTGAGCGGCGTTTTTGCGAGTAAGATTTGGAATTATTGCAAACATCATAGTTATTCTCCCGCTTTGAAACAGGCGTGCGCCGCGCTGACGACTCCCGCGACATCGGGTGCCGAAACGGACTGCACTTCGTCCTTTTTCAGATATACGAGGTATTCTATATTGCCCTCCGGTCCTTTGACCGGGGAAAAATCGAGAGCCGACACCGAAAATCCCGCCTGCACGGCATAGGAGCAGACATTTTTGATGACTTTTATATGCACGCGCGGATCTTTGACCACGCCTTTCTTGCCGACATTCTCCCTGCCCGCCTCGAACTGCGGCTTTATAAGGCAGACGGCACTGCCGCCGTCTTTTAAAAGCGGCGAAAGCGCAGGCAGGATATATTTCAGAGATATAAACGAGACATCCGCGCTCGCAAAATCGGCGCGCTCGGGAATCTCTTTTTCCGTTATGTATCTGAAGTTCGTCTTTTCAAGATCGATAACGCGATGGTCGGACTTAAGTTTCGGCGAAAGCTGACCGCTCCCCGAATCGACGGCGTAGACTTTTTTAGCGCCGTTTTGGAGCATACAGTCGGTAAATCCGCCCGTTGACGCGCCGATATCGATGCATAAATATCCGCTCAAATCGAGTTTGAAAACATCGACAGCTTTCTCGAGTTTCAGTCCGCCGCGGCTGACATAGCGTTCCGACTCGCCTTTATACTCGATTATATCACAGTCGTTCGCCAAAAGTCCAGCTTTAGATACAACTTTGCCGTTTAAATATACATTCCCGCTCTTTATCATTTCCTTGGCTTTTTCGCGCGACGGCGCGACACCCAAGGAGACAATCAGAGCGTCTATGCGCTTTCTGTTTTCCTCCACGGTCAATCCTCCGCAGAAGTGACGAACGAGAGCACGCCCTCTTCGTCAAAGCCGTATTTATGTAAGAGCGACTCAACGGACGCCTGCTTGACAAAGCCGTTTTCGATAGCTCTGAGATGATATTTCCCGGAGAATCCCGCTTTCGAGAGGTCGAACAGGAAGCCTTCGCCCGCTCCGCCGCGGCGTATGCCCTCTTCGAAGAAATAGACGTCCCTGCAGTCTTTCGCCGCTTCTACCGCGCCCTCGCAGACGGGAATTATGCGGTTGAGCTTTATAAGCTTCACTGATTCGCCGGAATTCACAAGCTTTTCATATGCGAACGCGCAGGCTGAAAAAGTCCTGCCGTAGGTTATGATTGCCTTTTCGGCGTTTTCGTCGCCGAACACATCAAAGTCGGCAAAGGTCGGTTTGATGCTCTCGGGTATCGCGCGCTGAGCTCCGCGCGGATATCTGACCGCGACGAGCTTCGACTCGGAATAGAGCGCCTGCTGCATGGCGTGCTTGAGTCCCTCATAGGACGAGGGCGAATAGACGGTTATATCCGGCACGCTTCTGAGCATCGAAACATCAAAAACGCCCTGGTGTGTCTCGCCATCTTCGCCGACAAATCCGGCGCGGTCGATGGCGATGACCATCTTCTGCTTCTGGAGAGCGGCATCGTGCAGAAGCTGATCAAAGCAGCGCTGGAGGAAGGTGGAATAGACTGCAAAAACCGGGATAAATCCGCTCTTTGCAAGACCGAGCGTGAACGCCACGGCGTGCTCCTCGGCGATGCCTATATCAAAGAATCTGTATTTATATTCATTCGAGAACCGCTCAAGCCCCGTGCCGATGGACATCGCGGCGGTTATGGCGCACACGCGGTCATCGCAGGACGCGAAGCGACACATGATATCGCCGAAATTGCTCGAAAAGCTCGTACCGGACGAAAGAGGCTCTCCGGTGTTGATATCAAACTTCGAGATTCCGTGGAACTGCTCAGGCGAACGCTCGGCAAAATCATAGCCCTTGCCCTTGAGGGTATTGACATGAAGAAGTACGGGTTTGTCATACTTCTTCGCCATCTCAAATGCTTCGCAGAGCTGCTGGATATTGTGCCCGTCGATGGGGCCGATATAGTGAAGTCCGAGATCCTCGAACCACGAATCGGAATAGATAATGCGCTTCAATGCGCTCTTTATATCAAACGCGGCATCCGAAAGCTCATTTCCGATGATCGGGATATGTTTCAGGAGCTTTTCGGTGTGCGCTTTCATGCGGTAATATTCAGGTTTCGCTCTGACGACGGCGAGATAACGTGCCATCGAGCCGACATTTTCGGAGATAGACATCTCGTTATCATTGAGCACGATTATGAGCCTGTCGTGCGTTCTGCCGGCGTTGTTTAAAGCCTCATAGAACATTCCGCCGGTCATCGATCCGTCTCCGACGACGGCGACGACGGTATTCTTACTGCCGCGCATGGTGTTCGCGGTCGAGAGTCCGAGCGCACTCGATGCGGCGGTGCTGGAATGGCCGCTGTAGAACATATCATGCTCGCTCTCATCGGGGCGGCAGAATCCGGAGAGTCCGCCCTCCTGACGCAGGGTGTGAAAGCGCTCGTATCTGCCTGTGAGCAATTTGTGGGTATAGGCCTGATGGCCGACATCCCAGACGAACTTATCGCGCGGAGAATCGAACTCCTTATGCATGGCGAGAGTCAGCTCCACGACGCCGAGATTGGACGCGAGATGACCGCCGTTCTTCGAGACCGTGTCGATAAGAACTGTGCGTATTTCGGCGGCAAGCTCGTTTAGCTGAGCATAGCTCATGCCTTTTATATCCGCCGGGGAATGTATATTTTTAAGGTAATTGTCAGATGCCATTTGACTTCAACCTTTCACTGAGAATGGATTGACGGTCACTTATTTCTGGAAAGAAGCTTTTCGGAAAGCGATATCAAAAATTCAGCCTCATCGCCGAAAATTTTAAGAGCGTCTATTGCCTTATCGGTAAGCTCCGCGGCTATTTTCTGCGCCTTTTCGAGACCGAGGAGCGAGACATAGGTGTTTTTGCAGTTTTCGGCGTCGCTGCCTATCGGCTTGCCGAGGGTCGCCTCGTCGCTCGTGACATCAAGGATATCATCGACTATCTGGAACGCTATGCCGAGATTTTCGGCATATACTCTCGCCGCTTCGAGCTTTTTATCGTCGGCTACGGCGGCGACGCAGCCGAGCTGACACGCGCATCTTATAAGCTCGCCCGTCTTGAGAACATCGACACTGCGCAGATCATCGACCGAAACAGTCTTGTTCTCGTTTTCAAGATCCTGCACCTGACCCGCTATCATTCCGGCGCAGCCGGCGGCACGCGCAAGAAGCGAAACGGCCTTTGCAACGGCATCGGTGGGGATATCTTTTGCTTCGCCTGCGGTCTGGAATGCGAAAGTCAGCAGCGAATCGCCGGCAAGGAGCGCATTTGCTTCGCCGAATTTGATATGGCTCGACGGCTTGCCGCGGCGCATATCATCGTTGTCCATGCAGGGCAGATCATCGTGGATGAGCGAATATGTGTGGATAAACTCGATAGCGCACGCAAGGGGCAGAGCCGCTTCTACGCTGCCGCCGCACATCCTGCAAAATTCGAGAGTCAGCATCGGGCGGATACGCTTGCCGCCGTTTTCGACGCTGTATCTCATCGCTTCGAGCATCTTTGTTTCACCCGCGCCCGACGGCTCGGACGAAAGATATGCCATGAGCGAGTTATTTATCATAGAGATATACTCGTCGGCTGTATATTTTTTACTCATCCTCATTCTCCTTTTCAAGCTCGGACAGTTCCTTTATCTTCGTCTGGGCTTTGTCGAGATACTCGTTGCAGAAAGAGACGAGCTTCGTCCCCTCTTCAAAGAGCTTCAATGACTCATCGAGAGAAGCGTCGCCGCACTCGAGAGCGGAAACTATATCTTCAAGTCTTTTGACTGAATCTTCATAAGTTTTCTTAGCCATTGCCTGTTCCTCCGTTTCCGACAGATGAAGTGACGCGGGCGGTGAGCTTTATATCCGCCGCAGTCACGGTTATATCGTCGCCCTCTTTGGGGACATTCGTTTTTGATATCAGCTTTCCGCCGCGTTCGACCGCCGCATAGCCGCCCGAGAGTATTCTCAGGGGGCTGAGTGCATCGAGCCTGCCCGCGAGGACGGAGAGATTTAATTTATCCCTGTGATGCGCCTGCAGAGCCGCCGACTGCATATCGGAAAAGAGCGAATCGAGAGTCTGCCGCTGAGAGATTATCTGCTGCATCGGTCCGTATGCCGAAAGTTCTGCACAGATACGTTTTATTTCATTACAGCCGAAGCGAATATGTGAATCCAGCGCAGAGGCGCAGCGCCTGCCGAGCTGATTGATATATGCGTGCTGTTCCGCCCTGTCGCTGACGGCAAGTTCCGCCGCTGCGGACGGGGTCGGCGCGCGGAGATCCGCCGCAAAATCGCAGATAGTGAAATCCGTCTCGTGACCGACTGCAGAGATAACAGGGATATCGCTCGCCGCAACTGCGCGAGCCACTTTTTCTTCGTTAAAAGCCCAGAGCTCTTCGACCGAGCCGCCGCCGCGCCCGACTATGAGCACATCGGCATAATGCCCCGCGTTGAACCGCCTTATGGCATCGGATATCTGACCCGCCGCAGACGCACCCTGCACCTGCACGGGACAGAGGATTATCTGCGTTGACGGGCTGCGGCGCGTTATGACATTTATAATGTCCCTGACCGCAGCGCCCGTCGGCGAAGTGACGACGCCGACACGCTTCGGAAAACGCGGTATCGGACGTTTGCGCTCCTGTGCAAAAAGTCCGCTTCAAGCTTTTTCTTGAGCTGTTCAAAGGCAATACTCAAAGCGCCCGCTCCGTCGGGCTGCATATCTTCAATATAGAGCTGATACTGACCGTCGCGCTCAAAGACGCTGACATGACCCCTGGCGATAACTTTCATGCCGTTTTCGGGCATGAAGCCGAGGCGTTCGTTATCGGACTTGAACATGACTGCGCGCACTGCCGCTTTCTCGTCCTTGAGAGTCATGTAGAAATGCCCGGTGCGGTAATGATTCGTAAAATTCGATATTTCCCCGCTGACGAACACCGTTCGCAGGTTATAGTCCGAATCCATAACGGATTTTATATATCTGTTAAGTTGACTTACTGTTACGCTGACGGTTTCAAGCATTTTTCTGCTCCCTGAGATAAGTCAGATACGCCGTTCCGGCGGCATTATCCGCCGAGAATGCAGGCTCGGCAAAGTATGCGCCGAACTCCTTTGTAAATCTTTGGCGTATTATTGAATTGGACATCACGCCGCCCGCAAAGACAAGCGGTAGGTTGCCGTATTTTCCGAGTATATTCTTCGTCATTTTTTCGAGAGCCGCCGACACGGAATCGAGGCAATAGAGCGCGATATCGCACTGCTCCTCGCCGCTTTTTATCATATCGAGGCACTTGTTTTCAATGCCCGAAAGGCAGCAGTCTGTGCCCTTGACGCAGGGTTTCGGCTTGAATACTTTTTGGCTTTTGAGCGCCAATTTTTCGAGTTCTGCGCCCGCAGGGAACTTGAGTCCCATAGCAACGCCGACCCTGTCAACAGCCTGTCCCGCGTTGAGATCGAGAGTTCTGCCGATGATATCAATATTGAGAAGCTTCTCTTCATCGGGACACACCAAGAGCGCCTCGGTCGTTCCGCCGGAGACATGGAACGCGACAAACTCGCGGTCAAAAAGTTCAGTATGCCCGCTCGAATAGACAGCCGCCGCGACATGACCCGCCTGATGCGAGAATTCATAAAGCGGCACGCCCAGGGCAGATGAGAGGCACTTCGCGGTATTGAGTCCGACGGTAAAGCACGGCATATACGAGCCCTCTGCATCACGCGGAGCATATGACGCGCCGATAAAATCAGGCTTGCCGCACTCGTCGATAACAGCAGAAACGACCTGCCAGAGCTGCTGTGTATGATGAAACACGGCGTCGCTCTGACGCAGTCCGCGCTCGCCGCTCTTGACGGGCAGAAGCATCTTCTTTTGAAAAACACATCCGCTCACATCATCAAAGGCTGCGGCGGATGTAGTATAGTTGCTTGTATCTATGCCAAGATAAACAGCCATGGCTTATTCCCCTTCCGGGGCGTCGGAGCCGCTTCTGTCGGCAAGCTTTTCTTCGCGCGCCACAGAGCCGAGAACACCGTTGACGAACGACGCATCCTCTGCCGTAGCGTATTTTTTGCACAGCTCGACAGCCTCGTTTATTGAGGTGCCGACCGGGACTTCCGGTATGTACATAAGCTCGCAGATGCTCAGTCTCATAGCGGACAGAGCGACGCGGGATATTCTGTGCTTCTTCCAGTTCTTTGAATATTTTTCGATGATATCGTCGATTGAAAACAGCTTGTCCCACGCAGTCTGGGCGAGCATGGACGCGAACTCGTCCGGCTCTATAAGCTCGTTTTCAAGGCTGAGAGATATAATATCGTCCATATCCGTCTCGGGATTGAAGGACTTTTCAAACAGCAGGGCAAACGCCTGCTCTCTCGACTGGCTTCTTGTCATAAACTTTCCTGTACTCCCCTCAGAATTCCGCTCTCGGGCGGTAAACATTGCTCGGCATAAAAACCGAATCGAGCCCTCCCGCAAGAGAGGGCTTGAAAAATTTACTTTTCGCTTTCGGGCTTGATATCCATACCGGCTATCGAGACGTTGACCTTCGAGACCATCTTTCCGGTCATGCTCTGGACGGCGTTCTTGACATTCTTCTGAATATCCGCCGCGACCTTCGGAATCTTTGTTCCGGGCGCGATATTGACATGGATATATATCTTGACATCGTTATCCGACGACAAGACGCGCACGGACTTCGCCGCGCCCTCTCCGAGCTTGAAGATCGAATGTACGTCGGGAGTCCTGGCGGCAAAGCTACTCACGCCTTCAACGTCCTTGGCGGCATTGAGAGCTATCGATGCAATGACATCCTCGGATATTACGAGGTTGCCGATATTGTCAACAGTTTTGTTTTCTTCCACAGGGCATTCCTCCTTCTGCCCTATATTATAACACAAACTTGAAAATTCTCAACTACTTAATTCAACAATTGTTATGTTTTCGGCTGAAAAACCGGTCTGTTTGAGAACTATCTCCTTTATCTGGAGGATAACCGTGTCGTTGAGAGCGCCTTTTGCGACGATTACTTCGGCGGAGTTGTTGTTGATTATCACGACGCAGTCGCCGCCGGTTTTCGCTTTTATCAGCGCTTCAATATCACCCTCGAGCTTTATCGCGTTTGACAGAGCCTTGAGCGCCGCGGTTGCTTCTTTGACGGCGGAGGCATCGGACGAGCTGTCTTTTATAACTTTATTGAGGGTCTCCGACGCTTCGTCATGGGCGGAATTTCTTCTGAGCTTGGCGGAGGCGAAATAATCGCTGCTCTTGCCGGTTGCCACCGCGCTCCCCGAGACTCCCGACGAATTGACAAGCTGCGCATCGCCGAGATTCCCGCCCGTGTTATCGACCGCCTCGACCGACGGCTTCGCGTTCGCGCTCTTCACCGACGGGCGGTTATAATACCAGTTTATAAACACTGCCGAGCCGAGGGCGAGAACGAGTGCCGCGGCGATTATCTGCCTTTTCCTGACGACCATAAATATCAATCCTTTCGGGTTTCTTTTATTTGAACGGCGCGGTTACGCCGACATTTTCGTGATATATACGCGCGACGCGCTGATATCGAGAACGGCGGTTATCGCCTGGGTTATCTCCTGGCGCACGGCATCCGAGCTGCCGCCCTCGCAAACGACCGCAACGCCGCGGATCTTCGGCTGAATGAGTTTTATTATCATTCCGCCCTCGTTCCCGTCGGTCTCTATAAGAACATACTCCTTTTCATCCGAAAAGTTTTCTTTTTCGAGAGCCGTGCCGCCGGAGGTGTCGCTTTTTATCTTTTCGTTTTTTGCATAGACCTGCTCGGCGCCGCTCTCGAGAGTCACCATAACGCGCGTTTTTCCCGCTCCGTCTATCGAAGAGACTATCTCTGTCAGGCGTTTTTCTATGTCTTCAGCGTATGTCTCCTGGCTCTGCGCCGCAGTGACGCTCTCTTTTTTCTCTGCCTTCTTTTCGCCCGACGGAATAAATTCGGAGAGAATGAGCAGTGCCACGCCGAGCACGCCGACCGCGCAGAGCACGGCAAGCTTCTTGTCGGAAGTGAATACGGACTTCAATTTTTCAAAAAAGTGTTTTATATCCATCAGCTTGTGCTCCCGGTTCTTATATCTATCACTGCGTCCCCCAACAGGTTTTGTAGTTTCTCGACTGCCGCTTCTTTCAGCACTGCCCCGCCCGGCAATATGATATTCGCCTTTTTAATAAATATGCCGCCATACTCATCAATATCCGTCAAAAGGTCTATTTCGCAGTCGGGGTAGCCGTAGGACGCGAGTATTTCCTGCACGCCGTCCTGCATCTGCTGGGCATATGCGGCGGTCAGGCGGTAGTTCACTTCGTTGTTTAGTTCGCTCGGTATCAGAGCTTCTGTGTCGGGCGAGGATGCAGAAAAATTTGTTTTCATCAAGGCGCTCGCAAGCGGAAAAACGAGCGCGCATATGATCGCCAGCGCAGTGACGCACCGCATTATTTTCTGCATATTTCCCTTTGGCACGAGCGCATATATGACCGACGAGAATATCGCCACAGTGCACACGCCGAGCGCCCATTTTTTCAGTTCTTCCATGCTAAGCACCCGCTTTCACGGAGATGACTATCCCCGTTGAGATAATAAAGAGAGCCGCCGTAAAAATCACCGCCGCGTTTATCACGGTCAGCGCGGACGAGAGAGTGTCGAGCACTTCGCCTGTTGGATCGTCACCCATGGACGAAGAGAGCACGCCGAGGAGCTTCAACAAAATAATTCTCGCCGTCAACTGAAGAACAACGGGCAGGTCTATCATCACAACGGCGATAACGCCGAACACGCCGACCGTGCTTTTGAGCAGAGATACGCTGCCGATTATCGACGAATAGGCGTCGCTGAGCGCGCCGCCTACTATCGGCACGGCGGAGCTGAGTGCAAGCTTTATGCCTTTTGAAGCTAAAGTGTCCGCGCTCCCGGCGAGGAGGCTTTTGAGCCCAAGAACAGCCGAAAACGCCGCCGCAACAAATGACAGAACGCCTATAGTGAGCTTTTTTATCATATCCGCGAGCTTCGTGAGCTTCAATTCCGGGCTCAGCGACGCGGACACGCCGAAAGCCGAAAACGCGCCGCACAGGGGCATTATTATATTCCCTGCCGTCTGCGCCGCCGCCTGAGCCGCCACCATGGCAAACGATCCGTAAGTCAGGG